>FLNX01003017.1_pt1 | contig 190669 bp, 193 predicted proteins | sample 1140341 | NCBI WGS metagenome assembly FLNX01 (sample SAMEA3878208, study PRJEB12797) | bioreactor metagenome | biome: Moose rumen | place: Sweden | collected 2011-10
CTAAGCGATGCTTTAAAGGCATCTTTAATCCGTAGATCACATTCGGTATTAACAATCGTTTCCAACTGGTATCCCCAACTTAGAGGTAGGTAACCCATGTGTTACTCACCCGTTTGCCACTAGGAGGAAATTCCACTTCATCATAATCCGCAATCTGTGCAAGCACTTCAAGTTTCAAATGAATCTGTGGGCCTCCTCGTACGACTTGCATGTCTTAGGCATGCCGCCAGCGTTCATCCTGAGCCAGGATCAAACTCTCATTAAAAAAGATTTATTTCTAAATCATTAATTCAAGTTTAATCGCAAGCTACTCAAATTGACTTTTTTACTTAGTTTTCAAAGATCATTGCTTGCTTCCGAGGCTTTATTTTTCTCGGTTGCATTAGTAATATATCAAAATGATTTTTCAATGTCAACTTTTTCTTTAATTTTTTTAAAAAAAAATTAAAAAAGTGAATTTTTTGATATATTTTCTTGCTTTTTTCATCAAAAGCAACTCCATTATAACACTATTTGACCCTTTGTCAAATTATTCTAGCGTTTTTTTGAATAATTCTTTTTTATAGATGCTATAACATATATTTATACTATTGTGTATCTGTTAATAATATATTCATATTATTATCTTTTGATACTATTTTATTCCATAAAAAAAAGTAGTTTGAAACTACTTTATTTTAGATATTCTTTCTTTAATTCTATCTTTACCTAGTAATTGTAAGATAATGTATAGATCTGGTGTTTGAGAAAGACTTGTTATACCTACTCTTATAATATTAGATATGTCTGCTACTGAACCTTTATAGTTATCAGGATTTTCTTTATATGCTTTCATATCACTAGAGAAACCTAATTCATCTGTTAATTCTTTCATTTTATTAAACCAAGTATCTTTGTCATCTGATTCATCATAGTATTTATCAAAGTATGTTGTTAATACTTCATGAATTGTTTCTTTATCAAATTTAGGATCAAAGTTAAGTTCTACATCTTGATATAGTTCATCAAACATATACCATATTTGTCCTTTGATTTCTGATAATGATGCATAGTCTTTACGAGGTTTCTTTTGTTCTCTTTCAATATTAAGAATAGCTGTTGTATATTCTTTATCTTTATTAATTAATTCGTTAAAGTCTTTATCATATTCTTTTGACCAAGTATCTAACATATCGAATACTTCAGTTGCTTTTAATTTAGAAATATAATTCTTAGATATATTATCTAGTTTATCTAAATCGAATAAGGCACCTGATGCTGACATTTTCTTTGGTGAGAATTCAAAATCTGTAAATGGTGCATCTGGATGAGAATCTCTCCATGCTTCATAGTTAGAGTTAGCAATAGTCATGATTGCTTCAATAACGGAATAAATTGGATATCCTTTTTCTTCATAGTAAGTCATTCTTGCTTCTGGATCTAAACGTTTAGATATTTTTCTTATTTTATCTCCATCTTTTTTAAGAATTAATGGTGTATGAATATATTTTGGCATTTTGAAACCAAATGTTTTAAATAATTCATAGTGTGTTGGAACACTTGATACCCATTCTTGTCCTCTAACTACATGAGTAGTACGCATTAAATGATCATCTACTAAATGAGCAAAATGGTATGTAGGTAATAAGTTACTAGATTTCATTATTACGACATCGATATCATTTTCTGGGAATTCCATAGTACCAAATGCTAAGTCATCAAATTTGAATTTTTTATTAAAGTCACCTTGACTCTTTAAACGAATAACATAGTTTTCTCCATTTTTAATTCTTTCAGCGGCTTCGTCTGGAGACATATTACGATATTTAGCATATCTACCATAGATACCAATTCTTCTTTTGTCTTTTGTTTGAGCTTCACGAATAACATCCATTTCTTCTTGAGTTAGGAAACATGGATAAGCTTTGCCTTCAGCAATTAATTCTTTTATAAAAGCATGGTATATTTCTTTTCTTTCTGATTGGATATATGGTCCATAGATACCTTTTGTTTCTTTAGTATCACGATATTCATATTCATCTGGATCCATATGATAATGTTCAAGGACATGTCTAATGTATTCAACTGCTCCTTCTATTTCTCTTGCTCCATCAGTATCTTCGTTACGAAGGTAGAAAATACCATTGCTTCTTTTAGCTACTACATAGTCAACAACTACAGAATAGAAATTACCAATATGCATAAATCCTGTTGGAGATGGAGCATATCTAGTTACTTTAGCTCCTTCTGGTAAATCTCTTTCTGGATATTCTTTTTCATAGTCAGCTACTGTTTTTGTAATATTAGGAAATATTAAATCTGCTAATTCTTTGGTAGTCATAAAATCACCCTTTCTAAATAAAAAGAACTATTCATCCAAAGGACGAATAGTTCGTGGTACCACCTTAATTACTTCTTAATATCTTAACGCGATTAACGGAATAGTTTGTATACGCTATTCAACTCCAAAGTTTCTTCAATTAGATTAAATACTCTTTTTCACCAACCAAGAGTTCTCTACAAATTAATTACTAATTTACTCTTCTTTTTCTTCGTTTGTGCTTTAATTATAGCAAATTAATTTTTTTTGTCAATTAGTCTTTTTATTTACTTAAATGGCTTAGAGCAGGAAGTGCTATTCCATCAAGATCTTTAAATCCACAGTATTCATTCCAGAATTTTCTAAATTCTTCTCCTTGTTTGGAAAAAATAGTAAGACATTTAACTACTGATCCACGTTGGAATCCTAATAAGTTTAGTTCTTCTTCAAATACTTTATTTATTGCTTCATCATATGGAACTCCTTCTTCTATTTTTTTCATCATTTCGACAGTTCCTTTGATAATCCAATAGTAGTATCCGTTATCTCCTTTATTTTCAGTAAAATCTAACCAAGCTTTAGCTGTTTCTGGTTTAACTAATGCTAGTCCTTCTTTTTGAAGTATTAGTTTATTTTTTTTAGCTAATAAAGTTGATTGTCTTAAGTATTCTTCTCCTTCTTTTACTGCTTTCTCTTTTCTTGCTATTTCTTCATCAACTATTCTATCTCCAAATATTTTTCTCTTTTCTTTTTGTACTTCTTCTAAGTCTGTTTTATCATAATCAAAACCGAGACCAGAGTTAATATATAATACTTCTCTATTTTTAGAATATATGATAAATATAGCATGTCCATATCCTACAAAAGGTATTCCTTTTGTACCTATTTCAACATTAATAAAATCCTTAACTCTTTTTAGAGTACCCTTATATGTTTTTAATTCACCATAAGATATAAACTCTATTGTTACTTCTTCATTAATATGTTTTTTTAATTTAGTAAACATTTCTTTTGCTCTGTTTTCTAGTTCTTCACTTTTTACCACATTAATCACCCCTATGAATGAGGCTTATACTAAATTAAAATATATTATTTGTCAATTGTCTTCTTTAAAGTTAAAACACACTCTGAAACTTGTCTAAGTTTTTTTTCGGTATTAAATTCTGTTATAAATACTCTATCTATTGTGCCTTCTTTAGTAAATGTAAATGTTACATCTAAGAATCCTGGTATTGGACCGTATGTATAACTTTCTGGTAAAGCATCTGATAAAGCAGGTACAAATATTAGAGGTGTTTCTTTTCTTAAATCTATTTTCATTTTATGAGAATGTCCTCTAAATACTATATCAGAATCTTCAGGAATAGCCATTCTTCTATTTTTTAAGTTATGTTGTAAGGTAATTATAGAGTTTTTAACAGCAACATTAGCTTCGCCATATCCTAAGGAGATAAAGTCTGGTCTTTCTTCTTCTAATCTTGCAGCTACATCAATACCATAGTCTGTTAAAGCATGATGATCATGGTTACCATATAAAACAAAATTGGTAATAGATGAAGAATATGGTAAATGTCTTAATAAGTGTTTTATTTGTCCTTCAATTGTTTTTTGTCTTAGTTTTCTTTCTGGTTCATGGTATATGTTTTCAATAACATCACCAGTATTAAATAGTATATGGATATCTTCAGTAGCAGCATGGTCATATACTAAGTCTAGATAATCTAGGCAATCTTTAGTATTACCTGCATGTAAGTCGGAATAGAATAAGACACGAAGACTATCTTTATGTACTATAATTCTTTGTGGTTCATTAGGGTTCTTAGATGGATTATAGATAATTCTTCCATCTGAGTAATAGTTAGAAGGCATTTGATATAAGACTTTTATATTTTTTAGAGCGTTTAAAAAGTCATTATTAGAAACTCCTAATCTTTTTTGAATATCATCTAATGATACTCCACTTGTATATAGTAAATAAATTCTTTCTTCTAATTCAGTCATGTTATCTCCTTATCTATTTAAATTATAAAGAGATGTTTATGTTTTAAAGGCATTGATAGTGATGAATATTCTTTTTTTCTTTTTCATATCATCACCCTCTATCTATAATAATTATACTATTTTAGTAATAAAAAAACTAGTCTTTTGACTAGTATTTTATAAATGGTGATCCGTATGGGATTCGGACCCATGTATGTAACCTTGAGAGGGTTATGTGTTAAACCACTTCACCAACGGACCAGGTACAAATTGATTATAACATAAATTATTAATTCTTCAATAAAAAAAGAACTCTTTCAAGTTCTTAATCGTTTCTTCTTCCAAATAATCTTACAAAATCTATGAATAGATTTATAAAGTCTAGGAATAATGAGAAGGCGCAGTATATGCTAGCATTAGTAGGTGCATTAGATTGTGATAATCTTAAAGCTTTTTGAACATCGTATGCAGTAAAGGCACAGAATATTAAAATTCCTACTACTCCAATTACCATATTTAAAGTATTGTTCATAACAAATATATTTATAACTTCTAGTATTAATATAGCTATGATAGCAAATAATAGGTATATTCCCCATTTGGACATATCTGTTTTAGTAAATCTACCAATTATAGCAAATGAACCAAATACTAATGCTGTTGCTAGGAAAATAAAACATATTGATTCTTTTGTATAGGCAAGTAATATACCTGTTAGTGTTAATCCTGTTAGGATAGTATATAGAAGATATACTATTATTGCTGTTATTGGTTTCATCTTAAATACTCTTATTGATAAGAATATTGCTAATATAAATTCAGCTATTAAAAATATTAAATATCTACTTCCACCATATACAAACATGATAATACTTTCATTAATACTTGTTAGATATGATGTAATAAAACATAATAGCAATCCTACAAATAACCATCCAAAGGCACCAGATAGGACTTTGTTTTTATTCATTTTAGTTTTCCTTTCTTTGATAAGCTTTTCTTATCATTGCTTTATTCTCTTCTAATAATTCTATGTTATCTATATCTTTAATATTTACTTTTCTTACTTCGTAATAGTTATCTGGAGTATTTCTTTCTAGTTCTTCTCCACTTAGTTTGAAATCTCCACCTATTAATTTAGTATTGTAAATATATCCGATATTTTTATCATCTTCTACAGTACCAAGAAATTCTTTAACTTCTACATCTAGGTTAAATTCTTCTTTTACTTCACGAGCTACACATTCTTCAATAGTTTCATTTTCTTCTTTTCCACCACCGGGAATAGCATAGTACTCAACTATTTTGCCATCTCTATTACGACGGCGGAACATTAAATATACTTCGTCATTTTCTATTAATATAGCTCTTCCTGATACTCTTTTATCCATTTTTACCAACTCCATATTTTGTTACAAATGAATCTAAAACATTTTCATTCATACTTCCGTATCTACCATAAACTATTCTTCCATCTTTAATAAAGATAGTTAATGGAGTATTTCCTAAGAATGTTTTTAAAGTTCCCTTTTGTCCATTATAATCATATTCAAATTCATCTAGTTTATCTAGTAATTCTTTAAATTCTTCTTCATCACCTTTTATGGTATTTAAATCAAGGAAATAGGATGTAAATCCTTCTTTCATTTGGACTATTCTAACATAGGTTACATATTTTTCAGTAGCAGGGCAATCTCTTACACTTAGGATTAGCATTTTAGGTGAATCATCTTCGAATAGTTTTACTGTTTCTTTTAAATCTATTACATTAAAGTACTGAGTATCTACTACAACAGGATCATCTACTTGTCCTTTAGTATAAAAATGAACTACTGCTATTACAATAAGACATGTAATAAGTATTAAATATATAAGTATGTTATTTTTTATGTGATTTATGATTTTATTCATTTCTATCTTCCTTTATCAGAATAGATATAGCTTTAATAGCAACTATTATTTCTTTGTCTACATCAAAATTCTGATCTTGTGATATTCCCCTTTTTTCTTTTTCTTGATTCCATACTACAGATAGTATTGCTCCAGCTTTCATACCTAGGTATCTAGATATTATAAATAGTGATGCTGTTTCCATTTCACTACATAAAGCTCCGGCTTTAATCCATGCATCCCATTTATTTTGTAATTCATAACCAATTGGCATTCTTTCTGGAGAATGTTGACCATAAAATGAGTCTTTGCAATGAACAACTCCTACATGGTTTTTGTATCCTAGTTCATCTGCTGCTTGTTTTAAAGCACATGTTATTTTAAAATCTCCTACTGCTGGGAATTCAACTGGAACATATTCTTTAGAAGTTCCTTCTTGTCTAATAGCTGCTTCAGCGATAACAATATCTCCTGCATCTACATTAAGTTGCATTCCGCCACTAGTTCCTACTCTTATTAGGTTTTCAACACCTAGAAGATGTAGTTCTTCAATAGCTATTGCTGTTGATGGTCCACCCATTCCAGTAGACATTACTAGAATATTTTCTCCTTCTAGTTCACCTAAGTACGTAGTATATTCACGATTAGTTTTAATATGAACAGGATTTTTTAAACATGCTGCTATTTTAGGTACTCTACCAGGATCTCCAGGTAGAATGGCATATTTAGCTCCTTTGATATCTTCTTTTGTAAGATTTAAGTGATACATTACGTCTTTGTTTTCCATAGTCATCATCCTATCTATTAATAATTATAACAAAAATATGGTAAATATAAAAGGAATGATTATTCATTCCTTATTATAATTCAAAACTTTCTGGTAATAAGTCTTTTAATGTATATGTATATAGTTTATCTTCAACTTCATCATATGTATAAATTAGAAAATCAGGATTAGTATATTCTCTCATAAATTGTCTACAGTAACCACAAGGTAATGTTTTCTTAAATTTTTCATCACTTAGGTTTTTACCTACTACAGCTATACATATAAATTCATTACTCATAGATGATAACGCTTTAGTAAAAGCTACTCTTTCAGCACATATGGATTGAATACCATCATTTTCAACATTAAATCCTGTATATACTTTTCCTTCTTTACTTAGTAATGCTGCTCCTACTGTAAAATTAGAGTGTTTACAACAAAAGTTATTATTAGCTATTTTTTTAGCTTCTTCTAATAATTTATCAATTACTTCTTGTTTCATATTATCACCTATTATATTATAGCACAAAAAAACTAACTATAAGTTAGTTTCGTATACATATGAACCATATTTTTTAGTTTTAAGTTTAGGTAAGACAATAAGTCTTTTGTTATTAAGTAAACTTTTATAGAATTCTAAGATGTCTTTTTCAGCTTCTAGTTGAGGTAATTTATCACTTTCAAATATGTATGATATTTGGAAAGCATTTATTTCTTCAACTTTTGGTTCTTCTTCTATTTCTTGATATGTGAATATATCTAATTGAACTGGTTCGCTATTTTTTCTAGGACTTTCAACTTTAGTATTATTAAAGTATTGTTCATATACATCAGCAATACTAATATTACCTTTAGTTAAAGCAACTAAATATTCATTACCATAGAAGATATCCCAGAATAATTTAGTTAAACCTGTTATCTTATTTCTTAATCTTAAATATGTATTTAAGTTAGATATTGGTGAATAATTCTTTTTCTTAATATTATTTAAATATTCAGTAAAGTCTTTATATTCATTTTTATCTAATTCAATAGCTGCTGCTAATTTTAGTTCATCTATATATCCTAATGTTTCTTCTTCATAGAATGTTTTTGTTATATATTTATTATTAAATAAGAATAGTTTTCTTAATCTTGAATCGCTTGGTTCATGAATATAATCTGTTAAATCAACATAATTATCTTCATAAAGACTATGAACTCTTAAAGAAATATCAATGATATCTTTTAATTCATAACAACGTTCATAAGATAATGATTTACTTAGGATTTCTAAGAATACTGGAACATTTACTTCATCTTTTCTTAAGAAAGCGATGTGAAGCATTATTTCATTAATCTTTTCATCACTAAGGTTTAATCTTTTTAAAAACTCATAGATATTAATGATAATTACTTTATCACTACCTAATTGCATCTTATTGTATGATTGTGTATTAAATGACGAAAGAAACATATTTATTTCTTTGTATGTCATAATCAAAACCCCTCTTCTTGCTACAATTTTAGCTTAAAAGGGGTAAAATTGTCAAATTTATGTCAATTATTTCAAATGTTTTTTTATTGTTTCTGAGTTTAAAGAAGTAATGTTTGTAATACCAAAACTTGTTAAAAAGTCTTCTAAAACTAGTTCTCCATCAAATATTCTTTGGATATTAGCTATTATTTCTTTTTTGGTATTTTCATTACTACTAGCATATAAATCATATAGTTTATATGCTTTTAAGATAGATATTATATATGTTTCTCTTTCTATTATTTCTTGAGCTGGAATTGAATGTGTTTTAGAGTAGTTAAGCATAACTAAGCATTCAAATAAGTGTCTTAAACGCATTCTATCACTTATTTTATATGCATCTCTATCTTGTTTATAAACAGCTATTTTTTCCATAAGTATAGATAGTACTTCTTTATTATAGTAATCTCTTATAGAACCTTTAATACTCTCTAATTGAGTATGAGTTATTTCATGTATATATGTTGCTGTTGATATTCTAGTTATGTTATTACCTAGTTTTATAGAACTAAAGATAACAGGAGATTTTTTTAAATAGGTTTCATCAGGTACTAAAAGTAATGGTTTTTGGGTTTCACCTTCCATAGTATGACCTGGTATATAAACACGTGGTATTTCTAATGGATTAACAGGTACTATTGTAGAATTTATTTGTTCAAGTAACTGATCTATAGATGTTGCACCTTGAGCTGCCATCATAAGACTTTCTTGAGATGCATAGTTAACTTTATGGAGAGTAAGTGATGAATCTGTGAAAAAAGCAGCTGTATCTTTTACCATTCTACTTTCTGAAATAGTAAATCTAGAAACGGTTTTATTCTCAGGTAAATATTGAAGTATTACGCCTAATTCTCTTATTAATGTTGTTAAATCTATTCTTTTTAATTGATCATATCCATAGAATTGTAACTTCATTCTTATTTGTTCTTGAATGGTCATATAAAAACCCCTCTTCTAGAGGAGTATGTTAATAGTATTTGACTATTTTGTCAAAAATAGACTACTTCATTTCTAAAAAACATCCTTTTTCATGGTCATTTATGACTCCAATGGCTTGTAAATAGGAATAAATAATAGTAGATCCAACGAATTTCATACCTTTTTTCTTTAAAATATTAGATATTTCATCAGATAAAGGGGATGTTGTAGTACCTTCTCCTTTTATTGGTTTATTGTTAGTAAATGACCAAATAAAGTTAGAAAAAGAACCATATTCTTTTTGAATATCTTTAAATATAAAGGAATTGTTAATAGTAGCATTTATTTTAAGTCTATTTCTAATAATATTAGGATTATTTAGTAATTCTTCTATTTTTTTATCGTCATATTTAATTATTTTATCAATATTAAAGTTATCAAAAGCTTCTCTAAAGGCTTCTCTTTTATTTAAGATACATTCCCATGATAAGCCAGCTTGAAATGATTCTAGAATAAGCATTTCATATAGATGTTTATCATCATAACTAGGTATACCCCATTCTTTATCATGATATTTAACATATAAGGGATTATTTAAATTACACCAAAAACATCTTTGCATAGTTATCACCTGAGGTTATTATAACAAAAAAAGAAGATTAATCTTCTTTTATTTTGTGATTTTCTAAATCTTTACGATTAAATCTTCTTGTATCTATTTTTTCTTTAATATTGAAGAATAGTATTTTTAAATATCTTCTATTATTAATTAAATAGTTATATTCTTGAATATATTCTTCATCATATTTTTTATGAACTGGTTGATACTTCATTTGTTTTAGTTTCTTAGTTATTAAATCTATTAGTAATAATTCTTGTTTACTATAGAAGTCTTTTTGATAAGCATATATTTTAAATTTATCAAAGTTAGAAAATATATCACTTAAAATAGTAGTAAAGTCATGTTGATGGAATGAAGCATTGGAATTAACTCTTGGTGATCCACCATATTCATAGAATAAAGAATAGTCAAATACTTGATCTAATGCTGTTAGAACAGAAGAATACATTCTTCCTCCAACAACATAGTATTTACGATTATATGTTTTACATTTAACTTTTTTAGGTATTACTACATCTTTATATTTATTGTATATTTCATCAAATGCTTGTTTATGTTTATGATTAAATATATTAAATTTTTCTCTAGGTTCATCATAGAATAGTTTTAATTTATTTTTTAATAAAGCTTGTTTTAATTTAGTAATATATTCATATTCGTTATTACTATATTCATCTCTATATTTACGAGATATATAGAAGTTTTTGTAATTAACTAGTAATGATTCTATTACTTCTTCAAAAGAATGTACTTCTTTTGTAATACCATTAGCATCAAAGTGATAAGATAATTCAAAGTCAACAAAAGCTACTAATACTTTATTTATTTTGTTGTATTCTTTATCTTTGTAATAATATGTTACATATTTTTCTTTATCGTTCCATACATCATAAGGTATTGTAATGTTTTTGTACTTATTTTTCATATAATCACTTCTTTATAGTATTATTTTATCATTTTTCTTATATTTTTTATAGTATGTCTTTTATTTTATTTAATTCATTTAGTTTTATACTATATTCTTCTCTAGTGAACATGTTTTTTATTTTAAATTCTTTATTAGTTATTTCATTTTCTCCTAGAATAATAACATAAGGTATTCCTGATTTATTACAATAATCTAATGATTTTTTAAGTTTTTTATTTTCCATTTCAATATCTACTTTGTAAGATAGATTTCTCAGTTCATTAGCAAGTTTTAGTGATTCTATTTCTGTACCCATAGGTATTATATAAATATCTATATCTGATTCTTTATTTAAATCTTCTCTATTAGATAGTAGAGCAAATATAGAAGTTAGACCAAATGATATACCAACTGCTGGATAGATAGTTCCATCATCAATAAAGTCAGTAATCATTTTATCATATCTACCTCCACCACCAATTGCACCAGTTAGTTTACCAGTTGTTTCATATACTTCAAAAACATTACCAGTGTAGTAATCTTGACCACGAGCTAGGGATGGTGTAAAGGTTGTATATTTAGATAGTTTTAGTTTCTTTAAATATTTTGTGAGTATATTTAATTCTTCTAATCCTTCTTTTAATAAAGTATTGTCTGTCTTTTTAAATAATTTAGTTAATTCTTTTAAATCATATTTAAAGTATTCTATTAACTTAGATATTTGAGAATTATTTAATCCTATATTTAAGAATTCATTTGTTAATTCAAATTCTGTTAGTTTATCTATTTTATCAATTATAGTAATTGTATTAGAAATAAGTTCTTCTTCTACACCAGTTTCTATTATTAAACCAGACATTAATTTACGAGAATTATATTTTATATTAATAGGTATTTCTAGTTTATTAAATGCATCTACATATAAAGACATTAATTCTGCTTCAATAAATTGTCCTTCTAGACCTACTACATCTACATCACATTGAGTAAATTCTCTATCTCTACCTACTTTTACTGGTCCATCTCTAAATACTTTATTTATTTCATATCTTTTAAATGGTAGTTTAATGTTATTTTTATTTAATGCAATAAATTTAGCAAATGGAACTGTTAGGTCATAACGTAATCCTAGTTCACGATTACCTTGATCTTTTAGTTTATATATTTCATTTAAGATATCATTATTTTCATCATATTTACCAGCTAACATGTCAAAGTAACATAGTATTGGTGTTTCTATTGGTTCATAACCAAATCTTTCAAATGTATCTCTTAAAATACCATTAATATAATTTCTTATTCTTTGTTCTTTAGGTAGGAAGTCATATCCACCTTTAACATTTTGTATTATCATTTTTATTCCTTCTTTCTAATTCTTTTAATGTTATGTCTAGGGCTTCACTAGGTGTTGAAGCACTAAGACATTTTAATCTTTTACGATTATCAAAATATTTATTAGACATTTTCTTAGACCAACCATTAAATTTATCAATTGTAATAATTGGTATATTAGCTTGATAAGCAATAGCCATTTCAGTTAATGTTCCTGAGCCACCGGAAATAGCTATAATGGCATCACATGAGTTTACTAGAACAAACTCTCTTCCTCCACCCATTCCAAGTCCACATGGTATTAGAACAGTTGGTCTAAAATCACCATATACATCTTTACCTTTATCAGGTGTTATACCTACAGTAATTCCGTTGTATTTAGATGCTTCTATTGCTGCTTCTGTAGATAAAGATGAGTATTCTTTTTCAGCTCCATATACTAAGATATTATTTGACTCTGCAATTAATTTACCTAATTCTTTAGCAAAGTTTATAAGTTCTTCATTGTAGTTAAGATCAGCAGCTGATCCCATAATTCCTATTTGATACATATTTTATTCATCCCTTTCTTAAGAGTTTTAACTACTCTATCATTTTCATTAGTATCAACAATTTTTTCTGGTAATTCAGAAATTAATATTTTTCTTTTAGATAATCTTTCTATTTCTTGCCATAGTTCTAAAGATCTTCTTAAACAAGTAAGTGAGAATTTCTGTTCTTCTAACTCAGGTATTGATGATCTACTAACTGGATCTCCATATGGTTTAAAGTATGGTGCTTTAAATATTTCATTATTTCTTGTTATTGAGATACCTGAACCTGCTATACCAAAGTAGAAGTCTCTTTCACATATTTGATCAATTACATCTTTACTCATTAAATATCCACATTTTAATCCTAATGGTAAAGTACTATTAAAGTAGTCATAACCATCTCTAGATGAAATAGCACTTCTTATACCTATTACATTTATATTACATTTTTTAAAGGCATCTATAATTGTTTTTAGAACTGATCCTGAGAAGACAACATCATCTGCTAGAACTATTTCATTTATTCCTAATCTTTTAAATAATAAACTTAGATATGTAATTTGATTAATTACTGAATATTTATCATTTGGTTGTCTTCTTGATACTAAGTTTTTTGAGTTATCCATTCTAGTACAATCAAGGAAATAAATATTTCTATCATCAATTCTTAAATATATTTTATCTAGTGAAACAATGGGGATAGATACCTAGTACATCATTAATAGAATTAGACATACTAGATATCATGTCTTCCTCACTTATTATTGTTACTTTAGAGAATATTCTCTCTGTAGTTGTTTTAAAATCACTCCTTAATTTTTCTATATTACTTGGTAATGTTACGTTATAGTTATAATCCAAGTTATTATAACCTTTTAAAATTAATTCTATATCGTTTGAATAAACGATTCCATCTTTTATATTTTCCATAATAATCCTTCTTTCTTAAATAATAAAAAGCTATACAAGTGATACCTGTATAGCTTTTAATATCTATATATATTATTTACTAAATACAAGCACCACAAATAGCACTTGTATTTACGAGTTTTAATGTCGTATTAACAAGTGCAGATTATTATGATGATGTAAATTAGTAATTATTTTATTCATAAATAATCTCCCTTTCATGATTAGATAATATTACAAAATTATTGTTTTGTCAAAGATTTAACACATATGTCCCCAAACACCATATGTTGCTCCATTTACTATTAAGTCATCTGCATAAGCATAATCATCAAGATAATGAAGTGATTCATAGCTATCTAATTCTTGATACCAATTACAGCCCCATTTTTCTATTCCAGTACTTATACCTGTTTTATCATTTTCAAAATATCTAATACTAGTTGATTCTTCTATATTTTGATATTTATGAGTATACATTATTGATTTAATCTTGGATTCTTGCCATGTAGTAGTATTGTAATCACTTTCTAAGAAATCATGCCATGTCATGCCTTTATCAAAAAGGTATTCTACTGTTCCAGATTCAGACCATGCTTCTCCAAAGAAGAAAGAATAATGCTTAATTTCTATTTTAGATTCTACTTCTATTGACATTTGTTCTAGAGCATAAATTGTTAATGGAATAGTAATTATTCCAAGTACTGCTACAATCACAAATGCTTTTATACTTTTCTTTTTAACAATTAATAATATTGTTGCTATACCTGATATTGCTAATAAAGTTAATACAATAGGTAATGCAGTTTTAGTGTACGGATTTTTGCCTTCTACAATTATTTTATCTTCTTTAATATTAAACTCAATAGTTTTAACATCTTCTGTAGTGTATGAATTACTTACAAGGAAATTTTCTACTGGAACTTCTTTATAATAAGAAATTATAAAATATACTTCTTTGGTACTATTTGCTTCTAGTACATTATCATCTTCAGATAGTGGTTCAAACCCTACTTTAACATATTCTGTTAAGTCTTGTTCTGAATTAATGTCATAGTCTTTATCAGTATTATTTTTTAAAGTAATTTTATATTTAATATAGTCATTTATGTTATTAAATCTAATATTTAAATTGATTTTCTTTCCTTCAAATGTTGATTCTTCTATTATTTCTGCATCATCAGTTTTCTCTACAAATTCAATTTTTTCAATAGTTAATTCTTCTTCATTTGTTTCATCTTCAGCATTCACCATAAATGGTATAAATAATATTAAAAGTAATAATAGATATTTTTTCATATATACTCTCCTATTCTTACTTTAAGTATATATTTATATTTTATACAAGTAAATAAAAAAACAATTGTGTTTACAATTGTTTTTTAATTATGAGATCTTACTACATTTCTAGTAATTATTAGTAATACTGCAAATGAGATACCACCTACAATAATAAACATATTACTTTCATTACCAGTATATTGTTTTTCTTCTTTTTCTTTTATTTCTTCTACTTCTACAAATAGATTACTAGCTTTAGTGTATTCTTCACCATTTTTTTCATAAATAGTAATTACACCATCTTCACTAATTGTTATATGAATATTTGTATTTTCATCTATATTAGAAATAATTCTAGTTACTTTAGCTTTTTGTTCTTCATCTAAGTTAATCCATTTAGAGACACCAGCAGCTTTATATACTTCAATTATTTCATCTATATCATCAGCAATAGTAGATATATCACTATCACTTAGAGTGTGGATATCAAAGTAGTTATCAACATCTTTAATAAAAGTTTCTTTAAATTTATATGCTTTACCATTTATTTTTTGAATTTCATTAATTTTGGTAATTATAGCATTTGTTTCTTCAGCGTATACATGTTGTGTAATTATAAATAAACTTATAAGTAATACAACAAATGAAAATATTATTTTTTTCATTGTTCATTTCTCCTCACTCGACAAGTATAATATTTATAAAAATTATTGTCAAGGGGACACAGTGTCAAAAAAATAACTCTTTCGAGTTATTTTATTGATTGACCATTTACATATAATTTATAACCATTTAAATCAATATTACTATAAGATGTATCTTCATCATCTAATGATGTTATATATGAATCACCAGTTAGTTTTATCTTAGAAGATTTATCTAGTTTTATACTGATTTTTTGAGCTTCATTTGAAGAATTAATTGCACCGATATAAGTAGAAGAGGTCATATTCATAGAAAGAATGGATATTGAATCGATGTAAATATCTCCTTCAGCTTTTTGATTAGTCATATTTAATGTTACTTGGCCACCGTTTGATCCTTCAGTCACCCAAGCTCCTGCTTGAGCTCTTAGGAATCCACCTGTAGAATCGTTATTAATAATTTTATTGTTTGTTAAATTTATAATAGTTGAAGTGTTAGTAATAAAGAAGGTATCACCTTGATTAGTTGTTATTTTTGAATCAGATGCTGTAAAGACAGATGTTCCATCTTTAGCATCACCAGACATTGAACGATATAGGAATATGTTTTTGTATGTAGTTGATTTACCATTTATTTTGTTATTTGTGTCTGTTAATTCAACGTTTTTTAAAGTGACAGTATTTTGTCCTTCAATTACAACACCTTCACTAGCTGTTGAAATTAGTTTAGCATCTTCAACAGTAATATCAGCAGTTGAATAGATAGCAGGAGATCCTTGTCCATGACTTGTATAGGTACCACCAGTAACACTAACTGTACCTCCTCCTCTATCTGATCTTATTGCTGCAGATGAAATGCCAGATGTTTCAACTGTTAAGTTTTTAGCTATAGTTGTTCCTCCACCAGTAGTCATAATTCCACCAGAATTATTTTGGGTAGTTGTAATTTTTGAATCACTTATAGTAATAGTAGTTCCATCTGATGATGAATTAGAGTTATTGGTAGTAGCACTACCTCCATAACTAAATACACCATTAGCACCATTTGCATCAGTAGTAATAGTCGCGTTTTTAATAGTAAGGTTTGCTCCATTTTTGGCTATGATTGCAGAATTGATTCCATAAAATGATGTATTATCTCCACCATCACTATCTCCAGTTTTATTAACTGTAACATTATCTAGTGTTACATTAATATTACCAGAAACAGAAAGAGAGTTTTCATCGCTTTCCGTTGATTCATAAGTTTCATTTTTTATTGTTTTATCTTCAGTTATTTCAGTACTAGCATTATAAGAAATACTTGAATTTTCTGTCATTTGGTTGTTATTTGAAGTGTTTTGAGTAGTGTTCATTTTTGATAATGTAGCTGCACCAAATGTAGTTGCTGTAGTAATTATAATTGTTGCTAAGATACAAATTACAATTTTATCAGCATCTTTAAATGTTTCTTTGAAAGTCTTCTTATTAGCTTTTGATAGTATTAAATACATAACTGATGATGAAAGAATAATTCCTTCGAAAGCATATGCTACGTAGTAAACAGTAGAAAGACTAGTCTTATTTGAACTAGTATTTCCTTGTGGAGGTTGTCCCATTTCACCATTTGGCATTTCAGGTGGTTCACCCATTTCACCACTTGGTTTTTCTGGACGTTCTCCCATTTCTTGGTTGCCTTTTTGTTTACTGCTTTTCTTTGTAGAGGTATCACTTTCAGTACTTGATTTACTTTTTTTAGTTGTTGTTACTTCGTTTGTTTCTCCATCTGGTTTGGCAGGTGGTTCTTCACCTTCTGTCATTTCAGGTGGTTCTCCCATTTCGCCATTTGGCATTTCAGGTGGTTCACCCATATCACCATTTGGTGGTTCTTGCATTCCTCCCTCTTTTAATTGAGTATTGTTCGAAGTAGTATTTGTTATGCTTTTATGAGCAAAGTAAATGGTTGTACCTAAAGCTAAAACAGATATTAATATTATTATTGAAACTATTATATTTTTTTTAGTTCTAGTCATTTCATCTTCCTTTCTTATATTAAATAAAATTGATAATAGTAATGTGTGTTTCTATTCACTTATAATCATATATCACTTCCTTTATGTTTTTATTGTAACTTATAAAGATTAAATAATTATTAAATATAATTTTTATTTATTTCTTTCTTCATTACAATTTCAGTATAAAGGATGAATATTAAACTATTATTAAATCTATTTAGTTTTGAATGTTATTTTAAATGATGTAAAGCCATCTTTAGACTCAGCTTTTATTTCACCATTGTTTTTTTCTGTTATTGATTTAGCTATTGCTAGACCAATGCCATAGTTATTATCTTTTCTATTACGACTTTTATCTACTTTGTAGAATCTTTCAAATATTTTTTCTTCTTCTCCTTTTGGAATAGGATCTCCATTATTAGTTATTTCTAAGATAATGTTCTTTTTTTCTTTTTTAAGGTTTGCTATTACTTTACCTTTACTATGTTTAATAGCATTATCTATTAAGATAACTATTAGTTCTTTTATTTGTTCTTCATTACATAGATATTCAATATTATCATCTATGTTATAAGTTAGTTTTATATTTTTTTCATACATAATACCTTCAAATGGTAATATTGTTTTTTCTAATACTTTAGATAAGTTAATAGTAGATAATGTAATGTTATTATCATTTTCTAATTTAGCTAAATCTAATAAGTTAATAATTAGTTTATTCATTCTATCAGATTCATTTTTGATATTGTCTATCCATTTTTTATCTTCTTTTTTACCTTCTATCATGTCTATGTTAGAAGTAATTACTGCAAGAGGTGTTTTAAGTTCATGAGAAGCATCTGTAATAAATTCTTTTTGTTTATTAAATGATTCTTCTACTGGTTTAGTAATCCAATCAGTTATTTTTTTAGTTAATATAACTATTATTATTTCTGATACAAAGAAGATTATTAAAGATATGATTAAATCTGATCTTAGTTTATTCTTTGTAGATGTTATATCTATAATATACATAGTATTTTTATCTTTATTAATACTATATGCATATTTAGATATGTATAAGTTATTAACACCATTTTTCTTGGTTAGTAATTCTTTTACTTCATCTAAAGTAATACTTGATTCATTGGAATCATTATTATTTTTTATATTGGTAGGATTCATTTCTGAATCTAGTGTTATTGTATAAACAGTTGCATCTAGAAATATTCTTTCTCTATTGTCTTGAAACTCTAGTGGTTCTTCTTCACTTGGTTTTTCTGGAGGTATATCGTTATTTGGTCTTACTTTTTCACCTACATGTTGAAGAACATTTTCTATTTCTTTGTATTCAATATTGTAAGTTCTATAGGAACTTATAAATAAAACAAATACTAACACAATAGTTAGTAATCCGTATATTAAGTAAAATATTTTATTATGTAGTTTTTCCATCTTTTACCTCTATTTTATATCCTAATCCTCTAATAGCTTTTATATTAATATTTGATTCTATTAGTTTTAGTTTTCTTCTAATGAATGTTAAGTATACTTCTAAGTTATTAGATTCATATTCATTATCTATACCCCATATTTTATTAATAATCATATCTTTGGAAATAACTTGGCCATTATTTTTCATTAGATATTCTAGTAATTGAAATTCTTTACCTACTATATCTATTGAGTCTTTATCAGTACTTAGAGTAGATGTTTTTATATTTAGTTTAGTATTACCTATTTCAATAATAGAATCATCTTTTATATCTTTACGAAGTTTTATATTAACTCTAGCTATTAGTTCATCCATGTGGAATGGTTTAGTTAAGTAATCATCTGCTCCTAATGAGAAACATTCTAATTTATCATCTAGCATAGTTTTTGCTGTTAACATGATAACTTTACTTTCTACATTTTCTTCTTTTAATTTTTTTAGAATATCTACTCCATTCATTGATGGAAGCATTATATCTAAAACAATAAGATCATATGCATTAGATAAAGCATAATCTAAACCTTGTTTACCATCACATGCTATATCACAGTTATATTTTTCTTTTTCTAATCTTGAACATATAGCATCTGCTAAGTTAAATTCATCTTCTATAATTAAAATACGCATTTCTTCATCACCACTTTAATTTAAACATTTTATTATTAAATGAATATTAAATTATTCATCTACTTCTTCAAAACGATATTTTTGTTTTACATCTGGATATTTATCATGATCTACTTCTGATGCAAATTCATTGTATGCTCTAGCCCATTTTAGTTCTAGATTATTTTGGTCTTGGTATATTACTACTTTATCAGGATTTTCTAAGGTGTTAGTGTTACAATCTAAAACTATATCTATTACTTTGTATAAATGACCTTTAAAATGTTTATATAATTTACCTATTTGTATTTCTCTCACAATAATTCGTAATCCTAATTTCTTTTCTATTTCATCAGCTGATTTAATAGTAGTATCAAAGTAGTAAATTACAAATATAGTACCAAATGATAATACTACACCAATTAAGCAATAGATTACTAAATCTTTAAAAATATTAATGTTATATGGTTTATCAGCTTCAGTTGCTTTATCTACAGTTTTAACATTTTGTAATTGGTAAATATTTTTAATTTCATCACCAAATACTATTCTTATTTCATTAGCTATATCTGCTGCTAAAGCTTTATCTGAATTCTTAACAGATATTTCAATGATTTCAGTATTAGTATTATTAGATACTGTTACCATTTTAACTAAGCTTTCATAAGAATAATCTATTGATAAGTTAGATATAACTTTTTCAATTATCTTACGTGATGTAACTATTTCTTTATAAGTAGGTACTAAACCTTTATTTAACTGAACATCACTTTGAGTTAATGTTGTTGATGTACCTGCTTGACCATCATCACTTACTAATACTATAGATGTTTGAGATTTATACATAGGAGTTTTAATAAATACTGAGTATACACTACCTATAACTAAAACAGCTAATACCATGATAATAATCATTAATAGTCTTTCTTTTATATAATCAAATAATTCTTTAAGATTAATTTCTTCCATGTTACACCCTTCTTTTTATTGTATTCATATCTATATTATTTTATCATGAAAAAAAGAATTTAGGTAGTATATTTTGGTGTTTTAATTAATTCATAACCAAAGATTAAATACATACCTAAATATAATGGTAATTTAAACTTTAACATTTCATATGTAGCTACTGTTTTATCTACACATGTAACTAACCATGATTCTTTGTATTTGGGAATATTTAGATTACATGGAAACATATGAGACTTAATAATATCTTGACCTAGTTCATCTAATTCAAAATATTTTAAAGCATTATTTAAAGCTATATCTGGATGAATAGCTAATTTTTTAATACTACTATTACCTTCGGTATCTTTATTAGTATAGAAATCATGTAGTAATGCTGCTCTTGTTGTAGTATTAATATTTTTCATATTAAATAGTTTACATATTCTATAAGTCCATTTAGCAACTCTAAATGTATGTTCATACCTTGTAATACCATGATGTAATTCTTTTTTTAATTTATTAAATTCACTATTAGATAAGATATCTTTAGTTAATTCATTAAAGGTTTCCATCTAATCACCTCTATACATTTTAAGTATATCATAGTTATTTATATTACCTTATGATTAAAAATTTTTACTTTACATTGGCAAGTGGTGTTAATTATAGCACTAAAGATTAAAAAAAGGAAGTTTCCTTCCTTAAAATCCTCTTGATGCTCCTCCACCAGAGAAGTGTCCTCCTCCACCAGAGAATCCTCCACTTGATCCTCCAGATGACCAACTTGATCCACCAGACGACCAACTAGAGCCACCATGACTACTTCCACTACTAAGTCTTAATATTAGATAAAGCATTAGTGGGAATATACACATAATTAATGATACTGTTAATTCGTATTCGTTTTTTATACCCACAAATAATGGTGATAATAATAGAGGAAAACAAATATAGTCTCCAAAATATATTTTTCTTATTCCATTACCTATAGCTCCACCTATAAAAGCAACCATTATCGAAAACATTAATGCTACAAATATATCTTCGTCTCCTTCATTATTATTATATTGTCTATTAACTACTGATGTAGTATCTAAATCAAGGTTATATGTAGTTACTATTTCATTAAAGAAAGCATTGTAACCATTTCTTATACCATTCTCCCAATCATCATTACTTAGGTATGGAATCATATACTCATCTATATATCTACCTACTTTAGCATCATTTAGAATACCTTCTAAGTTATCTCCTACTTCTACTCTTACTTTTCTATCTTCTGATACTAATAGAATTAATAAGCCTTTAGAATCATATCCTATTTTATAATAATTAGCTAAATCATAAGAAAAGTCTTCTAAACTTTCACCTTCTAAAGAAGGTATGGTTACTACTACTATTTGAGTACCATCGGCATTATTTAATTTTTCACTATGTTCTATAATATAACTTTCTAGTTCATTAGATAATATATTAGAATAATCATTAGCATAACTAGTTATTTCTACATCTTCTACAGATAATGCATAGACTCTTGGTATAAATAATAATGTTATAAAAAATAATAATAATTTTTTCATACCATCACCTATGGTAATTATATCATAAAAAAATATCTCTATTGAGATATTTTATTAATCAAAGTTAACTACTGGTACTTCTTCTTTTCCAGGTGTTACTTCAAAGTATGATTTTTCATCAAAATTAAACATACTAGCAATTATCTTAGTTGGGAATTTTTTAATTTTTTTATTATAGTTTTCAACTGCACCATTATATTCTTTACGAGCTTGAGCTATTCTGTTTTCTGTTCCAGCTAGTTCATCCATTAAACCAGTAAATGAAGTATCTGCTTTTAAGTCTGGATAGTTTTCAACTATTACAAATAAAGCATTTAATGCATTAGTTAATTCTGTATTAGCTGCAGCTTTTTCTTCAACTGTTTGAGCTTTTACTAAGTTTTCTCTAGCTGTTGTTACTTTTTCAATAGCATCTTGTTCATGTTTCATATAACCTTTAACTGTATTTACTAAGTTAGGAATAAGGTCAGTTCTTCTTTCTAGTTGAGCATCAATATCTGAGTATTTTTTATCAACTGTTTCACTTAATTCTACAATTGAGTTATGTTCTCCAATTACATATCCTCCTATTAAAACTACTAAGGCAATTATTACTATTAATACGATTGTTCCTTTTTTCATATTACTTCTCCTTCTTATTTAAATAGGTTTTTAAATAAACTATTTAATCCTTTATTAATTATTTTATTTGTAGCTTTATCAGCAACTTTTTTACCTAGTTTATAACCTACTGAGTTCTTACGAGCTTTTTCAGCTTCTTTAGCAGCTTTTTCAGCAGCTTTTTGTTCTTCTTTTTCTTTTTTCTCTTCTTCTTTACGAAGTTTTTCAGCTGCTTTTTCTTCAGCTAGTCTTTGTTTTTCTTCTAGTGCAGCTTGTTTTTCTGCTTCTTTAGCAAGTCTTTCTTCTTCCTCTTTAGCTGCTTTTTCTTCTTGAGCTTTAGATACTACTTCGAATGCTGAATCGTTTTCAACTCTTTCATCATATTTACCACATAGAATACTATTGTTAATAATTTTATTTCTAGTCATATCATCAATAGTTCCCATTTTAGATTGTGGTGGTAAGATAGTAGCTTTTTCTACTACTTCAGGTTCACCTTTTTCATTTTGGAATGAAATTAAAGCTTCTCCTGTTCCTAATGCTAAGATTGCTTCTTCAGTATTAAATTCTGGATTAGTACGGAAGGCATTAGCAGCAGCTTTAACATTCTTTTGTTCTGTAGGTGTATAAGCTCTTAGAGTATGTTGTACTCTATTACCTAATTGAGCTAATATTTCATCTGGAATATCAGTTGGTCCTTGAGATATGAAGTATAATCCAATACCACGAGATCTAATTAGTTTAACTACTTGAGTAATTTGTTTTAATCTATAAGCTGGTAAAGCATTAAATAGTAAATGAGCTTCATCAAAGAAGAAGACAATTTTTGGTTTATCTAAGTCTCCAACTTCTGGTAATGTACTATATAAACTTGTTAATAACCATAATAGGAATGATGCATATAGATCTGGACTTTGGAATAGTTCTACAGCATGTAAGATATTAATAAATCCTTTACCACTAGCATTATCCATCATAATAAAGTCTTTAATATCTAAAGCTGGTTCTCCAAAGAAGTTATCTGCACCTTGGTTTTCTAAAGTTAATAAGCTTCTTTGTATTACACCTACACTTTGAGATGTAATATTACCATATTTAAGTGTGTAATTATTTTTATTTTCAGCTACATATTGAAGTACTGATCTTAAGTCTTTTAAATCAATTAGTTTTAGACCTTCATCTTCAGCAATTTTAAATGCTATAGCTAAGTTACCTTCTTGAGCTTCAGATAGACCTAACATCATTGATAGTATTTCTGGTCCTACTGATTCAACTGTTGTACGAATAGGATGACCATTCATACCATATAAATCCCAGAAATGAACTGGGAATTGTTCATAACTCCATTCTTCAGTTAAACCTAGTTTTTCTACTCTTTTAGCTAAAGATTCTGAATCTTCTCCCATACAAGCTGTTCCAGCTAAATCACCTTTAACATCAGCTAGGAATACTGGTACTCCAGCAGAAGAGAAACTTTCTGCCATTACTTTTAATGTAATAGTTTTACCTGAACCAGATGCTCCAGTAATAAGTCCATGTCTATTAGCTTTATCTAGTAGTAAATTTAATTCTTTGTCACCATTTTTTCCAATAAGTAATTTGTTTTCTTTTAACATAATTAAACCTCCTATTATGTCTCCTAAGTTTATTCTATCATATTTTTATATTTTTAGATATTTGTTCTTTTAAGTATTCATCAAAATATAATGGTTCTTCTGTAGATATAGATTTGTTTATAAATTCTTGTAATGAAGGATTACTTATAGTACTTAGAATATCTTCTAATCTTAGTTCTGATCCTTTAATAAGTTTTTCTAAATCTCTACCTATAAGTAATGATAAAGATACTACCATTACTTTTAGAGAATCAGTATATTTATTTGATCTAGTATGTTTTTTATTATTAACAATTACATCATAACAAGTTTGAAATTTAAATTCATCTCCCGGGAATCTCATGTAATCTAAATCTATTATATATCCACCATCTTCATTAATTAGGAAGTTATCCATATGAATATCTCCTAAAGTAATATTATTACTATGAAGATATCTTAATGTCTTATAGATATCTATAATAGCTTTTATTCTTTTTTCTTCTGGTATTTGTTTAGATAAGGCATCTCTAAAAGAAATACTATTTTCTATATATGTCATTACATATCCAGAATATTTACCATCTATAGATAGTTTATCTAAAATAACTGGTGTATTAGGTATAGGATTATCTATTTGATAATCTATATTTCTACTTGTTTCATCTGGAAAGAAGTATTCGGTATCTATTAGTTTATAGATTATTTTTTTATCTTCATCTATATAAATAGTTCCATTGTTATTATGATGTTCATCACTTGTTTTAAGTTTTTTATATCTTTGTAATTCTTCACTAGTTAGATTTATCATTTAATCACTCTTTTCTCAGTAACTATCATATCCATCTTTATATCATGTTCATCTGTTTCTATATAATCATCTAATATTTGATTATCATAGCATGTACCTAGTTTAAAGGTATTATGAGTACTTAAGAAGCAATCATAGAATCCTCCACCATATCCTACTCTATATAGTTTTTTATCAAAACATAGTCCTGGTACAATAGTTAAATCTATAGTATCTTTTAAAGTATTATCATCATCTAGAATAGGTTCTGTTATACCAAATGTACTTGTTGTAAAGTTATTTGGATCTAAATTATATATTCTAATAAAGACCATTTTATGTTCATCTACTACTCTAGGTAGATATACTTCTTTATTATGTTTTAATGAGTATTCTATTAGTTTCTTAGTATCTACTTCATATTTAGTATTGTAATATATAGCAATACTTTTAGCATTAATATATTCTGGTAATGTAATTATGGTATTAAAGATATTATCAGTAGGAAGATTATCTTTTCTTATTTGTTTATATTTTTTTCTTAGTTCGTCTTTATTCATCTATAAATACTCTTGGTATACGATATGAAATATTACATAGTATTTCATAGTTAATTGTGTAACAATGTTCACACATTTCATCTATAGTAACTAAGTCATTATCAAATATGTATACTTTATCTCCCACTTTAACATTATCTATTCTAGTTACATCTACCATACAACTATCCATACAGATAGAACCTACTAAAGGAACTTTTATACCATTTATAACAACATATCCTCTATTAGATAGTAATCTATTTAAACCATCAGCATATCCGATTGGAATAGTTGCTATTTTAGAATCATCATATGCTTTGTATCTTCTACCATAACTAATAGATTCTCCTTTTTTAACATCTTTTAAAAATGTTATTTCTGTACTTAGTTTACATATTGGTTTTATATCTATCTTTTTATATACACCAGGGTATGATTCATAACCATACATTATTAATCCTGGTCTAACTAAGTTAGTAAAATCAACATTATAATTTAGTAATCCATTAGATGCTTCACAATGGATATATTTAATATTAGGGAATTCTTTTTTTACAATATCTACGCATTCTTTAAATGTTTCTATTTGTTTTTTAGTATATTCTTCATCTTCATCAGCACTTGATAAATGAGTATATACTCCTTCTACAATAATATTGTTATTATCTTTTACTTCCTTTATGAAATCTAATAGGTCTTCTTCTTTAATACCAGTTCTATTCATACCTGTTTCTATTTCTAAGTGTACTCTTATTTTATTATGAATATTTTTTAAAGCACGTAGAAATTCTTTAGAACTTAAACCTATTACTGGGTTTATATCAAATATTTCTTCTAAATCAGATATAGCTGGTTGGTTAAGAATAAAGATATCTTTTTCATATCCAATACTTCTTAAGTATCCAGCTTCATCTAATATAGCTACTGCTACTATGTTAAACATATTTAGTAAATCTAATCTTTCATTAATATGTGTACCATAAGCATTAGCTTTTACTACTGGCATTAATTCTTTATTACCAACATAATCTTTTATTACTTTTATATTATGTTTAAAATTTTTAATACTTACTTCCATCTTGCTTGTTCTCATAATATCGCCTCGTAATTATTATACAATAAAAAAAGATATTCTTTATACAAATATCTTTTTCTTTTGAATTAACCAACTTACTATGAATAAACATAGTTCTACTAATATCTTAGCTATAAAAGCATTTATACCTATTAATACTAAGATATTTAATAGTAATGTATTTACTACTAAGATAAATACAGCTAGAATAGCATATTCCATAAAGGTTTCTGTTACTTTACGAGAACTATTGAAAACAAATTTTCTATTTAATGAGTAATTACATGTAGCTGATATTAGTCTAGCTACTATATTAGATGTATTAATATTACCTGTTAATGCTAATACTATAGCATATACTATGTAATCAATAATAAAACTTATAATTGATGATAATGAGAATTTAAGTATCTCTTTATATATTCTAAATGAATCTCTAAATGCTTTGAAATGAGAACCACTATTGTTATTGTAATAAATAGTTTCTATTTCCATTTCTGTAATAGTAATACCTTCTAATGGTGCTTCTAGTAAGACATTCATTTCATATTCAAATCTATTACCTTCTACACTTAGTGAGAAGTCCATTAAATCTTTAGTAAAACATCTTAAACCTGTTTGAGTATCATAGACATTAACTCCTGTAGTTAAGTAATATACTACTTTAGTAATACCATTTCCTAGTTTACTACGAAGGGGAGTTTTTCCACTACGTATTCTTTTACCTATTACTAATTCTTTAGGATGTTTTTCTGTATATTCACATAGTCTTTTAGCATCTTTTACGGTATGTTGTCCATCACTATCCATAGTAATAACTATGTAATCTTTATATTTTTCTTTAATATATTTCATACCTGTTTTAAGAGCATATCCCTTACCTTGATTAACATCATATTCGATGACATGAGATATTTTTCTTATACTATCAAAATATTTTTCATAGTCTTTACTACTACCATCATTAACTACTACTACTTTAAATTTATTTTCAACTAATTCTTTTACAATACCTTCTAATTTCTCATCTGGTTCATATGAAGGTATTAAAGCTATTCTTTCCATAATATTCTCCTATTAACTAACTAGTAGAGGAATAACAAATAAAACATTTAATTTTTGTAGTCTTTCAAGTAATGCAAGTAGTTTACCTTCTTGAAATGCTTTATATAGACTTCCACCAGTTTTCTTTTCTTCTTCATAAAGATATGTTAGTTCTGTTAATACTTCTTTATATTTCATTTTCTTTATATCTTTATTAACTAGTTTTTCATGGTTTTCAATATAGTTTTTATCAAATATGTTTTTCTTATTCATATAATCAAATACTTCAACAAGTTTTGGAGTTACAAATGATTCATTAGATGTATTTGGTTTATCATCATATTTACTTTTATATAAAGTAATTGTTTTAGGGTTTTCTTTTAATTCTTCAATTGCATCTCTTATTATTTTAGTTTTTATAATAGCCATATAGCATTCTTCTTTCTATAATATATACTTATCTACTATAATAATAACTCTTTTAGGTAATATTTTGTAGATTATTGAAGGTATTTTACATTTTATTTGATTTTTTTTAAAATTATTTTATAATACAATCAAGGAGTGATACTATGGATAAATTTAAAGAAAAAATTGAAGAAATTGTAAACAAAGTTAAGAATGATAAGGATTTTGCAAGTAAGTTTAAAAGCGATCCTGTTAAAGCTGTAGAAGATGTTATTGGTGTTGATTTACCAGATGATAAGATTAATGGTATTATTGATGCTGTTAAAGCTAAATTAACTAGTGATAGTGTAAAAGATACAGTTAAAGATGTTGGTAACACATTAAAAGGACTATTTAAATAGTCTTTTTGTTTGGTCTTTCCTTTGTTTATTTAGATTGTCTTTTAACTGCATTATTTCTCTTGGAGAATAATCAGATTGTTTTAAAATACCATCTCTAGGAAAGTAAGTATATAAATCTAATATATCTTTTGCTACTTCGTGTCCAGAACATAAATCCATATATGTGAATTTAGAGGTCTCGGAATTAAATCTTACAAATAAAAATAAATAATCTTCTAATACTTCACTATATCTTATTTCTATTTGTTCTACTGGGTATTTAATATTATAGTCATATTTATTTGCTTCTATTTGATCATGTAACCAATTTAAATCAATAAAGTTCTCACTTTCATATGTTTTTCTTTTATTAGCATAGTTATAACTTTCTTCAATAGAAGCTAATTCTTCTTTTGTATATTCTCTATAAATATTTATTATTCCTGATGGTTCTCTAAGCATTTTATAACCGTGAATTGCATAGAATTCTAAATCAATTTGTTCTTCATCTTCTATAGTATAATAAACAATATATCCATCTGGTTTTGTTTCTACTCTACAAAAAGATATAAAGTTGTCATATACGTTATATAATACTTGAATTGTATTTCCTTTTATTTTTTTCTCTTCCATAAAATCACCTTATTGAAGAGTATTATAACATAAATTTAAAAAAGCGAATATTATTCGCTTTTATTTTCTGCATCTGCTTCGTTAATTCCTTCTTTAATGCCTTTAGCAATTTCTTTAGCTGCTACTCCAGCAGAAGGTGCCATTTTTTCCATACCTTCTTGAGCAATTGGCATAGCAGATTGGGCTTGGTAAGCCATTATTTCTCTTCCACTACCCATGAATTTTACTACCATACCAAATCCAACGATAGCAAAACTGAATACCCATAGGAATCCAACTATTCCTCTTGCTTCAAAGCTTAAGAAATCTCCAAATACTAAAACCGAACAAACTAAGAAACTAATTCCTCCTACAATAAGCATAATATTACCAGTAGTTTTAAGTTTTTTAGCAGTTTTTTGATATTGTTCTTCACTAAGTACAGGTTTATTTTCGTTCATATCCATTCTCCTTCTATTTTTATTATATCATATTAGTTTTCTTTTTTAGCAAATTCTAATAATAGTTTACCTAATAGAGTTTTATCTTCTATTTCAATTAGATCTTCATTATCTAATTGACCAATCATATATTTATTTTTATCAGCCATTTCTGTAAGATATAAATATGTTTTATTCTCATAGTTAATAGAATCAACTACGATATATTTTTGGTCATTATCTAATGTTATTACATAGTCTTTTTCACTATTCATTTTTTTAATCCTCCTGACATATCATCTGTTTTGTCTTTTTCTTCATCTACTCCACGTAGTTCTCTTAAGTGAGCAATTAACTTAGGAGATACTTTAGCCCAACATACAAATTGTAATAATACTCCTAAAGCCATTGGAATATATGAAAAATCAGGAGTGCTTATTCCTTGTTCAAACATAGTCCATCCTACTCCACCTAAGGCGATAGATGCTACTAGTTTTAAAATTGTTTTATGATATTCTTTAGTATCTTTAATTACCTTTTTATCTTCTTCATTTCGAATTTCTTCAACTTGTATTATTTTGTGTTTTTTCATTTTATCACCTATATTAATTGTATCATATTTATTAAATAAAAAAAGAACTTTATAAGTTCTTTATATGCTTATGGTGCCTCAGGTGGGACTCGAACCCACACGATATTGCTATCACTGGATTTTGAGTCCAGCGCGTCTACCAATTCCGCCACTGAGGCAAGTACATGTTAATTATATCATAAAACTAAAAAAAGAAAAGACTCAGTTATTTAATAAAACCTGAGTCTTTTAATGTTTGGATTAGGGTATCTTCTTCTACGTATCCTACTACTCCACCTATTATTCTATTATCTTCAATAACTATTGTCATAGGAGTTGCTCCTAAATCATCCATGAATGTTTCAAATCCTGATGTTGTTTTTAAATTAACTAAAGCATCATGTGATTCTTGATCTGTAACTTCCCATGTAGGTGAATAAATATCAACTAGTTTTTCTAAGTCAATATATCTTACTTGGAAGTCGTAATCTTCACTTACTTTAGTTATTATAGGAGCATATAAAGCACAATATCCACATGTTTGACGACCTATAAATACTACTATAGTTTTACCATCAGATTCTTTAGCTATATCTGTTCCTTTTATCTCTTTAAATGGAGTTGTATCGTAACCACTTGGTCCTTCCATTTCCTCCAGTTTTAGTTTAAGTTCTTTAACTGTTTTGTTAAGATCATGTATATCTTTATTTAGTTTAAAATATCCAAAAATACCTAGTAATGTAACTACACATAATATAGCTGCTGTTAAAGATATTACAATTGTTTGAATTTTATCTTTCATTTTTACTCACCATATCCTAATTCTTTTATAGCTTTTTCTAATTTAGATGAAGTAGATGAACCTATTAATCTATAATCACTTTTTTCTTTACCATTAACATAGAATATAGTTGTTGGAGTATTATCTACTCCAAAATATTCTAATGACTCTTTATAATCTTCTTCACTTAATAATCTTACATCTAGTTCATAAGCTAGAATATCTTTTGATTTTAGTACTTCATTTAATACTGGTTTATATCTAATACATGCTCCACAATTAGTTTGAGTTACTACTAAGATAAATGAATCTTCATATAGGATTTTCTTTTTAGCTTGTTCTAAATTTATTAATTTTAAATTAGAGTAACCAGATGTTGTCTTCTCTTCTGGTGTTGTTTCAGTAGGTGTTTCTTCTTTAGTTTCTTGTTCACTATATGTAGATGTATTATTTTGATTTTCTTCTTGTGTTTCTTTTTTAGTTCCACAACTACATAATGTTAATGATATCATTAATAATATTAGTATTTTTTTCATATACAACCTCAATCTACTATTTCTATTCCTAATAAATTAACTAGTTCAAGAGCTTGAACCATATTTACTTTAACGCCTTTTAAGGCATCTGGTGATAGTTTTAAACCACCTATTTTACATGTACTTAAATCTATATCTTTTAATTTAGTATTATAGAATTCAGTACTTGTTAGAATAGAATCATTTATTTCAAATTTTACTAATTCTATATTATAAAAGCTACTTTCTGATAAGTCACTATTTTTTATTATTAATTTTTTAGTTTTTAAATCTACTAAGTTTATATATTTACATACTGAGTCTTCAATACTTACACTAGTAAGACGACTATTGATAATATTAGTACCTAGTAATTTACAGTTAATAAATTTAGTATCCCTAAAACTACAATCTATAAGTTTAGTATTTGATAAGTCACATTTTTCAAATGTAACTTTATCAAATAAGACATTTTCTATTATTGTTTCATTTATTTCAGATGAAGAAAAGTTAGAATCATTTATGGTTTTACTTTTTAAGTTTAAATTAGAAAAATCACCATGAAATGTTTCATGGTAGATATCATCTTCACTTAGTAGTAGATTCTTCATTTTCTTCCTTATATATTGAAGTAAATAATTCTTGTTCTTCGTCTTCTTCTTTGTTTTCTTCTTTAGATATTATTGTAGGTAGATCACTTATTGATGATAAGCCAAAGTAATCTAAGAATTCACTAGTTGTCGCATATAGATTTGGTCTTCCAGCAAGCGTTGATTTACCTACTTCTTTAATTAAACCTTTAGCAGCTAGTTTTCTAATCATGTGAACGTTATTAACACCACGTATTTGATCTAATTCTATTCTGGTAATAGGTTGGTTATAAGCAATTATAGCTAGTGTTTCTAATGCTGCTTGAGAAAGAGTATTACTTTCTGGATTTTCAATTAACTTACGATAGTATTCTTTATGTTCTTTTTTGGTTGTAAGTTTAAAAGCATCTCCTAAGTAACTAATTCTTACTCCTCTACTATCGGAATCATATGTCTTTTTTAATTCCATAAGTAGTTGTTTAGCTGCTTCCATGTCTATTTCTAAAATATCACATATTTGATTTAATGTTACTCCTTCATCTCCAACGACAAAGAGTATTCCTTCCAAAACTCCTAATAAATTCATATGCTACACCATCTCGATCATAATAGGACTAAAGTTATCATTCTGAGTAATATTTATTTCATTATTCTTAGTCATTTCTAGAATAGATAAGAATGTAACTACTATTTGATCTTTTGTTACTTCTGTAAATAATTCTAAAAAGTTTACTCTTTTTCTTTTAGTCAATATAGTTCTAATATCTTTTATTTTATCTTCTACACTTAGTTCCCTTTTAGTAATTTTAGTATTTAATGGTTTTATAAGTTTTTGTCTATCTAAAAACATCATATAAGCATTAAATAAATCTTCTATATCGAATTCACCTTTTCCAATACTGGTTTCATCAATATATTCTTTTAAGCTTTCAGGAAGTTTAGTATAAACTTCTCCTCTTTTTTCTTCTAGTTCTTGGAAACTAGATGTTATTTGTTTATATTTTTCATATTCTAATAATTTGTTTCTTAAATCTTCTTCTGATTTAATAGAGAAATCTTCATCTTCTTGTTCTTCCTCTTTACGATTAACTAATAACTTACTCTTTAAATGAACTAATTCTGCAGCCATTACTAAGTACTCACTTGCTACATCAATGTTTTTTTCTTTCATTGAATGAATGAAATCTAAGTATTGATCTATGATATCTCTAATATTGATTTCATAGATATCCATCTTAGATTCTTTTACTAAGTGAAGTAATAAATCTAATGGTCCTTCAAAATCAGTTGTATAGAAATTGTAAGTCATGTTAATCACCTAATTTCCACATGTATATCCAAATGATTGAATTTCGTATGCTACAACATTTTTTGATTCATTATAACTAAAATACTTATATGTTTTTAAGTTAGATAATGCTTTATTATTAATGTTAACTAAATCTAAGGTATTATCCAATTCAAATTGAGCAAGTACTGGAGGTTTTTTACCTTCAGCTTTGTCTTCATCAGTATATGGCTCTGGATCAAATTGGAATTCTAAATAGTTTGAGTCAAATCCTTCAATTGGTTTATATTTTTCATCTGATAATTTTTTAAATTCTGCTACATGTTTGTCATATTCTGATGTATACATTGTTTTATTTTCAACATATATTTCTTTTATTTTTACCAAGTAATCATCTTTAAAATAGTATTTTAATTCATCGTTTAAATATTTACATGTTAGTACTTTGTATCCATCTTCTTCAGTATTTAATTGAACATCTGGATAATCATTTTTATCTACTAAGATAAATGCGAATCTATTAGCATTATTTTTAGCATTTTCGTTGATAACAAAGGATAATTCACTTCCTCCATTAGGAGCTAAAGCATCATATGCGAAGAATTTAGTTCTACTAACTATTTGATTTTCATTATATAAGAAAATGTAATAGTTTTTATCAAATGTATAAATCTTATTATCGTTATTGAAAACAGACATTCTTAAGAAGTATTCATCACCTGTTTTAGATTTAATAGCGTTTTCAATTGTTAAGTTATCAACTTGTAATTTATATGTTTGTTCAAAGTAGTAGTATTTAGTTTCTTCCTTTTCTTCTTCTTGTACTACTGGTGCAACTTGGTTAGCACCATATATTTTATCTAGAGCTGCTTCTGATGTTTTAGTTAATTGTGGTAAGAAAATAATTACTATTGCAAGTATTATGAAGAATAGAATAACACCAATAGGATTGGATTCTTTTTCCTCTTTGATTGTATATAGTGTTTTTTCTTCACTATTAAATCTTGGAGTTTTATGAGATTCACGCTCTGTAGGTAATTCTGCAACTACAGTTGGTTCTGTAGTTTTAACTTCTGGAGTTTCTGTTTTAACTTCAGGAGTTTCCACTTTTGGTTCTTCTTTTACTTCTTCTGAAGCCACATTAAACATAGATGAAAAATCCGCTGCTTCCATTTCTTTTCCTTGAATTTTAACATCTTCTTTTTCTTCAGGAATTACAATAGCAGGAGTTTCTTCATGTTTTTCTTCTACTTTAACTGGTTCTTCTTTTGTTTCTTCTGTTTCTTCAGAAGCTACATTGAACATAGATGAGAAATCTGCTGCTTCCATTTCTTTTCCTTGAATTTTAACATCTTCTTTTTCTTCAGGAATTACGATAGCAGGAGTTTCTTCTTGTTCTTCAGCTGGTTCTTTTTCAGCAGGTAGAACTATTTCTGCCTTTTTCTCTTCCTCAATTGGAGGAGTTTTTTCTACTACTTTTTCTTCTTCAGGGACTTCTGGTTTTACAGTAGTAGATTCAGCTGAAATATTTTTTTCTTCTTTTATTTCTTTGTCATCCATATATATCCCTTCATTCTTCTTTATAATTATAGCAAAAATTAGTAAATAAAAAAAGAGATATTAATCTCTTGCTTTAGAAAGTAAGGAAAAAATAAATCCGAAGAAAATAGCACTAGTAATTCCAGTACTAGTTGTAGATAGTAAATTGTTAAACATTCCTATAAAACCAGCATTTTCATATCCTTCATATGCTGCTTTATATAAAGCATTACCAAAAGATGTAATTGGGATACTACTGCCTACTAAGGAGTAATTACTTATTATATCGTATAAACCTAGAAATGATAGTAAGGCACCTATACATACAAACATTGATGTTATATGTCCTGGTGTTAGTTTAGTATTATCTAGAATTATTTCACCTATTAAGCATATTACACCAACTGTAATAAAAGCATTTATATATGTCATTTTATCACCTCGATACTTATAGCATGGGTTATGGATGGAATTGATTTTTTTAAGTTAACCATTAAAGGATTATGTAAGGAACCAGTTGCTAGTAGTAATATTTTTTTATATTCTTTAACTTTTAATATGTAATTAAATAATACTAATGGTATTACTACTGGACCACTACCTCCTTCAAAGGTTTCTTGTTCTTCTTTATATAGAATACTAGATGCATCAAAGTAATTAGATAATTCTATATTATGATCTTCTTTAAGTATTTTTCTAAATAATTCACTACCTAGCATACCTAAGTCACCTGTTACAATTACATCATAATAAGATATTTCTCTATTCATTTCTTTTAAATGGTTAATAAGAGTATCTGCGGCACTTGGAGCCATTACTGCTCCCATATTAGAAACATCTTTAATACCATAGTCTACTACTTTACCTATGGTTGATGATTCTATTTTTATATTAGATAGTTTATTACTTAGTAATGTAGATGCTGCTCCAGTTGTTGTAAACGTAGTATATTTCTTTTTGGGTATACCATATTCTACTGGATATCTAAATTGTCTTTCAGCATTTAAGTTATGAGAAGATGTTATAGCTATACCATTTTTAATAGCTTTACTTTCAATGAAATTTGCTAGTATGATAATTGATTCATTAAAAGTAGAACAACCGTTATATACGCCTAAAAAAGGTATATTATAGTTAGATATATTATAAGAAGTAATGGTTATTTGATTTAGTAGATCTCCACCTACTAATAAATTAACTTTATTAGTTAGTCTATTTCTTTTAATTAAGTTGTTTAAACAAGTATGTTGCATTTTTAATTCAGCATCTTCAAAACCTTGTTCTTCATAATAATAATCATCTATAGTATTTTGGTATGTAAGATTACCTTTCTTTTCTTCAGGACCTGCTATTGATTCAAAATCGTTTATATAAACGTTATGATATATAAAACTAGACATTTAGTATCACCTTTATCATAGTTAAGATAATAGCTGATACTATACCATATAGTAATACAGAACCAGCTAGTTTAAAAGTATTTGAACCAATATTAAGTAATCCTTCTTTTTTGTAATCAATAATACATGCTGCTATAGAATGAGCAAATCCAGTTATAGGTATGATTAGACCACATTTGAATTTAGAAAATAAGGTATCAGCTTTACCTAATACTGTTATTAAAGCTGTTATAACTATTAGAATTAGTAACATAAATGATACAGATAATTCTTCATCATAGAATTTATGTATATAGTTATATATTAATAAACCTATTACTCCTATTAAACCACCTACTAAAAATGCAATAATCATACTAGATAATCTATTTTCTTTAGGAGTCATTTCTTCTACTATTTTTTGATAACGACGATTATTCATAATAAAACCTCCATTATTATTTTGTTATTAATGGAGATAATTATACATTTTTTTAAGACTTTTCTTTTCGTAACGAGATACTGTTACTTGAGATAATCCTAATATATTAGCTGTTTCACTTTGGGTATAGTCTTTATAATAACGATATTTTATTATTTCTTTTTCTTCTTCGCTAAGGTTTTGTAAAGAAGCATCTATATCCATTTTTAAGTCAATGTTAGGAGTATTATGATCTGGTAATGTTTCGTAAATAGAATGATCTTCATTATCTAAACTCATTATATTAGATGTTAATACTTCTATTTGTCTTATTGTTTCTATATCTATTTCTAAATAAGTAGATAATTCTTCATATGAAGGCATTCTATTTAGGGATTGAGACATTAAGTATTTAGCTTTTTCTATTCTTTTATATATTTGTAAGATATTTTTATTTAATTTAATAGTTCTAAGATTATTAGATAGTTCATACATTTCTCCAAATATATAGTTATAAGCATATGTGGTAAATTTAGTTTTACCATCATCTTTAAAATTATTATAAGCTTTAATTAAACCTATTACTCCAGCTTGATATAAATCTTCTTTAGACGTGTTATAAAACCTAGAAGCTATTTTATATATTAGTTTTTCATGTAATTTAATTATTGTTTCTAGAGTAGTCATTTTTATCACCTGACATACTCAATATAGGGAATTTTATACTAGTTTTAAACACATTCGACAAAAGAAGAAATAATTAGAAAAAAAATACTGTAAATTATTACAGTATTTAATCTAAATCAATTACATATGGATTATCTCTAGTACCAGAACCTGTTACTGTTACTGTAGGGTCTAGACTTATTACTGGTCTTATTCCTAGTTCTTCAGTTGTAAGATAATTGTTAATAGCTCCACTGTTATTAACACCCATTATATATGATCCATATACATATCCAGTTGGTTCGTATTTAGCAGGAGTTAAAGTCATAAAGTTTTCACCATTGTATAAGTAATAACTTGTATTATTAACCTCATATACTCCTCCAGCTAATGCTACTTCATCAGCTGAGATTAAACCAACTTTTTGAACATATTTTCCACCAAAGTCATTTTTAGTACTTGGGCAAGTTAATGATGGTTCTTTATTAGTTATTAATCTATCATAACCACCAAAGTATGTATTACGACCATTCTTATAACTACTAGAGTCATTACAGAATGATGTAATTGCTACATAGCTATCTAATCCTCTATCAGCTATATATGTTTTATACCAATTTTCCAATTCATCTAATGCATCATTATTAGTAGTTACATTGTTATATATGTATTTAAGTCCTACATAATCAGCTGATTCATCATATTTATTATATTTAGTAAATGTAATAGATTTATCTAGTATTAATTCTACAGAGTTATTGTTATTTACTTTAACTATTCTCCATGTTAGATTAGCAAATTGAACATAGTTGTTTGTAACAACTCCACGATAATAGTAATATGAATCTTCTCCGTCTTTGAATAGATATAAACCATCTTCACCAAATGACGCAGTACTAAAGTCTGGTTTTGTTTTACTTGCGATGGCATCTGTTTTACCAGCTAATATTGTTTCAGCAAATGTAGCTTTTATAGCTTTAGCTGAGTCAATAATTTCATATTTAGCATTGAAGACATCTTCAGGAGTAATAGTAGGAGCTTTTCTTTCATCAAACCAGAACTTAATATTTGTTCTTACAGTTTCATTAGGTTTAACTGATACTTTACCTATTATTTTACTCTCTGATACTTCTTCGTCTTTAGTTTTAGCTCTATCTAAGTTTTTATAAAGCATTGGTTCTTTTTCAATATAACCAGATGCAGTAATTGTTAAAGCATTTGTATCTATAGTAGTAGATTTTAGAACACTAAATCTTACTTCTACTTCTTTTTCTTCATCACAGATATTAGTAATAGTTATAGTATTAGGACTTTTTTCTAATCCCTCTTCTCTTAAGACTGGTTTAATATCAGTTAGTTCTACTTTATCTGTATCTGAATAATATATTTTAAAACAGTCTAGGGTTTGAGCATCTTTAACATCTTTATCTCTTGTAGAAATCCAAACACCATAGCCAGTTCCAATTGTTAAAGTTATTCCAAGCATAATGCCGATAAGGACTAATGTAAATAAATATTTTTTCTTCATCTTCATCACGCTCTATTCTAATCTTACTAATATAAATATAATATAAGATTTTTTGTTAGTCAACGATTTGACAAAAATCGTTGATTTTCTTAAAAAAACGTATGTTAAGAAGATGTTTCTTTGACATTTATTCTACATAAAAAGAAGTGTAAACACTTCTTATTTTATTCCTAGCATTTGAATATCTTTAATTATATATTTAACTGTATTTTCTATGAATATTTCGATATCTTTTGTATCAAATATAAAGGTCTTTTCTTCAGTACTAGATGCTATTATTTGACCCATCTTTTCAATTAGTAAATCTAATTGATCCATAGGTATTTCAGTTATTCTTGATGTAGGTAAATCTATTTCATTAGAGAATAAATCTAAACCTAGATTATATTTATCAATTAAATCTATATTAATATTAGTGTAGTCATTGTAAATAATATCTTTTAAAGCAGTATAAGTAATTTTTCTTTTGTTAGTATCTCTTGTATATCTATCTATGTATTGATAGATGTAGTCTCTAAACCAATACTTATCTGTTAGTAAATGAATGAAATATCCCATTTCAAATGGTTTTTCTAAATCTCCTCTATATTTAGCAAGGAATCTATCTATATTAGGTATATCATCTTCATTAGTATGATCTAGGAAGTGAGATATTTCTTTAGTTTCTCCTACTAGTTTAGATAAGTCAGGAGCTATTGAACCTAAAAGGATAGAATTCTCATCCATTTTTAAATATTTATTTACTTCTTTAGCTACACATAAGTGGATTACTGCTGATGCCATATTATCACCTTACTCATTATAACATATTATTTAATGCTATGTTAGTTTCTTCTTTTTTATCGTTTTGATATATACAGTTAAAGATATATAAAATAGATTTTTTAAATTCTTTTTCTAAAGTATCTATTTGTTCTTCTATATATATGTTCAATGTTTTAGTTATTTCTGGTATATAAGAATTTATTAAGTCTTTTATTTCATTAAATGTATGTTTACCAAATGTTGCGTATTCTGGTAAACTTGGTTTATTCTCAACATAGTCTTCTATATCAATAAAATCATTAATTATTTCTTTATCTATTTCTTTTTCTATTTTATTAATAGCTATTTTAGCTATTGTTCTATAGTATGCTACTTCACATACTGAATTAAAGAAATCATTATATGGTATATCATTTATGTTAGTTAAACTAATACCATAGTATGAACCATTAGTAGCAGATGAATATATTGGTTTACCAAATGAATCTATCCAACTTGGATGATCATTTTTTATTTTATCTAAAATAGTTATTTTAGTTTGTAAATCATCATCTGATGCATATAGTAAACTTCTGTCTTTATATTCTTTACCAGACCATAAACCTGTCATATTATAACTTACATTTTCTTTTATACATCTTTTAATATATTCATTTAAAACATTTACTGTTTCTCTTTCTGGTCCATTTAAATATATTGTATATTTATCTCCATCATCATTTGTTTTAAATAATGATAATTCATTAGTACCAATGTGTTCTGTTCTTAAATCAGTTGTTGTTATAGCAAAGTTAATGAAATCTATTAAGTAATCATCTAATTCATAGTTGTCATTTAAATAATTATAGATGTTCTCTTCTGTTAATTCAGATAATTTTGCATAGTTTTCTTCAGTTAGATTTGATATTTCTTCATTTAAATCATCTGTACAATAGTTGTTTATTTTATCTAAGAAAATACCTATTATTTGATGAATCAATTTAGCTTGAAATGATAAGTAATCAAATTCGGAGCTTTCTCTTGGAGAATCTCCCTCTATAGATAATTCTCTTATTTCAAAGGAACCGTTGTTATACCTTTGTCTTAGTAATTCTTTTAGTACTTCATCATTATCTAAAGGATTAGATAATTCTTTTGGTTCTTCTTCTACTTTTTTTACTTTAGGAGTTAGTAATTCTCTTAAGTTTATTTCATATATTTCAGATAATGCTGCTAATACTCTTAGATATTCAGATTTTCTTTGGTCATCCATTTCTTGTTTATTAGTTAGGTATTTATTAACAGATTCATTAAATAGTCTTTCTTCAGTAAATAAACCTACTTCTTCAGCATTATTCTTTATGCTTTCAACGTAACTCATAGCATTTTCTTGATATTCTTGAAAATCTATATTATATTGTTTAGCTAATTCTTTTAAAGAGTTATAATCTTCAACTGTATTCTCTTTAGTTAGATAGTAACGACAGAATTTATGGAAGATTATTTTGGATTCTTCATCATCAGGTTCTTTAGCTTTATATGATATATATTTATCTAATTCTTCTCTTAAGTTTACATCATGTATTAAGGATAATCTAGTAAGTACTTCTAAGTATTCTTTCTTTTCTTTATCTTCTAAACTATCTTTAATATTTACATAGTTTTGAAGCATTGAACAGAAAGATTCAAAGTCAACATCAAAACCTAGTTTCTGAGCATCTTTTTTAATTTTTTTAGAGAATCTGGAAGCTTTTTTTTGATACTTACCAGATTGTTTGCCAGCCTCTTTTTTTAGTTCTTCTAGTCCTTCTTTGGCGTTATCAAGTAAAAAACATTTGCTAAAGCTTATAAATAGCTTTTCCATAGCATCACCTATTATTAGTATATCAAAAAAAGATAACTATTTTAAGTTATCTTTTATATATTCTTGTACTTTGTTTACGATATTAGATACTTCTACTTCTTCCATATTGCCATTTCTTCTTTCTTTAAATTCGACAATACCATCTGTAGCTTTTTTACCAACTGTTATACGTAATGGTATACCAATTAATTCCATATCTTTGAATTTAACACCTGGTCTTTCATCACGATCATCGTATAGTACTTCTACTCCTGCATTATTTAATTCTTCATATAGTTTTTCAGCAAGTTTAGTTTGTTCTTCATTTTTCATATCTATTTGAACTAAAGCTACTTGATATGGAGCAATATTCATTGGAAGAATCATACCATTTTCATCATTATTTTGTTCAATAATAGATGCTAATACTCTACCTGGTCCAATACCATAACATCCCATAGTTGGAACTTGTTCTTTTCCTTCTTCATCTAAATATGTTAAGCCTAAGTCTTCAGCATAGTGCTTACCTAGTTTGAATGTATTACCAATTTCTATACCTTTTTTGAAGTATAGTTTTCCTTTTCCACATTCTGGACAAGTATCACCTTCTACTACTGTAGATATATTACCTGATTTAGTGTAGTTGATGTCTTTAACATTACAGTTAATGTAATGATATCCTTCTTTGTTAGCTCCAACACAGAAATTCTTCATATGTAGAACTTCTTCATCAACAACAATTTCACATCCTTCTAAACCTACTGGTCCAGTAAATCCTGGTACAGCATTAGAAGTAGCTATTTCTTCATCATTAGCAAATCCTATTTCTTTACCACCTAATAGTTTTAGAACTTTGTCTTCGTTTAATTCTCTATCTCCTCTTACAAAGCAGATAGTTAATTTACCATCTACTACCATAAGTAGAGCTTTAACACTAGATTTTACATCTATTTTTAGGAATTCACATACGTCTTCAATTGTTTTACAATGAGGAGTTTCAATCATTTCTAATTCTTTTTCTTTATCATTATTATCTGTTATTTTGAAACTACTTACTTCTAAGTTAGATGAGTAATCACAATGATCACATAATACTAAAGTGTCTTCTCCTTGATCAGTTACGGCTTGGAATTCTTCGGATAAATCTCCTCCCATAGCTCCAACTGATGCTCTAACTATTTTGTAATCAATATCTAGTCTATCAAATATACGTTTATAAGCATTAAACATTTTATCGTATGAAACTTTCAATGATTCATCATCTCTATCAAATGAATATGCATCTTTCATAACGAATTCTCTAACTCTAATAAGTCCAAAACGAGGTCTAGGTTCATCTCTAAATTTTTCAGCTTGTTGGTAGATTGTAAATGGTAAGTCTTTATAGCTTTTTACCATAGCTTTAGCAGCAATTGTAAATAATTCTTCATGAGTTGGTCCAAGTACCATATGAGTACCTTTACGATCACGAAGATTAAACATATCATCACCAAATGCTTCTACTCTACCACAAGTTTCATATACTTCAGCAGGTATTAAAGAAGGCATTAATAGTTCTTGAGCACCTGCTCTATCCATTTCTTCTTTAATAATCTTTTGAACCTTATCATATGTTTTTAATCCTAAAGGTAGATACATGTAAATACCAGCAGCTACTTTCTTAATCATTCCTGATCTAACAAGTAAATTACCAGATATACTATCTTCATCTTTAGCATTTTCTCTTAAAGTATAAAAATAACTTTTACTTAATTTCATATTCATCCTCCTAAATAAAAAAGGATGGTACAAAGGAGTGCATAAGCACGGTACCATCCTTATTTTAACTTATTTTGATAACGGCTGTTAACCGGAAATATTTTCATATTTCATTCATGGGTAGGAATACTTTATTATTATAATCTAGTTCACACCATTACTAGAATCTCTTTGTATAAATCATAAAATATTATGTCCCAATCAACATGTTGAAAATAATATAAAACAATTACCATTGTTTGTCAAATGGTAATTGTTATTTATTATGCTACTGGTTGTCCTGGATTTCCAGCTGGTGCTTGTGGAGCTGCAGCTGCTTGTCCACTTGCTGCTGAAGCAACGATTTCTTTTAGTTTTACTTTGAAGTCTAATTCTTCTTGATCTTCAAGACCCATATGATCTACTCTAACGATTTGTGCATGATCAAATAATAATGTTTGATCAGAACTTAGTGATCCTTCTGGGAATAGAACTCCAGAATAATCATATATTTTACTTGGGTTACTTGCGTCCATTGTGCAGAATCCATTGATCATTACTCTTTTAGTTCCGTTTTGTAGTAAAACTACTGTTCCAACTGGTAGGTATTTTTCCTTAATTTGTCCGTTCATTATATCATCCCTTTACTATAAATAGTTTAAAATATTTTTCCTTTTTTGTCTACTATTATTGTTCTACTAATTCAATTTCTTGTAAAGCGGCTTCAATATCTTCAGCAGATACTTTTCCACGAAGTACTTTTTTTACTTCTTTATCTTTTATAAAGTATAGTGCTGGATATTTATCACATTCATAATCTTGTTCACAAGTCTTTGTTTCACCAATTTGTTTAATTTGGTCATCGCTTAGATAATAATATTGATAACGATAACTGTGGAATTTATATTTTGTTTGAGCTGCTACTATATTATCTAGAAGTGCTCTAGCATCTGCTTCTTCTTCATCATACATTGAATAGTAAGTATCACCAATATATAATACTTTTGCCTTATTATCTGCAAATATTTTTGCAAATTCAGAATCTGTGTACATTGATACCATACTATTTGAATCATAATATGGTTCAGGTTCTGGTTCAGGTTCTAATTCTTCTAATAAATCACTGAATATAGCATTTAATTTGTCGTCTTTTTCAATAACTTCTTTTAATTTATCAGCTATATCTTCTTCATCAACATCTTCAATTGATACTGCATCGCTTGTCTTGAATCCTTCTAATTTATCTTGAGCTTCAAGACTATAATTTCCTGATAATTCAATATATTCATCATCTTTTGATAATTTAAATTTATATTCTCCAGAAATTACATTTTTCTTTTGCTTTTCTGTGAAATAAATAGTACCTTTAACTTTTTCTCCAGCAGCTTCAACGTTGAAGTCTAAGTCGATTACTTCTTCTGATAATTCACGAATAGTTAGAGTTCCAAGTTTTTCTTTATTCATTTTTATTGTTACTTCTGTTTCTTTTTTGCCTTCAACTGCTGTAACAACAATTTTCATTGGGTCACTCTTAACATGATTATCAATAATCATTTCAGTAGTTTTTCCATTCTTGAATACTGTAACATATTCTTTATCAGAATATTCAATACTCATTCCTACTACATTGTTAAATAAACCTTTAGTATATATATTTAATTTTATTTCTTTATCAAAGTCTATATCTTTAGCAGATGATTTTATTTCTTTTAAAGCATCTTTAATATCGCCTTTTTCCATTCCTGTGCAATCTGCTAATTTACCGATGAATTTATCATCTTCTAATAAAATATCTACTACTTTATTAACTAATTCTTTTGTAGATGATTTAGTAAATACATATGAAACTTTATTAGCTTTAACTGTTTTGCCATCTACTTCAAATGTACCTTTAGATTTCTCCATACTTTTTGAATCTAAAGATTTAACAATAGCATTTTTAACTGTTTTAATTAGATAATCGTATGTTTCAGGGTCAACATCGATATCTTCAGTTGCTTCTTCGTATTCTTCAAGAATTTCTCCAAAATCAAAATCTTCTAGTTCCATTTTGTAGATTTCGTCTAAGAATGTCGTCTTTAAATATGCCATGTTATCTGTAACATATACTGTTCCACCTAGTGATTCTTTATCTCCATCAACTGTGAATCCACCAAGTAGTTCTTCATGTTTAAGATCTAATCCACCTTCGAAAGATACTTTAAGATCTTTTAATTCACCTAGTTCATCAGTGATATCTTCGACATTAGTACTAAGTTTTACATCGCCTTTAACGTATAGAGCTTTTTCTTTGATATCGAATGTATCATTAAGTTTATCCGCTTTCTTTAAATATTTACTTACATCTTTGTATGCGCTGTTAATACTATTTTTAAATACTGCTTTAGGTGTTGATGTAGCAACCCTAGCAACTATTCCAACGATTAGTAATACAACAACGATTGCAGGAATTATAAGTAGTCCTAAATTAAATTTTTTTACTGGTTCAGCTCCCTGAACTGGAACAGTAACATTTGTGTTTTCTTCGTTCATAACTTACCTCTTTCTATTATGAAATAATTATATCATAAATATTTAAATATAGAAATAAAATTAATTAGGTGATTTTATGAAAAAATATATATTCTTTCTTTTATGTTCTTTTCTATTCTTAAATATTGTTCATGCTACTCAATTAACAAATTATGCCAAATCAGCTATTTTAATTGAACCAACTACTAAAAAGATAATTTATAAACTCAATGAAAATGAAAGATTAGCTCCTGCTTCTATGACTAAGATAATGACGTTACTATTAATTATGGAATCTATTGATAATGGTAGTATTAGTTTAAATGATGAAGTATTGATAAGTAGTAATGCGGCTAATATGGGTGGTTCTCAAGTTTTTTTAGAAGCTAATTCTAAGATTAAGGTTGAAGAATTAATTAAATCTATTGCCATTGCTAGTGGTAATGATGCAGCTGTTGCTATGGCTGAATATATTGGTGGTAGTACACAAGAGTTTGTTAATATGATGAATAATAAGGTAAAAGAATTAGGACTTAAAAACACAAACTTTGTTAATGTTCATGGTTTAGATGAAAATAATCATTATTCCTCAGCTTATGATATGGCTATGATTGCTTTGGAATTATTGAAATATCCAGATATTCTTAAATATACTTCTTTATATGAGGATTATTTAGTTAAACCAGATGGAAGTAAGACATGGTTAGTTAATACTAATAAACTAGTTAGATTTTATGATGGTGTTGATGGTTTAAAAACTGGTTATACTGGTAAAGCAGGTTATTGTTTAACTAGTACAGCTAAGAAGAATAATATAAGATTTTTAACTGTAGTTATGGGTGAAGATACATCTGAACATAGGAGTTTAGATACTACTAATATGTTAAATTATGCTTTTGCTAATTATAAAGTAAATAATATTATTGCTAAAGATGATGTTATTACTAATGTTAAAGTTTTAAGAGGTGTTAAAGATAATATTAATGTATATGTAAAAGAAGAAGTTAATGATGTAGTTAAACATAATGAGGAAAAGGAATATAGTTATCAAAAAGATATTAATATACTAAAAGCTCCTTTAAAAAGTGGAGACGTTGTTGGTAAGTTAAGAGTTGTTGACAATAATGACATCTTAATTAAGGAAGTAGATTTAGTTGTTAAGGATGATATTAATAAGAATAATTTTTTTACTCTATTTTATGACTTTTTTCGAAGTATCGTTGTTGGAATATAATTCTTAATATGTTATAATTTATAAAGAATAGAAAGATGTGATATTATGAATGACGAAAATAAAGTTCAAAATGATGTTACGCAAGAAACACCTACAGTAGAAAGTCCTGTTAGTGAACCTGTTCCTACTACACCAGAGCCACCTCAAGCACAACCAATTGTTGAGGATGCTCAAGTAGTTACCGAGGTTCAACCAGTTAATGAAGTAAAGGAAGAAGTTGCTAATCCGGAGCCAGTTGCTCCTGAAACACCAAAAGTAGAAGCGCCTACCCCAGTTGCAGATCCTACCCCAGTTGCAGATCCTACCCCTGTTGCAGAGCCAGTTGCTGAAGCAGTAGTTCAACCAGTACAACCAACAGTAACACCAGTTGAGGCAACACCTGCAGTAGAACCTACACCAGTAGAACAGCCAATACCAGTTCAACCTACTCCAGTTACTACTATCGATGGTGCAGCAGTTGTTGAGAATTCTCAAAATAGTGGTATACAAACTAGTGATCAATTAAACTCACTAAATAGTGGAGATGTTTCTAGTGTAGGATTTGTACCTACAGGTGAAGTAATAAAGAAGAAACCTAAAAAAGGAATTATAATTACTATTGTATTATTAGTATTAGTAATCCTAGGTTTAATTGGATATTTTATTGTTTATCCATTTATTGTTAAAACATATTTAAGTAAACCTAAAAATGTATATAAAGAAACTATTACTTATATGGCTAAAGAAGTTAGTGATGTAATTACTACTCCTATTCATGATAAAGGTATATATGATATAAGTGTTGGTTTAGATACTAATATTAATCAATTAAGTAAGTTTTCTGGTTATACATATGGTGTAAATTTAGGTGTTGATCCAAATAGTAAGAATGTTCAATATGGATTATATATTAAAGATCCTACTGGAACAGAGAATAGTTTCTATAACTATTTAAAAGATGGTAAGAATTATCAAAGATTCTCTGATTATGATAAGTTAGTATATATTGGTGAATTAAAAGATTCATATAATTCTGATACATTTGAAGGTATGTTAGGAAATTCATTTAATGAAATATTAACTCAAAGAAAAAGAGTTAGTGGTGAAGATACTCAGTATTTAATTGATAAAGTTAGAGATTTATTAATAAGTAGTTTAGATGAAGATAAGTTATATAAAGATGATGCAAGTATTAATATAGATGGTACTAACTTAAAGGTATTAGCTCATCATTATAATATGGATTTTGATAACCAAGTAAGAACTCGTGAGTATTTATTAAATGGTATTTTAAATGATGATAAATCATTAGAAATAATAAGTACTATGTTAGCTGTTGAAAAAGAAGAACTAACTAAAGAAATAGAAGATTTATTAAAAGCTTCAAAAGAATATGAAAAACAAGATAGTGATATTGATTATGATATTGTTATTTATACTGAAGGTTTAAAAAATGATGTTATTGGATATGCTATTAATACTAAGAATAATGGAAGTATTCATTATTATTCTAAAGGAAACTATATAGAGTTATATATTAATAATAAAGTTGAAAGTTTAGAAACTGAAGAATCAAAAGATGTAGTATTAAAAGCAGTTGGTAAAAAGAATGGTGCTGTTAAAGTAACATATAATGATAAAGAAGTTGCTAATCTTACTATTAGATCTTTAGATAAGAAAAAGATTGATTTAGATTATGAAGTAATTATAGAAGAAGATGGTAAGTATACTGGTACATTTAAGTTTACTGAAGATACTAATGCTGAAAGATCTAAATACGATATTGAATTCTCATTAAATATTAATGGAGAAAATATTAATGTAAAAGTAAAAATTGAAAATGATTGGACTTATGATGTTGCTGATATAAACACTAAAGCTGCTGTTAATATGACAGATTATGAATTACAAAGTAGACATTCAGAGTTTATTAAATCATTAGGTAATACTCCTATTGGAGCATTATTTCAAACAACAGATGGTTTAAATGATCCTTCAATAAATGATTATTATACTCAAAGAAATTTAGATGATATTAATAATGTATGTAATAATCTAGATTATAATGGTAATTATTCTAGTGAAGGTATAAGTTGTACTAACGGAATGTGTAATATTATTAACGGAGATAGTACAGAAACAATAAATTGTTTGAATTAAAAAAGATTCTCAATCGAGAATCTTTTTTTTATTCTTCAGTTTTTTTCTTACGAGTAGTTTTCTTTTCTACTTTTTCTTCCTCTTTTTTAGCTTTCTTAGTTGGTTTCTTTTCTTCTACTTTTTCTTCTTTAGTAGCTTTTTTATCATCTTTCTTTTCTGGTTTTGGAAGAGCTGCTTTACGAGAAAGATTTAATCTATTTCTATTATCATAGCCATCAGCTTTAACAATGATTTCATCACCTACTCTGAATTTACCTTTTGGAGTATCTACTCTATCCCAAGATAATTGAGATACGTGACATAATCCTTCACAACCTGGCCATAATTCTACGAATACACCAAAGTCTTCTACCTTAGTAATTTTACCAGTATAGATTTCTCCTGGAACTACTTCACGAGCAACTGCTTCAATCATTTCTCTTGTCTTATCAATGATATCTTGATCTTGATGATAAATTAATACTGTACCATCATCTTGTAGATCTACTTTAACAGCGTTAACATCATTTACTGAATTAACATTAGATGATTCTAAGATAATCTTAGTAATCATATCTCCGCCTTTACCGATAACATCTTTAATCTTATCAGGATTGATATGAAGAATAGAAATCTTAGGAGCATATTTAGATAATTCTAATCTTGGTTCTGGAATTACTGATTCCATTAAATCAAGTATTTGCATACGAGCTTCTTGAGCTTGTTTTAAAGCTTCTTTTAAGATTTTTTCAGTTACACCTTTAATCTTAATATCCATTTGTAATGCTGTGATACCTTTTCTTGTACCAGCAACTTTGAAGTCCATATCACCCATGTGATCTTCTAGACCTTGGATATCTGTTAAAATTGTATATTTCTTACCGTCTTCTGAAGTTATAAGTCCCATAGCAATACCAGCTACTGGAGCTTTAATTGGAACACCTGCTGCCATTAAGCTTAAGCATCCAGCACAGATTGTTGCTTGTGATGATGAACCATTTGATTCTAGAATTTCTGATACAACACGTACTGTGTATGGGAATTCTTTTTCATCTGGCATTACTTGTAGTAATGCTCTTTCACCTAAAGCACCATGTCCAATTTCTCTACGTCCTGGAGAACCATATCTACCTACTTCACCAACTGAGAATTGTGGGAAGTTGTAATGTAACATAAATCTCTTTGAATCTTCTAAACTTAATCCATCTAGGATTTGGTTTTCTTCTAGAGATCCTAGTGTAGTTGTAGCAAGAGCTTGTGTTTCACCTCTAGTAAATAGAGCTGAACCATGAGTCCTTGGTAATAAATCAATACTTGCTGATAATGGACGAATTTCTTTCATTCCACGACCATCAGTTCTCTTTTTATCTTTAGTAATCATTCTTCTAACTACTAAGCCTTCAATAGAATCAACTACTTTTTTAACTTGACTTAGTTTATCTTCTGCATCTTCATCATCTGCATATATTTCAGCAAAGTTTTCCATAGTTTCTTCTTTAACTGCATCGATATCAGCATATTTTTCTAATTTACCTTTATCAGATGATAATGCTTTATACATCTTATCTGTAGCAAATTCTTTAACATCTTTTTCAATTTGTTCATCGATATGAGCAAGTTCAACTTCAACTTTTTCTTTTCCAACTGCTTTAATAATTTCTTCTTGGAATTCACAAAGTTTTTTAATATGTTCATGTCCAAACATTAATGCTTCTAACATTTCTTTTTCAGAAACTTGTTTAGCACCTGCTTCAACCATACATATAGCATCTTTAGTACCTGCTACTGTTAAATGAATTGTAGATTCTTCTTGTTGTTTTGTATCTGGGTTGATGATATATTGTTTACCAATTTTACCAACTATAACACCAGCAACTGGTCCATCAAATGGAATATCAGATATTCCTAAAGCTAAAGATGAACCTAATAATGCAGCCATTTCTGGAGAGTTATCAACATCTACAGATAATACTGTATTAATTACTTGTACTTCATTACGGAAGTTTTCGTCAAACATAGGACGAATAGGTCTATCTATTAATCTTGCTGTTAAAGTAGCAGCATCTGTTGGACGACCTTCTCTTTTGATAAAACCACCAGGGATTTTACCTACTGAATATAGTTTTTCTTGATAAAGAACAGTTAATGGGAAGAAATCTTGAGTTATTGGAGTATGTCCCATAACAGCAGCAGTTAAAATAACAGTGTCTCCGTATCTTACTAAAACTGAACCATTTGCTTGTTTAGCAAGTTCACCTGTTTCAACTGTAATATTCTTACCTAGAAAATCTAATTCGAATACTTTTTTACTCATTTTTACACCTCATTTTCCTAAAAAAAGACACTTAAAAATAAGTGCCTACTTTTTTAACTATTTTCTTAAGCCTAGGGCTTCGATAGTTTTTCTATAACTTACTACATCATTTTTTCTTAAATAATCTAGTAAACTTCTTCTTTTACCAACCATCATTTGAAGACCACGTTTAGAATGGTAATCATGGATGTGTTCTTTTAAATGTTCAGTTAAATTGTTAATTTCTTCAGTAAGAATAGCGATTTGAACTTCAGTAGCTCCACTATCTTTTTCATTCTTACCAAATTTTTTAACTAATTCAGCTTTCTTTTCTTTAGTAATAGCCATGTTATTTCCTCCTTTATATATTAACCGTTTAATCCTAGAAAAGATTCGGAGATTTCTAATCCAAGAATAAACTTACTTGAATAGTATAACTAAAACATTAAATAAATGCAAGTATTTTTTATAATTCTTTTTGACGTTGATCTCTTAGTGGTTCTACTTCTATTTGTTTTTTTCTTCCACTATCATATGTAATACTCATATCAATACTTCTATATGGATTGTAATGAGATGTGGAAACAGATATTCCCATATCAGATAAAGGATTACTTAGTGTTTCAAATGTTTCTTTATCTATTTCTGCTATTAATGGACTTATTACTCCATCTATTAAATTTGGTAATGAAGTATCAAATATATAGTATTTGCCTTCATACTCAATTAGATTATAGCAGTGTCCTTCTCTGTGACCATCTTTAACTATTCCAGAAGCTTTAAAAACACTATTAATACCAAGTGATTTTAATAAGTTTTGAGCAAGAGCTGCTCTTTCTACACACATAGCAGAACCTTTACCTTTAAGATTAGATATTTTATTATCTTTAGATTCTTCAAAGTCTTCTGGATAATAGTAGTCCATTCTATGTTCTAAATTTTTAAATCCTCCAAAGTATTCATTTACTGTTTCTAAAACAATTGCTGATAATTCAAAAACACTTGCGTTTTCTTTTCCTTCAAGTTTTGATTTAAGTAGTTCATATGCTTCTCTTATATTGCCTATTTGGGCCTTAACTATATCGATTCCTGTTTGTATACCAATTAATTCTTCGGTAAATGAATCTTTAAATGATGATAAATAGCCTCCAAAAGAAGTTCCATGAGCATAGTTAACACCTATTGCTTGTTTTCTTGGTTTCATACCTTCGTACTCAACCATATCTCCTTCAACAATTACTTTAGTACCATTTGATCTTGTGTATTCCATTTTTATTCTCCTTATCATGTATATTATAACATTTAAAGAGCCTTATAGCATTATATAAGGCTTTGCTTTACTATTATCCTTGTCATATGTTTTATATATAGCAATTATTTTGTTATTTTCTTTTAGACATGCTATATCATTTTTGAATATCTTGTTGATAATTGCTCCATTATGAACAGGTTTAATATATTCTTCTTCTAACTCAATAGTTTCTAAATCTAGTACTTCTTCTATTGTAAGTAATTTATAATTATTATTTTCAATATCTTGTAATGTATATGAATCTTCAATATTGAATTTACCTTGTTTAGTTCTAATTAAACTAGACATTGTACCTACGGTATTTAATTTAGTACATATATCTTCAATAAGAGATCTTATATATGTTCCTTTAGATACAGTAGTTTTAAATGTAATAGTATCATCTTTATAATCTAGTAATTCTATAGATTTAATATCTATTTCTCTTTTAGGTAGTTCTACTTCTATACCTTCTCTAGCATATTCATATAGTTTTTTACCATTTATTTTAACAGCAGAATATATAGGTACTTCTTGAATAGATTTACCTAGAAAGGAATTTAATACTTCTTTTATTAAATCTTCATTAACATCATAGTCTTTTTCTTCTATTACATTACCAGTAATATCAGCAGTATCTGTTTTAATACCTAGTTTAATTGTTGCTATATATTCTTTATATGTACTAGTAAGTAAATCACATAATTTAGTACATTTACCAATACAAACTACTAATACACCTGTTGCTAATGGATCAAGTGTACCTGTATGACCAATACGCTTAGTATTAAGTAATCTATTTAATTTATTAATTACATCACGACTTGTCATATCTTTATCTTTATTAATAAGTAATACTCCATCCATAGTAATTCCTCTTTTCTTAATTATTTTCTCATAATTATTTATCTTTTAAAAGGGGTCTATTTTTGACTAAATAATAACTTAGTAGTAAACTTATCTTGCTATCAAAAAGGGGTTTTGGTTGTGAAAAATTTTAAAATGAATAAAAGATTATTAACATTATTACTTGCAGGTACTATAACTCTTACTACAACTGCTTGTAGTATGAAGAAGGATACTCCAGTAAAAACTGATGTTGCACCTGCTATAGCAGAAGATGTATTAGAGCAAATGCCTATAGAAGGTGTTGTAACAGCAACAGAAAATATTATTGATTTACCTAAGAAAACTACATTAGATACTCAAGAAGCTATTGTAGTATCAGAACCAATAAGTGATGTTATGGAAACATATGCTTATAATGGTAATATCTTATATGATTATCATACTAAAGCTGCTACTTTACATGCAGCAAATGTCAGAAAAGGTCCTGGTACTGATTATGAATTAGTGGATACTTTATATAGAGGTGCTATTGTTGAAGTACTTGGTAAAACTAGTGATGGTTGGTGTTTAATTAGATTTAATGGTAACGAGTATTTTACTATTGAAACTAATTTAACAATGTTAAATTATTTATATGATGGTATGACAATGCAAGATATAGTTCCTAATTTAACTATTGGTATTCAACCTACTACTAATTTAAATGTTAGAGAAGAAGCTAAAAAGGATTCTAAAAAATTAGGATTAATTAGTGGAAGTAGAACATATGAAGTAATAGATCATTTAGATAATGGTTGGTATGAAATTAAATATCATGGTAGAACAGCTTATGTATCTGGTGATTATTGTAAAGAAGTATATATGTTAGGTGGTAGATTCTATCAATATGTATATGCGACACATGATTGTTATTTATATGATGAAAATGGTGTACCTAAAGATGTCCTTGAAAAATACGAAGGTGGTACTGTTTATAATGAAAATGATGAGTACTATTTAGTATGGTTAGGAGACAGATATGGTTACATGCGAAGAGAAGATGTTAGAATAGCTCCTACTAGAGTTATAGATGTAGATATATCATTACAAGAAGTTACTGTTATTGATGGAAGTGATATTCTATTCATTGGTGATGTTGTAACTGGTAAGGACTCTACTCCTACTGATAAAGGTGTATATACATTAGGTGCTGAAACTGGACCAACTGTCTTAAGAGGACCTGGTTATGAATCTCCAGTTGCTAACTTTGCTCAAGTTAATGGTGGTGAAGGATTCCATCCATATGGTAAAGTTTCTGATTATGGAGATGTTGATTTCTATCATTCACATGGTAGTCATGGATGTTATAGATTAAATCCTGATTATTATGAGCAATTCTTTGAAGTAACTAAAAAAGGAGATACTGTTGTAACTCATAAATAAAAGAAGGTTAAACCTTCTTTTTTTATATTCTTTTACTAAGTATCTTACCTTCTCTATGTAAGGAATCTTTGAAATAGTATGATTCTAATGTAATTGTTTTATCTTTATGGGTACCTACTAGAAAACCTGGTCTAGCATCTTTATGTTGTAATAAATCATCTGATAATGTTGGTATAGCAATACTGTTTTCTTTATTATAAGATAGTTTATGGGAATGACCTTTTAATGTTAAATCTGTTTCTAATGGAGGCATGGTAAGAGGATATCTTTTAGTTGAATGATATAAAGATATTAAAGAACTTAACCATGTTAAATATGCTCTTTTAAAACCTAAAATAGTAAAGTCTTTTCTACTAAGTAATATTTCCATAAATAAAGGATCTTTTTTTAAGGTATTAAAATCATGATTACCTAATAAGATATAGTTTCTTATTTCTTCACTAATTGGATAGTCTTCTACTACGTGTTCTAGTTGTCTTACTTCATTTACATATTGTGGTAGGACATTAGTATATGTACTTTGGATTAAATCTCCTCCATGTAAAACAATATGAATATCATGTTCTTTAGCAAATTTATATACTTCTTTTAGATAATCTAAGTTTTCATACTTACTACCTAAATGAGTATCAGAGATAATTATTACTTGTTCATCAGTTATACTATCTTGAGGAACGATTGATCTTAAATCTAAATCATCAATCATTCTTTTTAAGATAAATACTATTTCTTGAAAAGAAAGATTTATTAAACTAGATATTTCATGAATGGTGTAACCTTCTTCAAACATTCTTTTAACTAAGTATTTTTCTTCTTTGGAGAAATCAGATAAGGCTTTTTTCATGGTTACACCTCCTAAAATTATCTATATAATAACAAAAAGATGGATTATTCTCCATCTTTTTCGTGTATTTCTTCAATTAATTTTTCTATTTTATTACCGTAAGCAATAGAATTATCATATTGGAAACGAAGTGCAGGTGTATGTCTAATATCAATACGATTAGCAATTTGAGTTCTTAAATAACCTGCAGTATCATCATTTAATTCACGTTCTAATTCTTTAGGTGTTTTATCACTTAAAGCAGTGAAATAAACTTTAGCAAGGCCAAGATCATTAGTTACTTCAACATTAGTAATAGTAATTTGTTTTAGTAGTTCATCATGAGCTTCATTATTACAAATACTCATTAGTTCTTGTTGGATTTCAGAACCAATTCTTTTTAGTTTGATTTGATTCATCTTTTTACCTCTACTGTTTCAAATACTTCTAAAGTATCTCCTACTTTAATATCTGAGTAGTTTTCTAATGTTAAACCACATTCATAACCTTTTTTAACTTCTTTAGCTTGGTCTTTTTCTCTTTGTAATGAAGATATCTTAGTTGTTACAACAACTATACCATCTCTAATTAAACGACATTCAGCTCCATTTTTAACAACACCATCTGTTACATATGAACCAGCAATATTACCAACTTTAGAGAATTTAAATATCTTTCTAATTTCAACATTTCCAATTACTTTTTCTTCAAATACTGGTGCAAGCATTCCTTTCATAGCTGCTTCCATTTCTTCTACTAATTTATAAATAATTGTATATAGTCTTATATCTACACCATATTCTTTAGCTATTTCTTTAGTAGAGTTAGATGGTGATACACAGAATCCTAAGATGATAGCGTTAGATGCTTGAGCAAGTACAACATCTGATTCTGTAATTGTACCAATTCCACTACGAATTACTTTAACTTTAACACCATCAACATCTATTTTTTCTAAAGCATTTTTAACTGCTTCTTCTGATCCTCTAACATCTGTTTTTAATACAACATTGATTTCTTTAGTATCAGAATCAATTGATGCAAATAGATTGTCTAATGATAATGTTTGTTTTTGGAATTTATTTTCACGAGCTGCAATAGCACGTTTTTCAGCAATTGATTTAGATTCACTTTCTGTTTCGAAAGCCATGAATTTATCTCCAGCTGATGGAGTTTCTGATAAACCTGTTATTTCTACTGGTGTAGAAGGACCAGCTTCTACAATAGAATTACCTAAATCATCTTTCATTGTTCTTACTTTACCATATGTAGTACCTACAACGATTGGATCTCCTAAACGAAGAGTACCATTTTGGATAAGTAATGAAGCAACTCCACCAATGTTTTTATCCATTTTAGATTCAATAACAGTACCCATTGCATAACGAGATGGATTAGCTTTTAATTCTTGCATTTCAGCAATTGCTAGTAATGTTTCAAGAAGTAAATCTATTCCTTCTCCGCTCTTAGCAGAAATATTAACAAATGGAACAGTTCCACCCCATTCTTCTGGAGTTATGTTATGTTCAGCCATTTCAGTTCTAATTCTTTCAGGATTAGCATCTGGTTTATCTATTTTGTTTACTGCTACTACAATTGGTACATTAGCAGCTAAAGCGTGGTCGATAGCTTCTTCTGTTTGTGGCATTACACCGTCATCAGCAGCTACAATAATAATTACGATATCAGTGATACTAGCTCCACGAGCACGCATTTCAGTAAATGCAGCATGGCCTGGAGTATCAATAAATGTAATTTTATGACCATCTTTATCTATTTGGTAAGCTCCAATAGCTTGAGTAATTCCTCCATATTCAGAATCAACAATTTTACTTTTTCTGATTGTATCAAGTAATGTTGTTTTACCATGGTCAACATGTCCCATAATAGTAACAACTGGAGGACGTTCTTTTAGATCCTCTGCTCTATCATTTGCTTCGAATTCTTCGAAGTTAGATACGTCTTGAGTTTCTTCTTTCTTTAATGTTTTATTATAATCTAGAGCTAATACAGATGCTGTTTCATAATCAACTGGATTATTTAAACTTAACATTAATCCTAATGTCATTATCTTCTTAATTATTTCTGTTCCACTAACACCTAAGGCATCAGCTAGTTGTTGAACAGACATACCTTCTTTGTATAACACAACATTTTCTTCTTCAGCATTGTTCATAAGTTTTTCTTTGTGTTTATACATTTCTTTTCTCTTAGACATATATTCTTCTTTAGAATTTTCTAGTTGACTCTTTTTCTTTAACTTTTGTTTTTTATTAGTATTTGCAAAGTTCTTATCTAAGTTGTTTGATTCTACTAAGTCTGCAACATCTTCATCAATAGCATCTTCTTCTTCGTAATCAGTTTCTGAATCAGTACTAATTAAGTTAATAGTATTATCTAGAATAATAATATCGTCTTCTGATAGTTCATCATTACCATCTTTAACATTAATACCTAGTTCACTACATTTTTTAAGTATTTCTGCTACTGAATGTCCTGTGTCAGTTGCATATTCTTTAACACTCATCATATATTACTCACACTCCTCTTTCTATTTTATTTTTTCTAGCATTTCATCATAAGTTGAATCTGGAATAGTTACTTCTAAGATGTGATCTAGAGCTTTACTCTTACGAGCACGTTCTATTACTTCAGCATCTTTTTTAAGATAAGCTCCTCTTCCGTTAGCTTTACCACTTAAGTCTACTACTATTTCTCCTTCTGGAGTTCTTACTACTCTAAGTAAATCTTTTTTTAGAGTTTTTTCTTTGGTGATAACGCATGTTCTTTCAGGCATTTTTTTCATTTAAATACCTTCTTTCTAATTATTACCTTCTTCATTAACTTGGTTTAATGTTTTTACTTCAATTCTATATTTTGTTAATTTAGAAGCTAATTTAATATTTGTTCCTTTTTTACCAATAGCTAGTGATAAGTTTTCATCATTAACTATAGCTAAGGCTTCTTTTTTCATAGGATCTGTAATAGTTACGATAGCGTCTTTAGCAGGACTTAGAGCATTTTTAATATACTCTTCTGGATTAGCGCTATAAAGTATTAAGTCTACTTTTTCACCATTTAGTTCTTTTAAGATTGAACCAATTCTTGATCCTCTTTCTCCAATACATGAACCAATTGCGTCGATTCTTTCATCTGTTGATTCAACAGCTACTTTACTTCTTACACCAGCTTCTCTAGCTACGGCATGTAAGATAATTGTTCCATCTGCAAGTTCAGGTATTTCTGTTTCAAATAATCTTTTTACAAAGCCATAATGTTTTCTTGATAATAGAATTAATGGTCCTTTAGTATTTGATTCTACTTTAGTAACATAAACTCTAATTGTTGATCCCATAGTAACAGTTTCTCCTGGAATCATTTCGCTCTTTGGTAAGATACCTCTTGTTCTACCTAATTCTACATAGTAATTACGAGCATCTTCCATAGCTAGTGTACCAACTAGCATTTCATCTTGTTTATCGGCAAATTCACCAATAATAGATTCTTTTTCAGCTTCTCTTATTTTTTGCATGATAACTTGTTTAGCTGTTCCTGCTGCTACACGACCAAAGTCTTTAGGAGTAACTTCTTTTTCAATAGTATCTCCTAATTTAGCATCTGGATCTATTTCTTTAGCTTCTTCAAGTAGTATTTGAGCATCAATATTGATTGCTGGTGGTACATCTACTTCGTTACCTTCTTCATCTATTGTAACGTCTCCTTCATCTATTTCAGGTACAACTACATAGTATGAATAAACTTTAATTTCTCCAGTAGTTCTGTTAATATCAACTCTTACGTTTGTTTTAGAACCAAAGTTCTTTTTGTAAGCAGTTGCTAAAGCTAATTCCATAGCTTCAAATACAGTATCTTCACTTATTTCTTTTTCGGCTGTAATATTTTTAACAGCTAAGATAAAAGCTTCTGGATCCATATGGCCAGTTTCTTCTACCATATCTTTTTTCTTTCTTGGCATATTAATTCTCTCCTTTTTCTTTACTTACGATATCTAAGATATATGAATCATCAATTAAATCTAATCTATCAATGATAGGATTTATAACATCAGTAGCTGCAACAATAGTATCTAAATCAATACCATTAACTTTGTCTAATTCGATTCTTAAGAAATTGTAATTTCCCTCTGTTTCATATTTTACAGAGTCAACAATGATGTTCATATCATTCATAGGTCCAGTAATTTCTTCTTTAATAGTTTCTAATACTTTGTTCATGATTCACCTCTAACTAATAATAAAAGTGGGATATTACGCCCACTTAAATCTGATAACTAGATTATAACATAATTTTATTAATTTGCAAGGTTTTTCTTGAGGAAAACGAGGATTTGTAGTAAGATTAAAGAAGATAGGATGAGGCATATGAAGAAATATACTTTAGCTACTGTTGCTCTACTTATGTGTTTATGTGTTACTCTTAGTTTATCTTTAGTTGCTATTAAGTTTTCTTCAGGAGATAAGCAACCTATTAAAGATGATAGCAGTATTACAGCAACGGATTTTGATAGTTTAAATTATCTAAGATCTTTTGATGTTGCTGATTTCAGTGATGGAAAAGTTAATACTATTGATATAGCATCTAAATCATATGTTAGCAATACAATAACTGTTACTGATAGTGATTTTATATTAAGTGAAGATTTAAGTAATAAAGTATATGCTACACTTAGAAATTATGGTGCTGGTACAGCTTTTTATATAGTTAGTTTAGATGATGGAATGACTATTGGTTATAATGTTGATAAAGGTTTTGAAACAGCATCATCTATTAAGGCTCCATATGCATTATATGTTTATGAAGAGATTGCTAAAGGTAATATTGATCCTGATCAAAAGATAGTATATGAACAAAGATTTTATAATAAAGGTACTGGAGTTGTTAAAAAAGCAGCGTTTGGTACAGAGTTTACTGTTAGAGATTTAGTATATTATTCATTACATGAATCTGACAATGTAGCTCATATTATGTTACATAAGACATTTGGTGTTAAAGGTTATAATCAAATGTTAAAGAATCTTGGTACTAAGCAACTATATTTAACATCAGCTAATCCATGGGGATTTACTTCTCCACGTAGTGCTGCCTTAGTATGGCAAGAGATTTATAATTTTTCTATTAAAGAACAAGAAGGCGTAACGTTTTTAAATATATTGGCTAATGGTAAATATAATTATTATAAAGAGATAATGCCTGATATACCTAGTGCTAGTAAAGCAGGATTTGCTAGTAAAGATGTTGTAGAAACTGGTATAGTCTTTGATAAGCATCCTTATATAGCAATAGCTGTTGCTAATAAAGGTGGTAGTATTGGAGCATATACTCAAGTATTAAAGTTAATTGGTAATATGAATGATATCATGCAAGAATATGATGATTATTTAGAAAGTAAATAAAAAGAGTAACAATTGTTACTCTTTTATTTTATAAATCCGTTATGTACTATTTTAGATTCATTTACAACCATAAAGGCATTTGGATCTATTTCTTGTATTACTTTCTTTAAATGGTCTAGATTACGACTATTTAAAGTAATAAATAATAAGTTATTATTTGAATCATCATATGATGATGTTGTATTTACAACTGATACTCCAAATCCTTCATCTCTTATTTTATTAATATTCTTTATTGTAGCTTTAGATGTTGTTACTTCTACACTAATTAGTGTATTAACAAATTTAGTAGATATTAATGTTCCAATAACATTACCTGCGGTACAACCACCAGCATATGCTATAGCTATCCATATACTTTCATAATCAGTATTTAAGGCTTCTCTAGCTACTAAGAACCATATAAGTATTTCTATAAAAGTTAAGCAACCTGCTTTAAGTGTTTTACCTCTAACTGAAAAGACTGTTTTTATTGTACCTAATGTAACATCAGCAATACGTGCAAAGAATATTTTTACACATAATAAGAATAATTCCATTTTATCATTTCCCTCTTGTCATAATTATAATTATAAAAATAATTATTATGGCTATAATTAGTAATATGTATTTACCTAATTTAGCATCACTATTTGTGTTTTGATTTGTTTTGTAATATGCAGTTTGTTGTGTTCTAAATTCATTCCATTTAGGATCTAGCATTTCTCTCATTTCTTTTTGTTGAGAAATAGGTATCATTTTACCACATTCTGGACATACGCCACCTCTGGTAGGTAATGCTGCTCCGCAATATTTACAATTCATAATATCACCTAATATAATTTTATCATAAAAAAGAATATTGGAATATTAATCTTCAAATTCCTCAATAAATTGATTGCCCTTATGTCCAGCATCTGCTGGTTCTTCTCTTAGTAAATCATTGTAATCTTGTTGGCGTAAAGCTTCGTAAACCATAATGGCAACTGTATTAGATAGGTTTAGTGCTCTTACTTTATCAGTCATTGGCATACGCATACAAGTATCTAGATGTGGTTTTAGAATATCTCTTGGTATACCAGTAGATTCTTTTCCAAAGACAAAGTATAAGTTTTCTTTAGAATTACTATAATCAAAACTAGTATGTGGTTTATGACCATATCTAGTTAGAAAATAAAACTTACCATTATCTTTATTTTTATTATAAAAGTCATCCCAATTTTCATAAACTGTATAATCACAATAACCTATGTAGTTTACTCCACTTCTTTTAATATATTTTTCATCAAGTGAGAAACCTAATGGTTTTATTAAGTGTAACTTTGTATTAGTTGCTACACATGTACGCATTATATTTCCAGTATTACCAGGTATTTCTGGTTCAAATAAAACAACATTTATCATAAATACTCTCCCAAATAAATAAGACCATATGGCCTTATTTTTCTATCTTGTTTATTTCTAATAATTTTTCAAAATCTCCAGCATTCATAAGGTGATCATCATCTCTAGTAATTACATCAACTACATTACCTTCTTTAACATAGATAATAGTTGGTATTTTAGTAATTTCTTTTCCTTCTAGACCTAAAGAATCATTAATTTTATCAATTACATCTTTATCATCTTTAATATCTGTTACATTTAAGTAATAGAATTTATCAGATAATTTGTAATCAACAATGATACTCTTTAATTCTTTTTCCATATTATAAACTTCTTCAGAACCAGTATAACTTATATAAATAAAATAGTTACTAAATGGTTCTGAAAAGACATCTTTTACTTCATTTAAATCATCTATCTCTTGAGAAATGATTTTTTGTTTTACTAGGTATGATTCAGATACTTTACTTTCTTTATATACATTGTACCAAGCGAATCCCCACCAAGTAATTAATACAATTACGATGACTAACACTACTGCAATGATATAGTTCTTTAATGGAATATATCTTTCATTTGTTTTTACACTTGCCATAGCATCATATCCTTTCTATACAAGTATTTTACCATATTTTGCTATATAATGCAAAAGCATTTTAGGCGATTTAATTAACCTTAATAATTATTAAAACATAGTTTATTTTAGGAGGAATATAAAATGTTTTTTGAAGATATTATTTTTGAAGATAGTAACGATTTATTTAGTATTGAAGATGGTTTAAATCATGGAAATATGTTTAAAGATGAATATATTGGTTATAAGAATTATAAGGTAGCTAAATTAGTATCTACTAATAATAAGGGTGAATTATTATTAAAAATATATCAATTAGATTTTGCTTTAAATGATTTGTCTTTATACTTAGATTTACATCCTGATAATAGAAGAATATATGAACTATTTAGAGAATATAGTACTAAAGAAAAGATGCTTGTTCAAGAGTATGAAGAAATGTATGGACCTATGGAATTAGATGATTCTAATTATGATAATTATCTGTGGTATATGGGACCATGGCCATGGACAAAGGAGGGTTCTAATGTATAAGTATTTTAAGAAATTAAACTATCCTATTAATATTAAGAAAAAAGATTTAAAGATGGCTAAAGATATAGTTGCTCAAATTGGTGGACCTAATGGAGAATTAAGTGCTGCCATTAGATATTTTTCGCAAAAGTTTTCTATGCCAGATGACATTGGTAAATCTTTATTAAATGATATTGCTTGTGAAGAATTAGGACATGTAGAAATGGTAGCTACTATGTTAGGTCAATTAACTAAAGGAGCTACTATTGAGGAAATAAAAGCTTGTGGACTAGATGCATATTATACAGATCATGGACTAGGTGTATATCCAGTCGATGCTAATGGTGTCCCATTTACAGCTGCATATTTCTATTCTAGTGATGATATCCTTGCTAATTTAAGTGAAGATATGGCAGCTGAGGAGAAAGCTCGTGCAACATATGAATATCTTATTAATTTAGCTGATGATCCTGATGTAATAGCTCCACTACTCTTTTTAAGGCAAAGAGAAATAGTACATTTTAATAGGTTCAAAGAATTATATGATTATTATAAAGGATTAATGAGTTAGATTAGACATAATATGTTATTTATGATAGGATATTTCTCGTTTTAAGGGGAATTTTTATGAGAAATATAAATAAAGATGACTTAGATATAGTTAATTTGAAACATATTTATACTAGTGAAGATGCTAAAACATATAGAGATGACGATACGGTATATAAATTGTTTGAGAAACCAGAAGATGCTATTGCTAAAGATCATGCTGTTAAAGCAAGAATTATGAATAAATATAGAAGATATTTAGATAAGCATATAATCTTACCTAAAGAAATGATTATATGTGGTAGATATGATGCTGGTTATACTAGTAAATATATAAAAAATAGTTCTCCTCTTTATGATTTCCAAATTGATTCTCCTGCTGCTTTAAAACAATTTTATTATTATTTATATGATATATGTAAGTTATTAAAGAATCTACATAATACAGGAATTGTTGTATCAGATTTTCATTTTCATAATGTATTGGTACAAAAAAATGATGTATTTATGGTAGATTTTGATAATGTAAGAGTTGAAGATTTATATGGATATACTCCATCTTATTTGTTATATTCGTTTGTTGATTTATATGAATTACCATTTAGTTATGGTTTAATAAATGAAGAAACAGATAGATTATCATTACTTCTTAGTACATTACAAATGTTTTGTAAAGAAGGTACTATATTCTTAACAGATGAGAGATATGGAAGTTTAAGTGAGAAATATTTATTAGTAAATAACATTTTAGCTGAATTAAGACGTATTATTAAGCAAAAAAAGATAAAGGATGTTCCTTTACCTTCTGATTTAATTCAATTAAAAAAAAGACCTTTTTAGGTCTTTTTTCTATATCTTATAAAGCTTGTTATTCTTCTTAGCAATAGCAACAGCACTAATGGCAATAAATGCAGCAGCAGCTAAGATAGTATATGAAGCGAAAGCACCAGTTTCAGTTGATCCACTAGCTTTAATATGGATTTCAACACATTTTTGTTCAGATGTTGTATGTTGAGCACAACCTTCTCCACCAGTTCCGCATGATGAAGCTTGTGAATAATAAACACCATCAGGTACTGTCCAAACTTTAACACAGATGTCACCACAACGGTTAGCTCCTTGTGGCATATTTGGATCTAAGCTAACTTCATAAACACCTAAGATAGCAAATTCATCTCTATTAGTAGAGTCTTTAAATGCATCAGTATGTTTTCCTGCTGTTTTTAATGTTCCAGCATCGAATACAGATATATTTCCACCTGAATAGTATAATGCACATGCAGAATCATTTTTATTATCTTCTGTAATAACTTGAGCATTAGATGCTCCTGCAGCATTTAATCTTGTTGTACTAATATCCATCCAAGATAAATTACATTGGAATCCAGCAGCTTTTCCTTCTTCTCCTAATACATATTTGTTTCCTGTAACTCCAGATTCAGAAGCTGTTTTACCAGGTTCAACTAGTTTAGCATATGCTACTTCACTAGCTTCAGCTCTTACTCCGTCAAGTCTTAGGTTATCATTTGTGTAAATAACAGATACGAAACCATTTAGTTTTAAGTTTCCTCCACTTATTTTAGCAAATAAATAACATGTTGATTTTCCACCTGCTTCAATACTGCTTGGTGTACAAATCATATCATAGTTATTAAATGTCAATGGTGCATCTGCAGCTCTTACTACTCCTACCATGCTTAGCATAGTAAAAATTGCCATTAGAATAAATAATTTGTACTTTTTCATAACTTTCTCTCCTACTTCTATTTTTCCTTATTCTAAATTAATTATAACATGAATTTGTCTAATGTGATATTTTTTTTTGATTAAATGTCAATTCTTGTGTTATGATAGTTATAGTAAAGAAGTATAAAATAGGATAAATTGTGGTGATGATATGAAAAAAGTGGCAATTATTATCGATGATAATTCCTTATCTTTTAAGTATCGTAATAATAAACCAACTAAGGATAATTTGTTAAATACAAATGTTATCTCTAATAATGAATTAATATTCAGCGATGAATATCTTGAAGAGAATAAAAAAATAGTTAGTTTATTTATTGGTGACTTAGTTAAAGAAAAAGGAATTAGTAATATTTCTGTTAGTTCATGTGAATTGGCAGAACTAATTTTTGGTTTATTAAAAGATATTAATAATATCGATTGCTTTACAATTACTAATAATGATAATTTATCCTATACATTATGTGAACAAATATCTAAATCTAAAAGTATTAAAAAGTTAAATTGTTATGGTATTCCAACTTTTATGATTGAAATGCTAGACAAATCTCATATAGAAGTTGAATCTAGAAATGAAGTTTTATTTACAAGTAATTTTACAGCAGAAAATAATTTATCTTCTTTCTCTAAACTTTACTATAAATCTACTGTTAAAATCAGTAATATCTTAGAAAAAGAAGATTTAGATGATTTTGATACTTTTTGTAATATTAATAAGTATTTAAAAGTTATATGTTTTGAAAAGTATACTTTTGAAAGTGTTGAAGCTGTTAGTGATTTACTAATAAAAAATAAAGAAAAAAATATCATTATTGAAATACATGAAGATTTAAATGATAGTGATGATATTGTTAAGTTAAAGAATCTTAATAAGAAGCTTAAGAAGTATAAAATTAGAGTTGTCTTGGTATACTCAAAGGATTACTTAGAGCAAAACTATCTACAACAAATAATTTTTACTACATTAAAGTTATGTTCAATATTAATATTTGTTATCATTTCAAGTGTATTTGGTTATATTTTCTATAATAATTTGTCTTCAGAAGCTAAGTATGATGATATGGTTGATGAGCTAGCTGTTTTAGTAGATGAAGAAACTCAATACATAGAAGAACCTATCGAAGAGGAAGAACAAGAAACAGATCCAGAAACTGGTGAAGTTAAACAAACTAGAACACGTGAAGTTTTAGTATCTAATTATGATAGATTATTAGAGATAAATCCTGATACAGTTGGATGGTTAAAAGTATTAGGTACTAAGATTAATTATCCAGTCGTTAGAGCTCAAGATAATAAATACTATCTTGAAAGAGATTTCTATGGTAATAAAGATTATAGTGGTTGGGTATTTATGGATTATAGAAATGGTATTGATACAATGGATGATAATACTATTATCTATGCTCATAATAGATATACTAGTGGTGTTATGTTTGGAACATTAACTAATGTAAGAAAGAAAAGTTGGTATACCAACGAAGATAATTTACTAATTACATTTAATACATTACATGGTCAATATAAATGGAAAGTCTTCTCTATTTATAGTATTGATGTAACAAGTGATTATTTACTTACTAATTTTGTTAATGATAATGATAGATTAAAGTTCTTTAATATGTTAAAGAATAGAAGTCAAGTTAAGTTAGATACAGAGATTAATGCTAATTCTAAAATTTTAACATTATCTACATGTTTAGATAATGATAAAAGATTAGTAGTTCATGCTGTTTTACAATAATAAAAAATAAGAGTTAATTTCATTTAAGTCTTATTTTTTTTATGGTATAATTTATACATAATAAGGAGGGGTCAACTATGGATATAAATGATTTTAAAAATACTTTAGAAAGTATTGTAAATTCATCTTTGTATGTAAACCCTGTTATAAGTAATGATTTGATGGATAAGTATGAAGCATTAAAGAAGTATATTCGTAATAGTAAAAATGCTTTTGATGATATTAGAACTCTTTTAATAGCTCGTAATAGTGAAAACTATAGTGCTTATGATGAATACTTAAAAGAGTTACTTTGTGCTTTATCTTTAGAAAATAGATTAGAAATATTAAATAATCAAAGTAATTATGAAGATATTATTAAGAATAATGATATTTATGTTTCTCTATGGGATTTTTTAAATATTAACGATAAAGTTAAATATTTAGAAAATAAAAGAAAATATACTACAGTAGATATATTATTAATAAATCATTCTGTTAAGGAATCAAGTTATTTTAAAAATAATAGAATATTAAAAGAGATATTAAATAATGAAGTTATTCATAATAGAATTGATCCTTTTACAATTGATTTAAATTATTCTATTAATTTATTGTCTTTAATAAATCTAAATGATTTTGATATGTGTAATATTTTAACAAAAAGTTCTTACACTACTCTTCTATTAAAGAAATGTAAAAGTTTTGATGACTTTTTAATGTTATATGAAGATAATAATAAAATATATAATTTAATTGCTACTAATAGTTTAATATTTGATAATAAAGATAATCAAAGAATATATGCTTTTATTAATGATAATCCTAATTTTATAGGTAAATTTAATATTAAGTATTTAGAATTATTTAATATTGTAGAGATTGAAAAGTTTAGTAAGATTAAGACTTTAGATAGTGATGCATATAGTTCTATTATTCAAAAATTATATAGATTTGATAATAAACAAGCTACTAAGTTATTTGGAGAAGCAAGTTTAAAGAAATGTACTAAACATAGTATTTCTTTATATCCATTTAATGATTTAGATGAAGAAACTAAAAAACATATATTTGATGTTTATACTCTATTTAATAAGTTTATAGATACAATAATGATTGAAGCTATTAATAATAATTTTAGTGAAGATGATATTGTTAATATACTTAGAAATGATACTTTTATAGCAGATACTAGTTCATATGCTATTGAATTATTAGTTAATAAAATAAGTTTTAAATCAGCTTTTAATATGTTACAAAGAAAAAGTATCTTAGATAAGATAAGTAACTTAAATGTTAAAGTTGATGAAAAAGATTCTGTATTTGTTAAAGGATTCTTAGATAGTCCTGTCTTGATAATGAAGTCTGATCATAATATGATTTATGAAATGTTATCTTTATTAAGTAAGGAAGATGTTTTGTATTATTTAGCACTTCCTTATATAGTTAATGAACTAAGTAATTATGAATTAATAAATATATGTATAGATAAAGGTATAACTATTGATACTATTATTAATTCTGAAATATTAAGTACTAAGTTAAATGTTACAGATTATGTTACTTATTTAGATTATTTCTTTAATAAAGATTTAGATTTAAATGTATTTAAAGATGCTAAATTATCTAGTAAGTTATTTAATTTAAATGAAGATGAAATTAAGAGTATTATTTTTGATGAAGTTAATTATTTGTTTGAAACAATAAGAATGAAATCAGTATTATCTAAACAAGATACACCTATTACATTATTAAGTTATAAGAGTGTGTTAATTGCTTATTTAGTATTTGGTCTAAATGAGACATTAGAATTAGTAAATAATGGTAATAATTCTATTAAATTAGATGATATTAAAGAGTTAGAAAAAGAGATAATTGATGAAAGATTATTAATATTTAGGGAGAATAATTCTTCAGTATTCCAAAATATGGCTAAGAAATTATTACATAATATTAATGAATTAGATAATAATTTAAGTGTTCAAGATTTTTCTCGTAAGTTAAAGAGATGTACATATATAGATAATATTATTTATTTAATGTTAGAAAATAATTATGATTCTTATAATAATATAGTAGATAAGTTATATAGTTATTATAAATATCATAGTTATGATAATTTTGCTGCTAAGAAAGAAATATATGATTATGCTAATAATTTTATAAATGTTTATATAGATAATAAAACTATAGAATATGAAAAAGATTTTGAAAATGTAATACTTGATAATTTTAAACCTAAAGAAAATATTATATATAATGAAAGAAAAAGAATTGGTAAAGATTATTTAAGTAAATTAAAATTTAGAATATTTGTTAGAGCTTTAACTGATCCTAATAAGGAATTATATGAAGCTTATTTTAAAGATGATTATGATCTTAACAATATTAAAAATGATTATAAAGAATTATTGGGTAATGAAGCAGATTTTGATTCAATATTAGAACATGTATTAGTTCCAATATCTAATGATAGATTTGATAAGTTTAATTGTCTTACTAAGTTAGGAATTAATAAACCTGAAAATACAGATAGTTATATTAATTACTTAGAAGATGTTAAAATAGTTACTAAGTTAAATAATAAAATTAAAAAATATAAGAAAAAATATGATAATGAGATAGTATTAAATATTATGAATTATCTATGTTATGGTAATGAAATAACTAATAACATTTTATTAAAAGAAAAGAATGAGTTAAAAAAATTATTACCAAGTATATCTAATTTAAATGGTGAATTATATGTAGATAAGAATTCTATGAAATTTATATATAAAGATACTATGGATATATATAATATTGAAGAGATTATTGAATATGATAATTATACTAAGATATTAGATGGTATTATAAGTAAAACAGAGGCTTTTGTTAATAATAATGTAGATAATGAAAAGGTAAAGAATTCATTTAGTAGAGATTATTTTAAAGCAATAGATACAAGTAGTAGTATCTTCCCTCTTAATAGTTATTATTATGAACCTAAGAAACGTGTATTTGCTTTAAAGGATATAGAGAAAATATTTAGTGGATATGATATTACTAAGCATAAGAAAATATCTAGTGATTTGAAGAAATTCTTATATAAAGATAAAAATATTATTATGTTAGCAGATGGTTATTATGATGATATTATTAATAATTTTGGTTACATTATGTCTTCATGGACTAAGATTAAAAGATATGTTGCTGAGTTAGGTAAGAATTTAAATGAGTTATCTTTAATAGGAATAGAAAACCTAATTACATTACTTGATTTTGAAAGTGATATGGTTGGTAAAGAATTAGATAAAGAAGTTATTAGAGGTATTACAGATGATGGTTTCTATGAAGTATTAGATTTAAAACAAAGAGTTAGGATGTTAATCGATTTATATAAATCATCATTTAAGAAAATATCTTCTACTGTTCCTTACTTATCTATGGTATATGATGAATTTAAAATATTTATAGCTGATTCATATAGACATGATACATTAAAAGTAATGAAGAATTCTTTATTTAGAATTGGATCTTTAGGTAATGATTTCTTCCACTACTCTATTTTAAATAAAAATGGATTACAAATAATTATTTATAAGAATGATGAACTAGTAAGTAAGATACTAGGTGTTAGAAATGGTAATACTATTTATTTAAATGGTTTAGAAGGAGAATATTATGATATATATCCTGAGTTATTAAAAGGATTTGCTAGAGAATTAATTAAATTAACAAGTAATTCTAAAGAACCAATTGAGTTTGTTACAATGGTTAATAATGATAAATTATCATTTGAAAATGGATGTCAAATTGATAGTACATTATGTCCTATTATTAATAATCCTATTAATACAATGTATGTAGATTATGATGACTTTGTTAAGAACGATAATTTAATAAATAAAGATGAAATTATATACACTAATTATGCTGATAATATAAGTACTCTACTAGCTAGTAGTCAAGTAGTAGATAAAAGTAATTTTAAATATTATGATGCTGATAATGAATACTTACGTAAGAGAAGAAATGTTCTTAAATTAAGTAATAATATTGGTGAAGACTATTTAAATAGAATTGATACTATTTTGTCTTTATGTAAAGAAGAAGATGAAAACATTAATTTAAATGATATTAGTTTAAGTACAATAGATACAATTTATTTAGCTGATGATTTTGTCTTATTTGTAACAGATAAGAAAAAGATTATGAAGTTTGTTCTACCTTATGATGAAAGAGCAAATGAAGAAATTGAAATAATTATTAAAAGTATAAAAGAAGAATTAGACAATTAATTCTTCTTTTTTTGTTAAGTTGGCAAATATATCGTAAAAAATCGATTATTTTATGATATAATCAATATAGTAAAGGATAGTAAACATGAAGGCAAAAAAGAAAAAAAGTACTATAAAAAGTAAGCATATTAAACTTTTGATTATTTGTTCTTTTGTAACAGCTGTATTTGCAGCTGGTTCTTGTTTTGTTGTTTCTAATACTTTACAAAATTTAGCTAATAATAAAAAAGAAAAGACAGCACTACTTAGTGATATAAATGATGGTGAAATTAAAAACATTCAAATAAATATAGCTCCAGAAGTAAAAGATGTAGTTATTGTTGAATCTGGAAGTACACTGCCTGATATTAATAGTTATTTTTCTAATGATTATAAAGCTAAAGAAGAAGATGAGATTAGTTATTATAGTAATGAAAATGAAGTAAAACTAGAAGATTTTACTACATCAAAAGATAATGTACTATATACTAAAGGTACTAGAGATATTGATGTTTTAATAGTTATAGATGAAGAACTATATCAAACTAAATTAGTAATTCAAGATACTACTGCTCCAAGTGTAACATTAAAAGATTTAACTATTACACAAGGTTCTAGTGTTAATGCTAAGAATTTTGTAGATTCTTATAATGATAATTCTGGTTCTACAGATTATACAGTTAAAATAAATAATACTGATAGTTATTCTAGTGTTGGTGTTCATGAGATGTCACTAACAATATGTGATAATAATAAGAATTGTTATAATGGTACTGCTAAGTTAACAGTTAAAGCTAAGAGTACTAGTAAACCTACTACTCCTAGTAAACCAAGTAATCCTAGTGGATCTGGTTCAGGTTCAGGAAGTGGTTCAGGAAGTGGTTCTGGATCTGGAGGATCTGGTTCTAGTTCTGGTTCTGGAAGTGGTAGTTCAACACAAACACCTGCTTATGGAGCTGTAACTAATCCTAATGTTAGATATGTTACTAAGAGTGAAGCAGTTCAAGCTTATGGTAGTTATGAAACATCTCGTAATAATGTATTAGAAAAAACTAATCAATATCGTAGTGAAGTTGGAGCTTCTCCATTAACTTTGGATTATGATTTAAGTATTATATCTACAATAAGAGCTATGGAGATGGCATATAATGATGTCTTCTCTCATACTAGACCAGATGGTACTAAGTGGTTTGCGGTTTATTATCAATATTTCAATATTAATAGAAATTCTGTTGTTATAGGTGAAAATTTAGCTAAAGGATATAAAACTGATGCTGATGCATGTCAAGGATGGAGAGATTCTGAAGGACATTATAAGAATATGATTAATACTTCTTATAAGAAAATGGGAGTCGGTAAATTCGTATATAAAGGTACTATTTATTGGGTACAAACTTTCTCAGGATAAAAGAATGCTATGCATTCTTTTTTTTCGACATTAAAAGACTAGTATATATTTTATATTATCTATGAAAGGAGATAATATGATTAAGAAATGTATATGTTTTTTTATTGGTTTATTTTTATTTAGTAATGTATATGCATTAAATAATAAAGTAATGTCGGAAGGTATTATAGAATATGTAAATGTTAATTATGAAGATGAAGTTATTAAAAGTATAGATTTTATATATGACATACCTAGTGATTATGATTATGATAGTATTGTTATAGTACCAAGTATATTTAAGGAATTATCTTTTATCAATAAAGATTTTTTTAACGATATAAAGATTAATGTTTATATTAATAATATGTCTAAATATGATTATTATTTTAATAGTGATGATATGATAATATCAGAATTAGAATATGATAATATTGAAGTTATTAGTAATACAAGTAATTTTAGTAATAAACCTATTATAGAAGATGTTGTACCATATAGATGTTTAAATAAAGCACTACTCTCTTTATATGGTAATGATAATATAGAGGAATATTTATTAAATGATAATATTTTATATAGTTTATTAAAGAAGAAAGGTTATAAAAAGTTAAGTGATTATTATTTAGATTATTATAATAAGGAATATGGTCTAAAAGAAGCTAATTTAAAGGATTTACCTATTTATGTTATAAATGATTTATTTAACGGTAAATGTTTAAATATAAAGGAATCTAGTGCTGAATTAATAACATTAGCTTATGAACATTGGTATAAAGATATTCTTTATATGATTATTAATAATGTTAAGAGAAGTATGTATGATTATATGAATAATAAAATAGATATTAATAACTTATTAATAAAGAGTAATAGTGTAAAAGAAATATTAAATGGTATTATTGGTCATAATAAAGAGTTATTAAAAGATTCATTAAAAAATTATGGATATGAAGTTTATATGGAGATTACATTAAAAAAGGAGGATAATCATCCTCCTAAAACAGGTATATAAAAAAAGAAATATTTAATATTTCTTTTTTATTTGAATAACATTGTTAATGATGGAACCATAACATTTACAGAACCATTAGCTGCTCTACTATTATCTTTATATGTAATAGTTAGAACTACTTTTTTACTGCTATCAGAATTAACTACATCATTTACAGAAACATCTTTACCGTCTTCATATTTAACAGTATATTCTAGGTTTCCACAAACTAATGTTGAATCAGCATTCTTTTCTTCATCAGATCTAGAATCTAATTCATCAGTTGCCTCTTTGCATGTTGGATTTCCTTTAGTAAATTCAACAAGTCTAGCATCTATATTACCACCATTTTTCATTTCGAAAGTGTATTTTACTGAATCACCAGGATTTTTAAATGTAACAACAAACTCAGTTAATCCTAAGTTATTAGCAGTTGGTTCATTAACTACTTTAGCTTCTCCGCTTAATTCAGCTTTACTTACATTAGCAATAGCAATATCCCATTTAGAATATCCTCTTGAATAAGAAACATTTTTTGCTGATTGAACAGAATCTGCAAGTTCAGCAAATGAAAGTGTTATTCCAAATGTTCCTAAGAATAATACAATTATTGATAATACTTTCTTTAAATTAAATTTCTTTTTTGGTTCTTCTTTTTTAGTTCTTGGCATATTAATACTCCTCTCATCCTTCTATTATATATTACCATTTTATTAAGTTTTTTTCAATGAGATTACTCATAATCTTCTTTAAATCCATTCTTTGTTAAATAGTCATCAATATCTTCTGGGAAACTATAGTTATTACCTACTGATGTTATTTCTTCTGTATAAGTTATTGTTTTATCAGCATCTTTAAATACATAGTTAGCTTCTCCATTGTATAGTTTTACTGCTTCTTTATATCTTTCTTCATCATTATATTGTTTAATTGTTATATGATTACCAGTTGATAGATTTAATGATGTTTGACCTTGATAGAAATATAATTCATATATTTCAATCATTTCATAACCGCTATTTAAATCAAATGATGTAGTTTTTACATATCTTTTAGCTTTGTCTTCTGATTCAATAACTACTGTTACTTTAGTTATTTCAGAATTTCCATATGAATCAGTAGCTACGACATACAATACATATGTTCCTTCATTTTTATAACTATCTACTTTATCAGCATCTTGGAAAGAATAATTACATCCTTCTTGTTCGATACATTCAATTATGAACATACTAGGTTCAAGTTTAGTTCCTTTTCTAACAATAACACGTTCTCTTACTTTTACAACTGGTTTTGTAGTATCTACAATGCTTATCTCACCATATTTTGTAATACCATTATGTGTTACTGAGTAAGTGTACTTTCCTACTTTATCTATTATTACTGCATCTTTATTAATTTCATAATCATAGTCAGGTGCTTCTTTACCAACTCCTGGAGTTACATATGAACTTGCTCTTATTGGTAAAGCTGTTCCAACTTCAATAGTTAAGTTTTTAACTACAAAGTCTTCATCTTTAGGTCCGAAGAAATACCTATATGCAGTAAATCCTATAATAGCTATTGCTATTATAGCAATAAGACTACCAATATTTTGTTGTTGGTGTTCTTTTTTCATACTCTTTTTCTTAGTATTTATTCTTTTACGACCTGTATTTTTTTGTTGTTCTTGTTTTCTTTGTTCTATATCTATTTGTTCTGGAAGTTTGGCTTCTGGAACAATTGTTGTTTCAATGTTTGAATCTATTGTAGCTAGTATTAAAGCTCCATCACCTTTTAATTCTTTATCTTTACTTGTTAAGGAAATGCCATCATTAGATGTTTGAGCAGTGACGTTTTGTGGAATTATAGCTGATAAGTCACGAGCTTTTTCTGCTTTTTCGTCACTTTCATCTATCATAGTAGGCATGATAGTTATTTCTTCTTGCACTTGATTAAATTCTTGGTTTTTTTGAGTTGATACTACGTCTTTAGTAGTTTCTTCTTTTTTATCTTTTACTTCTTCCATAATATCAACTCCTTTCTTATTCTTTTTGATAGTTTCCTACTATATTAAATATACTATTTTTTAGGTTATTTTTCAATATAAAAAGAAGTACTTATTGTACTCCTTTTTATCTTAATTTAATGTTTCCACCATCTTCAAGATAGTTACCATTTTCATCACGATATGAAGATTGGACTTTAATACCAACTTTTTCTGGATCAAAGTCTTCTGATATTAAATCTGCTGTACTACCATCACTTATGTCATGAGTAGTTCCTTTAATAGGATTTTTATACCAATCTCCATTTTTCTTCATCTTGATTAGAGAAACTTTTAGTTGTAGATCTTGAAGTTGTTCTTTTACTTCTTTATATAGTTCTACTCTAATTCCGTTTTTGTAAACCTCAACTTTTAGAACTGGTACTGCACGTTCAATTGCTCCAACTGTTCTATCAGCTTCTTGTGGTTTTAGTGGAGATAATCTTAAACGACCTAGTTCTATTTTACTACTTTCAATTGAAGGTCCTTCAAGTTTAGGTTCTTCTTTAGGTTCTTCTTTTTCAGGTTCTTCATCTTTCTTACGAGCTGCTATTATTTCATTAATCTTAGCATCTAATATTCCTTCAGTAGGACTTACTAATGTAATAAGCGTATAATTAGCTTTTATTTCTTCATCAGTTAAACCTTTTTCTCTCATTCTCTCAATGTTTTTACTTAATGTAGCACCAAATAAATCTGTTGCAGAGAATTTTTCATATATTTCTTCAGCTGTAAATAATGTTTTTAAAGCTGAAATATTATTTTTTAGTTGTGTCTTTGTTAGTTCAAGTCTGTAAGCAAAACTTAGTTTAAGAAGTTCTACTTCTGATACTTCTTTACATCTGTTAAGTTCTAAGTCTGTATCTTTTTTGATTATTTCAATCATCGCTTGAATTTCTTTATTATAGAATTCTTTGAATTCTTCGAATGACATATTTTTTGTTTCTTTTATTATAATAGGCAAATTGATTTTTACTGAACTATTTAAGTATTCCCATTTTTTATCGAAGTCTACACATGTTAGATATTCACAAATTGATTTAATTGTGTAATCTGTGTGTTTTAAATGAGTTTTAATGTATTCAGCATTTTTCTTAACTAAATCTTCATTAGCTTCTGCTAACATTTTTAGATCTGCTAATAAACAGTCTTTTAGTTTTGGAATACCTAATCCTTCAAATCTAGCAACAAGTTCTGCTTTTTCTTCTTCAGGTGTTTTAGGTTTTGGAGCTCTTGCAGAAATAATTTCAGAAATTTTTTCATCTGTCTTTTCATGTTTATTTTCAAATAGTATGTCTCTATTTATTTTTATTTCTTCATCTGTTATGCCTTTTCCTATAATATACTCATAATTGATTTTAATCACAGAATTTTCTAAGTATGTAAATAATAGACCTCTTTTATTTAGTTCACTTATTATTTCTTCTCCACTGAAGAATTTCTTTAATACTTCTAAGTTTTCTTTAATAACATCTATTTTCTTAATATTACCATAGTAAGTAATTATTTGTGCTTTTTCCATTTCTCCAGGTATATCTAATCCAAATTCATTCTTATAGAATTCAATTATCTTAGCAACATTATTGTCTATTGCTGTTTTGAATTCTTCAAATGGCATATTTAAATAGTCAAGTAAGAAGCTTGAATATACTGCATATCTCTCTGTAAATTTTGGACAAGCATAATTACATTTTTCTTCTAAATCAACACATGTTAATAATTCTGCTACTAGCACTGTTTTAGGGAACTTTTCAGCTACATAAGCATCATTTTTCCTTATAAGTTCTTCAGGTACATTAAGAAGTCTTTTTAATCTTTCAAATGGTGTTTTTTCTAACTCTGGATATGTTCTTAAGTCAGCAAACTTAGCTAAAATATCTTCTCTAGTTAGAGGTTCTGTCCTCTTAGCAGGTAATTCTGCTTTTAAAGCTTCTAATGAGATAGTATTATCTAGTAATTTATCTAACCAATTATTTACTATATCTTCTTTAGATATTCCAGCATCTACTAATGCTTGATATTTTTCTTTTAATGCTTTATTTAATAAAACTTGTTGATATTTTTTCTCATACATGTGAGATTCTAAACCTAGTTCTTTGAATATTTTAACATTATCTGTAATAACACTACTAATAGCTTCATTTCTAAGTGTTATAGCAACATTTAATATACGGCCTAAAGTCATATCTTCCATTTTTAGGACATCATATCCAGTTGCATCAAGAACCGGTTTCGTTTTTTCAACCATCTTAGTATTAATAAGATCTTTAACTTGTTCTAGTGTTAATGATGCATAATCATTATATTTATCAAATAATGGTAAGTCTAATGTAGATAATACTGATGGATTAAGTTCCTCATTTACTAAGTATGCATGAAGATCCTTAAACTTAGGATCAATTAGCATTTTATATGAATCTTTTTTTCCTATTAATGATTCTAATCCAGCACCTTTTATTAAAGCTATATTATTTATTAAAGTTGTTCTATTTGCTTCTAATTCGTCATAGATATTAGGAATACCTAATCCAGCTATTGCATCTTTAATACCAAGAGCAACTAATAATTCTTCGATAGTTGGTCCTGGAGGAGTAACTGGTGCAGGTTTTTTCTTAATTAATTTATCCTTAATCTCTGCTTTTATTTCTTCTATTTTAGTTTTTCTTTGTTCATTAATTTTTTCAACTGTTAAAGTTCTATCAGCTTGACAAGCTTCAACTACAGCTCTAGTAATGATAGATGTTTCAGATCTTATGTATCCTTCTACTCTAGTTTTTTCTTCTTCTAGTTTTGTTCTTTGTTCAGAAGGTAATGAAGGGTCTGCTAAATCTGCAGCTATTTCATTTAATCTATGTTCCATTACTAGTCTATTCTTATCATGTAATAATACAAATTCTATAACAGAAGATAGTTCATGAACTACTTTTGGTTTATTCATAGAAAGGCTTGCTACTTCTTCTACGCTAGTTATACTTCTTCCTGTTCCAGCAAGATAATCAGTTCTAGCAGCAATAATAGAAATTCCTAAAGAATCTAATTCTCTTCTTAGTTTTCTAGCTTCCGCTTCTTTAGCAACAATATCAACATATGAAGTATTGAATATTGTTGATGTTGTTAGTTCGTTATAAATATCTTCAACTGTTACAGCAGTTATTCCACCATATAATGTTTTAATAGCATTATTTACTTCGTTTAGTTTTTCTACTTTAGTATTATATTCTTCAATTTTTGTTTTGTATGTTCTAATTAAAGCTACTTTATCTTCTTCTGATAGTTTGATAACTTTAACATCATGTTTAAATCTATCTGTAAGGCTTGTTCTATCTCTTTTTTTGCCTTCTTTACCACGAGCAGGAATAATACCTTTAAATTTTTCTTTTATTCTTTGAAGCCATGGTTTTCTTTCACGTTTTTCAGTTTCTTCTGGTTCTTCTTCCTCAGGTTCAGGATGTTCATCATCACTATGAGTTGGTCCTTCTTTGCTGAATGCTACTTTTCCTAACATTTCATTAACTTTATTTGATAATGCTTCTCCTTCAAGTATCTTGCTCTTAAGTTCTGCATCAAGTGTTGGATCTAAAACCATAGAATCTGCTAGTGTTGAAAGTCTTTTTAATAGTTTATCTATTTGTACAGATACTTCTGGTAAGTTAGAAACACTTATATTAGCTTCCGCTAATTCTTCTGTCTTATCTGACAAGATCTTTTTGACAACATTTAAATGAACTTGTAGTTTAGCATATATTTTTAATACTGCTTCTCTAAATAAAACATTAGGGTCAGCTGCATAGTAATGACCTGTTTTTTCTTTATATTCTTCATTAAATTTATTAAAGTCAACGATATGGACAAATTTTTTTATAATTAAATAATGAATATCACTCAATCTACTTATTAAGTCGTCTCCACCATTTAATATTGCATTTAAAGAATCTTCTGTTACTTTGTATTCAGCAGCATCTTCTTTAGGAATATTTAATCTTTCAATATATTCATTAGCACGTTCTTCAAGATTTGATATAAGTGGACTATATATTCCAAGAATAGCATCCATTCTTCTTTCAACATCTCTAACTTCATTTAGATCTGCTTCTTTTTTATCGTCTTCTGCATGATTTCTTTTGTATTCGTAGCTTGCTACAATTCTATCTGCTTCTCTTTCTATTTCTTCTTCAGATTTTGATAATGCAGTTAGTCTACTACTATACAAAAGTGTAAGACTTGCAACTACTTCTTCTCTATACTCTTCTGGAGATAATCCTTCTTCTAAAGCTTGTTGCTCCATTTGTTCAATGCTAACTTTACGTTTATCAAGTGCTTTTAATCTACTTGTTATAGCTTTTGCTAGTCTTTTGTCCACGCCCTTAAGTATTGTTTTTGTCTCTCTTGAATCCATAAATAGACTCCTTTCTTACTATGCTACTAATCCTTTTATAAAATTAGATACTTTTTCTTTATCTAATGGGTTTGTAATGTCTTCTAATTTGTCGTATCCTTCTTCATCTACAACAACATAAGATGCTAGTATATCAACTGTTCCATCTTTGTTATCAATTGAGTAAACAGCATATCTTTTACCATCAATTTCAACAACTGATAGTAATTCAGCATCCATTATTTCTCCTGTTTCTACTTTAACTTGGAATTTTTGGTTTGTTTCTTCCATAAGTTCCCCTCCATTTTCTTCTCTATCATCTAATATTATAACATATTTGATATCTTTTAACTATTATCTTTATTAAATACAATCCTTATTTTAGATAAATGTTTGTATTTAATTATTTGTTCTTTTAAATCATCTTCACCAAATACTATTAATTCACTACATTCCCATATACTGAATGATGTAATAAATGATGCTATAAATGATATTAATTCTTGAAATGTTTTTAGTTCTCCTATTGTTGTTAATATAAATAAGATTAATCCTACAAAAGCAAATGATAGGAAGAAGTATATTTTTCTTCTTAATTTTTTAAGTTCCATATCTTTGTCTATTTTAGCTAATGTAAAATAATTCTTTATTAATTTTCTTACTAATATTTTTTCTGATGATGTAAATGTATTATTGTATATTTGTAATACTAATGGATAATCAAGAGGTATGTAATTTGTTCTAAGTAGAATTGCATCAATAAATTCTTGCTTAAGAACAATTCCATCAGTAAGGCAATAATCATCTTTTATATCGTCGAAACCTTCTATCTTCATTTCGATATAAGCTTCATTATCGTTAATTTTTAGTTCGTTAACCTTTTTATAATTTTCAAATTTAGCTTTTTGGTATCTTTTTAATTTATCAGGGGTTGCCATTTTCTACTTCCTTGTTTGTTCGTAGTATTTTCTCTCTGCTAGTTCATCAGCTAAATAATCTAATTCACTATATTCATCATCAAAAGTACCACGATTGGCTTCTTCTACTTTGTATATTAATTCTTCCATACTTTTGCAGTTTGCCAAATCAATATTATATCTTTCTAATGTAGAAACTTGTTTATCAGTTAGTAATAAGCCGTTCTTTCTAGCTTTAAGAAAGTTTTGGTCATTATCTGTTAATCCAACAAGTTCTTCTATTTCATCATTTGATAATTCATTTGCCATATTAAATCCTCCCTACCATACTAAGTTAAGTATATCATATTATGTGGTTTTCTAGCAATCATTTAGCGTTATTTTTTCAATAAAAATAGCTCTTTTCAGAGCTATTATTCTACACGAGTTACTGTATATGAATTATCATTTGAAAGAGATGGTATCATACCATTACTTTCATGCACTAAATGAGCTGCTCCAACAATGATTAGAACATTCTTGTTTTGAGCTAAATATGATTTGGCTGCATTAGTCATAGTATCATTTCTATCTAATATTAATTCTTTAATATATTTCTTTTCCTCTTCATTTGAGGAAGCAGAATATGTTTGACTCAGTAATGATGCAAGCTTTTCTTCATCACCCTTTAAATATATGTTATATAGTAATCTAGTCGATACTTTAGCAATTTCATAACTAGATAATGTTTGATTAATTTGTTTAGCATAAAATTCATCTGAAAAACCAACCAATGGTTTTAATTGATCTTCTAGTTTTTCAATAGATATAACTTCTTTACCTTCTTTTTCAGCTTTTTTAATAAAGTAGTTATCTGCTCCTTCAGTTGTAAAACCTAATTCTTGATAAAGCATGTTTTCTATTGCTGTAGAATTCATTCCTAAGTTGTAATATTTATAAACATCGTAAACATATGATTTATGTTTTTTGGAGAATTCTATTAATTTATTATTAAGTTCTTCAGAAATATGATCTTCAATTGTTGTATTATCTTTTAATAAAAAGTCTTTTACATCCATTTTATTCATTTCTTCAGTAGATAATTCTACGGCGATAGCTTCACTGTTATTATATATTTCTTCTACTTTAGGGTCGTATTTTGTAATTCTTTCATCTCCAACATGCATTGATCCTAATATATGGATACATGAGTCAGAATCACATACTTTATACATTATTGGAATATAAGAGAATTCTTCGGGTTCTTCTTCCTCTTCTTCTTTATCTTCATGTTCTTCGTCTTTTGGTTCTTCTTTTTCTACTTCTTCTGTTTTAGGTTCATTAAGTGATCTAATTACAAAAATTGATGTAACTCCTATTCCAGAAAGAAGTACTATTGCTATTAAAACTACTAATATAGTTATTTTTTTTTTATTATTCATACTAACGCCCTTCATTCTACTATTTCATTATATCATTTAATGCTTTCTTTTAATTAAAAAAAGATATGGTTTTACATATCTTTTTTAAGTTCTTCTATAGCTCTTGCTACTCCTAAGCGACCATATTCATAAGTAAGTCCACCTTGTTGATAAGCAATATATGGAGGACGAATTGGTCCATCACAACTTAGTTCAATACTTGATCCTTGAGTAAATGCTCCGGCAGCCATAATTACTTGGTCTTCATAACCTGGCATATCCCATGGCATTGGTACTGCATTAGAATCAATTGGAGAACCCATTTGAATACCTTGAACATATTTTATTAATTTATCTTTATCATTAAAGATAACATTTTCAACGATATCTGCTCTTGGTTCGTTATATTTAGGTTCAACATTATATCCTAAATCTTCTAAACATCTAGCTGTTAAAACAGCAGTTTTTAAAGATGATGCTACTACACTTGGAGCAAAGAAAATACCTTGTAAGAATTGTTTATTAATTCCTAAAGTTGGTCCTACTTCTCTTCCTTCTCCAGGACAAGTTAATCTTTCTCCTACTAAATCAATTAGTTCTTTTTTACCTGCTACATAAGCACCATTAGGAGCAAGTCCTCCACCTAAATTTTTTATTAAAGAACCTACCATAATATCAGCACCTACTCCTACTGGAGTTTTTTCTTCAACAAATTCACAGTAGCAATTATCTACCATAATAATTACATCTTTGTCTACTTCTCTTATAGCTTTTATTACTTTTTCTACTTTATCTATAGTTATACTTTTTCTGGTTGAATATCCTTTGCTTCTTTGGATTTCAATAAGTTTTACTTTATTCTTTTTTAGATACTCTGTTATTTTTTCATAATCGAAATCATTCTCTTTTAAGGCTATTTCATCATATTTAATACCATATGATTGTAAACTACTATTATTTGGAACAATACCTATTACTTCATGTAATGTATCATATGGTGTTCCACTTATTGATAGCATTAAGTCATTTGGTCTTAACATAGCAAATAGTGTTACTGTTAAGGCATGTGTTCCAGAAATAAATTGTCCTCTTACAATAGCATCTTCACTATCTAGAACATAAGCAAATATTTTTTCTATGTTTTCTCTTCCAAGGTCATTATATCCATATCCAGTTGTTTCATGGAAGTAACTTTCTGATACTTGATATTTTTGGAAAGCTGCTAATACTTTCATAGTATTTCTTTCACATGTTTCTTCAATTTTATTAAATTCTTCTTTTACTTTTTTTTCTTCTTCTTTAATAAAATCTAATGTTTCTTTTGTTATACCTAATTCTTCTAGCATAAATATCTACCTCCATCTACTTTTATAATAGAATCATTTAGGTAAGAAGATGTTGCAGTAAAATAAATTGTTTCTGCAATTTCTTCTGGTTCTGCAAATCTATTCAACATTATATGTTTGCACTCTTCTTTAATATAATCTTCATCTAACTCTTTATTCATTTCAGTATTAATCCAACCAGGAGCTACTGTATTAACTTTTACTATTGGAGCATACTCTATAGCAAAGTTATGAGTTAGTGATATAACTCCAGCTTTTGATGCATCATAATCCATACTATATGGATAGAATGAATCAATAGCTGTATTAGATGAAATATTTACAATTGATCCATATCCTTGTTCTTTCATATATGTACCAACATGTTTACAGCATAAGAATGTACCAATTAAATTAACATCTAGTATTCTTCTAAAGTTATCTACAGTTTTATCTTCTAATGTTGTATCAATAGCTATACCAGCATTGTTAACTAGTACATCTATTCTGCCCCATTTATTCTTAGTTTCATTAAGTAGTTTTAATACGTCTTCTTCTTTTGATATATCAGCTTTAATTAGTAATGTTTCTACTTTATAATTATCTTTTATTTCTTGTTCTAATTCTTTTGCTTTATCTTCACTAGATACATAGTTAATAACAACATTATAATTATTTTTGGCAAAGTACTTAGCTGTTGCTGCACCTAGTCCTTTACTACTTCCCGTAATAATTGCTACTTTATTCATCTTATACACCCTTTTTCCTGGGAGTATTATATCACGAACTAGAAGATTTACTAGTATTTAATGATTTCAACATATTCTCTATTATCTTTTATTTCTTTAGTAAATATAGATTCATGTTTATATGAAGAGATGATATAGGTATTATTTTTAGTTCTAGTTAATGCTACATAGAACAGTCTTCTTTCTTCTTCATATGGATAGTAATCTTTTGTATTATTTACATATTTAAGTATCTTTTCATCTTTTATTTTAGTAGGAAATCCTATAAAAGAATCTTCTATGTTAATAAGTATGACATTATCACATTCTAATCCTTTTGATCTATGAGCAGTTAGGTATTTAAATTTAATATCTTTATAGGAATAGTAATTATCTTCTAACTTAATAAAAGTATTATCAATATATTTGTTAATATCTTTGTTATTTCTTCCTAAGACCATTATTTCTTTATCTTTTAATTTCTTTATTAAGTATTTAAATGTATGTATTTTATTATCTGTATATACTATTTTAATTGGTTTATATAGATGTTTATTAGATACTAGGTTTTTCTTATATTGAGACTTATTTTTCATTATGAATTTACCTGCTACATTGATTAATTCTTGAGGATTACGATAGGTATTTATTATTTTTAAGATACAAGAATTATCAAAGTATTTAGTAAAGTTTAAAAATATTTTTAAATCACAACCAGTAAATCTATATATAGATTGAAAGTCATCTCCTACAGCTAGAAATTTAGCATTAGTTAATCTTATTATTTCTTTTATCATTTGAAATTTAACATATGACGTATCTTGATATTCATCAATGATTATATATTTCCATTTATCTTTTAAACCATGTTCTTTTAAATGAGTAATACTTTTATTAATCATGTCATTAAAATCAATAGCATTTTCTTCTTTTAAGTTATGTTGATAAAGAATGTATATGTTAAATATTAAGAGAATTAAATGTTTATTTTTTATATATTCAAATATGTTAAAAGTAAATCTTATTTTTTTAAGGATGGTTTTAAAATATGTTATATCATAGTTATTGCTTTTATATAGAGATATGAATGTATGAATTAATCTTTTTAGATTTAACAATTCTTTATCTGTATATTTTTTACCTAGTACTTTTTTTAATGATTTTTGATGGATTTCATTTAAGTTAGAAAAGAATTCTTCAATAGAATCATCTAAGTAATTATCAGGAGCAATTACATAGTTATTACCTAATATATGTAATGCTAATTTATGAAAGGTATATATATCTATTTTAAAATCATAATTCTTTTCAATATTCTTTTTTAAGTTAATGGTTGCATCATTAGTAAATGATATACATAGTATTTCTTCTGGTTTGATATTACAGCATTTAATAAGATAAACTATTTTACCTATTATAGTTAGGCTTTTACCAGAACCTGCTCCTGCTACTACTAAGATAGCATCTTTGTTAGATAAGACTACTTTTCTTTGATATTCATCTAATGAGTAACCATTTATATTATCAAGTATATTCATATAACTCCTTTGGAGTTCAACGTTCTTAAGTATTTAAACAAATAAAAAGAAAAATATCAAGATAATATTTTTCTTATTTCATCATATAAAAATGGTTTGTATTCTTTAATAGGAAGTGGTTTACCATAAACAATGGAACTATAAACAGTAGATGATGTTAATTCTATTATCATAAATAATGTTACTTCTGGATTTTCTATCTTAGAATTACATGATTCTATGTTCTTTTTAAATAGTTCTAATAAATCTGTTTCTGTCTCTTTTAATACAGAATTAACTTTATCATTAAAAATACCCATTGATAGATTTTTAGATATAAATTTTAATAGTAATTTATCTCTATTGAAACGATCAATTATGTAATCAATAAGAGCTATTATTCTTTCTTTATTATCTGTTATATTCTTTTTATTAACGTAGTTAATTGCACTATTGAATAATTCTCTAGATTTTTTACTTATTAATCTATTTTGAATTTCATATTTATCTTGAAAGTATAGGTAGAATGTTCCTTTTGCTACTCCAGCATTATCTACTATTTCTTGAATGGATGTTTCTTTAAATCCTTTTTCTGTAAATAGTTCAAAAGCTGATGCTAGTAAGCTTTTTTCTTTAACATCTTTCTTTTCTTCTATCTTTTTACTTGTACCTACTTTAACCATAATATCATCCCATTTTTGAATAATTGTTCCCTTTTTTCAATAGAATTATAACAGAAGTTATTTTGTTTGACAAGTAATGATTGACTTTTGGTCATTTTTGAGTTAGTATCGATATTGACCGAAAGTCATTTTTGAAAAGAGGCATTATATGAAAAAATTTGGAGATTTTATTGTAAAAAGTAAAACGATTATTTTAATCATAGCTCTTCTTTTATTAATCCCTTCTATAATTGGATATGTTAAAACAAGAGTTAATTATGATATATTGGTTTACTTACCTAGTGATATAGAAACATTAAAAGGAGAACATATTTTAACAGATGATTTCAATATGGGAGCCTTCTCTATTACAGTGGTTGAAAATATGGCTGATCAAGATTTAATTAAGTTAGAAGATAAATTTAGAGAATTAGATGGTGTTAGTAATGTTATTAGTATTAATGATATTACTGGTACTACTATTCCTATTGAAATGTTACCTAATGATGTAAGAGATAAGGTAGCTAAAGATAATACGAAGTTAGTACTGGTTACTTTTGAAGATTCTACATCTGCTGATAGAACACTTGCTGCTGTAGAAGAGATGCGTAATATTACGGATGACAGTGTTAAAATTGGTGGTATGAGTGCTATGGTACTCGATACTAAAGAATTATTTAATAGTCAGATGACCTTATATGTTGTTGTAGCTGTTATATGTTGTATTATCGTTTTAATGGTTTCTTTAGATTCTTACTTTGTACCATTCTTACTTATTGGTAATATTGGTTTAGCTATTTTGTATAACATGGGAAGTAATATTATGTTTGGAGAGATATGTTATATAACAAAAGCTATTGCAGCTGTATTACAGTTAGGTGTTACAACAGATTTCTCTATTTTCTTATATCATAAATATGAAAAAGCTAAAGAGAAATATAAGGATAAGAATAAAGCTATGAGTGAAGCAATTGGTGAGACTTTAGTTTCTGTACTTGGTAGTTCATTAACTACTATTGCGGGTTTCTTAGCCCTATGTACTATGCAACTAACTTTAGGAGTAGATATTGGTTTAGTTATGGCAAAAGGAGTTGTATTTGGACTACTTTGTGTTATTACAGTCTTCCCTGCTTTATTACTTGTATTTGATAAATTTATTCAAAAAACAAAACATAAAGTTATATTACCTAAGTTTAAACGTATTACTGATTTTACTTTGAAACATTATAAAGCAATATTTGTTATTTTCTTAATTCTATTAGTACCTGCTTATCTTGCTCAAACAAAAACTCCTGTTTATTATAAATTAGATACTTCTATACCAGATGATTATGGTTATAGTATTGCTACTAAAGAATTAAAAGAAAGATATAATATGGTTTCTCAGGAAATGATATTAGTATCTAGAGATGTTGAAGATTATAAGATTAATCAAATGGTTGATGAAATTGAAAAGTTAGATGGAATAGATGCAGTTATAAGTCCTAGTACGATGAGTAAACAAGGAATATCTGATTTAATTATTCCTAAGAAAATAAAAGATATATATCAAACAGATAAATATAAGATGGTTATTGTTAGTTCATCTTTTGATATAGCAACTGATGAATTAAATGATCAAATTGCTCAGTTAAATGATATTGTTGATCAATATGATGAAGATGCTATCGTAGCTGGTGAAGGTCCTTTAATGAAGGATTTGGTTACTACTACAGATACTGATTTTAAGAATGTTAATTATACATCTATTGCAGCAATATTCATTCTTATGATGTTTACATTAAAATCTATTTCATTACCAGTATTACTAGTTACTGCTATTGAGTTTGCAATATTCATCAACATGGGAGTTCCTTATTTTAGAAGTACCCCTATTCCATTTATTGCATCAGTAGTTATTGGAACAATTCAATTAGGAGCTACTATTGATTATGCTATTTTAATGACTACTAAATATTTAGAAGAACGAAAGAATGGAAAAGATAAGTTTGAAGCAGTTAGAAGTGCATTAGAAAACTCAGTAAGTTCTATTGTCGTTAGTGGTATGTGCTTCTTTGGAGCTACATTTGGTGTTGGTATTGTATCAACAATTGATATGATTGGTTCTTTATGTAGATTAATAGCAAGAGGAGCTATTATCAGTATGTTAGTAGTTATATTAATAGTACCTAGTATTTTGATAATATTTGATAAATTCATTTGTAAAACAACAATGGGATTTAAGAAAGGAAGTCTTAAAAATGAAAAATAAAATAATTAATAAAGTTATAGCATGGACATTAGTAGCTGCTATTACTTTTCAAGCTACTCCAGTATGGGCATTAACAAAGGATGAAACTATATATGCTAAATTAAATAGTGATGGTAGTGTTAGTACATATGTTGTTTCAGAACATATTAGTGGTGAAGGTAATGACAAATCTAGATTAGATAATATTAAAAATGTTAATGGTGATGAAAAGTATACTAATGAAAATGATGAATTAGTATGGGAGAACAATGGTAATGATATTTATTATCAAGGTACTAGTGATGAGGAATTACCTATCTCTACTTCTATTAAATATTATTTAGATAATAAAGAAATGAATGTAGAAGATATGATTGGTAAAGAAGGTAATGTTCGAATTGTTATTCATTATGAAAATAACTTAAAACATTATGAACTTGTTAATGGTAAAGCAGAAGAATTATATACACCATTTATCGTAGCAACTACTTCTATTATTTCTAATACAGATAATAAAAATATTAGTGTTACGAATGGTAAAGTTATTGACAATGGTGTTAGTAGTATTGTTGTTGGATTATCTAGTCCTGGTTTATATGAAAGTTTAGATATAGATGAATTAAAAGGATTTGATACAGTAGAAATCAGTTATGATACAGATAATTTTGAATTAAATTCTATCTACTCTGCTGCTTCTGCAAGACTTTATGATAATAGTGATTTAGATATATTTGGTAATGTAAGTAAAATATATGATGGTATAAATACTTTACAATCAAATATGAATACAATTGTAGATGGTGCTAATCAATTAAATGAAGGATCTCAAAAGTTAGCTAATGGTACTAAGCAATTAAATGATGGAGTTCATACATTAACTAATAAATATTATTCATATCGTAATATGGATAAAGAAGTATTAGAAAAACAAATTATGTCTTTAATAGAAAGTAATCTTGAACAATTAATTCCTATTTTAGAAAAAGATGTTGAAGAAGAAATAAGTAATGTTGTTAAAGAGCATAAAGATGAATTAGAACAAAGCGCTATTGAAGTTACTAAGAAAAATGTAAAATTGGTATTAGATAATGAAATAAATAATATTATTAATGAGTTTGATATGGATCAAATATTAGAAGATATTATTCATAGTGATTTACAAGATGTAATATTAAATGATGAAGGAATTCAAAATATTGTTAAAGTATTTGAAGAAGAATTAGCGAGTGAATTAAGTACTGAAGTAAATAAGACAACTAAAAATGTTGTAAAAGGTACTATTTCTACTATCTCAAGTAGTTTAAATCAAGATACGATGAGTGATGAAGAAAAAGTTCAATATATTCAAAATATTGCTGATAAATATGGCATTACTTTTGAACAAGCTGCTGGAATAGTATCAGAAGTTAAAGGTGATACTATTAAAGGTATTCAAGATAATTTAAATAAGCAAAGTGATACAATTAGTACACAAGTTGCTAGTCAAGTAACTAATCAAGTTATAAGTTCTTTAAATGATAAAGAATTTGTTAATAATGCTATGAATCATTATTTAGAAGAAGTTAATAAAAAGTTAGCTACTACATTAGATAATGTGGATATTGAAAGTTATGAAAATAATTTAAAAGAAACTTTAATTCAAGTAATTAAACAAGAATTAAGTAATAATGAAGCTATTCAAAAATATATGAATGTATCTGAATATACAAATACAGTAGTTAATACTATTATAGATAATACTGCTAAAGATTTAGCAAGTATGTATACTGAAGAATTTGCTAAACAAGTAACTACAAATGTTATTCAAAAGGAATTTAGTAAAGATAATTTAGAATCAGAGTTACAAAAAATACTTGCATCTTACGAAACTGAGATTGAAGAAAAATTAAATTCATTAGATGGCGCTGTTACTACTCTATCTACTTCTGTATCTATGTTAAATGATGGAGCTAATCAACTTGCAAATGGTATGAATACATTAAATGATGGTTTAAATAGATATAATACAGAAGGTATTCAAAAAATAAGTGGTTTTGTAAATGGTGATTTAAAATCATTAGAAGGTAAAATTGAAGCATTAGCTAAATTAAGTGAAGAATATAAAACATTTGATGATACTCCAGAAAATGCAAGTGGTTCTTCTAAAATTATTATGGTTGTAGATTCTATTAGAAATGAAGAAAAAACAACGACTACTAAAGTAGAAGTTATCGAAGAAGATAAAAGTTTATGGAGCAAAATAAAAGGACTATTTCAATAGTTCTTTTTATTTTGAAAAAATGCTTAATTTAAGCCAAAAAGTATTGTATTTATCGAACAAACGTATTATAATATACATTATCAGATAATTAATAGTTATTTGATATTGAATGTAGATAATGGGACGAATGTTTTTTGTAAATCGGAAATTTTCATGAATTTAAAAGGAAGGAATATTAAAATGAAAGAATTAATGAAAAATGAAGATTTAGAAAACATGATATATGAGATAAGAGGAGTTCAAGTAATGTTGGATTCTGATTTAGCCAAATTATATCAAGTCGAAACAAAAAGAATAAATGAAGCGGTTAAAAGAAATCCAGAGAAATTCCCTGAAAAATATTGTTGGATTTTGAGCGATACTGAAACGTTAAACTTGAGGTCGCAAAATGCGACCTCAAGTTTAGAGGCAGACTATGGTGGCAGAAGATATGCTATAAGAGTTTTTACAGAACAAGGCGTTGCGATGTTAGCTACTATATTAAGGTCAAAAATAGCTATAAAAACTTCTTTAGCAATAATAGATGCATTTGTTAATATGAGGCATTATATTAGATATAATAAGGACTTATTACCAAATAGAATCTTGCTTTTAGAAGATAAAGTTGATGATAATTCTAAGAAAATCAAAGAGTTATTTGATAGGTTTGATCCTAAGAGTATTGCTAAGAACTTTCTATTCTTTAAAAATGATTTTTATGATGCCTACTCTATTCTTATGGATATATTAAATATTGCTAAGGAAGAAATAATTATTATTGATAATTATGCTAACAAAGAATTATTAGATATGTTAAAAGAAATAAATCTTAAAGTAATAATTATATCTAGATATTTAAATGACAAAGCTAAAGAAAAATATGAGAAGCAGTATACTAATGTAACATTTATTCATAGTAATGAGTTTCATGATAGATTTATTTTTATAGATAAAGATAAATTATATTCTTGTGGAGCTTCATTAAAAGACTTAGGAAAAAGATGTTTTGCTATTAATGAAATGGAAGATAGTATTATTAAAAATGCTTTGTTGGAAAAAGTAAAAGGACTATTTAATTAGTCTTTTTTATTTGGTATAATATTGTAGTGAGAATAAAGGAGAATGGTTATGAATTATGATTCTAAAGAATACTTAGAAAAAGTAAATAAGTATTGGAATGCTGCTAATTATTTAAGTGCTGCCCAATTATATTTACTAGATAATCCTTTGTTAAAAAGAAGTTTAATAAAGGAAGATGTTAAGAAAAAGATTGTTGGACACTGGGGAACTGTTCCTGGTCAAACTTTTATTTATACTCATTTGAATCGTGTTATAAATAAGTATGACTTAAATATGATATGGATTAGTGGTCCAGGTCATGGTGGAAATGCTACTGTAAGTCACGTATATCTAGAAGGTACTTATAGTGAAATATATCCATCTATTAGTCAAGACGAAGAAGGAATGAAAAGATTATTTAAACAATTCTCATTCCCTGGAGGTATATCATCTCACGTAGCTCCAGAAACACCTGGTTCTATTAATGAAGGTGGAGAGTTAGGTTATTCACTTTCTCATGGATTTGGAGCTGTATTTGATAATCCAGATTTAATTGCTACTGTTGTAGTTGGTGATGGTGAGGCAGAAACGGCATCACTTGCAACATCATGGCAATCTAATAAATTCTTAAATCCTGCTAGAGATGGTGCAGTATTACCTATCTTACATTTAAATGGTTATAAAATTAGTAACCCTACTATCTTCTCTCGTATTAGTGAAGATGAGTTAGTAAGTTTCTTCCATGGTACTGGTTGGGATCCTATTATTGTTGAAGGTTCTGAACCAATGGATATGCATAGTAAGATGGCTAAAGCATTAGATAAATGTATTGAAAAGATTAAAAAGATACAAGAAGATGCTCGTAAGAATGGTAAAGTTAAAAGACCTATGTGGCCAATGATAATACTTAGAACTCCTAAAGGATGGACTGGTCCTAAAGTAGTTAATGGTAAAGAAATTGAAGGTACATTTAGAGCTCACCAAGTTCCTATTGATATGACTAAAGATGAACATTTAGGAATGTTAGAGGAATGGTTAAGAAGTTATCATCCTGAGGAATTATTTGATGGTATGGGTAGATTAATACCTGAACTTCAAAAATTAGCTCCTAAAGGATATAAACGTATGGGAAGTAATTTACATGCTAATGGTGGTAGATTACTTAAAGATTTAGTATTACCTGATTTTAGAAAGTATGGTCTAGAGATTGAATCTCCAGGTTGTAGAGAAGCTCAAGATATGATTGAGTTAGGTAATTATGTTAGAGATGTATTTAAATTAAATGAGAAACATAATAATTTTAGAATATTTGGTCCAGATGAGACTATGTCTAATCGTTTAAATCATGTATTTGAAGAAGAAAATCGTGTTTGGATGGGAGACATGAAAAAGAATGATGAATTCTTAAGTGTTGATGGACGTGTTATGGATGGTATGTTATCTGAAAACATGTGTGAAGGTTGGTTAGAAGGTTATCTTCTTACTGGTAGACATGGATTCTTCGCTAGTTATGAAGCCTTTGTTAGAGTAATTGATTCAATGACTAGTCAACACGCAAAATGGTTAAAGATTTGTTCTCACCTACCTTGGAGAGAAGATATAGCATCTTTAAACTATATTTTAACTAGTACAGTATGGCAACAAGACCATAATGGTTATACACATCAAGATCCAGGATTCTTAGATCATTTGGCTTCTAAGAAACCAGAAGTTGCTCGTATGTATCTTCCTCCTGATGCTAACTGTCTACTTTCTTGTGTAGACCATTGTTTAAGAAGTAAGAATTATATTAATGCCATAGTTGCTTCTAAACATCCAAGACCACAATGGTTAACAATGGAACAAGCTGTTAAACACTGTACTCAAGGTTTAGGTATTTGGGATTTTGCAAGTAATGATCAAGATAGTGAACCAGATATTATTATGGCTTGTGCAGGAGAAACTCCTACATTAGAAGCTTTAGCTGCAGTATCTATCTTACGTGAATATTTACCTAAGTTAAAAATTAGATTTATAAATGTTGTTGATTTATTTAAATTGCAAACTAATGCTAAACATCCACATGGATTAAGTGATGTTGAATATGATGCGTTATTTACTAAGAAAAAACCTATTCTATTTAACTTCCATGGTTATCCTTCATTAATACATGAGTTATTATACGAAAGAGAAAATCATAATATTGTAGTTAAAGGATATGTTGAAGAAGGTTCTATTACTACTCCATTTGATATGAGAGTTCAAAATGAAATAGATAGATATCATTTAGTATTAGAAGTATGTAATATGGTTCCTAATTTAGGAAGTAAAGGTGTTTATTTAAGTAAATTAATGAAAGAAAAATTAGTTGAACATAAAGAGTATATTCATGAATATGGTGTGGATATGCCTGAAGTTTCTAATTGGAAATGGGAACAAAAATAAAAAGCTATCATTGATAGCTTTTTTTATTGATTAAAATTATTGTTATTTGGATCATTAGGATTATTATAATATTGATTGTTATTTGGAACATTAGGATTGTTATAGAATTGATTATTTGGTTGAGGTTGTTGATCTGGCATCATGCTTGTTGCTCTTATTTGATCAATTACATCACCTTGTGGTTGGTATTGTACATCATTAACAGTAGCTGCTTGTTTATTCTTTTTAATTACACTTAAGACAATTATTAAAATAATTGAAATAACGGCAACTGCAATACAAATTAGTGATGTTTTTATGAACAATCCTTTAACTGGTTCTATTACAAATTTCATTGAATCATCATCAATTGGTATTGCTCCAAATGCTAAACTTAGAATACCATTAGTAATTCCATGTAAGAATCCTATGATTGATAAGTGAATAAGTAATGGTTTAATACTCTTAAACATTACAACTATTAGTAAGCCACATACTACAAATACAGCAGCACTACCTATTAATGTACCATTTGAATAAGCAGTATTAAATATGCTTTTTACTTCTGCTGGTGTTTCTGATTCACGGGCTTCTTTTTCTAATTCTTCAATAGCATTATCAATGCTATCATCTAATTCTTGTAAATCAACATCTTCACCAGTGCTTTTTTCATATTTTTTTGCTGCTTCTTTTAGTGTTTCTTTAAGACCAGTTCCATCTATGTGATTTATATTACCAGCTGCATATCTAATCATTTGGCTAGCTAAATCCCCTATTTCATCATACATTTCTTCTTTAGATACATATTCACTCATATCATCCATTATTCCATTGATTTCATCATTATCAAATTTCATTCCATCAAATAATGAGTCCATTTCGAAAGTATTGTTTTGCTCTACCATGCTTTTAGCAATATTTCCTAATGAAGGTCCTGATAGGAATACCCTAAATAATAAAGCTCCACTAAATACAATTAGTGATAATAGCATAAAGAATGCTAATATTATTGATACAAATACTTTTAATGCTTTCATTTCATCTACTCCTTTAATTATATTTTTATTATAATATAAATAAGGTGATATTACTATGGATAAAATTAAGGAATTACAAAAAATTATAGATGAATCAAATTCAATTGTTTTCTTTGGAGGAGCTGGTGTTAGTACTGAATCTGGTATTAAAGATTTTAGAAGTGTTGATGGTTTATATAATGAGAAATATGACTACCCTCCTGAGATAATGTTAAGTCATACATTTTTTATGGAACATACTGATAAGTTTTATGAATTTTATAAAGATAAATTAAATGCTTTAAATATTAAACCTAATATAACACATAAGTATTTAAAGAAGTTGGAAGATAAAGGAAAGTTAAAAGCAGTTATAACTCAGAATATAGATGGTTTACATGAAAAAGCTGGTAGTAAGAATGTCTTATTATTACATGGTACTACTTATAGTAATCATTGTATGGATTGTTGTAAGAGTTATGATGCAGAATATGTATTTAATAGTAAAGGAATTCCTAAATGTAATTGTGGTGGTATTATAAAACCTGATGTTGTTTTATATGAAGAGCCATTAGATGGTGATGTAGTTAGTGAATCTATAGAAGCAATAAGTACATGTGATACTTTAATAATTGGAGGTACATCTTTAGTAGTATATCCTGCTGCTAGTTATATTAATTATTTTAGAGGTAAGAACTTAGTAATTATTAATAATAGTATTACATCTTATGATAAGAATTGTACATTAGTTATTCATGATAAACTTGGTAATGTTTTTAGCAAATTAAAATGATAAGTATTAACTTATCATTTTTATTTTTTCTTTTCTATCTGTAATGATTAATAGCAATGTTGCTAGTAGTAATGCTCCCATTATAACTATGGCTGAAATAAATCCTCCACCTGTATCTGGGTTTTCAATAAATACAGCTTCTACTAAAACATTTGATGATGGCATTGTAAATTTATAATCTGTAACTTTAATTATGTTACCTGCTTCATCTGTTACTTTTACTTCAGAAAGTACATATCCTTTATCTGGTTTTACTTCAATTGTTACACCTTGTCCAGCTCCAGCTGTTGGAGTAATTGTAATAGTTCCATTACCAGTAACTTTCTTTTCAATTTCATATTCAATTTTTAGTTTAACAAATACTGCATCTAGTGTTGAACCATCAACTAAATATGTTGGTCTTATATTTGTTGTTCCATTAACATTACTTAATGGAGACATCTGGGTAATTATATTGGAACCCAAATCAAGGCTATTAATAAATGCTTCTCCACAATTAGAATATATTTCTTGTTGATTAGCTACAGGTTCATCTAAGAATAAGATATGGCCATTATTAGATTCAGTAGTATTTGAAACAGGATCTGGCCCTCCATTACTCATACATGAAACCATAAATACTGCAGCAGGATCATTATATAATTTAACAAGCATTCCACTATTAACCATATTAGTGAATTGAGCAGTATATTTCATTTGATTATTTGATGAAATCTTATTATTTTGTTTAATAATTGATGAAATATCTTGTGTATATAATTCTTTACCTGAAAGTGAATATTTAATAACTTTATAACTTATTTTATTATTAATATAATCACGTTCTGTTTTTAATACATTAATACTTGATGAACTTACTGTAGCAGTATAATATTCATCTATTGTTTTGTATTCTATTTTAACTAGTTCACCACCTGAACTATTATATATTGCAAAATAATATTTGTTATTTGTTGGATCAAATGTTGTTATAAAGCTGTAACCTTTTTCGTAATAACCGTAATGATAATTATTTGGTTCTGAGTTATGCTTTTTAATAATAAATGCATAAACACCTGCATATTTATCTATTGTTGCATCATCTGCTTCACTCAAATCTATCTCTGTACAATCACTTGTTGAGGTTATATCTTCTAAAGATCCAGGGCATGCTAATACTTTGTTTTCCATAATATTTAAAACATAAAATTCATTACTTTTTACTTGGACATAGTATCCATCTATTTTAGCCATTTCAAGAGCTAGTGTTGTATATAGTGATGAGTATTTTTCATTGTAATCTGTTCCTTCAAATTCTTTTATAAATTCACCATTACTCTTATTGTATTGTTTAATTTTATCAAAGCTTATTAATGTATAGCCGTCATTTGTTTCTTCAGCAAATATATAATCTTCTTCTTCGTTAAATGCCCATTCATATGAATAGGTTTCTTTAGCACTTACTATGAATGGAATTAATAGTAATAGTATTAATAAGATTTTCTTTTTCATTATAGTCACCTCTACTATATGTAAATTATATCATACAAGAAATAAATGTTAAACAATATTATTATGATATAATATCTTTGGTGATGAATTTATATGAATATTAAGGAAAAGCTACAAAATTATATAGATGATAATATAAATGCTACTTTCGTTTCTTTTAAGAAGGCAAGATATGCTGTTGAAAGAGAATGTTGTATAAGTAGTGCAAGATTAGAAGATGTTGAATATAATGATGCTAATTTAGATAATTACATAAATAATAATAAAGATGATAATAAGTTTCAGAAACTATTATTTAAATATATAGATGATAGAAATCTAAAAGATAGTGATGTATATAATAAAGTACATATTGATAGAAGATTATTTTCTAAAATAAGAAATGAAGATTATCATCCTAGTAAAGAAACTATTATATTACTTGGTTTAGCTTTAGAGTTAAGTGAAGATGAAATAGTAGATTTATTGGAAAGTGCATCTTATTCACTACCTAAAAATAATGTATATGATTTAATAATTAGGTTTTGTTTTGTAGAAGGTATATATAAAATTAATGAAGTTAATGAATTATTAGATTCTTATGATTGTAAAAATTTTTCATATTAAAAAAGGTATTTAATACCTTTTTTATTTTAGATTATATTTCTTTTTAAATAGTTCTATTTCTTTTATTAATTTGCTTCTTTCAAAATCAGATTTACTTTTTAAAGAACCTATTTTATTAATCATATTAGCTTTTTCTTCATAGTCTATATCTAATGAATATATTTGATTTTTTAATTCTTCATAATCATCTATAGGATTTAGAATATCTTCTTCTCCAGGAAATTTGAAAAAAGTATCTACTGCTGTTGAAAAAGTAAGATTATCTTCTCTTTTAACTTTTATTGCCATTTAAATCACCTTTTTTATTTTATCAAATTTTTATACATAATAAAAGATGAGTTAAACTCATCTTAATGTTATTGAATAATCATCTATTTCAAAGTTATTGTTTTCTATAAATTGTAGTAATTGTTCTAATGAGATAGATGCACGGAATACTGTCTTACCGATTGTATCGTTATGTAATTCAATAGTTAATCTATTTTTGTTATATGGATTTAGATATACTCTACCTTCTCTTACTGCTCTTTCTATTAAAGACATTATTCTATCATTATCAAAAGCAATTTCGCCAATTAGAGTATCGTTTTTATCTCTATTAGCAGTCATTAATCTATTTCTTTCAGATGATAGATTTTGAATAGTCATATCTGCAGCATTACGATCACTTAATAGATATGAATATTCTTGTTCTAATTCTGTTAGTTCTTTACCATGAACACTATCTAATCTTTCAAGAATGGCTTCTATAGAAATATCGACAACTTTTTTTCTTTCTGTTTCAGTATTTATTTCTTTTACTAGTTCATGTAATCTTGTTAGATTATCTTGGAATTCTTCATCCATATATGAATCTATTTTGAAAGAACTTAATGAAATACTTTGGAAATCTAAACTTAGTTTGTTTAGTAATATTATGTATAAGTTAAATAGACCTATTATAATATTATTTTTATTATTACGATCTTTTAGATATTCTAAATCATTTTTAACTTTAATTAATGGAAGAGCTCTTTGAGCTGCTTCTAGTGATCTTTCATTACTATTTATATAACCTAACATCCATTCGTTTAGAATGTCTTTTTGTTGATTTAGTGGTTTTGTATAGAAAGATCTATCATTTCTTTCTGCTAATGGTATTAACCATGTAGCATCAGATATTTTATATTTAGATACTGTTACTTTTACATCACTAGGAAAGCAAGATTTGTATATTTCAATTATTTCATCTACTTTTATTTCTTTTTTTCCTCTTAAAGCTCTTTCTGTTTCTCTTTGAGCTGTTGCAAATAAGCCATCATAGTCTATATTAGGATCAGGAGATTCTAATGTAACTATGAAGGTCTTAGTATGATGTAAATATGTTAGTAATGAATTTTGATCTACTATATCATTTTCAGTATTTTTATTAAATAAAAATAATCTTTGATATGTACTCTTTTTATAGAATTCACTTAAACAATATAACCATTCTCTTGGTATTAGAGTTTCTATTTTTTCGCTTGATACTAAGATATTATTTGAGTCATCAAATGTGTAGTTATCTGCTGCTAAGGCTTTAAACAATTCTTTATAGAAACCTCTATAATCGCCTTCAAAGCGATGATCATAGCTTGGTGTTAATACTTTAATATTTTTACTAGTGACAGTTCCATTATTTAGAAAGTCTTCTAATGAGAAATTAGGACTGTTATGTAAATTTCTTAATAGGGATTCAATAGTTAGGTAATTAAATAGATTACCTTTAATGTAAGTAAATGTTGATTCGCTTAGGTTTTCGGATTTTAATTCGTCTTCAAGATTAGATCCAGTTATCATGTGATGTAATAATACTTCTAAGCATTTTAGTTCATTTGATGGCATTCTATCACCTACTTCTCCTCTATTATTTCATTTAATATTATAGCATAGATAAAATAAAAAAAATAGATGCATTAAGCATCTAATCTATAAAATAATATGTTCCCGTACATGATGCAATATGTTTATCTTTATCATCGTAAATATTACATCTATATACAGAAACTGTCTTACCTACTTTTATTTTTTCAGCTATAGCTATTAGCTTACCTTTTAAACCTGGTCTTAGGTAATCAATTTGAGAATTTAGAGTACATACATTACGTCCATTAGTACATGCTGCTATACCCATTGCTGTATCGGCTAATCCAAATAATAATCCTCCATGAACTGTTCCGTTAGGATTCATACTTATATCTGTTATTTCTGCTTCTAATTTAGCATAGTTATCTTCTATTTCTAGAATATTAATATTATTATTTTTAGTAAAACCATCTCTATCAGCGAAAGCTTTTAATATTTGATCTTTTATTTTCTTTTCCATAGTATCACTTCCAAACGACATAACTATTTTATACTATTTTAGCTTTTTTTACTAGTTAATATTTGTTAAAATACTTGTGAGGTGATTTATATGTGGGATAAAATCAGAGTTTATGTTATATCTTTAATCATATTAATCGTTATGTTAGCAGGAGTTTTGGTTTGGAATAAGATTATTAATAAAGATAAGAAAGAAGAAGTTGAAACTGTTGATGTAAGTGATGTTAATAATGTTAAGATTGTAGATGGTAAATTAAGTAATGAAGATTATAGAATTACTCAATCATATTTAATGACATATACAGTTCATAAAGCTGGTACTTGGTATTATTCTAATGGTTATGTAAGTAAGATTAATTATAATGAAGATGACGCTATTATAACAATATCAGAAAGTAAGAATAGTAAAGATGTTATAACAGGAGTTATTAGTAAAGATAAGTGTAATGTTAAAGTTGGAGATACTATTTATTTTGTTGGTACTGTTAGTATTAAGAATAATAATATTAATTTAACTAAGATTGATACTAAGGAGATTAATTATAATAGTGTTACAAATATTGAATTTAAGGATTTAAAAACTAATTTAAGTTATTTAAAGAATACATATTTTGTAATAAGTGGTTATATGGTTACAGATGGAGAAAAGTATAAGTTATTTGATAGTAAAGATGCTTATAGTAAAAGTAATGAACCTGGTAATTATTTTTTAATAAATTGGAATGGTACATTTGATTATACTGGTAATCAAGATGTTAAGATAAGATGTCAGTTAGCTGATACATATAAATTAAAAGAATGTACTTTAGTAAAATAAAAACACATTAATATGTGTTTTTTTATTTTACTTTTAATGAATAAGATAAACCTGATGTAGATGTATCCTCTAATATACCAGTTACTTCTACTTCTTCATTATCAAGTATTTCATCAGTATTTAGTTCAATTTTATTTATTTCTGTTCCTTCTATTATTATAGGTTCATCTAATGTTAAGACATTTATCTTAAGATATTTACCATTATCTATTATTTCTTCGGTATTAATCATACCTTTTATTGTAATAGTATCGTTTGTTTTAAATGAATTATTTTCACAACCAAATAATAATAAAGAAGTTATTACTATTATCAAAACTTTCTTCATTATCTATACTCCCTACTATATAAAGTATAGCATAGAAAAAGCATTCATACTATTTTCCTTATGAATGCTTGATACTATTTTGATAAATCGTTTACATCTACTTTAGCATTGTTTAACACATTTTTATAGTTTTCTATATAGTTATTTACACTATCAATATGTTTCATACATATAGAATCATTGACTAGATCAGGATTTATACTATTTAATACTTCATTGTTAATAGTCGGATATGTGCATGAATATGCATCTTTAGTATCGATAATAACATTATTATCTACTATTAAAGTATATTCTTTGTTTTTAACAAAGTATTTACCTGTTTTAAAGTAGATTTCATATTTTTCGTTTTTAGTTTCTTTTACACATTTCTTTTTGTAACAAACATAATCGTTATTAGATAAGTATCTTTTTAGTTTATTAGATGGTTTGTTATAAATAAAAATTATGTATAAAGTAAATAGGACAATAGCAATAACTGCTAGTACTGTAAGTGCTATTATTATTTTTTTACCTCTATTACTTTTAGGTGTTGGTTCTATTCCAACACTAGGTAATTGTTTAATATTTTTTTTCATGTTTCACCTACTTTATTACTCCGTCATTTTCTTTTTTTATTTTTTTAATTTTAGCATATTCTTTCTTTTCTGAAATACTATCTTCATCTACTTTTTTCTTAAAGTAGATAGTATTTATAATACTTAGTATTAACATTATTCCATATTCTACTATCATTATTATGAAATTTTTTTCATAGATTAGTGCTATTAAGAATATTAATAAAGCATTTAATAATATATTAAATATGTTAAATACTAGAGATAGTTTATGATGATTATCAATCATTACTGATAAACCAGTAATCATTAAATTAATATATGGTATTATCCATCCTATAAATAAACTCATTATTATTATATAAATAATATTATCACTATAATCAAATAGAAATAGTAATGCGAATAATATTATAGGTAGAATAATATTAATTATACTTAATATTTTTTTCATAGTTACTCCTTAGATGCTAATTTAGGTAATTGAGCTTGATTCATTACACCATTTATGAAGCTTTGTTTACTTATTTTTAGTAATTCTCTAAATGATACTTCTAAATAGAATGAGTTATCTGTTTTTTCAAAGTCTTCAAAGATAATTATGTTATTAAATATAGAAGATATATTATTGGTTTTTAGGTAATAACTACATCCTATTATGGAATTACATATATGTTTAATAATAGCATAGTTATAGTTATATAAATCTACATTATGGTATTTTTCTTCTTTAACTTTTCTTATGGCTTCATATTCTCTTATTAGAGATGCTAAGTGAGAATTTAATCTACCAATAACAATACTGGTAGTATTAATATTACCTACACATCTTTCTAGTTCTTTTTGGTATTTATCAGGAGTTAGTGTTTCTCTATCTAATGCTTGTCTTTCTTCTTTGTATTTATCCATATCTTTTTTAGCATTATTTAGTTCTATTTCATAACTCTTTATAACATTTTTTAATTCTTGTTCTTCATCTGGACATATAGAATTCATGTATTTAGGTTTTATACCTGATAAATTAATTAAGCTATAGTCTACTTCTTGATTACTATTATAGTAAGTTAGTAAGAACTTAGATGTTACTAGAATAAGTAGTATTTGGATATCATTTATATCGTATTTACTTTTTAATTCTTCATATGTTAGTTTACTGTTTAGTCTTAGTAATGATAAGAAGTCAATTGAGTAATCTATAGAAGAATTAGTATGTTCTAGTAAGGTAATGTCATTACTTGATTGCCATACACAGTTTTCTACTATGTGTACTTGTTTACTTAGTTGATATGTATAGAATGAATCATCTATATATGAATATATTTTATCTAATAGTTTTTGATCTACATCTAGTAAAGATATTTCTTTTTCTTCTAAACTAAAGCCATCTTTATTACATTCATTTTTTAGAAGATTATAGAATATTCTATATGTTTCTGCTGTTTCTAAACCATGTTTATATTGTTTTAGATGTTTTAAGTAATTAATAGCGGCATTTTTAACTACTAAGATATTATTTTCTTTAACTGATTTAGTTTTATCTACATGTTTTACATTGATGTTATAGAAGGTAAATTCTGAAAGGAATGCTTCTATATCTAAGTCTTTCTTTAGTTTAAAGATATCTTTATTAGGAATGGTATAACAGATATTAATTTCTTTATCACATTCTTCTTTAGTATTATCTAGTAATAAGGATATAAATGTTATTAACCAATTGGAATCTATATATGTTAAGTCTTTGTATGTAATAGTATGTTTTTCAACATTTAATCTATATGATCCACTTAGTGTTCTATCTTTAACTATGTAAAGTAAATCTAGTTCATCTTTAGGATTTAGATTGGTTATTTTATTGAAATCAATAGATTTCTTTTCAGGATATTTTTCTTTATATATTTCATATTTTTCTTTTAAGTAGTCATTATCATTAATTAATAATTTAAAGATATAGATATATACAATGAATTCATTACGATAAGTAGTATGGTAAAAGTAGGCGTTATTATCTAAGGTAGTTCTAGGATATTTAATAATATCTACTAGGGAATCAAAGATTAATGATATATGTTCTTTAGTTGTTTTAGGACTACTCTTTTCCATATTATTCTCCTTATAATTTTTGTAAATTCTCTCCTATTATAGAATATAAGTATATATTTGTTTCTTTATTAGTTAAGTCTTCAATATATTCTTTATATCCATTTAATTGGTTTAAATAGTTTTCATCTGTTATATTATTTAATTTGTAATCAATGATATCGATATGATTATCATACTCTATCATTAAATCTATTATACCATGATATTCAGTAAAATCTTTAGTATAAATAAATTCATATTCTTTGTAGATATTAGAATCTTTTATATTTTTTAGAATATCATTATTTAGAAATTTAGTTATTTTTTCTTTGATGAAGTTGTCTTCTATTAAGTCTAGATTAGGATTTTTTAAATCTAGTAATTCTAGTATTTCATGTACTTTTAAACCAAATTGCATGTTGTTATATGTATTTTTATCTATTAAGTTATGAGTAGTTTTAGAGAAATGTTTAGATGTTATTTCTTCTAGATCTTCTACTTTTATTTCATTAACTTTAATAGTATCTTTACTATTATTTAGTAATTCTTTTTCTTTTTTGTTATTAAATAGATATTCATTAGTAATATTAAGTTCATTAATATTTATTTCTTTATAATAACTATTTATTTTAGATTTAATGGAATCTAGAATTTGAGTAAATGATCTATATTTTCTTCTAATAGTTGTATCTATAGTACCATTGGATTCTAGATTATAATCTTCTATTTCGTTTAATGGTTTAAGAGCAATCATTTTTTCTTTAGCTCTAGTTAATGCTACATAGAATAGTCTTATTCTTTCAGATATTTCTTCTTCTAAGTAGTTATATTTAACTAAGTATTTAATAATTGTTTCATTAATACCATTTTCAAAATATGGTGTTATGATTCCGTATTTGTTATCAAACATGAAACGATCATTTAAGTCTTGAATATTAAATCCTTTATATAAACCACTATAGTAACAGATATGATATTCTAGTCCTTTAGATTTATGAATAGTCATGATTCTAACTGAATCTGAGTTGTTATCTTCTACTGAGTATTTCATTTCGTACTCTTCATCTATTAAATCATTTAAGTATTCTCTGAATGTATAGATGTTAAAACCTAATTCACTTAAGTTATTAGCAATATCTATTAGTTTACTTATTCTAGTAATAGATGAATCTATATCATGGGTAGTAATAAGTTTTTCATACATATTAGTTTTAGTTATAATACTTTCTAAAATACTAGTAATACTCATATGAGTTATGTTATTAGATATTTCTATGAAGTCATTATATATGTCTGACTCTGTAATGTTATCATTTAAGAAATATTTAAATATTTTAGAATCATCATAGTTATATAGATAACTTCTTGCTATACTTATGAAATCATATTTAAAGTTAGTATCATATTCTTTTAAGTTTATTTTAACTATGAAATCAATTATGTTTTTAAGAATATAGATATCATCTGAATCACTTATTGTTTCATCTTTATATAGTGTAAGTGGTATACCTAGATATTCAAATATTTTTTTGTATAAATCAAATGATGATGTTCTATCTATTAGAATAACAAAATCACTATATGTTATATCTTTTAAGATTTTTTCATCTTTATCAAATACTTGGTATTTGTTATCTATTTTATTTTTTATATCTTTAGCTATAGCAAATATTTCTATTTCTTCTTTAGTATATGGTGTATCTTTATCATATGGATATTCTAGTATTTCTAGTTTATTATCTTGATTAGTTTTTCCTTCTTCGATATAAGATGTATTACCATAAACCATTTGATGAGATTCGTGGTACTCTGCCCCACCTATTTGGTTATCCATAATAAGATTAAAGATATCATTAACACCATCTAGTACTTCCATACGAGAACGGAAATTTTTAACTAAATCTATTTTTATACCACCATCATTTACAGAGTATTTATCATATTTATTTTTAAAGATATATGGATTAGCATTTCTAAAGCGATAGATAGATTGTTTAATATCACCTACCATATAAACATTGTTATTTTCAATCATAGAAATGAATGTCTCTTGAATATCATTTGTATCTTGATATTCATCTACCATTATTTCTTTAAATGTATCTCTTAGTTCATTTCTAACTTCTTCATGTTCTTTAAGTATTTTAATGGATAGTAAAGCAATATCTTGGAAGTCATATATTTCATTAGTACTTTTATAATTATGTAGTTCATCTAGATATTCTTTAACTAAGTTAAGTATTGGTTTAATGTATTCATATGATTTTTTAATATTGTCTTTAATAATATCTTCAGTTTTATATTTAAGAACTAATGATTTTAGTTCATCTAATGATTCTTTGTAATGTTCTTTAATTATTTTTACTTCATCATCTAGTTTTAATGATGGGAATCTTTCTGGTAATGAAATAATTCTTTGGTATAATTCATCATTAGTTTTAGATGAGTAAATGTTTTTACCATATTCTTCTACTTTAAGTAAATCTTTTTCATTAAGTGATGAACATAATTCTTCAAAGTAGATATCTAGTCTTTCTTTTAAATCAGTAATTATATTTTTATATTGAGTTACTAAATTATTTATACAATTATCACTTGTAAAGTTATCTAAGTAATTATTTATATATTCTTCACGATTTGGCATTCCATCTATTTTAGTAGCTATTTTTAGGATAGCATTTTTTATGTTTTTATCATCTTTAACACAGAAGTCTTTGATAAGTTTAGAGAACTCTGGTGTTCTTTTTAGATAGTTATTTTCAAATACTTGATCTAGTATTTCTTGTTGTTTCATTTCGATAATTGTACTTTCTGAAATAGAAATAGCATTAGATATATTTAGTAAGTAATGATATTTTTTTACTACAGATAGTGCAAATGAATCGAATGTTGTTATGTATGATTGATCTACTAATTCTAATTCTTTTTTCATGTTTGGGTCTTTAGAAATAGCTTTTCTTATTCTTTCTTTCATTTCAGCTGCAGCAGCTTTAGTAAATGTAAGAATTAGTAATTCATTAATATGAGTTCCTTCACTTAGAATACGAAGTGTACGAGCTGTTAAAACAGCTGTTTTACCTGATCCAGCTCCAGCAGATACAATAATATTATGACCTTTTTCATCAATAGCCATTTGTTGTTCTTTAGTCCATGCCATTATTCTTCACCTCCAAATATTTCTTCTTTGGTGTATTCTTTTAATTCAACAATATCATCATTAGTATGGAAACAAATATCTTTGAACTTACAGAATCTACATCCATAATTAGTATCCCCTATTTGTTTAGGAGCTATTTCAAATTCAGCATTACTTATTTTATTAGCAGCATTTTGAATATTAGTTTCTGCAATGTTAGATAGAATATTCATCTCATTACTTGATAATGTTTTAGCATAACGATAGAAGCTATTGTCTTTATTTAGTTTCATACTTCTAATCATGTTACTGTTATCAAAAGATTTATCAAATGTAGATAAGATATCTACAGAGTTATTAGAGTAACCTTGTAATTGTAATTCTTTTTTCTTTAACTCGGTATAGTCTTTACCTTCTTCTACACTAATTTCATTATTTAGAATATGTTGAAGATAGAAACCAGCTACTTCTATATTAGTAAGTTTATTAGTGTTTTTAGCTAGATATAAATATACTGGTAATTGCATACCTATTCCATGAGGAATAGTAGATAGATCTAAACTAGGAGTTCCTGTTTTATAATCTATTATTGCTACTATAGTTCTATTATCTTCTTTTTTGTATTTAATTTTATCTACAATACCTGAGAATGTTATTTTCATGTCTCCTGATAAACTTGTATATATTTTTTCTTCATGTAATTCATCGTGTAAATCAGTATAGTTTTCTTGTTCTTTTATTGTTTCGATAATAAATAGTAATTCATCTTTTAGTTTTTCTAGGAAGAATTCTTCTTGAATATTAAATGGTTGTAAGTTATTTATTTCTTCATTCCATAATTCATCATATGTTTTATTTTCATTCATTCTTTCTAAAACAGCATGAAATAAAGTTCCTATTTTTTGATAGAAAGTATCTTCATATATATTTAGATTTAAAATATAGTTTATGTAATATGAGAATGGACATTTATAGTAATTATCTACTTTGGTATATGATAATGATAATTTATTATCTAAGAATTTATGTAAATCATTAACATCTATTCCTTTAAAGGTATGATTATAGGTATTATATGGTATTTGTTTATATGTATTAGATAGTGTATAAAGTAATTCACTTTTAGTACCATATTTATTGTAATTATCTTTTAAAGAAGCTAATTTAATTTGATTATATAGATTAGAATATGAGTAATTGGTAATATCTTCTTTTATTACTTCATAACCTAGTTCTTCATTTATATTAGAAATGGTATATTTTTCTCCATTACTTAGTAATTTATAAGTGATAAATAGATTCTTAATGTTAGATAAGTTACTTATAACATTATTTCTTTCAATATTATTTTTATCTATAGTTAAAGATATATTTAATTCTAATCTATCTTTATCAGATAGATAATCTTCATCTTTATATATACTTGGTATTATTCCTTGGTTAAAAGACATAAGTATTACATAGTCTTCATCTGTATATGTATCATTAATTGATGATTCATGTACTGAGTTTACTATATCTTTTTTCTTTAATTTAGTATTTTTTAAATCATATTTGATTAATGGTAAGACATCTTCATAGTTGTCAATAAAGGCATAGTTATTAACAACGTCTAGTATTTGGTTATAGATATCTTCTGTTTCTTCAGAATCAACATAGTCTTTTAATTCAGTTAAGGTTTTATTCATATCACTATTATATAATTCTAAGAATTTATTAGATAGATATGTACCATAAATAAAGCCATTATCATTTAATGTATATGGTATGTTAAACATTGGGAATATTCTTCTAATAAGTTTATAGTATTCATCACTAAGATTTGTTAAGTAAATATTTTTTATATCTATACCTTTACTTAATAGATCACATATATAATTAGATACATATACTACTTCATCTTCAATAGTAGATAGTTCATGTACTTTATGATTAGTATATTTAATTTCTTTATCATTAATTATTTCTACATTTAATTCATTTATTAAGTAATCTAATTCTTTTGTATGTGGAAGATTATAGATATATATTTTTTTATCTTTTAAATATTCTTTAAATAGTTTGTTAATAATTAGTTTATGGTTATCTATTAAATCTTTTTTTAGATTAGATAACATATTTAATTTATTACTGTGATATTCTTTATCTTCTATGTATATTAAATTATTTAAGTATATTTTAGCTATTTCGTATATAACATTGTATTTATTCATAACATATAAAATAGTTTCATTATTATAATCATAATAATATAATTTATTAAAATCCTCTTTCTTTTTATATTATAACAAAATAAAAAAGACTTTCGTCTTTTTATTTAAAATACTCTTCAGCTTTAGTTTTATTATCTTCTAATAATTTAGATACTGTTCCATCTACTTGAGCATTGTTCATTTTATTTCTTATTTTAGATGGGAATAGTTTTTTTAGATCTTCTGGGTAATAAGAACCATCTCTAGGTATTTCAGTTTTTAATACAGTATATGTATCTCTTTTTTTACCTAGTAATACTTTAGTAGGAATAGAACTACCTGATTCTTCTTCTATAATATTATTCTTTTTAATATAGTTACTTTCAACAATCCAACTATATGCATAGTAGAAGTTATCATAATCTTTGTATTCTGTAATTAAATCATCATTACCAACTATTGTTTCTACTAAGTATATTTTATTTGATGAAAAACATTTTGATGATGGTGATTTTGATTCTGAATCACATCTTTTTTCGATGTAATCATTTATGGCAGTATTAATTTTATTTTGTTCTGCTTCATTTATATTGTTAAATAATAAGGTAGTACTTCTAAGTATTAAGAAACCTATTCCTAAACCTAATATGATTAAAATAAATAAAGCTGCTTTAATTACATTTCTACTTTTATTTATATTTTCTTTAATACTTTTTTTCTTTTTAGATTTACTCATATACTTCACCTAGTCTAAGTATATCATAAACTTGAAAGAATGGTGAAAATATGGTATAATTCCTTTACATAAGAGGGAGTAGTTCTCATCTAGATAGATGGTTTAATTTCGTCAAGACGGAAACCGGATTAAACTTAATTGAGCAAGACTTTTATAGAAATATAAGAGTCTTTTTTTAGACTCAAGAAAGGGATGAGTTTTATGAAAAATTTAAAGTTGAACTTAAAAAAATTAATAGCTTTAGGAGGAGTTGCTTTAGTACTTGTTTCAACATCTGCTTGTGGTAAGAAAGCTGATTGTGATGTTAAAGGTTATCATGCACATAAGTATGTAAATGATAAAGAATATGTTAGATACATAGATAAAGAGTATTTAAGTTATGAAGGATATGACAGATTAGATGAGTATATTGAGTTAGCTCAAAGTGATGGTGAATTATATAAATTCTTAGATAAGAGAAATTTATTAAGAATTGATGATAATATTGATACTATTAGAGATGCTCAAGAAAGAAATCAAGACTATATGGAATATAGATATGCTTATACTTATTTAATGCCTATTCCTATACTTCATAAAGCAGGTAAAGGTCATTATGTTACATATGTTTTTGTTCCTCAAACTCATTATAGTTGGACTACTGATCCTAATCACTCAAGATTAACTGGAGAAACAAGATTATGTCATTATGTATATACTTCTTATAAAATAGAAAAAGATGAACATGGTAAATATGTATTAATACCTAGTCCTGAACATCAAGATATTATATCTACTAAAGATGAATATCCTTATATATTAGAAAAATATTATGAAGTTATTGATTTAAAAGATGGATGTGTTTTAGACTACGAAGATATGGAAAATGATGATGTAGAACATATCCAAGAAGAAGAACAAGGTAAAACTTTAACAAAAGAAAGAGAGAACAATTAGTTCTCTTCTTTTTCGTTATCAACAACAAAGGTTATTTTAGCTTCATATATTTGTTGGAAGTTTAATCTTTTGTCTTTGTTTTCTTTTTTATCCATAGTTTGTATTTCTATTACATTCCAAATAGCTACCCACCAGAATATACATAGTAATTCAGATATTACATTAGTACTAAGATATTTTTCAGCAAATAAATATGCTATTAAGGTAATAAGTCCAACTATAAATAGAATTATAGATCTTCTATTCTGTAACATTATATCGTATTCAGTTTCATCTATTTCCATACCATAGTTATTCTTTATAGTTTGTCTTATTCTTTCTTTTTGTTTTGGTGTTAATTTAGAACTATGTATTTCAATTAATATATCTATATTAACAGGAACCATATATGCTATTTCTTCTATGTAATCACTAACTGAATAAGCTAGTTCCATTTGTTTATAGTCATGTTTCATAAATAAGTCTGAGTAATTATCTAGTTTTAGAGGTATAACTACTTTATCATCATGATAATAATACTCTTCTATATATTGATCTTCATCAAATTTAATTTTTTTATTTTTTCTTTTTCTGTAAGGTTTCATATAATCCTCCGTTTGTTTATTATACTACAAAATAAAAAAGTAAGAAATATCTTACTTTTATGTAATTGCTTAAATTATATAGCTTCTTCTTCTAGGAACTCATTTTCACAAGTTAAATTAATTTTTAATTCTTTAAAAGCTCTTTTATCACCATTAGTTACTATGTATGTTGCATGAGCTTCACAACCTTTTAATTTTTTTAAACAAGACATTGCTTTAGCAGCTAGTGGATTAGTAACTGAGCAGATACTTAGTGCAGTTAGTACTTCAGGTAATGTTAATCTGTCTCCTGAACCCATTTCTTTTTTTAGTTTTAGCATTGGTTCTAAAACTGTTGGTGAAAGTAAATATATATCATCAGGTATTTTACTTAAGTATTTAATAGCATTAAGTATTAATGTACCAGCTGGTGTTAGTAAATCTGTTTGTTTACCTGTTAATATTTTTCTATTAACTTTCATTGCTATAACAGGTACACCTTTTTCTTCTTTTTTTTCTAATGCTGGTTTTATTACTTCTAGATATGTTTCATCTATATTTAATTCATTCATTAATAGTTTTATTTTTTTATAGGTGTCTTCATCACATAAACCCATTTTATAGTTATTCATTTCGTTATAGTATCTACGTACTATTTCTTTTTTAGATGCTTCTTCTACTACATCGTTGTTAGTAATACAGAATCCTACCATATTAACTCCCATATCTGTTGGAGAGAAATAGATATCTTTACCAGAAATACGATTTAATATATTTTTTAATATTGGGAATGCTTCTACATCTCTATTGTAGTTAACTGCTGTTTCTCCATATTTTTCTAAATGGAATGGATCTATCATGTTAACATCTTTTAAATCAGCTGTAGCTGCTTCATAAGCTAGATTAACTGGATGTTTAAGGGGAAGATTCCATACTGGGAATGTTTCAAATTTAGCATATCCAGCATTAACTCCTTTTTGATTTTCATGATATATCTGTGATAAACATGTTGCTAGTTTACCAGATCCTGGACCTGGAGCATTAACTAGTATTAATGGTTTAGTTGTTTCAATATATGGATTAGCTCCATATCCTTCTTCAGATACGATAGTATCTACATCTGTTGGATAACCTTTTGTAAATGTATGGATATATGTTTTAATTCCATTACGATTTAGTTTTTTAATAAATTTATCTACACTGACTTGATTTTTGTATAAAGTAATTACAACACTATTAACACTAAATCCCATTTTTTTAGATTTGTTAATAAGTTTTAATACTTCTAAGTCATATGTTATACCATATTCTCCACGTGTTTTATTCTTTTCAATGTCCCCAGCATTGATACAGAAAATTATTTCAAGATCATCTTTAAGTTCTTTAAACATACTTATTTTTACATCACTTTTAAAACCAGGAAGTATTCTTGCTGCATGTGAATCATCAAATAATTTTCCTCCTACTTCAAGATATAACTTATCAAAAAGTTTAAATCTTTCTTTAATTTTTTCGCTTTGTATTTTTACATACTTAGCATTGTCAAACCCTACCTTCATTTTTACACCTACCTTTATAAAAAAACCTATTTTAATTATATTACTATTTTTTTTATTTTTATATAGTATTTGTGTATTTTTTACACATTAATTTTTATATGTCCCTTTTTATGGGTAAAATAAGAAATGGTTTTGACATTTTTTTACATGTATTATATGGTATAATAAGTTAGAAGGAATGATAGGTATGAATAAGAAATGTCTTGGTTGTGGAAAAGAATATGATAGTAGAGAACAATATTGTCCTGACTGTTACTCTAAGAATAGAGAGATTAACCAAGTTGGTTATGTTATTTGTAATATTGGGGCATTAATACTTATTGCATGTATATTGTTTTCCGGAGCTATTGCTGTATTTATGCTTGGTGAGGTTGGTTATAACATATTAAAGATCATATTAATAATTGGTTTAATATTATTGATTGTTGGAGGTACTTTACGAATAGATAAAATATTTAATTGTACATTGGTAGATAAAAATAATTATAATGAAAAAATTAAGTATAATGAATTAATTATTAGGATGTTAAGGTATTTAATCTTAACTGTTATTTTAGGTATTATTATATATTTTATTATTAAGTCTATGTATTAAAAAGGAAGAACTTATTGTTCTTCCTTTTCTAATTCTTGATATTCATCTATAAGATTGTTTAATTCATTTTCTTCCATTAGAATTTCTAATTTTAGAATGTTTATTTCTTCTTTTAATTCTTCAATCATTTTTTAGCACTTCCTTTAGTAGCTTCTATTGTTTGAATCTTATCTTCTAATGTTGCTATTTTAACATCTAGCTTACTTTTCATTTCTTGTAGTTGTTTTAATTCTTTTTTTAGATTTTCTAATGTTACATTACTTTCTTTATCATAGTAAGCACTCATGTATATTTTAATTTTTTGGGCCATTTCTTTATCACTGAATCTGTTCATTATGTAATCTAATACATCTATAATTCTTATTCCTTCGGCATTTTTAAAATGATACATGTAATGTTGGAAGAAGATTTGTACTTCTCCTGCAGAGAATCCCATTCTAAGTAAGCTTTCAAAAGTTCTATTAGTTAGGTCATTTTTGGAAGCAGTCATTAGTTCTTTTCTATCTTTAACAGGAACTACTAGTTGTTCTAAATATATATCTGCTGGAAGAGGAGTTCCATATACTTCATGTTTTACTAAATCAATAAAACCTAATAATTCTAGTCTTGTTGATTTAAAGCATCTTTCTAAAATAGCATTTATTCTTGATTCATCCATTAAGTCTTCTACAGTTCTAATGTTGTATCTTAAAAATGTATTATAGAAAGGATAATGAGAATTCAATCCTAAATCTGTTAGTTTTATTTCCATTTAATCACCTACTTTGTAACATCTATCCATTCTTTATAATTAGAATATTTTTCTATTTCTTCTATACTTAGTTTTATAGCACTGTTACCTGATCCACAAGCAGGATATAGATAGTCGTATTTTTTTAGAGATTCATCTAAGTAAACATCTATTCCTTCATTAATAGCAAATGGACATACTCCACCAGCTGCATGACCAATGATTCTTTCTACATCATCAAATGGTATCATTTTAGCTTTGGTATGGAATGTTGCTTTATACTTAGAATTATCTATTTTGGCATCTCCTGCTGTTACTATGAGAATAGCTTTATCATTGATTAGAAATGATAGAGTTTTAGCTATACGACATTCTTCAGTATGTAGAGCTTTAGCTGCAAGAGCAACTGTGGCACTTGATTCTGGTAATTCAATTATTCTATCTTCAATATTATATTTTCTAAAGTATTCTTTAACTTTATCTAAAGCCATTATGATTCGTTAACGTCAATTAGAGAGAAGATTTTATCATTATTAAGTTCAACAATGTTCATAATAACTCCTACTCCTACGACATTAGCTCCTTCTTCTTCTAATGCTTGTTTAATAGAGTTTATTGTATTACCAGTTGCATATATATCATCTACTATATATACTCTTTTATCTTTATATGTATCATTAACCAGTTTAGGTAATTCTAGTGTATCTTTACCATATTCTTTTTCGTAATCAAATGTTTTAGCAACAGTTGTTGGAGGTAATTTACCTTTTTTTCTAATTGGTACACATCCAATACCTAGTTCATAGCTAATAGCTGATCCTAGTAAGAATCCTCTTGCTTCTGGAGCAATGATATAATCTACTTTTTTCTTTTTTATTTCTTTTACAAATAGATCAATTATTTCTTCAAAAGCATCTTTTTGTAGTATAGCTGGTGTAATATCAATAAATTCTACACCAGGTACTGGATAGTCTTTTTCTGTTCTTAATATCAAGTCACTTTTTATTACATTACGTAATATTTTCATAACAACACCTCAGTTCTATTTTATCATAAAATATTTAATATTATTTATTAATAATTTATTATGTGTTAAAATATATGTAGGAGAGCACATAAGTGCTACCTAATTTTGTTGGTGCACCTAGTAATAGGTGCTTTTGTTTTGTTCTATCATCATGAATAGATAATTAGTAAGATGATAATTATGATTAAAGAAAGGACCAAAAAGTCTTTCTTGGACATATACATCACCTCCTCGCGAGGTAGCACCTATTATATGCCCTCCTACTTATATTATTGTCAGTCAATGCCCGATTTCCTTTTTTTTAAATAAAAAAATAGATTATTCATCTATTTTTTTTATGGCATCTTTTATTATATTTATGGAATTAGTAAGTTTAGTACTTTCTTCTTCTGTTAATGGAATATATATTTTATCTTGTACTCCATTGCTACCTACTACTGCTGGTGTTGAAATACATATATCATGTTTTTTATCTAAACTAGATACTGGTAATATTATGTTTTTGTTTTCAATAATAGCATTAGTTATTCTGACTAAACACATACCTATTCCATAGTATGTAGCTCCTTTACGATTAATAATATCATAAGCAGAGTTACGTACTTCATCTTCTAGTTTTTCTAATTCTTCTTTAGGTAACATAGATGTTATTTTCTTTAGAGCTATGTTAGCATTAGACCATGGTATGAATTCAGAATCACCATGTTCACCTATTACATATGCTTCAATATTTTTAGGACATATATCTAATTTTTCACTTAGTAAATATCTTAGTCTTGCTGTATCTAGAGTTGTTCCAGATCCAATTACTCTACTAGGATCTAAGTTAGAATATTTTAAAGTAATATATGTCATTATATCTACTGGATTAGTTGCAATTATAAATATACCTTTAAAGTTGTTAGACATAACTTCATCTATAATAGTTTTAAATATTTTACTATTTTTCTTAATTAAGTCCATTCTTGTTTCACCTGGAGCTTGGTTAGCACCAGCTGCTATTACAACAATAGATGCATCTTCACAATCTTTGTAGTCTCCTACTTTAATTTTTATTTTTGATGGTGAATAAGCAAGACAATGGTTTAAGTCCATAGCTTCACCTATTACTCTTTCGGTATTTATATCTATTAATACTAATTCATCTACATATTCTTTTTGATTAACTAAGGCATAGGCATATGCCATACCAACGTTACCACATCCGATTAATACTATTTTATTCATTTTACCAAGTCCTTCTCTTTGTATATCCTTGTTCTTTTTCATTTAAGTTTTCATCAAACTTTTTACCACAACTAGGGCAGTAATAAGGATATTCTGGGTCATTTGTTTTTTCTAAAGGTTGTCCACATGATGGACATGTAGGTTTTAAACCAAAGTTTTCATCTACTTGACCAGTTACATATAAGTATTCCATAAAGTCATCTAATTTATTCATCTTTATTCTCCTTTAGTTTTTTTAATTCTTTAACATATGTATATAAACTTTCTTCTTTTGTATTGTAATATTTTTTTAGTATTTTCTGAGCAGGCCATATTTTAACTTTGTTATCAAGATGTATTTCTATATTCATTTCTTTATCTGGATCATCTTCATTAGTAACCCATTTACCACCATATAAACCAATAATTGTTTCACCCATATAACATGCTAGAGCAAATAAAATAGAACCTGGATTAATAGCTATAATACCATCTTCTTTATTTTGTTCTTCAAAGAATCTATCTAGTTCTTTAATACTATCTAAAGTGAAATTAGCATTGTATCCAGACATAATTAAATTTTCCATAGCCCAATCTGTTGCCATAGGTATTTCTTCTTCTAAAATTGGATCATCTAATTCTACATCTTTTATATTTGTTTTTTTCATATAATCATCTCTATTTTATTATATCAAAAAAACAGATATAAAAATATCTGTTTATTTTTTAATTGAATTAATATCTACAACTTTAGGTCCTTCTGGAGGAAGAATTGTCATTTCAGGATGATTATATCCTAATAATTCTCTTAGTTCTTCTACTAAATTTTCTCTTTCAGGATTTACTGTGTAACGACGATTAAAAATTATGTCATCTTTCATTAACATAGAGCGATGTAATACATCTAGTTCTACTTTTCTTTCTTGTAAGAATCTTTTTTCAGTTTCACGAGATGCTCCTACTTCAAATCCTTCTGGAGCATTTGGTTGTTGATGAAATCCATTTAAGTCTCTTACTAAACGATATGTTATATAATCATCTGTTACTTGTTTAGAATCATGACTGATGATATCTTTTCTACCAACAGCCCATCCACCTTTAGTCATTAGTTCTCCACAATATCTAGAAATTATTTCATCTAGTTTTCTTAATTGAGTACTACTAATTTCATCTATTTCACTTAAAAATACTTGATATAGTTGTTTATAAGCTTTATTACTTCCTTTTGCTAATTTTTCTTTTAATTTTTCTACTTTGTCATATGAGACATTGCTTAATACTTTTGTTCCCATAGTAATCCCCCTTGTTTTTTGATATGAATTATTATATACATATTCATTTTTTTGTCAAATAATATATTTATATGTTAAAATATGTTTAGGAGGGCACAATAAGTGCCACCTATTTGGGTGGGCACTCTTAATGAGTGCTTTTTTTATTGCTTTTTTTCACTAGTCAAATAAAATGAATAGGATGATTATTATGAGCAATATAAGAACTAATAAGTCCTTTTTGGACATATACATCACCTCACTTTCGAGGTAGCACTCATTATATGCCCTCCTACTTATATTATTGTCAGTCGAAGGCCGATTTCCTTTTTTTTCATGAAAAAAGAGTGATTATTCACTCTTTTCTTGTTCTACATTATCTAGTAATTCATCTGAAGATGATTCGTCTTCAACTTGTTCAAGTAATTCTTCTGATTTATCCCATTTTTTTCTAGCTGATTTCATTTCTTCTTCATGAATTAAAACATTATATGCAATTTTACCTACTAGTGTTTTAGGAAGTTCTTCTCTAAATTCATAGTCATATGGCCATGAGTATTTAGCTAAGTTCTTTTCTACTAAGGCTTTGATTGAATTTAGTGTTTCTTCTGTAGCTTTAGATTGGTCTTTTAAAACTATAAATGCTTTAGCTACTTGAACTTTGTATGGATGTGGTAATCCAATTACACATGACATAGTAACATCTGGATGAGATTCAATTATGTTTTCTATGTAATTAGGATATACACAGTAACCTGATGATATAATCATTCTCTTTAGACGACCTTTGAAGTATACAAATCCATCTTGATCCATAATACCTTGGTCACCTGTATGTAACCAAATTAGACCATCTTTATGTCTACGTAATGTTTGTTTTGTTTCTTTTCTATTTCTTTCATATCCTTGCATTACAGTAGGACCAGTAATAACTATTTCTCCCTCTGTACCATATGGAACTTCTCTTTCTGTTCCAGCTTCTACTATTTTATAGTACATGTCTGGATATGGAATACCAATTGATCCTTCTCTATAGTAGTTTAGTGGTGTAAAGCATGATGCTGAACCACATTCTGTTAAACCATAACCTTCTCTAATAACAGCAGAAGATTTATGATCACTTAAGAATTTATCAAATCTTTTCTTTAAGTCTGCAGACAAAGAATCTCCACCTGATATAACACATGTTAAAGATGATAAATTAGCATGTTCTAGTTTTTTATTACTACATATTGCTTCAAATAATGTTGGAACACCAACAATTACGTTTGGTTCATATTTTAGTAATATTTTATCAAATGTTTTAGCACTAAATTGTGGTAGTAAAATACTTGTTCCACCAAAGTATTGAACAGTATGAATACAAACACTTAAACCAAATCCATGGAAGATTGGCATTATAGCTAATACTTTATCTTTTTCTCTTAAGCAAGCTACGTGTTCAAAACTTTGCATTGCTTGGGCATTTAAGTTTAGGTTACTTAATCTAACTCCTTTAGGTGTACCTGTTGTACCACCACTATAAAGGATTGCAGCAAGTTCTTTACCTTTGAAGTCATCATCTATTTCTTTTGTATAATTTTTACCTGCTTTAATAAATTCTTTCCAACTCATTCTTTTTTCAGAACGTTTCATTATTATTTTGTAACCTTTAGTAGCTATATATATAGGTATCATATAAACTGGCATTGAATCAGCTACTGATACTGTTACTACTTGTTTTACTTTAGTTTCATTTAAGATATTAACTACTTTATTGAAAGCAAAGTCAATACAAATAAGAAATGAACTTCTTGATAAATTTAAATAGTATTTTATTTCATTCTCTGCTGATAATGGATGGATCATACTAGCAACTGCACCTATTTTGTTAACAGCGTAGAATGCAATTATTGCTTCTGGTGTATTAGGCATACAAATAGAAACAACGTCTTTGTGTTTAACACCCATTGCTTTTAATGATCTAGCACATTCATCTATTTGTTTTAAGAATTCATGGTAAGTTTTTTGTGTACCATAATAGTTATAACTAATATTATTTAAATGTTTACTAGCTGTATATTCTATTAATTTATAAACTGAAAAATCAGGATATTCTAAATGTTCCTTTTCATCATCGTAAAATTTATACCACGGTGCTTTTGGTCCTTTTTTCATATTGTTCACCTTCTATAAACTGACTTATTAATTTTACTATAATAATAAGTTATTTACAAATATAATTCTTTTATAATATGTGGTTTTGTCCACGAATTTAATTATATCATATATATAATTATTTATCTAATTTTGTAAAAAAAAAGAAAGATTATTTCTTTCCTAATCTATCATATATTCCCTGTAGTAAATCTATTATTTCTGCAAGAGCTTTTATAAAAATGCCTTGAACTATAGATAGAATTATTATTATGAATCCTATTAAGAAGTTTTCGAGAGCAAACATTGTAGCTATACCAGCTATTACACCAATTATACCTAGAATAAAAGCAATTATTTCTACAATCAGACTTACTCCATTAACATTTTCTTCTGGTTCATTGTCTTTGTTAGAATGATTCTTTTCATCTTCATCCAGTTTATCAATTTTGTTTAGGAATTTTTCAAACATATTATCACCAGTTAAATTATATCATATTAATATATAGAAATATTAAATGAAAATTAAAAAAATATTAAATTTTATAAAATTTAATTGACATGTGTCTATTAATAATGGTATTGTTTTCTTGGTGATATTTATGGAATTTAAAAGAGCCAGAAATGATAGTCAAGTAGGACAAAGAAGACAAGAAATACTTGATGCTTGTAAAGAGTTATTATTAAAGAATGGATATGAAGATACTACACTTCTTGATGTATCTAAATTAATTAGTGTTGGTAGAACTACTATATATAATTATTTTCCTACTAAGGAAGATATGTTTTTAGAGTTATGTGTAGATGAATGTAAGTCAATTGTTAAAGAGATAGATGATTTATATGATAAAGCTTCTAAGGATGATCCAGAAAAATCTTTTTATGATATGACTGTTACTCTACTAAAAAAATATAAATATTTATTTCAGTATTATGCTATATATGTAGCTAAAGTATTTGGTAAAGCAGCTAAAAATAGTATAGAAGATTTTAAAGAAAATGTATCTACTCCATTTAGAGATGCTTATGGTAAATGGTTAAAGTTAGTTAACCCAGATATTACTGAAGATAAAATAAAATTATATAGTGATATGTTATTTGTTTTCTATTCTGGAATACATAATTTATGTCATGATGATATAGCATATACAAACGCTTGTGAAGCATTTGCTAGAGCAACTGTTTTACTTATAAAAAATAAATAATCCATAAAATGGATTATTTTTTTGGTTTAACTAAGTTATAGCTTTTATCTATTAGATTCATTATTTCTTCTGTAGATAAGGTATTATCTAAGATAATAGTTATCCAGTATTTTTTATTCATGTGATAGGCTTTATAGAAGCCTTTTCTTTTTAGTAGTTCTAATATTTCATTAGGATCTAGTTTTATGTTAATAACTTCTACTATTTTATTAGTTTTGTTATCTAGTTTAGATTTACTAATTGGCATTATTAGACCATACCATTTATGGTTAGTACTATTTTCAAAGACAGTACTTTCGTTATCTTCCCATTTATATATTGGGTAGTCTCCATATTTAGTTTTTATGTTATTAACTATTTCATTGGTTTGATTATAAATAAATAGTGTTTCTGTACAACATTTATTTTTTATATCATTTAATAATTTAATATATTCTTCTTTAATATGATTAGCAAATGAACCTATGTTGTCTTCTATTCTAAAGGCAGTATATTCATAATCATCAAATGATGTATCATATAGTTTACCTTCTAGTACATTATCTTTAATAGTTATTATTACTTTGAATGTTTCTATATTAGTTTGATATTTATTATCTTTAAAACCATATTTAAGTAATAATTCATTATTAAATGTACATTTTTTAAATATTTCTTGTTCTATCATATTATCTATATTTATCAGAGTTATCTATTAGTAAGTCTCTTCTATTGTATTTATCTAAATCTTTTAGTATTTTAGCTTGTTCATCAATACTAGAACATATTAGTTTATTAGGATCTTTTTTAGGTAGATAACATATAGTATATTTGTTTATTATTACATATAGTACATCATCCCATTTAGTACTATTAGATTCTATTTTTATTTTTTTCTTATTTTCAGTTTTAGTTTCTTTATATTGAATTATTTCTTCTTTCTTAGTTTGAATTTTATTTTCTATTTTTTTCTCTACTTTGTTAGTTATTTCACTTTTTATTCTATTCTTAACTAAGATATGAGTATATAGATTTTGAGATAATAAGAATACTAATATTGCTGTTAATATTAACCATGGTATATATTTAGTAAATACATATAATACTATTGTTGCTATTATTAGTATTAGAAATGTTATTTCTTTAATTAGTAATATTTTTGATAATGAGTTTACTTTAGTATGAGGATTGTTTTTTATTTTATTATAATTAAATAAAATATATAGACATTCGTTATAATAGTTTATTACTTCTTTGTTCATAAAATCACCTACGAGTGATATTATAACATATAAAAAGTAGATGTAACATCTACTTTTGTTTCTTTTTTCTTATATCTAAGTTATTTATTTCTTTTTCTATTCTTTCTCTTAGAGCAATTAGTCTTTCTCTTGTTTCAGTAAAGTCTGGGAAGGCATTTATAAGTCTTCTGTAGATTAAACCTTGTTGTGTTAGTATTTCTCTAACTTTGTTAGTAATTTGCTCTGTAGCGTCTTTTTCTAGGTCTTTAATAGTATTTCTAAAGTTAAAGATTACTCCTGCTGATATAGTTAAGTCAAGGAAGAATATTAAAGCAAGAATTAGAGCAGTATATTGTAAGACATTAGCATTAACTTTAGATAAGCTATTAAATAGGAAGGGATTTAAATAGCCTACTATTAAACTACCAAATATTCCAAATGGTATCATTGTTTCAGCACATATACGACCATTTAGATTAAATTTTTGTTTAGAGTAGTCCCACCATCTAGCATGGAATATTTTTTCCATAAAGTAACTAGTAAAGTATTCTAGAATAGAACATATTACTATGGAATGAAGAAATAAACTAATAAAGTTATTAGTATATTTACTTAATAACATAACTAGTAATATACAACCTACTCCATATATAGGACAGTAAGGTCCTATTAAGAATCCTCTATTTATAAATTTATGTTCTTCTACTATTTTATCTACTACTTCCCATAACCATCCTATAAAGGAATATACTAGGAATAGTATAAAATATATTGATAATGTTTTTAACATAGTACCACCTTTTTATTTTGTATATATAAATGTAGATTCATATATATCATTTTCTGTTACTTCTTGTAATTCTTTAGTTTCTAAATCATATATATAATATTTAGGATCTTCTAAAGACATATTTCTACCATCATATTCTAAGAATGCTATTTTATTTTCTTTATCTGTATAATATAGCATTATTTGTCTTCCATCTTCGGCTTTATATATTTCTTCATTATCGTATTTAATAATATCTTGGTTATAAGTTATTTCTACTTTTTTATCATTAATAATTAAGTATTGTTCATAATATAAGTATTCCTCTTCTTTATAACCTACTTCTTTTTTAGCTTTATCAAATTCTTCTTTAGTAATTTCTTTTTCATTTTTACCATCTAGATTTATAGAGTAATACTTACTTTGTGATTCTACATATAGTCTAGAATTATGTATAAACATTCTATCTGTTGGATAGTTAGACACTACTTTTTCTTCATTATTTTTTCTATTAGTTCTAACTATTTCTTTGCCATATGATGTTGTAAAGATGTAATCATCATCACTATCTACCATAGAACTATAACCATTTTTTTCTACTTTTAATTCTACTGGTTTTAAGTCTTTAGTACTCATTGTCATGAAATGAGTAGTTCTATCATCACTATTTTGATAGTAGTAATATAATGAATTATGTTTAAATGATAAACTTAATATCATATTTTTTTGATGAAGTATTTCTTTATTAGAAGAATTACTATGTAGTTCTACTAGAGTATATTGTTCATCTTGTTTATATACTAAGTATCCATAGATATCATTTTCTATTTCTTCATTATTTTTTTTGTTATTTTTTATAAATAAAACACCAATAACTATAATTATTAATAATAGAATAATAAATAATATTTTCTTTTTCATAAAACCACCACTACTATTAATAATAATATCATAATATAAAAATAAAACAAATTAAAAAAGGGTTTAACCCTTTTTATATTACTTTGTTTTGTTTGTATTTATCGTATAATACTATAAATATAAAAATTAATGTGATAGCAACTGATACTATAGCTATTACTATATCTTTAGTATTAGGATTAAGCATATCTTCAGTAACAGTTAAGTATAGAGTATACATTTCTCCAGCTACTACTCCTGTTATGGTTGTTTCTCCTACTTTTAGAGGAATTATTTTACCATCTACTATTTTAACAATTGATTCGTCACCTATTATCCATTCACCTAGTACTTGACCATCTTGGATTACTCCTTCAAAGTAACTTTCAATTGGTTTATCTTTATCAACGTTTATTACTAATACATCTTTTGTAGAATGATCTATATAAATAATACCATTATTTAGTTCAATTACATTAGCTGGTAATTCTGTTCCTCTTACTACTTTGTTTGACCATGTATTGTTTTCTGCAAAATACATGTTCATAGCTTTTCTAGTAGTATCATTTGAACTAGTCATTGCACAGTTAACTTTTGAATTGTATACATCTACTTGTGTATTTAAGCTTTCTGAGTAAGCTAAGTATGTTGGTCTTATTGTAGTTGTACTATAACTTGTAGATTCACATGGAACAAGAGTAGGAATTGCTGATACAATTGAACATGTACTATTTGATAAATCTGTATTTTCAATTTTTATTTTATCTTTATCTCTACTACTTAAGTAGATTGCATTTCCATTAGGATTAGATATTTTAGAGTTCTTAATTGAACTTTCAAGATTAGAAAAATTATTAGTAAAGTTAGAGCAATATGTTTTAGTAAATGATAAACCTTTTGTTATTTCAACATTATCAAAATCAGCATAACCATTGTTTATAACTAAACTACCATTAATTTTTGAATCTGTATATTTTTGTTTGCCAGTAGCAGAATAGTCTCCATTGATAGTAGAATCTATAAGAGTAAGATTATAAGCATCAAACCTATTACCATTTGTATTTACTGTACTATTTTCAAATGTAACAGTACTTCTATCAAATGATATTCCATGGTTTACTCCATTATTAAGTAAATTAATTTCTGAATCTTTAAAATATGTTTTTTCTATAACCATTGAAAGAATAGAACCTGTTGTAATAGTACAGTTTTCAAATGTAGCATTTTCTGCATATTGCCACATATCTTTAATTGTTATATTACTATTTTTAATAATATAATAATGTTCTAAACCACCAACATTATAATAACTTACATTACCCATTTCTAAAGAGTTACTATTTATATCAATATTTTCAAGACTTATACCTCTAATTCTTACTATTCTAATAGGATATGAGCTTTCTCCCATTGTTAATGTAGGGTGATTATCTTCTAGGCCTTTTATAGAAATCGTTGATTTATGGATTTCTGATTCTTCATTATAATATATCTCACGATTGTCATTTGAGATTTCATATGTTTCTCCATCTTTAATATCAATCACAAAATCATAGACTTTTGATGTGTCAATGTTTTTGATTTCTGAAAGTATTGGATTGATATCATTATAAGTACATCCTTCTTGACATAAGTCATAGTATTTTTCAACGTTTTCAGCTTTTACTATAAATGGTAATAGTAAAATAATTACTAGTAATATTTTCTTTTTCATAAACTACCTCTATTCTTATATATATAATATCATATTACACAACTTAATTGAACATAATTATTCATATTAAATAAAAAAGGTTTTAAACCCTTTTATATTTTTTGTGCTTTATATTTATCGTAAACTACTATAAATATAAATATTGCTGTAATTGCACAAGCTATTAAAGCTATTACTATATCTTTTGTATTTGGATTTTCTTGATCAGCTGCTACTGTAATAGTTAGTACATAAGCATCATTATCTTTTTCTCCTGTTATTTTAGTTGTACCAGCTTTTAGTGGAACAATTTTACCATCTTCTATTTTAAGTATTTTGTCATTTTCTACAGACCAGTTAATGTCTGATGCAATATCTTCAAATAGTTTTGTGATATCTTGTTTACCATCTTTTAGATTTATATTTTTTGTTAATGCATGTTCAATAACTACATTACCTGCATTTAATTCAATAACATTTGATGAATTAAAATCATTTCCTCTATTTATTTCTTTTACCCAAGTATTATCTGCTGCAAAGTACATATTAAATGCTTTTACATTTGGATAATCTGATAAAGTATATGCTCCATTTACAATTGATTTATATACAGAAATTTCTATATTCTTACTAATTACATTTTCTAAATATGTTGGATATACTTTATTATTATGATTTGCAACTGGACATACTTCAGGTTGTGGAATATGAGATACAATAGATATTTTACTATTTGAGAAATCTGTATTTTCTATTGTTAATGTTTTAATATCTCTAACTCCCATAAAGAATGCTGTTCCTTCAGGATTTGATATTTTAGAATCAGTAATTGTACTATCTTCTACTCTGTCATTTTCCCATGTATAGTTACTACAATAAGTTCTTGATACATCTAATCCTTTTGTAATTTCAACATTATTTAAATCAAAGTTTAATACTCTAAAATGAGCTGTTCCATCTATTTTAGAATTATTATATTCTTGTCTATAATGTCCTTCTACATTACCTTTAATTTGAGTATTATCAAGATATAATTCTTCTACCATTAAATATGTACCAGCATTAATTGTTGAATTATTAATGGTTAGATTTTTATCTTCTCTTAAACTATATTCATAGTTATCATAATTACCTGTTACATTAATAGTAGAATTATTAATAGTACTATTAGTAATAGAAATTAAGAATAATACTTTTCCATCATATTTAACATTATCTAATGTAACTTTATATCCTAATAATGATACATAATTTCCTTTAAAATCACAGTTCTTGAAATTAGTGTGACCATTTGTAACATATATGTTTGTTCCAATCATCATTTGATCAGCTTCAAAGTTAATGTTTTCATAATCTAAGTTCCATGCATTATATATTGGTAACCATTCAGTATCACTGTCTGTTTTAATAGTAGGACGAGTACTACCTGTACCTTTCATAGTTATTGATGACTTAACTATTTCTTGAGTACTAGTAAAGTCTCTTACTGATGAAGAATTAACAATATATGTTTCTCCATCTTTTACTTCTATATTTATTTCATATGTCTTAGTTCTATCTAAGTCTTTTAATTCAGTATATACATCATTTAAGTCAGTATATTCACAACCGTTTTTACATACTTCATAATTAAGTGTTTCAGCTTTTACTATAAATGGTAATAGTAAAATAATTACTAGTAATATTTTCTTTTTCATAAGCTACCTCTATTCTATATATAATAATAACATATTTTTATTGATTAAGATATTTATTTATAAAACTAATTTCTCTTTCTTTCATATCTATGTAATTAGATATATCTATATTTTTAAATACTTCTTTAAATATATCTCTTTCAAAGAATTTATTATCTATATTAATAATGGTATCTTCTAAATCAGAACATGTTTTAATGATACGCATTTTATAAGCATTTTTAATTCTAGAATTAGATTCTTTTAACATTCTTTTATATATTTCATACATAAAGTTATAAAGATTATCTAATTCTTTAGGACCTATTTTTTGGTGTACTATAGAGTAATCATTTTGGTAATAGTTATACCATATATTAGGTACTACACCTATTCTATTTAAGTTTTTAATTAGATCTATTTCAAATAAAGTGTCTTCACTTATTTTGATATTGATATCAAAGATAGTTTCTCTTATAGCACTTCTTTTATATAACTTAGTATATATTCTACCTGTAGGAGTAGATGCTATTACTTTGTTATCTTCACATAATTTACCTGATAATAGTTTATCAAAGTATTTAGTAATATCTTCTTTTTCAAAGATATGTAATCCTTCTTCACTTTTTCTTATTCTTTTTATTTCATTATTCTTTACTTCGTTATAACCACCTACTACCATATCTAAGTTATTATCTTGTAGTAGTTTAAGTGATTCTTCTAAGAATTTAGGTTCAATGGTATCATCACCATCTACAAAAGTTAGATATTCATGTGTTGCTAGTACTAAACCAATGTTACGAGCATTACTTACTCCTCCATTTAAAATATGAGTAACATTAAATTTAGAATATTTGTTACAGTAATCATCTAGTAAATCAGCAGTTTCTTTTTTACTTCCATCATCAATTATTATTACGTTGTAATTAACATAGGTTTGGTTTCTAATACTATCTAAGCAACGTAGTAAATCTTGTGACGGTGTGTTATAAACAGGTATTATTATATCTATCATAGTATCCTCCTATAATCATTATATATTAGGACACAAAAAAATCAACTTGTCAGGTTGATTTTTTCTATCAAACACATAGTCTTTTGTATAACATGCATAATATACAATCAACTATTTACACTAATGAATATCGACAAATATCCACTTACTACTTCCCGTTTGACAATTTGGTTTGGCTCAGTAAGATAATATATAAGATAATGGCCAATATCAAGATAACACAGCGCTAGCAAGAGACAGGTTATCGTCTCAAAAATATTATAATGATAAAGGTTGCGCAATTTACTACTTATATATTATTGTGTACCATCGACATTAGGGATATCTTTATCATATCGATAATATCTAGCCAGAAGGGTTATACCCTTCTGGATAATATAATTATACCACTAAAATAACAATAATAAATAGAAAAGTTTAAAAAAAGAAAAAAATGTCGTAATTTGACATTTTATCTTATTAGTTCTCTTAACTCATCAGTTAATAGTTCTTCGTTTTCTCTTCTTTTTCTTTCTAGAATACCTATTGTTTGTTCTGCTCTTGGTGTAAATGATCCAGCCCATCTATATAGTTCTTTTAAATATAATCTTGTTATATTACCTTTAAATTGTTCATTAAAGGTTTTCATTAAGTCTGTAGATGTAGTTAAATCATTAAGTAAGTTTACTAGTCTTTGTATTCCGTCTTTACCATATTCTTCATAGAACTCTAGATTAGCCGTTTTTAAGAAATCAAATTCTTTATCTATGTCTTGTTGTTCTTTTTTTCTTTGTTGTAAGTCTTTAAAATCTATAACACCTTCAGGAAAAGTATCTATATGTGGTAAGACAAGAGCTTTTCTTTTTTGTTCTAAGTTAAATAATCTTTTTAGAAGACCTTGATATCTTTCAAAGAATTCTTTTTCATATTTAGATGATTTATCTGTTACATAGTAACCATTTTCATTACTATTAACTCGGTTTAGATTAAATTCTATATCACAACTAATACCATGTCTATAATCAGATAATAAAGAGAAATAACCAGGTGTATAAGTCCAACCAGATTCTTCTACTATTCTATTAGTAATAGTATATATTAAGTTATTAATTCTATCTAATCTTATTCTGTTAATAATATTTAATTTATCATAAGCTTCTCTATTTTGTTTAAATACTTTATCTTTTCTTACATCTTGTTCATGACGAATAGCAAGTAATCTTTTTGTAATTATCATAGTAATACCTTCTTATTGTTTACCAATAGTAGTTCTAAGCTTATCACCATATGTATTACAGTATAGATCTCTTAGATATTTACCTCTAGGTGAATATCTTTCTATTACTCTTAATAAAGTATGTTCATATTTTAAACCAGCTGTCTTACCATCTTGGTATCCTTTATGATTACCAGTTTCAAAGTATATCATAGCATTATTAATATCTCTATGGAATTCTTCTGCTAATTCTTCTAATGTAGCATTTTGATCATTTAATCTATTTAACCATTTAATTAATTGAACAATACCCATATCACCATATCTAGTAATAAAGTCTTTAGTATGTCTTGTTTCATGATATATAGCTTCTGTTAAGTTCTTACTATGATTATCTCTTTTTTTATATAAAGATACTCTTTTATCTATTTCTTCTTTATAACGAGCTATTAAACCATTAATTAAAGTATGTACTTTAATTAATGATTCTAAATCTTGTTTATGTTCACTAACATGACGGTTAGCTATAACTGTACCATTAGTATGAACTTCAGTTCCTTTAATAATAATTCTATTAGTATCAAAAGTTATTTCATTAGCATCATAGTTATATTGGAAGTTAGTTCTACTTTCAAAACCATCTTTAGTCTTTTCCCATCTTCCCCCAAATCTTATTCTATCTTCAAAGGCTTTTCTAGCTTTAAAATATCTATATATAGAATAATCTTCTGGATGTTCTTTTAAGTATTGCTCTATAATTGTTTGATATGTTATATCTTCTTCAGCTTGTTTTCTTTGGTTAGCTAGTTTATCTTTTATTAATTTATTTGTTGCACTCAAAGAAATCCCCTTCTTTCAGCGCTATATAATAACATATAACTTTAGAAATGTAAAAAAGAACTTATTTTTCTTTTTTATTTATAACAATTCTTATTGGATTATTTTAAGTAATATTTCTAACAATTCTTTTCTTTCTATTTTATTTATACAAAATGTTTTAGAACCTGCATTATTAAGAGATGTCCCTAAGTTATATAATGCTTTATTATCCACTACAATAAATCTATCATGAAACGAATCATTATATTTAATATTTAAGTTATTGTATTCTTTATTATATTTATCAATATCTATTTCTTTTAATCTGCTTTTAGAACTTATTATTAGAAATACTTTAGTTTTAACTTTAGATATCATATCTAGTACATATTTATCAGCATATGGGTCGATAATTATTATTTTTTCTTTACCAAGTCTTAATATATCTAGTATACCTGAATAAGCATCATATATCTGACCTTCTAAATATAATTTGTTAGTTATTTCTTTTGATTCAAAGTAATCAAATATTTTATTAATATCGTCTTCATGTTTAAAAACGAGATTATTAATATACTTCTGTTCTACTAAACCAGTTGATATGTACTTTCGCATTGCAACAAATGCTCTCATTATTTTAATACTTACTTCAGCTGCAACAGATGTTCTAAGTACGGTTGCTAACATTGCTACGCCTTGTTCTGTAAATACGAATGGTAAAAATTTTGAGTATTTCCCTTGACCCAATTCTAAGGTCCCAAGTTGGGACCTTAGAATATCCTTGTATTCATCCTTAGTCAATTGGAAATAAAAATCATCTGGAAATCTATCTCGATGTCTATTAACGGCTTGATTAATTGTTTTAGTTCCATTAGCACATTTATATAATGAAGCTAAATCACTATCTAGCATTACTTGTTTACCTCTTATTTCATGTATCTTCTTTTCTATGTTTAAATCATCTATTAAATTATTCATATCTTCACCTTCACTTATAATATTGTCAGTCGAAGGTCAATTTCCTTTTTATTCATTACTTTTATAATTAATAAATATAATTGTTATATTCAATTATAATTTTCAATTATAAAAGAACGCCAATGGTGTTCTTCATATTCTTATATAGTCAAAGTATTCTGCTGATATGTTTGTAAATTCTTTAGAATCAATAAATTTATTTTCTAATTCTATTTTAGTTTTAATAACACCTCTATTTGTTGATATAACTATTTTGTCGTCTAATTCATTTACCTCATTAGGTACATATAATTCAATAAAACACTGCTCAGATGATAGACTTGCTATATTAATAGGAAACTTAACACTATGGTTTTCTTGATAATGTTCAACAGATTTACTATTTGATATTTTCTTTGTAGTGACTAGTGATGGATGTTTTCTAACGATATAAGTATTATTTTCTGTATCATTAATTCTAATTTCGTTTAAAGATATAGATAGTTTTGAACAATTCATCGCATCTATGTTAAAAACAAATACTTTTTTATTATCTTTATGAATAATTGTATAGTTGTTTATGTTTATCTTTATTTTCCTTCTGCTACTAATTACATTAATTGTAAAAGTTATTAATGATAACGAAAAAGCCAATACAGTAAGAATCGGATCCCAATGATGTAATATCCATTTTATTGCTTCATTCACTTATATCACCTCTTTTTAGATTTTTCTGACATCATTAAGAATCCCTTTTCTATTGTGTTTGGTTTAACATGATACATATAAGCTCTTAATTGCTCTAACTTTTCTAACATATTATCTACAAAAGTATCATAATAGATTATACAAGTCGAATACTTATCTTCTTTAACTTCTTTAGTAAATTGTTTATTTTGATAAGACATTATTATTTCAAATGCATAATCAATGTTTCCTACTCCTTTGTTATTCTTACTTGATTTTAAATGTGGACAAACATCTATTTTTATAGAATTGTATATATCTCTTATTGGAGCATAAATGTTTTCCATAATATTTTTGAATTCTTTTTCACCTGTAAAGAATTCTAAATCGCCTATTAAGTTATTTAAATTATCTAGTGATATATTTTTTATATTTAAATACTCTTTTGATGATTCTTTTACAGATTTAATAACTGATTCTATTTCATAGTTATAATCACTATTTAATAGTTCTTCTTTTTCCCTATTGTTTAATTTCTTTAAGTTATTTGATTCCTCTTTACTTAGTATCCTTTTTAATTGTTTTTGATATTCATCTTTATATCCTAGTAATCTTACTAAGTTTTCATTTTTATTAAATAGGTATTCATTAATACATCCTTGTATTAGTTTTTCGTCATAATGAACTATTATTGGCTCTATGTGAGATATGTTACGTACTAGTGATGATGCCTCTACCCATATCTTTTCTAGTAATTGCCTTTTAGCTGTATTATATTCTGGTATAGCTATTAAAAATACTACAAATGAACTACCAAATAGTCCTAAGAATATATTATATAAGTATTCTATTTTTAAGAAATAGAATACTGTAAATAGAATTAAAGATATGATCCATATAATAATAGATAATCTTAAGGTCTTACATTTAGTCTTCATATTATCACCTTCTTATTAATTAGACATTTTTTAACTATAGATTATTTTTATTTAGTCCGTATATATCGTTTTTTCTCTCTATTTTGCTTCTTATATTATCCATGATTACATCAGTTGATTCATTTATTATTCTTTTAATGTCTGTTTCCACAACTCTTTCTTCAACATAATAAAATCCATATAATAAATAATGTATTTGAAAATAAAAGTTAGTGATAGCTGCAGGAATTGATAATTCTACTAATACACTACTTAATGATGTCTTCTTATCAATGTATTTTTCCCATATATCTGCATTATATCTAACCATCATACCATATGACATAATTAACAAATAACAATAAAAAGCTATATTTATATCCTTTAACCCTTCTTCATATTCTTCTGGAATATTTATGTGATTTTTATAGTAAACATTTCCTCTATCGATTGTTCCATTTTCGAATAGACTCATTGTAGCTAAAGTTAATTCTGCAAGTATCATTTTTTCTTTTTTTAATACATTACCCACAATATGCATCTTACGAAAAATATTTTTTGTTTCAACATCAAACGATATTCCACAAAAATAATGCCCTTTATTATTTGAGCTTTTTTCACCTATAAAGGATATACTTCCGACCGTTCTATAATAATAGTTTTCTATACCAGGTATATGTCTAAGGATTTTATAAAAATCTATGTTTTGATTATTTAAGCTATTATTATATAATTCCAGTAAGGCGTGGACAGCACCTTTTTGCTTCATTATTGTTGTTTTAGATTTTAAAATATCATCTTTTAGAAATGCTTCATCCACTTTAAAGCCATGTGCCTTAAACAGTTTTAGTATTTTCGGATCAAAAGTTTTTAAATAGCATACTCCTTTTAATAAGTTGTTTAGTGCGTAAGAGTACAATAAAGGGTTAATACTAATACTAGAATTGCTGGCAGAAACATAATATTCATTTGCTTGCCTAAAGCAAGAAGATGCTATTTGTGAATGCCTTTTTATCTCATCATCTGTTTCATTTGGAAATTCTTTTTTTAAAAAATCATAGCAATATTTTGTTTGTTCAAACATTTTCAAATCATCAAATGTCATTTTTACTGAATTTTTTGCATTTCTATAATTAAAATCCATTTTCTCATCACCTTTTTAATAATTATCAATATTCTCTTAGTATTCTTCTACTACCTTATATAACTCTTCAATCTTCTCTAACTTATCAATATTATCCTTTATTTTCTTAGTTCTTTCTAAAATAAATAGACATGTATTGATTAAGTGACAATCAGTTACATTGTTACTATTAACACTATTGGTATTATTTCCCAAAGCATATCCATTTGATACTAAATATAGATTAACTAATGGTCTATATTCCTTATCTATTCTGTTAACATAGTTAATAACATTAGTTTTATGTAGTATAGGGCAATCTTTTCCTTCACGATTAATTCTATCACATAAATCTTTTAACTGTTTACCATAGTCAATATCGCTTTCTAACTTCTTACTAACTACTTCGCTTACAAATTCTTTGGCAAGCTTTTCTACATCATTCATAATTTAAAACTCCTCTCTACCTTTTCCTAGTTAATTATTATACTTAGATTCTATTCAAAGTCAATCTTTTTTTCGAACAAATGTATTTATACTAAATAATTAAAAACCACCTATGCGTCAGCATTGGTGGTTCTTTTTATTTCTCTTTATTATATTCTTATATATCTTTGTTACTTATATAAAACTATATATTATAAATATAATTACTTTATTCTTCTTATATACTATATTTATATCTATGTAATAAAAAAATACTATTATTTAGTAATAGTATTTTTATCTATTTTCTTTGTTTTTCTTTTCTATTTCACTATCTTCTGGATCTGGTAGTGATTCCCCAGCTTTTTTAGGTTCTTTTAAGCCTAAATCTTCTTTTATTTTAGTAGTTGAGATACCTTCTGTTCTATCTAAATATACTACTTCACAGTAATCTTTTAAATAGTCAAATCTATCTGATCCTGCCCAATCTGATCCCATTACAACTGTATCTACGTGATATTCTCTAACATCATTAATCTTCTGTTCCCAGTTTTCTTCTGGTATAACTAAATCAACATATCTAACAGCTTCGAGCATTTTCTTTCTCGTTTCATAGTCATGATATGCTTTTTTACCTTTAATTGCATTAAATTCATCAGTAGATAAAGCTACAATTAAATAGTCTCCTAAAGCTTTAGCTCTTTGTAATAATCTAATATGACCATAATGTAATAAGTCATATGTTCCATAAGTTAATATCCTTTTCATTTTTTTATTCTTCCTTCTGCTTTAATTTTATAGTTACCAAAGTCAATTCTTACAACTTTATGTTTTCCTTTTCTTTGCGATTTTGGTGGTAATTTCATATAATCACCATATACATGTGTTAAAAAAGCATCATATTGTTTTGGAATATTATATTCTATTCCTTCAAATACATGTCTCGTTGTATTTATGAGCCAATCTTTATTAGCCATTTCTCTTTCATATGAATACGATCCACCATGGTTCGTTATAAATTCTGAGTTTTCATTGTTGTACTTTTGAGCTTCGCTATCAATTTTTTTAATTAACATTTCTTTAGATACTGTCTTACTATATAGTTTTACTGGAAAATACAATATTTTTTTTAAAAAGCTATTACCAATTATTGAAAAATTACATTTTAATAAAATAGCTTTTCTATAGAATTTAATTACATTTTTTTGAAAGAATTGTTTTATTTTACTTTTAGGAACATTATCATAAGGAAAAATATCTATAAATATTGAATCGTTCATACTGCTGTCTTTAGATAATTCTTCTGTATAGTGAGTCCCTTTAATTTTTAATTTTGAGAAAGGATGAGGATAATAGATATCATTGTTCCAATTATACAATTCATACTCTTTTCCTAAGTCAATTTTACAAGCTTCTAAGAACCTATTATAGTTTTCTCTTGTCATTCCTACATCTATATCATCATCCCATGGAATAAATCCATTATGTCTTATTGCTCCTATTAATGTACCAGCAATTAAACAATAATTAATATTTTTTTTTTCACAAATTCTTACTAATTCATCTAATAAATCTAGTTGTGCTTCTTTTATTTTAAGTTCTATATTTTTCATTGTTACAAACCTCATTTTAATGTATATTTTTTTTAATCTTATTTAGTATTCTATTGAAAATAGATTGGTGGTATGTATACTTTTTAACCAATTTCTCAAATGACATTTTATTTAAATTATTAAAAAAGTCTTCTCTATATTTGTCCATTTTAACAGATTCTATCATTGCTGAATTATACTTTATTGCATTATCCAAATTTGTTTCTATGTAAGCTATTTTATCTTTGATTACATTAAATAATTTTTTACCTTTTAAAGTGTTGATTACCAGCAATGATATCCCTTTTTCATCTTTAAAGTCTGGATGTATTTTTTCTATTCCCCAATAATCTCCAATGGTAAAATCTGATATTCTTTTCTTGCTTTTAAATCTACAGTTATAACAAGAGTCTCTTAAACAAGTGTTTTTTAAAAAAGTCTTCATGAACAAATCATCAGAATGATGTTTACTATATATTTTTTTATTAAAAAATATCTTCATATTATACAGAGTCCATCCTTCGTCTTTATTTCTAAAATATACAGTTTTTACTTTGTCATTATATTTTTCTTCTTGATATGCCAGATATTTTTGCCAAACAAGCGGACTTGGTACCCCATGACATATTATGTCTTGAGTATACAGATTATCGTAATCTTTATTCAAAAATCTTTTTAACCCCTCTACTTGACATGGTGTTCCACAAAATAAAACAATTTTTCCTTTTTCTAAAAAACTTTTTACATCTTTATATGACTCACCAATATAACTTTGTAAATATTTTGAACCCATTAGTTTACTTATATCTTCTTCTTTATCAATATATATGTGACGTAAATAAAATTTATCGTCAAAGCTTGCACCAAATACTATTCCTTTTCTTTTTATTATTTCTTTGGCTATTATTGAAAAAATTCCGCCCGATGAGCTATTCATTCTATCTTCTTCATTTTTGTTATAACAGGCATATGCTTTTAATCCTTCTGGATTAGCAATCATTTTATTAATAATTGGACATACTCTTTCACATAATCCGCAATTAATACATTTTTTTTTGTTAACTACAGGATACTTGAAACCATACTTGTCTTCTTCTAATTCTATTGCTTTTTTGGGACATATATTTAAACAAGCAAAACAGCCACAACAATTATCACTTTCTTTAATATTAATCATTGGTGCACCTTCTTTAAAAATCTACTTAAAATAGTTCTTATTAAGTCTTTTTCATATTTGTTAGTTGATAAAAAGTATGCTATTATTCCATAAAGGATTGTGTATATACCTCCATAAGAAATGAATCCTTTTATTCCTGTTATAGATGTTATATTCATTATTAATATAATTATTACAATCGGGATAAAGAAAGGGATTGACTGAAGTATTATATTTTTCCAAAATTTAATCATATTGATTTTCATTGATCTATGATAATAGATGTTGATAATTATTATGTTACATACAATTAATGCAATACTTGTACCCATTGCAGCACCTATAGCACCAAGTTTTTTTGCTAAAAAGATACTTATGATAACATTTATTATTGCTGTTATAAAGGTTATAATTGATTTGAATTGAAATTTATTCATTGCTTGCATAATGCTAATTCCCAAATTTTGTATCAATGGTATGCAAATTGGAATTATCAGTAAAAGTGAAACATAGTATGATGTTTCAAATTCCTTTCCAGCCCATGAAATAATAAAATTTTTACCGAATAGAATCAATCCACTACACATTAAAAATATAATATAATTTTGTATTCTTCCTACTTTGATCATCTCATTGGTTAATTCTTCAGATGTAGCGTTTTTTGCTATCATTTTTGACATTTTTGGTAAGAAAACACTACTAATCGCTGTAGATAGATTTATAAACAGATGATTTAAAGTGGCGGCTATGGAATAGATTGAAACTGCAATTGTACCAGAAACAGCGCCGAGAATAAAATTGTCTAACGACCAATTAACTTTATCTACTATTACTGCTAAAAATACCCATATTGAATATTTAAGAATTGTATTAAAAATTTGTTTATCAAAGCCACAATATTTAATTTCTATATTAAGTTTTTTCCTGCAAAAAATGTAATTACTAATCAAGATAAAAATGTTTATAATAGTTAGAACGACAGTTAAGGCTATTGACTTGTAACCTAACAATAATACTGGAATCATTATTATTGGCTTTAAAATTGTATTTATAATTGCCATTATTTTTTGAAAGATGAATTTTTCATATGCTGTAATTATTGATGAATATATACTAAATTGAAATGTTAAAAATATATTTAATGCTAGTATTAAAAGCATTTTTTTTGTTTTTGATAATTCTATCGCTGTCATTGTTTGGCCAAATATGTTATCAACATTTAAACAAATAATATTTGACTAATGTTGCTCATAGCAGTGTTTCGTCATTTTTGGCTTAATATCACGGATGTTAGCTTATCGTGTCACTAACAACATATAGAAGTGACTTGTGTAGATATGTCTTTTTGGGGTAAATTTTAGGTGGTTTTTTCATTAAAAAATGAACCATATTTGGTCCATTTTCATGCCTAAATCACACCTTTGCAAAGAATTTGGATTTTTTTATCACATTTTTGTAAATTTTATTTTTCAACTTCAAGTCTTACTCTTACTTTAGTAATAAGTTTTTTTGTAATTCTAGTTTCTCCTTTTTCTTTTCCATACACGAAGAAATGCTGATGTGATACAAAATCTACTATTGGCATATAAATACTCTCATCTATTCCGAGTTTGTTATTATCTACTATCTTATCTTCTGTAATGTCATCTCTAGAATTACTATTGAATCCTTTTTTACATATAAATCTTATTACATAAGGATCTTTATTTCCTATTTCATCAAAAGCACCAATGATTGCATAATCTACTAAATTCTTAAATATTTCTTCATCAAACATTTTAACTTCACTACCTGCTTCCCTAGCTTGTAGTTCATATTTAATTTTGTCTATACTTAATTCTACTTGTGATGAATCTAATTCATAATTACTTAACTGCCCTACTTTAGTTTCTATTTCATCTATCTTATTTTGTAAATCCATATGTTTCTTTTCAAATACTTCTTTTGATAATTTTTCTTCTACATATAAATCTACTAGTTTAGATAATTTCTTTTTATAATCATCTATTTGCTTTTGATAATTATTTTTCATTTGAGTTGGAGATTTATCTTTAATAGCTTCTTTTAGTTTATTAACAAACATATCAATTATGCAGCCTTCATCTTTTGTTAAAAGTCCATAAGCTTCCATAAAGCATGATCTTATTACATCTTCATGCATTAATTTGCTATTAGGACATAATTCTCGTCCATCTTTTATGACCGATAGGCAATCCCAAGCTGGTCTTTTCTTATAAAGTGATTTTTTCCCATAGACTTTGCCACAAAATCCACATCTAAGCATTCCGGAGAAAGTAAATCTTGTAAATAACTTCCTTCCAGTTTGTTTAGTTTGATTTCTACTTTTAAATATTTCTTGTACTTTTTCAAAATCTTCTTTTGAGATAATAGGTTCATGATGATCTTTCATATAATACTTATCTTCTTCTCCTCGGTTAGGTAGTCTCCTATGAGTAACTGCATCAACTGTAAATGATTTGCCCTGACATACATCACCAATATATTTTTCATTCTTAAGTAAATTCATTATTGTTGTTTCTCCCCAGTGGTCTCTTCCGGTTGGAGATGGTATTCCCATCTCAGTTAACATTCTAGCAATACTACTAGAACCATATCCATCTAAGTACCATTGAAAGATTCTTCTAACTATTTTAGCTTCATCTTCTTTAATAAGCATTGTTTGCTTTTTAGCATCAAATTCATAGCCGAAGCACGAATTGAAGCCGATCATTTCACCCCTCTCACGTTTCATCTTAAATCCAAGCCTTATGTGAGAAGATATTGTTTCAGATTCTTGCTGTGCTACTGAAGACAAAACTGTAAGTAAAAGTTCACCAGCCATGTCCAGAGTATTTATGTTTTCTTCCTCGAAGATGATACCTATATTTTTACTTCTGAGAAGTCTAACGTACTTAAGAGTATCAAGTGTGTTTCTAGCAAATCTTGATATTGACTTTGTAAGTACCAAATCAATTTTACCTTCTTCACAATCTCTTATCATTCTCATAAAGTTTTCTCTTTTATAAGCTTGTGTTCCACTTATACCTTCATCAGCATATACTTCAACAAATGCCCAACTAGGATTTGTCGTTATTTTTTCTAAATAATATTTTTGTTGTGATTCAAAACTGGTTTGTTGTTCTTCTTGGTCTGTGGAAACTCTCGCATAAGCACAGACTCTTAATTTACCAGATCTTATATTACCTTTTGAATCTAATATTCCTTCTTTCTTTTTTATTACTTCAACTTCCATATTTATCATTACCTTTCTATTTCGAACTTTACTCTAGTTCCTTTTATAATTGCATTCTTCTTCCCTTGACTAATATTAAAAGAATAATTGTTTCTAAAATCTAATATAGTAATTGTCTTATTATTAGAATAAATGTATTCCTTAGCTTTCCTTCTTGAACTTTCTTCAAATATCTTTTCCTTATCACTATAAATAAACCTAATCATATAAGGCATATTTGTTCCTTTTTCGCTTTTACCACCTACAATTGCTATATTGACTATTTTATTGAATAATTTAATATCAAATTCTTTTTCATATTCATTGTCTATAATGAAGAATAATCTATTTAGGGACTTTATTGTTTCTCTGTAATTATTTATAACGTTAGTGATTTCTATTTTTTTGTCATTAAGTACCAATATTTTGTCATCAACCTTTTTTATCTCATCTTTATATGTTCCAATATTGATTTTTTTATTTATGAACTTATCAGCTAATTTTGATTGAATCCTATATAATGATTGAATTTTGTTTTCAATATTCAATCTATCTCCCTCATACTTTTTCAAGTTAATAAGAAATGGTTCTCTATTACTTGCTTTTAATAACTTTTTTATAGAATTTTGAAATGCACTTTTTATTAATTCCTCTCTAACAGGTTTAACATTACATTTAAATTTTCTCCTACTACAACATATATAAGTACGATTTACTTCTGCTTTATGAATATTTAATGCCGATCCACAGCAACCACAATATAGTTTTTGAGGAAATAAAGAATAACACTTATCACTAAATCTAGCTCTACTAGTTAATAGTTCATTTGCTTTTTCAAATACTTCTCTACTAACTATTGGTTCATGGTGATTCATAATTAAATATTTATTATCTTTAGAATAGTTTCTAATTTGTTTTGTTTTTCCATTCTTTCTTTCAATAAATGATTTACCTTGTAATAAATCTCCTACATAAACTTCATTCTTTATGTAATCTCTAATTCGATTGTTTAACCATTTAGCTCCTGTTATAGTTGGAACTTTTTTCTTATTTAAGTAATCAGCAATTTCACCTGATGTATATCCTTCTAAATACATATTAAATATTTTTCTAATTACTTTTGCTTCCTTTTTATTAATAACAAAATTACCATCTATAATGTCATAACCATATCTTTTTTTACCGCATATAAGTTTCCCTGACTTCATCATTGCTTTCATACCAAGTTTTACATGCTCTGATGTATTAAGTGATTCTTGTTCAGCAACTGAAGCAAGAACAGAAAGTAAGAATTCTGATTCTAAACTCAAAGTATTTATTCTTTCTTCTTCAAAAAAGATTCCTACATTTTTATATCTAAGCATTCTAACAAACGATAAAAGATTTTCAGCATTTCTTGCAAATCTTGATATTGACTTTGTAATAATTAAATCTATCTTTCCTTCAAGTGCATCATTTATCATTCTTTGAAATTCTTTTCTTGAATCAACTTGTGTTCCCGATAGTCCATAATCTGCATAAATATCTACAAAATTCCAATTCACATTTCGACTTATCATTTCACTATAATATTTAATTTGAGATTCATAGCTAAATATTTGATTCTCGTGTGGTGTACTTACACGTATGTAAGCAGCGACATTTAATTTTTGAGAATAATTATGAACTTGGTATTTACTTTTTTTAATTATTTCCAGGTCCATCTTCATCCTCTAAATCTAATAAAACTTGAACTCTTAATCTATTTATGTATTTTTGTCTCAATCTTCCAGATTTATCTTTTTCATAATAATGAAATGTTTGGCTGGAATAATAATCTAATATTACATATAAGTCTTTTTTTATATATTCTTTAAACTCCGGATGAATATCACATATTTCATTATTTTCAGTTTTCAATATAATCTTTAATAAGTATGGTTGAACTTTTTGATTTTCATCATATCCTCCCATAACATAAAACAAAACTGTTTTCTTAAACAAGTCTTCCTCATAAACATCGATATCTATATCATCTTTATTTAGTAATAGTGACCTTACATATTTTATTTTTTCATTTATTTTATTTGAGAATCTATGCTCTAACTTAATTTTATTTCTAAGTCTCTTCATAGTTTGCATATATACTTTTTGAAGTATAGGTTCTGCAATCATTTTACTTTCTGGACAATCTCCAGGATTACTAACTTTATTAGTACTACAATAATACTTTGGATCTTTTAATGAATTAGTAAGAATTCTATGAAGTGAATTATTACAAAAACCACACATCATTATTCCACTTGTAGAATATCTATTTTGAGGAGAATTTTTTGAAATATGATTTCTTTGTTTATATCTTGCTTCCATTGTATCTTGGATTTCTTGCCACATTTCTTTAGATATGATTGGTTCATGATGATTATGCACATAATATTTTTCTTTAACACCTTTATTTTCTTTTCTTTTATGATTCAAAGGATTAGGTGTATAGAATTTTGCAATTAGAATATCGCCTTTAATTTTTTCATTCTTAAGTAAATGTGTTACAGATTCTTCTCTCCAAACTTTACCACTAGGACTAGGAACATTCATTTCATTTAATTTTTTAGCTATTTTATTTGTTCCATCTCCTTCTAAGTACCATTTGGCCATTAGTTTTATTATTTCAGCTTGTTCAGGATTAATAATTAGTTGTCTTGTTTCTTTTATATAATCATATCCATAACATTTTACTGTTCCACAAGGTTCTCCTTTTTGCATTTTATACTTAAGTGCCATATTAACATGGGATGATAAATTCAAAGATTCTTGCTGTGCTATAGAACTTAGTATTGTTAATAGTAATTCTCCATTCATATCTAAAGTGTTAATATTTTCTTCTTCGAAATATATACCTACACCGAATGCTTTAAGTTTTCTTACGTAATTTAGCGTATCAAGAGTATTTCTTGCAAATCTTGAAACCGACTTAGTTAATATTAAATCAATTTTTCCTCGACCTACATCTCTCATTAGTTTCTGAAATCCTTTTCTTTTATTAACTCCTGTTGCGCTAATTCCATCATCAACATAGACATCTACAAGAGTCCAGTTTGGATTCTCAATTATTTTCGAGTAATAATACTTCTTTTGAGAATCCAAACTAATTCTTTGATCATCTAAATCTGTAGAAACTCTCGCATAAGCAGCGACATTTAATTTTTTAGTTTTAAGAACTTGCATAGTAAGTTCATTCTCTCTTATAGTTCTCTTTTTTAATTGAACTTCCATTTAATATTCCTCCTTTTTTTAAGTTCAAGGAAAGTATATTAAATTTAAATTTTATTTACCAATGTGCGATTTTTTAAATTCCACCTTTGCTTTTAAAAGATTATCATCTGTTATCATATTTAACCTTCTTAAAAGATTTGTATATTCAATTTCTCTTAAATATTCTCTTAATTCCTTTGAAATAATATTTTCATTACTTCTATTTAAAAATATGTTTGCTATCATATTAATTTCCTTTCTGTTATAAACATAATACTCACCCTTTCATAAGGATGATTTTTATTTTTACTAATATTTACCTCATAGCCTTAGCTCCGGCATTTCATCAAACGATTAGTTGCTATCTAATCTCACGGGGATTTCACCCTCTTGTGGTTCTCACAAGACTGTATCCATTGCTTGAGTCTGTGGCTATACAGGAGTATCATTATTGCTATTACTTGTCATCGCAAATTATTAGCTAAATAATTTTATAATCAAATATTGATCGCAAGCGTATTTATTAAAGTGCTAGAGTAATAGGAATGTATTTGATGAATGAAAATAAATTTTCAAAGAACAAAGGTGAAAGAATATAAATATCCTTTCACCTTATTCCTCACTTAAACTCAAAATAATAACCCTAAATTATTATTTTTTTAAAATTTCTTTTAATTTATCTTTTGCTTGAACTATAGATTTATGAATTGCTGGTTGAGAAGTATTCTCAAATTTAGCAATTTCATATTCATTCATTTCATCAAAATAATACATCTTAATTCTTCTTTTCTGAGTATTTGATAATAGATTAATTGCTGACATTAATTCTTCATAAGTTGATTTTCTAATGATTAAATCATCAATACTTTCAGAAGTTGATACACCTCTATTATATATACTTTCTTCAGTTAGTTCTTTATGTTCTATATGTCTATCATATTCATTAAGTTCATGTATATCATCAAGTTCAAACTGATTGAATAAATCAAATATTCTTTTTTCTACTTCTATAGTTCTTGGTATATTTAATCCATCTCTGAATAAAATATAATAGTGATTATCAATAGTTTTTAAAGTATATGGATTATCTCTATACTTTCTTCTCTTTGGTAGAGAGTCCATTTGTTTTCTCCTTTCAATCTAAATTTCTTTAAATTGAAAGAAGGAGGGCCTCTTATTCGACAAAATTCTACATATTTCGACAAACAAAAAAACTGGAGGCAAAACTCATTTTTTTGAGTCTCGTCTCCAGTTTTAAATTCATCAATATCATTTAGCGAGTAAGCAATCTTGGAAAATATATCATATTTAAATCTGTAGTAATATAATTTGGCACAAAACAATCTCATAAAGGTATTCCCCCTTATAAGAGAGCCGTTAGATGTAATAAAATCCCCTTTTATTCAATCATATATACTACCAAACCTAGTATCACTAATATATGGCTTTCTCTTGGCTGTATATTATAGCACTATTTCCCAAATTTTCAACAAATAAAAACATGATTCAACATCATGCATTTATTATATTATTTATAATCTATTTCAATATCCTTATTATCAGAATAATACTTCTGAATATTAAAGTATTCTTCTTTATGTTCTTGTGAATAATCAGAAAATTCATTAATATTCTTTTCAACGCTTGATAAAAAACACTCTTTTTCTTGGCCTTCTAAATGTTCAGCATCATATTCATAAGCTAGTTGTTGTTGCTTCATCCCACTTAATCTATTTGTTAACACAGCAAGATAAAATTTATTTTCAACAAATAACATCGTCATTTTTTCAAATTTGATTCTTGGATCAAAAACACCAACCGCAAATATTCCAATATCATTGGTAACATCACTTTTACCAATTGCAAAATCTTTCGTACCAGTATATCCGATTTCATTAAAAATACACATTGAATTATAGTCACGATAAACAGTAGAGGTAAAAAATTCAAAAGAATCATCTATCAAATTATTAAAAAATAAAGGATAACAATTGATAAAATGTTGAAAATCGAATCCGTTTTTGGTCATAAATATTTCAAATATATTATTATTACCCATATCAAATCTTTCATATTTATTTTTATGTATATATGGAACCGATAACACTTCATCTGGAACTATTATTTTTAATAGTGGTATTGGTATTTCTGTTTTAATATTTGGATCAACAAGGTTTTCTAATGGTAGTGGTATATAGTCCAGTATAACTTTTTTTGTTTCTATATCCAAAACCTTAATCTGGATTTTTGTATTTAAATTTCCTTGTGCTTTATGATACGTTATCTCTACATAATTATTTGTATCAAATTTTATTTCCTTCTTGAGAGAAAACATTTTTAAAGAAAAAATTCTAAACTTGTCTGAATCCATTTGTGGAACAATTTTAAACTCACAAGTATCATTTTTATGATTAGATTCAACAATTTCTAATACTTTATATTCTTTTTTCGTAATAACGATTTTTTTCATTTCCCCTCCTAGAATAATTTATTTTATAAAAATATCTCCAGTTCCAATATCCCATATTATAGATAACATAATACATGGAAAACAAATACCAAAGTAATCATAATTAATGTTGTTCCCGTGCATCGTATTATTTCTAATATTTAAATAATCTATATCAAATAACCATTTTATTAACTTCATATATTCTGGAATAATTACTTTGTTAGCATATTTGGATTTGATAATACCACCTAGAGTTCTAAATAACTTTTTATTATCACTCTTGCTTTCTCCCACTAAAATCATCTTATAATCTAGACTATCTTTAAATACATTATACTTAACAAACATATTATACAGTTCAGTCATAGAATCTATTTCATTTCCAAGTATTGTTTTATCTCCTCTTTTTGAAAAGATATCATATAATTTGTTTTCATTATCTAATAAAGAAACTTTATTATTATCAATTAAACTCTTTAATTTATCTAAAGATTCATATAATAGTTTATTTCTTAAATGAATTCCTAAGAAAAATTCTATTAAAGTAGGAAATGTATATGATGCTAAATAAGCATGATTCCCTTTCATTGTGATTATATTATTATTGGTAATATTTCTTACTATTAAAGGATTACCATATTCATCTACTTTTTCCGCATATTGATTTTCTTTTGGTATTAATAATTCATATCTCGTACCTTTTAAATTTTCTATTTCTATTTCATATTTTATTGTAGAAAGCAAATTGTGAATGCCTAATTCATATAGTTCTTTATAGTTTATGATAGTGCTTGGAATTATAACTTTGATATGAGGTTTATTATATTTTATTAATAATTCTAAATAACCTGCAAAAATATTACCAATTATTGAATAAAAATCTGTAGTAAATAATTTCTCTTTTTTTAATTGTTCTTTTTCTTCCTCGCTTTTAAATGCTCCAAATAATTCCGGTAGTTCAGCATTTACTAAATCATATTCATAAATTTTTTCAAATTCATTTATTATTTGTTTTTTTATTAATAACTGTTTTTCACTATCATTAGAAAAAGAATATAACAAGTATGCTTTTTCTTTATTATATTCTTGAAGTGTTTCTGGATTCATTAATAATAAAGATCCATTTAAATCATATTTAAATTGTTTTTTGTATAAATATTCCATTTTATTATTAATCACCAATTAATTATTTCCAAAGATATCTCTTGTATACACTTTTCTTCTTTCATCTTCTAACTCTTCATCATATCTATTTGCAATTATCACATCAGAATTATTTTTGAAATCATCTAGATTATGTTCAACTCTATATCCTTCAAAAGTATCTTCTTTAAGTGTTGGTTCATATATTTGTACTTCAACACCTTTAGCTCTTATTTTTTCCATAACACCTTGGATTGCTGAAGCTCTAAAGTTGTCTGATCCACTCTTCATAGTTAGTCTATATACACCTACTATTTTTGGACCTCTACTAAGTACCATATCTGCAATATGTTGTTTTCTTGTATCGTTAGCATCAACTATTGCTCTAATCATATTTTGAGGTACATTTTTATAGTTGGCTAGCAGTTGCTTCGTATCCTTTGGAAGGCAGTACCCGCCGTAACCGAAACTAGGATTATTATAATAATTTCCTATTCTAGGATCAGAACAAACACCTGCGATAATATCTTGGGTATTTAAACCTTTAAGTTCTGCATATGTATCAAGCTCATTAAAATATGATACTCTTAATGCTAAGAAAGTATTAGCAAATAATTTTACTGCTTCAGCTTCAGTGCTATCCATATATTTAACATCTATGTCTTCTTTAATAGCACAATCAGAAAGTAAAAATGCAAATTCTTCAGCTCTCTTAGATTTTTCCCCTACAATTATTCTTGAAGGATATAAGTTATCATATAAAGCTTGTCCTTCTCTTAAAAATTCTGGACTAAAGAAAATATTATCAATACTATATTTTTCTTTCATATCATTTATAAATCCAACTGGAATAGTAGATTTAACTACCATTATCATATTAGGATCATTCATAGATATAACTTTTTTAATAATATCTTCAACTAATGAAGTATCGAAAAAATTAGTTTTGTCATCATAATTAGTAGGTGTACTAATAATAACAAATTTAGCTCCTTCAAATGCTTCTTTGTAGTCTAATGTACATTTTAAGTTCAAATCTTTTTCTCTAAAGAACTTTTCAATGTACTCATCTTGAATAGGACTAATCCTATTATTAATCTTCTCTACTTTTTCTGGTATAACATCTAATGCTACTACCTCATGTTTTTGACTAAGTAATGTGGCTAGAGATAAACCAACATAACCAGTTCCTGCTACAGCGATTTTCATTTTTTTCCCTTCCAATCTATCTTACTTCGTTTAGAATAAGACAATTATATTTATCTTATATGTACAATATTTTTAAATTTTTTATATAAATTTTTCATATCTTCTTTATATAATAATAAATTCCCACAAATTATAATAACAAATGAAATTAAAACTACACTTATAGCATTAATAATCCAGTTTAAATAATTAATATGAATCGGAAAATTTATCGTTTTATAAATGATTATAATTAATATTGCTTCAAGAATTGATACAAAACATTTTTTAAAAGTGACAAGTTTTGATCGATGTATTATATTATCTGACACGTAATTTGAGAACATAACTGTTTTATACATTAAAGCAATTAACGTTCCAATGGCAATTCCTATCAATCCAAATTTAATAACTAAAATAATTGAGATAACTATATTTAAAGTAGCTTCAACCATTGCATATTTTTTTGTTTGTTTAAAATGACCAGCCGCGTGTACTATAAATTGATAAGGAAGTCTAATTGCATAAAAGAATTGAGCAATTAACAAAATATATGCAAAATTAGGTCTTAAATAGTCTACATCATTGATTCCTTTTGTATATATTTGAACAAATTGTAATACCAAAATGATAGCACTAGTAAATAACAATGTTGAGACACTATATACAATCAATTCAATAACGGATAAATTTTCTTTTAATGCTTTTTTTTCATTTCTAGCAATCATATCTCCAAATGCAGCATCTACTCCCTGAGTAAAAGCTGTAATAAATCTCTTTAATCCTTGAATTACTAAATTATATACACTATATACAGATACTTCAAATACATTTGTAAAAATAGTCAGAACCATGATATCTGTATTGGCATTTACAAAATCTGCGACCTGATGCCAAAATGCATCCCATCTTTGAGAAATCGCTTTATTATTTGGCTCAACATTTCTATTAAATTTATATTTTTTCTTTACATATAAGCTTAATATAACCGGGTATAAAGTAAAAGCAAATGCACTACCCAATTTTACTATATGTATCCCAAAACCATTAATAATAAGTACCGAAGCAATAGTAATATTTAAAATATAACTAATTACTTTAATAATTGATGAAATGTATAGTCTTTGATCAGCTTGTAATACAATTAAATATGTAATACCAAAAAATGACTCAGCGAATGTACTAATCCCAATAATAATAAATAATGTGAATGTAAAAAGCCATGAAAAATCAGATTGAACAAAAACTGGATAAATAGTAGCAAAACATACAATAAAAAATGCTAGAATTAACCCTATTTTTTTCATAAAGATATCTGTGGCTTTCACAATAGAGTCTATTTCTTTCTTATTATGATCAACAAGTGGTTTATACAATGCAGCTTTTGTCGCACCACCAATACCAGCTCTTAATAACACAGCACAAGCTAAGAACTGGCTTATAGAACTTGTTAGGCCATTATAAGCAGAACCAAAATGAGATAATATTAATTTGGGCAATATAAAAGAGCAAACAATAGCGACAAAGTCTTCTAGCAAGCTAAATATAGTATTAATTATTGTTTTTCTACTTCTCATATTTTGTGTCCTTTCAATTTATTCCCAAATTCTTACTTCACAATCTATTTTTTTATGAAACAATTTGTGAATATTTTTGCATCTATTGATAATAATTACTGCTTTCTTGTAGTCTCCAGTGCCGTCATTAACTAACCAATTACTATTTTTTTTTGACTGATATATCCCTTTTTTATTTATATTCATTATTGATACTATTTTTAACAATTTACTATTAGATTCTGCAAATAATGAACCAAAGCATCCTTTGCCCCTTTCATAGCCTTTTGCTATATTCATTCTATTTTTTATTCTTTGTTTAGATTCATCTAATGATTGTTTATTTACTATAATGTTTGCCCCTAAAATAAAATAATTACCATCTTGAAAAATTGAATGTCTATGAGAAAAATCACATTTTTCTTTTTTTATCCACTTAATATTTTTGGTCTTTAAATCTATTACTTTAACACTTTCTATAAAGTCTGAAATAGTAAACAAGCTATTTTGTTTTGTTCCAATCCCTGCATTCATACAAATAATGCCACCAAATAGTGCAGGTAGACTTATTAATTCTTCGAATCCCCCATAACCATCTAAATTAATCGCATTTATTAGTTTCTGTATTCTAACAGAACATCCAATATAATATTTACCATCAGACAACTTTTCTATACTATTATCAACACATTTCGCATCAATTACATTTTCAAATTCTTTCTTATCATTTATTAGTAGGTTTGAGCCTCCAGATATGATATATATTTTTCTTTCATCTCTTAAATCTCCTTTTAGAAGATTGATTAACTCTTCTGTAGTCTCTGGAACATATAGGTGTTTAGCATTCCCACCAATATGAAATGTTGTTTTTTTACTTAAATCACAATTGATAATTTTCTTCATATCTACTTTCTCTACTTTTTAACATATTTAGCTAAAAAAAGTTCAGATTCCTTTCTATTTTTTTCTAGTATTTTATTAATAAGCTCATAATTAATCTTTTCTTTAAAAATTCCGTTCAAGTTATCATTGCAAATTAATCTGTTAGACAAATTATATTTTTTTAAAAATTCATTTACCTTATTTTTATTTTGATTAATAACTATAAACTCTTTATTAAAATTTGTCGAAAAAACAGTTCCATGAAAAGTATCCGTAATAACGTAATCACTAAAATATATGTGGTTTATAAAGTTGTTGGGAGTATTGCTTACGGTTAAATCGCTCCAATTATTTTTCCCAATACCATCAACAATCTTTAATCCTTTTTTAGTTGCAAACTCTTTTATACACTTAATTTGATTCTCATTTAATTTATCAAATAGATATAAATAAACATACTTATATTTTGGGTCAGTAAAGCTTACGAACTTTTCATAATCACTCTTACAGAATAACAATGTTGGGTCGCATACTTCAATTACATTTCCTTTATATATTTTTTTAGATATTTCTTTTGTATTTTTATCTCGTACACTTATTGCATCGAAATTATTTATATAATCCGAAACATTATCTATTTTTATTAATTCATTGTAATTTACATTTGCAGCTGAAATTGCATATGTAATTTTGCTGAAATTATTAAATTTACATCCAAAATAAATTTTATAATTTTTCTTAAAATAATAATCATTAATATTCCAAAGAGTATCACTCCCTATAATCAGTAAAGAATCTTTAATTGGAAAATTGACTTCCTTGAACTTTTTCTGTGATTTTCTAAATATAAAATCTGTTTTAAATCTATTAACACCTAATGAAAAATTACGAAATATCATAACATATATATATTTTATATAATTTTTTATTCTATATATTATTTTTTTGAAAATATTCCTTTTTAAGTAATATACGTCTGCGCCTAATTCTTCACATTTTTTTCCTAGAGCATATGCTTGCCAATAACTGCCACAATTTACAATATCATGTACTGTAATTATACATACTTTCATTTAGTTCTCCTTTCCTTCTTTTCTATAACTGTATTCTTTTTGAATTAATTTTTTTGAAATGCCGTTTTTTTGTAATGAAATCATTAATAAAATACAGAAAACCATATGTTGTTGTGTATAAAATCCATTTAGTGTAGCAATTCCAATCATTGTTAAAAATATAACTAATGAATATAAGATATTTTTTTTATCATAAAAATTCAATAAAGCTCTACCAAATATAATTAGATAAAACAATAAGCCAATTAAACCATATGAAATTAATATTTGTATAAAATCGTTATGTGCCCATATATTTAAACCATAACTCCTATAATTTAACTCAAAAACATAGTGATTTCCTTTGCCAAAGATTTTATTAGTCAAATTTAATGTTTTAAAATCATTAATATCATATTTCCACCAAATTAATCTACCACTACTAAATGATTCTAACTTATTTTCTGAAATATATTTATTGTTAGCTGTTGAAATAAACCTATCAATCATATTCGAATCATATATAGCAAACGATATAATCATTATTAACAATAAAGTATATAATTTATAATGTTTTATAGTTTTTATTTTTTCAATATAAAATGTATAAAGCATCGATATCAATACTAAGAGATAAATCCTCGATCCACTTTCAAATATTATTAAAATATACATTATTAATGATATTAATGATAATTTTGACATTTTTTGATTAGTATTTAAAACTATCAATATAATTATCGCAAGGCAACTTATACTTGCAATAGTGTGACTTCCATTACTTAATCCAGAAAAAACAAGAGTCCCAGTATTAATTATCATAAATTTTTTACTGATTAATAAAATCATATTTATTAATGAAATTATTATTAGCGAAAACTGCATTGGCTTTTTATATTTTTTCATACTAAGATATAATTTTTCCGTTATATCAATTGATGTAAGTTTCCATATAAATAAAATAGTACTTACTAAATGGATTGTATGTTCAAAAAAATAATCAAAATTATCACCATTTATTAATGAAATAAATATATAATAAATAATTGGAAAAATTATTAGTAAGTCTCGTTTCCGAAGATCTGATAGGTATATACAAAAAACAATGAAAATAAATAATACTCCTAATATAGAGTTTACTATCGGCAATAATTTATAAAAAAAAGTGGAATACATATAAATTATTAGTAGTAAAACTAGTGCATCATAAAATTTTATTTTTTTCATAGTCTTAACACCTCTTTATTCATTATATATTTTAATAACTTCATTAACATTGTTAGTTATATTAAATTTATTTGCTATTGTGTTTCTTGCATTTATTGATAATTTATTTCTTAATTCATTATTATTAAAGAGTTCTTCAAACGCATTAAATAATGATTCTTTATCACCTGGATTAATAATAATTCCATTAATTTTATTATTAATAACTTTAGGGATCCCACCTACATTGGTTGAAATTGTAACGTTTTTATATGCCATCCCTTCTAAAACTGACATTGGCATTCCTTCATTATATGATGGAAGAACATAATAAGATACGTTCTTTAAATATTTGTCTTTCTTTTCTCCGTTAGTCCACCCAATATACTCAACATGTTTTTGCAAATTATTATCAATGATTGCAGTTTTTAAACGTTCAATCTCACCATCTCCACCGATATATAATTTTATATCACTATATTTTTTTGCTAAACGTTTAATCACCTCTAATAAATCAAATATTCCTTTTCTATCTCCAATTCTCCCCAAAAATAGAATTTTTTTGGAACGTAAATCTTTTTTGAAATCGTTCGGAATTTTCACTGCATTATACAATATTATAATTTTATTCTCATCAGTTAGTTCTTTAAAATATTCTTTCCATTCTTCTGATAATACAATTATTTTATCCGCTAAAGAAAATGTTTTCCTAACTATCTTTCTTTTCCAGTCATTACATTCGGTTCCATAAAAAATCTTATATTCTGCTCCATGGATATGTAAAATGACTTTTTTCTTTTTTAATTTTGCAATTCTAATATAAATTCCTTTTCTAAAAGTACTTAGTCTTGAAGCCATATGGATATGAACAATATCATATTTGTTAATTGAAAAAATAAATTGGAAAAATCCATTTATCATTTTGCATATTTTACTTATTGCTTTTTTATCATTTACGGTTTCTATGTACTTTAAATTTACCTTCTTATCTAGTCCACCGGCATAATAACCATCCACTACTGTTGTCATTCCACCTTTAACATTTCTTGCAGGTCCAATCATTAAAACATTTAACTTAGACATTTTTATCACCTTTTTCTATAGGTAATTTTAACCAGTTTCCCATTTTTACATCAAATTCGTAAGGCTTTATCTTTCCAAAGCCAGCACCTTTTGTAAAGGTTAATTCTCCAAAGTATATTTTCTCGTGTGTGTAATAAAAATCAACTCTTACATGTAAAAAATCTTTTGAAAGTTTTTCTGCTATTTCTTCCATTTCTTTTAATGCTTTTGGAACTTTTACCTCAGTCTCGTTATCATTTGGATATCCAAGTTCTACTCCTTTAAACAAGTTAAAATCTGTATCATAAGCATTAATTCTATGTTCCCCATCTTTCCATGTATCAACATAGATCATTTGAACTTTTCCGTTGAAGCAAAAGAATTTATAGTCAAAAAGGGGCATTCCATCGTCACCTTCTAGATACTCTTCTACTATTACTCTTGGATTTTCCACGCCATAAAACCATTCTCCATAACATGGCAAAAATTTTGCTTTTAACCATTTTTTGCACTTTTTAATTGTATCTTTTCGATCAAGTTTTTCCTTATTTGTACATATTATATTAAAAGTTGAGCCATGAGTAACTTTTATAACAAATCTATCTGGCAAATCATCAAAAGGTATTTCTTCCGGATTAAATCCTTCCCATATTAATTTGTTTAATATTTTTTCATAGCCTTTGCTCTTTATATATTCTCTTACAACATACTTATCGCAACATTTAGGCATAAGAGGATTCTTATCATATAATTTAATCCATTGTAGTTTTTCGTTATATGTCACTGGATTATTAAGATTTAATTTGTAGCCTAGTTTCAATTTAAATAATATTTCTAAATCTAACTTTGGACTTATTCTATATAATATATTAAATGGGGTTAAAATTATATTCTTTTTTAAATTATTCATACTCATTGTAATCACCTACTTATTTATAAACTCTTTAATACTCTTTATAATTTTGTCAGTATTTGAAATATATTTTTTATATTTTTTATTTTTTATTTCTTTTATTTTAATTTCCATTTCATCTAGATCATATAAAGGTTCTATAAAGTTTAATTCATCAAATTGTTGAATTAATTGAATTTGATGATCATCAACATGTTCTCCATATTTAGCTAGTCGAGGAGTTGCAATTACTTTTTTTTCTCTTTTAACAGCATTTACAATTACACCTGTTCCTGCGTGTGTAATTAACAAATCGCATTCATCTAATTTTTTATTAAAATCATCTTGATTCATAAAATCGACATATTCATAATTTATAGGTTTATAATTGCTTGTGCCTATTTGAGCAAATACTTTATCTGTTATTACTTTCTTATCGATTAATTCATCAATCTTTTTTAATAATCTGTTAAATTGAAACTTTTGAGATCCAACTGTAACAAAAATCATTAGTAAATACCTCCTTTGAAAATAGCATCCGGATAAAATTCCTTCATTGATTCCCATTGAACATAGAATTGATTGGCCCATTTTTTCTTATAAATAAGTTTACCAGTCATTGTAGGGCTGTTTATTTTAGCAAAAGATTCTATATATATAACTTTTTTCTTAAAAAAATGCCCTAAAAACAACATAGGAATACTCGCTAATACTCCGGTACTAATAACAACATCCGGTTTTTCTTTTATAAAAATATAAAGAGATTTAAAAGAAATAAGCAACATTTTTAATATAAATAAAGGCTCTTTTCTATTTACTTGTAAAACATAATAATCAATTTTTTTATCACTATTGTTATATTTAGTTTTTTCCGTAACTACAAAAGTTTCATAATCCATAGATAATTCTTTTAACATCATTAATTGTTCATAATGTCCACCACTTGATGATATCATGCAAATTTTTTTCATATAAAAGCCTCCCAAAGTAAAAAATACTCTGGAAGGCCAATTAATAATTTAATTTTAAAAAAGTTACTTCCATTTCTTTATACCATAAATCAATATTACAATGATAGTAAAATATTCAACTTTTTCGTCCCCATAAAAAGTAACTATATCAATTACCATGTAATATTATACATCAAATTGTCCTTTTTAACAACATTCTTAGGGTATTTCGTTATTAAAAATTAAAATTACAAAGAAATGAAAATACCCCTTTCTTTAATGTGTTATATATTATATCAGAAATGATTATTTTTTCAATGATTTGAATGATTTTTAGGCAAAAATGTTAGCAATATCACCATAGTTTAAAGTTATAGTTAATATTTTTAATATAATTTTACTTAATATGCTGGTAGTCCAAATCCATATATAACATCACTATTTATTGAATATTTTTTTGCCCTACATCCATCATCTGTAGAATTACCCTCAATTGTATAAATATACCCATTTTCTGTTTTCTCTACTATTCCAACATGATTAGGTTTACCATCTACTTCCCAATCAAAAAATATAATATCTCCAGGTCTTGGCAAATATCCTTTTTCTTGCCACTGTCCTCTTGACTTAAACCATTCTATACCATTTGTTACTCCTGCAAACTTTGGAATTTTATCATTTAACAATCCTGCTTGATTAGCTGCCCAACTTACGAATACAGCACACCATTCTATCCTGTGATCAAAACCATACCATCTCCAATATGGTTCTCCACCTACATTACCAACTTGTTGCTTTGCTATTTCTACAATTTGTTTATTTCCACTTAAAGAACCATATATCAAATTTCGCCATAATGAATCATATTCTTTGCTAAGTAATTGATTAACACTTTCTATATCTTTTTCATTAAAACGTTGTTCTTTCATTACTTCTTCTTTTGTTTTACTAGTAATTTTAATTTTTAAAATTGTTTTATAAGTCCCATCTTCATCAGTAATCTTATTCGTTGAGTAATTGATTTTATTAAATTCCCAAAACATATCTTTTATATTTTTTTCGTTCTTTTCATCAATAACAGATATATTATATTTTCCATTTTCACTATACTTAACAGAATATACAGCTATTACTTCATTCCAATTATTATATGTAGATTCTATTTCAACTTCATCATATGTAGTTATATCTTTAATGTTCTCTATTGTTTTATAAACTTCACTATTTGTTTCTCTTATAATTTCAGTCATTGGTTTTGAACCTGTTTCATTTGAAAAGAAGATTCCAAATACTGAAGCACATATTAAACCAATCAAACAAATTATTACTATTACAATAACTGCAACCCAACCGCCTGCTGCTATAGCTGCTATTAGTGCTTTAGTTCCTGCTATTATTGCTTTTATTGCTGCAATAGTTGCCTTTACTGCAACTTTTACCGCTTTTGCTGTTGCCTTTACTGCATACTTAGTGGCCTGTACAGTTTTCTTTGCTACTTTAACACTTGTTTCAGCAACTTTTTTTGCTGTCTTAATTCCTTTCTTAGTTGCTTTTGCAGTATTCTTCGCTGTCTTTCTAATTCTTTCTGGTGCTTTCTTTATTTCTCTTTTTACAATCTTTTTGGTAGCTATAGTTGTATCTCTAGTTGCTTGTTTAATCTTTTCACTTCCATATTCAGTTTGAGAAGTAGTATTATTAATACTATTAACTTTTTCTTTAGTAATAACTAAGCTATCTTTTGTTTTATCTGCTACTATTAGAGATTTATCAAGTGTTTTTATAAATATATTACTTTTATCTTTCGTCTTTATATCCTTCATTTCTATCATCTCCATATAAATTAATAATTTTATTTAATAAAAATATAAAAAAAGAAAGGATAGCAAAAACAATTGCTATCCATATAACAAGTTCTTTTTTCATTATCATTCTCCTGGTTTAGTAGACATTAATTTATATAATTTAGTATTTTTGGGAAAATGATTTTCAAATGGTACTAAAGAAGATCCATATCTAATAAGTCCACACCCTGGATCACTATCTTTTATATAAGATAATTGATCGTCTGATATATTTAGAAGTTCTGCAAGTCTTAATCTATCATTTGTAGCTTGATTTAGCATTACAATAAATTCACTATTTGAAAGCATTGTTGAAGCTTCGACTGATTCAAGTAAGTATTGAACATTTTGTGTAATAGCTGTTGGATAGGCATTTCTCTTTCTAAATTGTCGCCATACACTATTAAAGAAGTTAGCAGAATACTCATTTTGAAACATCACATGAAATTCATCAATAAAGATATGTGTTCTTTTCCCGTTTTTATAGTTTTGATTAACTCTATTTAAGATTGCATCAGTAATTACTAGTAGTCCAAATGTTTTTAATTGTTTACCAAGTTTATGAATGTTATAGGAAATAATTCTATTATTTGTATTAACATTTGTTGGAAAAGCAAAAGCATTTAATGAACCATTTGTATATAATTCTAAACAAAGAGTTAGATTTTTAGCTTCAGCTTCTGGTTGCTCTGATAAAACATTTTTCAAATCAACTAAAGTTGGATATTCATTTTTCTCTTTAAATCTCTCATAGACTATTGAGGTGCATCTATCTATTATGGTTTTATCAACTGGTCCAAGTCCTCCTCTTTCTTTTAGTAATTGTTCAAATAACGATAATATAAATTCTGACTTAGTTACTATTGGATTTCCTTCTCCATATCCCTCTTCTAACATCATAGCATTTATGTGATTATTACTTGAAGCAGATATATCTATTACTTCTCCATGAAGTGCTTCGATTAATGGACTATATTCGTTTTCAGGATCACATATTAATATATCATCTTCAGTTGATAGTGCTAAAAATGTAATTAATTCTTTAGCACTAAATGATTTACCTGAGCCAGGTACACCAAGTAGAAATGATGACTGGTTCATCAATTTAGATTTATCTACCATTATTAAGTTATTACTAATAGCGTTTTCTCCATAATAGATACCTTTCTTATCCATAATTTCTTGAACTTTAAATGGCATTAAAGCTGCAAGTGATTCTGTTGTTAGTGTTCTTTTTGCTTTTATTCTTTTATGTCCTATTGGTAATACTGTATTTAGTCCTAATAATTGTTGATATTTAAGACTAGTTATCTGGCACATGTGTCTTTGAGCGGTAGATTTTAAGTTATCACTTATTTCATCAAGTTTTGTTTTTGTATCTGCAATTAGTAGAATTGTTAATGTTCCTTCCATTAACATTTGATCTCTAGCAGTTACATCATTAAGAGTTTCTTTAGCTTCTTTTCTTGCTTGTTCCATATCGTATGGAATAACAGCACTAAAGTTATTATTTGCATTTTGTTTCCTTTGCCAATTAGTAATATTAGATTCTACTCCTAATAATATTCTTTCTAATAGCTTTATTGATTCATTGATAGGAATTGGTTTTATGTCTATTGATATCATCATATTTTGATTAATATCAGTAAGATCTGATACCATACTGTCTCTAATAAAGTTAGCATAATCTTTTAAAAATAATACTCTTCCAAACTTATCTCCCATTTCAAAATAATCATCTTTAAAAGAAAAAGAGTTAGGACATATATAATCTTTAAACGAATGCCCTAACTTTCTAGCACCTACAATATCAAAATTATAATTGGATTCTTCTCCTAATCGGTATATATCATGAAGAATTCTTAATTTTTCATTTGCATCCACATTACTACATTTACTACCAAGTTTTGTAAGATATGAAGTAAGTTCTGTTCCTATTCTTCTAAAATAGTTTTTAGCTTCTTCATAATCTTTTTTATAAGTTGTTACTGTTAAATATAATTCTTTAATCATACCTTTTGAATTAAATGCTTTATCTAAAAGCATATCATTATATTCTTTTCGGTAAATATCTAATCCATCTTCTTTAAATGGTAGTAATATTTCTTTTTCAAATTCTTTTTTATTAATCTTCTTTAAATTAATAGTTATTTTTGTTTCACTTGTAGTATCAAATGAGTTCAATAATTCTGAATAATTCAAAAACATTGTTTCTTTGTCTTCTTTTGAAGCTACTGAATAATTAATATCAGTAAACTTATAGGTAAAAGAATACTGATTATTACCAACTAAGCATATTCCATTATCCCATATTCTGCTTACTGGAATACAGTCTTGAATAGACTTAGGAACTTTGTGTTTTTCTTTGTCTTTTGAAAATAGTTTTTTCACGTTTTAACTCCTTCCTTATTTCTTTGTCATAATATTCTTTAGATAGTTCTGAATATATATTGTCTGCTTGAAAACTCAGTTTATTTGGCACAATAAATTTAGAATGAATAAATGCAACAACTACATCTTCAAAATTCATTCCATTATATTTAACAAATCCAACTAATATAAATGGTAAAGCACTTACAATACAAATCCATGAAGTTACTTCTAGTCCTATTTTATTTCTAAAAGTAAAATAGACTAACACAGCCAGCCCACAACTCAATATTACACATATAAATTGTCTTAGTGACATTCCAAAGAAAATACTTTCTTTATAATTTCTTACTTCTCTATTTATTTTTATTTCCATAAGATAACTACCTTTCATATACGTTGTTTCTATATTTATTTAATTTAATTGCTGTTATTTTCTTTTCTGTCTCTTTAATACTTTCCTTGCCAAAGAGTTCTGTATATTTTTTTATTTGATTTGATGTCAAAGATTTAAAATCTCCATTCTCATAATCATCCCCCAATATTAAAAACGGACCTGCAATAATATCATATCCAATGAATCTATTTAATTTCATTCCATTAATTTTACCCTCTTCATTACAGACAAAAACAACACTTGTGTCATTTTCAGGATATACATATTCTATATATCCTCCAACTAAGTGTTGTTTTGCTTCTAATGTATTTTCAAACTCTATTTCTTCTGGTAATTCATAAGGTTTTACCAGTAAACCTTTAATCTTATCCATTTTCACCTCCACTAAAAAAGAGCTTTATATTAGCTCTTATATATGTCTATTCTTCCCCTTTTTACATCAGGATTATATTTACTAACAATTTCATAATCAATTGATTTTATTTCTCCAGTAAAAAATAATCTACTTGGTAAAAACACTTTTTCATTTGGGTTTATCTTTTTAATACTAAATTTTATATAATGAAAATCATCCATAAAAACAGTATCATAATTTGTTAAAAAATTTATATATTCATGATAATAGTCGGTTAACCTTTCTGAAGAAGGTTCATACCATTCCCCAGGCATTGTTCCTAAATGTCCCTGAGGATAAGGTGGGACTACATAATTTCCTCCTATATCAAACTCATTAACATCTTTATTTTTTCTATTTTTTAGCCATCTATCAAGATGATCATCTTTGGTAATCATTCCTATTATGTTTTCGTTTGGTACAGGAAAATCGGAGAAACTAACATAACACCTTCCATTTATTTTTAGTGTCACTTGTATATCATCATCAAAATGCTTTCCAATATTATCGATTAATAATTCCGAATAATAAATATCATTAAAACTATTCTGTAGTTCCTTTACACCATAATATGTTTTTATTCCATCATAAAGTTTATTAATTGTTTTAAACTTTGTTTTTTCTTCTTCAGTTCCATTAATACTATAATTTAATCCCAAACGACTTTCTGTGAGATTTCCTAAATTAAAGAAATTATCATCTATCGTTATCTTATATTTCTCTGCATAGGTTTCAATTTCATTTCTTATAGAATTATCTATTTCCACATTATCAAAAAAATGGATATTATAGGCTGCTTTATTTGGCTTTTCTAATTTTATTTTATTAATTGTTTCAAATAATCCTATTATTTTCTTTTCCATCCAATTAATACTTCTTTCATTTAATATATCATCTTCAAGTTTGTTAATTTTAAAGCATGGTGAAATTTTTCCATTAACAATTCCTTTTAAAACTAGATTACTTCTTTCCTCTTTATTTTTAAGACTATATATTTTATCTAGTTCCCTTCTTGTGATATTAACGTTTCTTTGGCCAACTCTCATTTTCATGAATCCTATTTCCAAATCCTGGAATTTTTTCTTCATCATGTAAGGTCTATCTATGTTTTCTTTTCCAATTTTAAAAATACCAAATTTCTTTCCATCATATTCAATTATTGTAAAATCGATTATTAGACTTGGTTCAACATTGTCATCAATCAAATTTTGATAATCAGATCCATCTTGTATTTTACTTTCAGTGATTCCTTTAATGTCTCTAGTAATATTGTCTTTTTGTAATTTAACACCTGTTATTATATATTTATCTCCAATAGAATGACCATTAGCAAAGCATAAAACGTCTTTGATAAATTCGGTTTCTTCTTTAACATTTCTTAAATCATATATGTCTTTTTTAAAATCAAAGAAACTACTTTCTCCTTCTTCTTCAATACATTGTATTAAATAATCTTTATCCATTGTATCACTTCCAATTTTCAGTAATATATTATATCTTAAATTACGAAAAAAGAGAAGAACTCTTCTCTAATTTACAAATTGGCGGTAGGCTGAGGATTTGAACCTCTTCAGGGCACTACATTCTTGACTTATATTTATATATATAGGTTACTATTGTAACACCTACCACAAGCGCCCTTTTTAAAGACCATTCGCTTAAAACTATTTTCACATTTAATCCTCCTTCATCAATGATTATTAATAGAATATCTATTGCTAATTCTAAATCTGGAAGTAAGTGCTTCAATAGTACCAATAGTACCTTTATCAAGAAATGCATATTTAAATTGTGCTAATGCACACTTAATATTATACATTATTATCTGTAATTTACAATCCCATCATTTCTTTAACAACTCGATCTGATATTTTTATTGTTCCTACAAGAACTAACATATTGAATATTAATTCACCTATATATTTCCATACTTGAGTTACTGCTGCAGCTGAGGTATCGACTACTGGTGGAGAACTAGCAAATAATGAAAATATAATACAAGCCAGAACTATCATTGCCCCTTCTAAACAAACTCCAGTAAATGATTTAATAAATGTTTTACCTATTCCTTGTGTTGGCTCTCCTGCAAAAGTAGCTAATGGAATTGGAGAAATTGCAGTATATAAATATAGTTTAAAGAATCTTCCATAGACTGTAAGAATCATAATAAATGACAAGACAGTTACAAATAGACCTCCTATTAAAGTAACAGCCCATAATGGAATTGATTCAAAAAATCCACAACTTTCAACTGCTTCTATTATTTCAGTTGGTAATACCGTCTTAGTTGCACTTCCCATACCACTTGCACTAATTATTGTAGTTATGACTCCTTGGCATATTTTAAATATTGCGAGCATTAAGTCTAGTCCATAAGTAACTAATCCTTTTGCTATTGCAAATCTCAAAAACAATTTTAATGCTTGTTCTGGTCTTTTGACTTCATTAAAATTTGTGCATGTTCTTACTATTCCAACAACAAAAAACAATACAAGCAAGGCCAGTCCAATTGCTTGAACTGAACCATGTATTGTCTTTATTACACTCCAAATAGAGCCACCTTTAAATGTTTCAGGAGTTTGTGTTATTAAAGTCCATATCTCACCTAGTTTATCATTCCAGGTCTCAAGTGCATTTTCTAGGTTTTGTACTACCCAGCTATCACTATCCAATTTAACTCACCTCCTCATATAAAGTGTTATTATCCAGTGATTAATCCAATTATTTCTTTAGCAAAAGTGATTATTACTCCACCTACAAGAGTAAATACTCCATTTGTTCTTTGTGATGGATCATGGCTTTGATATGACATACCAATTTGAACTACACCAAAGATTAATATGATTGTTCCAATTGCTCTTGTTAAAGTAAATATAAAGTTTGATAAGTTATTAATTACCCCAATTGGATCATCTGCAGCATATACTGGCATAGCAGTATTTAATGTAAATGATAATATTGTTGTAATCATCATTATCCTCTTTACTTTCTTTAAAGTTTTTTCATCAATTTTTTTCACTTTTCTTTTCCTCCTCTAATTTCTTAAAATATTCATCTATATTTTCAGATGATATAATTTCATAATTATCTTTATTTTTAATATTTTTGAATTTGTACTTATTAGTATTTAAATCAATATTTATTGTTGCTATTGCATTACTTGCTTCTCCATGAAAGTAAGGTTTAGCTTTACCATCAGTTGTATATTTGATATTGAGATGTTTTAAGATATTATACTTTTTATCTTTAATAGGTCTTTCGCCTCTTATAAAAAGAATTGCGTAATTATTATCTAACATTCTTACTTCATCTGGAGTTAATAGTTCTCTTCCTCCAATTTGATAATTAGTTGAATAGTTCCCGTTTCTTCCGCTACTTTTACCATGTGTATCTAAATCTATTGTGGCTTTACCTAGTAATTCAGAAATATATTTATGAGTTGATTGTTCATTTCCTCCCAAATATAAAAGTTCATCACAGTTTCCTACTATTGATTCCCACTGTTTTTCAAATAAAGCTTTGAGCTGAGCAAGGTTTTGAATTATGATTGATACAAAAACTCCTCTTGATCGCATAACACTTAAAATTTTCTCGAAATCATCAGGTAAACTTACGTTAGCAAATTCATCCATTACAAAATGAACTGGGACTGGAAGGTTACCATTATATTTTCTATCTGCAATAAAAAACAATTGCTGAAACAATTGTGTATATAAAATACTAACTAGAAAATTAAATGATGTATCATTATCTGGTATAAGAGCAAATAATGCTGTTTTCTTTTCTCCTATATTTGGTAAATCTAATTCATCAATTAATGTTAGTTTAGATAAACTATCTAAGTTAAACTTCTCTAGTCTTGCTGCTAAAGTTATTTGAATTGATTGTATAGTCTTAGGTGGAGAACTTCTATATTTTCTATAATACTTAAGTGCTACATGATAAGGATTTCTTTCTTCTAATCTATTAAACAGGATATCAAGAGGACTAGCATAACTTGGCTCATCCTCTCTAACATCTCCTGCAGATAGCATTTCAAGAACCATATCAAAGTTCTGTTCATCTTCTGGTGCTTCATGCCACAAATAATATATAAGAGCGGATAAAAGCATAGAAGCTGCATTATCCCAAAATGGATCTTGTGATGTTGATCCTTTTGGTGTTGTTGATTTAAATAAATTAGTAACTAATTTTTGTACATCATTATCATTTGTTATGTATACAAAAGGATTATAGCAATGACTTCTTTCCATATTAATTAAATCTAATACTTTTACTTCATATCCTTTCTGGATAAGTAAATTTCCAACATCTCTTATTATTTCTCCCTTAGGATCTAATACAACAAATGATGTATTGCACTGCATTATATTTGGCTTTGCATAAAATCTAGTTTTTCCTGAACCAGAACCACCAATTATTAAAGTATTAAGATTTCTTCTATGAAGTTTACCATTTAATCCTATTGATACTTTTTGAGTTAGTAATTTATTATTTTCTATTGGTTCTTGAATATATTTCTTATTTATTTCTCTTTTACTTCCCCACTTAGCACTTCCATGTTCTTCTCTTCTTCTATAATTTTTTCTAGTAGATAAATATACTACTATTATAAATATATAAATTATAGAAAATAAAAAAATAGTTCTAAAACTATTTTCAGTCCATCTTATTTTAAAAAAGTTAATATTATTAAATTCTTTAACTATATCAAATAAACTTTTACTTTTTATAGGAGCTATTACAAGAGCTAACCAAATTGTAGGAATAAGTCCTAATGAATAAATCCAATATGGAATCTTTTCATCTTGCATATTCTTTTTTCATTGATTTAATTAAAGGACAAACTCTTTCATATATCTTATGAAATTTAATCATCAAATCATCAATTGCATCTGTACTTATTTCTTGTTCTATAGATTTATTTCTATATTCCATTAATGCATTAAGCACAATGCCAACTTCATATTTATCTAATTCTATTTTTATTTTGTCATTCATCTACTAGTACCTCTTTCTTTACTTCTAACATGTTTATGTTCAGTAACTTTATTATTCATTTCTTTTTTAATCTCTTTAATCTCTTCTCTTACAGATTTTCTAGTAGAGACTTCTAAATTCTTTTTGCTCTTTAAGGAAGGTTCTGACTGACTCTCTTTTACCTTCCCCAAAGTCGGGTTTATATTTTGCTGTTCCTCCTTCTTTAGAGGTTTTTGTTTTTCTTCTTTTTGTTTCTTATGAGCCTCATTTACTGGTTCATGACCTTTAGCTTTTTCTTCCTTAATTTTTTCAATTTCACTTTCAATAGTAGCCATATCAACAGTAGCAAGTTTGAATCTTTCAACTATTCTATTAATCTTGGAAGCATCTTCTTCTTTAGTCATAATATCTACCATACCATCTTTATATTTCTTTTCTACTATTGCAGCAAATAAAACACCATATCTTTTTGCTTCTTCACTAAACTTTTCTAAGTCTTCAGTCTTAATAGAAAAAACTTTAAGTGGTCTTCCAGATTTAAGCATATTAGTAAGAGTTGTTTTACCTCTTACTTTTTGTTGATCTTTTGCAATTGCAACTAAGGCAGCAGCAACGTTTTTTGCTCCACTTCCAGATAATCTTGCAGCAACTTCAAATCCCTCTAATGATATTCTTACGATTTGTTCTGCTGCATCACTTGATGTGTTCACTTCTCTCACTTTCCTTTCTTTCGTATTCTATAAATTCTTGTATATTCCTCTCTATCTTAGAAATACGTTCTTCAATTCCGTCGCATAGTTTTATCACTCTCCTTATTTCAGCAACTTTTGGTTTTAGTTCTTCTAACATTTTACATATTTTTTCCTTATTAGAATCTTTAGATGATTCATAATATAATCTTTCTCTTTCTTCTAATAAATCATTTAATTCTTTTATCTTATTTTCTTTAAATAAAAAAAATTGCTCATCAGTTACTAAGTTTTCACTAACAAGCAATTTTGTTTCATTTGATATTTGATCTAGTTTTCTTGAGTCTTCTCTTATGGAAGCTGGTAGTTTTTTGTACGGCTTAGTTTTAGGTATAACATTTAATAAATAACAGTAATGCAAATAAAGAGCATAAATACCTTTTGGCTTTTCTCTTTTATAGTTATAATTCCTAAAGTATTTATTATTAGGCAAATCTAAGAATGGAATTCTTGGAGCCTTTTCAGATTTTATTCTTTCAGTTATTCTTTCTTTAGAATAATCATCTCCAAAATTCTTTACTCTTATGTTTTTCTTATACGGTTCTCTTCTAATTGTTAGAACATTATATCTATATTTAACTTCATAGTTCATAGCTTTTAAAAGATTTTCAAAATCTGTATAAGAATAAGCCATAGCTATTGCTCTATCTATATCTTTCTTAGTTGATACATAATAGTTATTATTCTCATAATTTTTCTTTTGATAATTTTTGTAATTAATTTTATACTTCTTTTTTTCTTTTTCTTCTACAACGCTAAGCCCATATTCTTTACATAATGAATCTGATACATCTCTAAGTTCTGCGTATGTTTCTCTTTTATCATAATATCTTTTTCCATCTTTAAATGATACTGAATTAATTACAAAATGATTATGAAAATGTTTCTTATCCATATGAGTTGATACTATTACTTCAAATCTATCTCCCCACATTTCTTCGGCAAGTTTTAATCCAATCTCATGACATAATTTTGGAGTTACTTCTCCATATGCAAAGGATTGTATTGCATGAAAGGCAATTATTCCACCTTCTTTATGATATTGTTTCTTTGTAATAATCATTTCCTTATATGCAGTTTCTGGCATACAATTAATTCCTGATACATAAAGTTTTTGTTCAGTTTTGTAATCAGCTTCTGAATAATCTAAAACATCATGAAGGTCTTTATAATTAATACTATCAGTTTTTTCTAAATCAGTAGCATATTCAAGTACATGATCAAGTCTTGATTTAACAGGCCAAATTTTTGTTACAGCCATTATTTTTATTATTTATTACAAGAATTTAAATAATTCTTTTTCATATTAATCATGAACTCATTCCACTTTTTTGCTTCTGCTTCATAATATTTTTTATTTATATTACCAGTAGTATTTGCTATTCTTGCTATTTGATTTAGATTTATACCTATTCCTCTTAATGCAACCATTGCTTCATAAAATCTATCATCTGGTTTTTCTTTTAAGACTGTATCCATAATTAATGCTCTTAAAACTTCTGCTTCATTAAGGTTTGTTGCTCTACATTTTCTTTCAAGTTCTTTGACTTCCATTTGATTTAGCCAGAACTGTTTTTTTATATTTCTCGTCCTCATAGCATTCTCCATTTAATCTATTAATTTGAAGGCAACACATAACTGTGATTCCAGATAGTCCTCCAATAACTAAACCTAATATAAAAAATAATAATTCCTTCATTTGTTTCTCCTTTCATAAACTTAAGGGTTTGGGATTTTCCCACATTTCGAATTTTACCCTCTTGGGAGTAAAAATTCAGTGCTTGCTAATCCAAGAAGACTAATTTAGTTCTGCGTTACAATATGGGCAATAGTAATAGTCTTCTTGTTCATCTTCTGAAAGAATACTCTTAATATTTAATTTAATTTCTTCTCCAATTTTTAAATCAATTGCTTCTGTTTCATAAGCAATATCTTTCAAAAATTCCAATAATAGTTCTTTGTTTTCTGATTCTAATTCTAAACAATTATCATTGATTTTTTTAATTGTAATCATATAATTATTATCTTCTTTTTCGTTAAAATTATTTATTCCGTCTGCTAAATAATTTAGATTTAAATCTAATACTTTTGCAATTTTTGCAATTGTACTAAATATATTTTTAGTTCCTCTATCTTTTTCAATTTCACAAATTGTTGTTGGAGATACTCCTGCAAGTTGTGCTAGCTTTCTAATAGAGATTCCTGCTCTTATTCTTTCTTCTTTTAAAATTTTATTAATATTATTTTCATAATTCATGTTCTTTACCTCTTTCATAATTTAGTGTTTTTATTTCTTTTATATGACATAAATAGTCATTAAAATCTTTACCATATTTTGGTGGTTCATCTATAATTTCATATTTATTATTAATTGAATTTTTTAATCCAATAGTAGCTAATCTTCCTGCTTCATCATTATCTAAATGTAAATAAATTTTATTTATATTTTTGTTATTGTATAAGAATAGATTCAATGCTATAGGAAGTTTGCTATCTTCTGTTATCTTTGCCGGCTGATATACTCCAGCTAAAGATAATAAGTTTTCTTCATGATAATTTTTATTTTCTAATTTTAAAAGTGTTGCATATGATAATAAATCAATAGCACTTTCAAATAAATGAATTGAATCTTTTTCTTTATTATAAGATTCTAATTTAAAAGAAAATGCTTTATTAGATCCGTAACAATCATGCATATATCTTGTTTTATTTGTTCCTCTTATACATCCAAACTTTGGATTATGATTTGAATCAAATCCTACAAATACTACATTATGATTGTCTTTAGATTCATATATTAATTCTTTATCTACACATTCTTTAATAATATCTTCATCAATTCCTCTAGATTTTAAATAAGAAATAACTTTATTATTATTTTCATTTTTATCTGGTAATTGTAATTCAATATACTCTTTTTTCTTTTCAGTATAGTTATATTTTATTGGCCCATTTGAATAGCCAAGTACTTCTGCCATTGCATCAGTAAATGAATAATTTTTTACTTGAATTAGATAATCAAGAGCTGATTTTCCTCCAATTCCTTTTGAAAACCAATACCACATTCCATTAGATATTTTTAAACTATCATGTTCTTTAGTTGTATAAGTATCTCTACTAAAATATACAAGTTCATCAGGATTTCTATTCTTTAAATATGTATAAAGATCAATTTCTTTTGCTTTTCTTATTTCTTCTTTTGAATAAAAAGCCATACTTATTTCCTTTCTATTAAAATGAAAAGAAGCAACCTTATTGTTGCTTCTCATCATCTAATAACCTCAGTTGTTTAAAATAGTAATATAAATTATTCCCGCCAAGAAAAAATGCATTTCTCATGTCTATATCTCTTTTGTTTAGATATAAGACTTGAATTTTTTCTAATGCTTCTGCATCAGATTTCGATAGTTCCATAGGTGTATTATCTTCTAATACTTTTCTCAAATTTGGGTGTTTTTTTAATAACTCCTCAATATCATTTAATATTGAATCATATTCTTCAGTTCCTCGTCCCATTTGATATGTAGTATTCTCGATATATGACCATAAACTACCATCTTGCATTTCAAAGTAAGATTCTAATTGTTCCAAGCTTTCACCACCTTTGAAACAATTTTATATTAGCTATTTTTTAAAAACAAATGTGCAATTTTTATCTTTCCATGTCTTGTTCTTTGTTTTCTTGACTTCTAGAAGATAGAAATGTAACTTTTTCTGCTATTACATTTAATTTATATACTTTAGTTCCATCCTCTTTTTCATAATTATCAGTTTGAAGTCTTCCTTTTACTCCAAGAATATCTCCTTTTTTACAATATTCAGCGGTAGTTTCTGCTATTTGATTCCATAGTGTGCAATCTACAAAATCCGTCTCATAAACTCCTTCTGCATTTTTATAACTTCTAGGAATTGCCAAAGTCATATTTAAAACTTTCTTTCCATCTTCTAATTCTTTTGTTTCTAAATCCTTTGTTAATCTTCCAACTAAAACTATTTGATTCAACATACCTCATCTTCCTTTCTTTGTTTATCACTCTTAGTTTTTGTTCCACTTAAAAAAGCAATTATTTCTTTATTCTTAATTGCTTTCTTTAAATCAATAATTATTAATGAATCTTTTGATTCAAGATTTTTAATTCTTACTAAATCTTCCATTTTCATCATTAATATTTTCTTTTCTGTATTAAAACCTGCTTCAAATAACTTTTCTAATAATTTAGTTATTTGATTTAAATTATATTTTGAATTCATACTTCACTATCCTCCATAAATTCAAAAATATATACAATTTGTTTTTCGGTATTGTGTTTACAAGTTATTAAAGTCATAACTGTTTTTTCTTTATTTCTTATAATATTGGCTTTTCCATTTTTATTAATCTCATAACTATTTACAAGTTTATATTGAAATCTTCCTCCATTATAATAAACATATGATATATCACCGATAGACAACTTTGGTAAATTTTTAAAATAAGAAATATATGATGTTCCACTATGTCCAGCTAATATAAAGTTTCCTTTTTCTTCATCTGGCATACTAGATTCTTTTAATAAATAGATATTTTTATTAACATTATTTAGTTTTGAATTCTTTGCATATATTCCTCTTTTTAAATTAATTTTTGGTATTTCTAATACTGCTATATATTTCTCGTTGTTAGTTTCAGTCTTTTGAACTTTTGCAGTATTATCTTCTTCAACTATGTTTCTATCATCAGTTTCTACTATTGGATCATCAAAATATTCTTCTATTTTTATATCATTTTCTAGTTTACTTATATATTGATATAAATATTTTCCACCAATAATAGAAATACCTAATAATATCATAATTAAAGAACTGAATATCACTATCCAGTCCTTATTTTTTTCTTTTAATTTCATATACAATTACTCCTATTCCTAATAGTATTATTATTGTTCCTATAATCTCAGGAATGTAGTTATTATCTAATAAAGTATTTGGTACTTCTACAATTACTTGTTCATTTGTCATTGTACATTTAACTATTTCACCATCTTCTAGAATTTCAAAATACATCTTTTCAGTATTTAAAATATATCCATCTGGCGCTTCTTTTTCTAGAATATAGTATCTTCCATACCTTAGTTCTTCAATGACTATTTTACCTTCTTCATCAGTTATTCCTTCAAATACTAATTCATCTTTGTCATTATATATTTCTATCTTAGTATTAGGTAATGGTTCACTTGTAGAAAAGTCTATTTTGGAAAATTCTAAAGTACCTATAATTGGTTTATTAGTCATTTCAGCTTTAACTATTTCTCCATTTTCTTTAATCTCAAAATACACTTTTTCTTCTGTTATTACATATCCAGTTGAAGGCTCTGTTTCTATAATATAATATTTACCAAGTGGTAAATTATCGATTTTAACATTTCCTTCTTCATCAGTAATTCCACTATAAATTAGTTCATCATTTTCATTAAATATTTCTATTTTTGTATTTGGAATTACTTCTCCATTTACTAAATCCGTTTTAGTAAATTCTAAGTGACCTTTCTTCAAATAATTTAATAATTTAATTGTAGTGATTACTACCTCTGTTTTATTATCTTCACTTTTTAATTCAACATCATATGTTTTATCATCTAATAAATAGTTATCTAAAGTTTTAGTTTCTTTAATATAATATTTACCTAAATATAAATCACTAAATGTTACTTTACCATCACTACTTGTAGTTAGTTCTTTAACTAATTCGTCTTTTTGATAATAAACTATACCATCTAATGTCTTAATTTCTTCAGCTGCATATAAAGCTATTTTTACATCCTTTAATGGAATTGGTTCATAATCAAATCCAATGTCAGTTATTTTTAATTCTTCACCATTTTTATTAATCACTACTTGTCCTTTAATTTGTTGATTTTCATATTTTATTTCAAAATAGTCACCATATTCATCATCTTTAATTAAAGTTGTTTCATCATCTAATCTAAAAGATAACTTAGAATCATTTAATAGATATCCATCTGGTGATGTTATTTCTTCTAAAGAATAATTCCCTGTAATTAATTCATAAGGTGTAATAAATACTCCATTCTCATCTGTTTTAAATTCACAAATTTCTTCTTTTTTAGGATATGTTACTGTTTGGCATACATACTTATTGTGATCTTCATCATAAATTTTGAATGTAATATTTGATACAAGTAATGGTAATTTACTGTCAGCATCAACCTTAGTTACTTTTAATTTTGCAGTTACTGGTGCATTCGTGAATGAAAGATTAATTATTTCATCACTATTTTCATTAACAGTAATTGTAAAATCATCTACTTTAATATAACCGCTTAAAGATGTAATTTGCTTTCCTGTATATGTTCCATAAGGTAAGGTAAATTCAATATATCCATCTTTATCAGTTGTAGATTCTAAAACTAATTCATTTTTATTATTATAAAATTCAAACTTTATATTTTCTTCTGGTGTTAAAACTCCTGTATCAGCTTTAGCATAATACTTGTGAAGTTTAACAGGTCTTTTTATTATTTGCTCATATACTGTCATTTCAGGATATAAGTTTTCTTCTGTTACTTCAAATGTATATGTCTTATTATCTAGTTCATATCCTTTTGAACTACTAATTTCTTTTAGATTATAAATACCTAGATATGGTAAATAATCACTGGTAACATTTCCTTCTTCATCAGTAATAATTGTTGTTATTAAATTATCTGCTTCATCATATATTCCATAACTAGCACCGGATAAAGTAGCTTCAGTTGATGAAGGATTATCTCCAGTATCTCTATCAACTTTATGAAGTGTTAGTTTACCTCCAATTATTTTAACCTTTAGAGATACTGATACTGGATCATAATTACCAACTCTAAATACATTTTGTGAACCATCTACGTAATATAAAACTGGATAAGAATCATATTTAGTTGTACTCTTTTTAAAAGTAATTGTTCCGTCTCCTACTGCATTTGGAGTAATAGTTAAATTATTACCACTTTTACTTACAGTTAAATTATTTGAGCTAGTAACTGTGTAATCAGATAATACATTATTAGAATCAGTTACTGTTATACTTGTTCCTAAATTAACTGTATTATTTTCAATGGTAATATTTGGTGTAGTTAAATGTCTATCTACCAATGCATTAATTTCAGCAATTTCATCATCATATGATGTAATTCTATTACCATTTAATGTATCAGTAAAATAGATATCTGATTCAGGATTAGTAATTCTCCATATCATTACTTGAGTTATTGCATACCATTTTTTATCAGTATGACCAGAATAATCATAACCGTAATATGCGATTAGTGATATTCTTTTCCATTGTGCTGCAGATAGATTAGCAACAGTCCACCAATCTGATCTTGCAACATTATAAACATTGTTATTATCAATATCAGTATATGGCTGAATGCAATATACGAATTTATTATCTTCACTTCTTCTAATAAATCTTGCTTGTTGATATTTGGTATATCCATTTGGTTTTACTTTTTTTATGTAAATTTCACTTATATATTCACTTGGCCATATTGCTTGACCTGAATACTTTTCAGCATATACTTTCATATTTCCAAACATAAAAAAAGCACTTAAAACTATAAGTGCACTTAATAAATATTTTTTAAGTTTCATTTTAATTTCCTTTCTCTTTTAGTAAAGACTTAACATCGCTCCTAAAAATTTTCCTGAAGGACTATAAACTTCATAACACCAAAAACTGATGAAATCATTACTTTCATCATCAACAGTTTCTTGTCCTTCTTTCTTACATGCATCCATATTAGCATGCGTTACCTTCTGCCAATTCATAATTGGCTTATTGTAATATTCATCTTCAGATAGTCCAAGTTCTTCCCATGGTTTTTCTGCTACAGATTTAGATTCTTCTTTTTTACTATCTGAAGAAATTGATTTTGTATCTTGTTTAGGCGTTTTTGTTTGTTTCTTCTTTGCTTCCTCTTTGCTTGAAGCAGTATTTGTTTCTTTTTTTACTTCAACTTTCTCTTCAATCTTAGGTTCTTCAATAGCAACATTTTCTTCTACTGGTTCTTCAATTTTTTCCATAACATCAATACTTTTATTTTCTTCAAGGACTTCCTCAATGTTAAAGTTTTCAATTGGAGTACTAAAAGCATTTCCCACTCCAACAATTAAACTTATCAAAACGATCAAAATGTATAATTTTAAAAATCTCACATTACATCTCTCCTTTTGCCTGTATACTAGCATACTAATTCACTACTGTCATTTGTACGATTCATACATATTTTCTTTCAGTTAGTAATTAATAGTTAGTATATTTATTTAGGGTAGATTGTAAGAAGGGACTTTACGGAAAACATACTCCCACTATCTCTCCATATCACGATTTCTCAAGTGATGTGAATAAAATTCAATTGCTTTTACTACGAAGTTTTCAATTTGATCATTATCAATATTTTTTGGGAGTACACTTCGTATCCTACTCTCATTAAATCTCATTTTTGGAATTTGATTTGGTTTTTCCTGTGAGAGTATTTCATCAATTTTATCTGTATCTAATTTACCTTCTTGACTTAATCTCTTCATGATTATTGTTTGTGCATGAGATGGAGTACAGTCATTATATTCAATACAATCTAATAAAGCATATTGTTCTTCCTCTTTTAGATAGGATAACTCTACTCCTGGGTTGAATGCTATTTTTTTATTGTCTACTTTTTCTAATAACTCAGGTATTAGATATGTTAATCTTATATATCTGTGAATTTGATTTCTACTATCTCCACTTTGTTCAGATAATTCTTCATAAGAATTTAACTTCATCCCAACTTGGGAAAAAGTTAGGTCTGTTCTTTTTCCTTGACGATTCATCGCATCTAATTTCATTTTATATGCAAAAGCTCTCTCACTAGGTAGAATCTCCTCTCTTTGCATATTACTATCAACCATAGCAATGATTGCTTCATCATCTGATAATTCTCTTACAATACATGGAATTTTATTTAGTCCAGCTAATTCACTTGCTCTTTTTCTTCTATGACCTGATATCATTTCATATCTTCCGTCTTCTTTAGGCCTTACAAGCGCTGGAACTATTACTCCCTTATCCTTTATACTCTCACTCATTTGAAGTAGTTCATCATTATCTATTACTTTAAATGGGTGATCAGGAAAATTATCTATTTCTGATATATCTATTTCGGTAATTAATTCAGAATTGTTTTTAACTCTTTCTTCCTCAGTTGTGAATAAATCATCTAACTTGGGAAGGTGCATCTTTTGTTTTTGTTCTGCCACAGTCAATTACCTCCTTTGCAAATTGCAAATAACTCTCTGCAACTTTACTATTTTTGTCGTATTCAAAAATACTTTTACCAAGTGCTGATGATTCTGCTGTTTTAACAGCTATTGGAATTTGAGTTTCATAAATTTTAATTTTACTCCCATAATCATTTTCTAATTGTTCTTTTATTTCTCTAGATAGATTTGTTCTTCTATCTACCAGAGTAAGAAGTATTCCCTCAATCTTCAGATTCTTATTAATATATTTATTGATTCTATTGATTGACTGAATTAAAGAAGTCATTCCTCTAGCTGCTAAGTATTGACTTTGAACTGGAATAATAACACTATCAGCTGCTGCCAATGCATTTATATTTAATATAGCTAAGCTTGGCATACAATCAATTATTATATAATCGTATTTATTTCTCAAACCTGCGATTGCATTTTTCATAGTATTTTCCCTGCTCATTGCAGAAGCAAGTGCAATTTCAGATGCTGATAAATCCAAATTTGAAGGTATTAAGTCAACATGCTCTTTATGATGAAGAATTGCTGCTTCTGGATCAATAGGACAATCATTTATTATTCCATCCATTAAATCTGCAATAGAATATTTATAATCATCTTGGTTATACCATCCCATATAAGTAGTTAAATCTCCTTGAGGATCAGTATCTATTAATAAGACTTTATAACCTTGTTTAGCAAGTGCAACTCCTAAACTAAAAGTTGTAGTTGTTTTACCAACTCCTCCTTTTTGATTAGCTATTGCTATTGTTTTACTTTGAGGCATGTTTATTCACCTCAACTTCATCATATAAGAATAAGCTCTTTGCTTTTTCATATATAAATGTTTTGATTTTAGTATCAATAAACTTTATCTCTTCTTTGCTCAAATCTAACGCAATATTTAGTTGTTCATCATCTTTGTTTTCTAAATATTTTAATTTGCAAAAGGAAGATAATAAATAATCATCATTTATATACAAATTAAAAAAGAAGTTATCTAACAACTTCTTCCATGCTTTTAATCTTGATATTCTATCGTCTTCATCTATTCGTATTATTATATCTTCTACAGTATGTCCATAAATCTGTGTTTTAGATTTAGACCAGGAATCTTTTCCATCATTAATAGTACCAAGGATTTCTTCTCTTCTTTTTTCTATCAGCTTATCTATCTTTTTGTAATTATTCAAGATAAACGATATTTCTTTTCCAACTTCTGCTGGATAATTCATATTAAACTCCTTTCTATTAATCCCTAGAAAGGATGAGTATTATATTTATAACAATTAAAAAAAGCACTTCACAAGTGCTAATTGTTTATTCCGCTCCTTTTCCAAATAATACTACTTGGAATGTCTTAAAGAAAATTTTAATATCTAATTTTAAGCAACAATGTTCTGAATAATATTTTTCAAGTTGAAGTCTCTTTAAAAAACTTACATCACTTCTACCACTTACTTGCCAGTATCCAGTTAAACCAGGTTTAGTAGATACTATAGAACAGAAATATGCCCCCATATCAGCTTTTTCGCGTGGTAAATATGGGCGGTTTCCAATCATCGCCATTTTTCCCGTAAATATGTTCAAAATCTGAGGAAGCTCATCGATTGAATATCTTCTAATAAACCTACCAGCTTTTGTTATTCTTGGATCATTTTTTAATTTCTTGTTTTCTTTGTATTCTTCAGCTAATTCTTTGTTTTCTTTCAATAGTTTTTCAAGTACTTTATCTGCATCAGGAACCATCGTTCTGAATTTAAAGAAGTTAAATTCTTTTCCACCTTTTCCAATTCTTTTTTGCACTAAGAAAATACTATGAAAATCTCCTGTACAAATATATAATATTTTTACCATTAATATAATAGGAATTAGAAATACCAATCCTACAGAACTAACTAATAAATCAAAAATTCTTTTTACTATTCTATAAGGTATGCTATTAACACCTTTAACTGTTTCTACGATATCTTCTTTTTTATCTAATGTCATATCTGCAGTCCCTACATTCTCATTCATTTTTACACCCCATAATTTTTTATTTTTCATTACTACTCCATCTTGCTATTCTTGTTGTTAATTAGTGAATTGTCTTTTTACTATTCTTTTTTCATATATTGTTATATATAGATTAAAAAATTGTTTCAACAATCAACAATTCAATTTATATTTTTTATTTATATTTCGAATTAAAATTACCTCTAATAATTTTAAATAAATCTATTGCTATAACACATCAATTGTTATCAATAGTCTCTTGTCGTTTTTAAACGAAAATTAAATTTCAATCAAAAATCATCATTTTTTAGTCATTTTTGACTATTTTTTCAACTTTTTGAAAATCGATTTTAACCAGTGTTTATAAGGCTTGGCGACCGATTCAAAATTTTTTCAAGCCTTAACTTGTGACGTTAATTACTTGTGGAAGTTCATCTAATGATGTTCTTCTTAAGAAGTTACCTGCTTTTGTAATTCTTGGATCATTAGCCAGTTTTTTATTTATTTTATATTCTTTAGCTAGTTCTTTATCTTCTTTAAGTAGTTTTTCTAGTATTTCATCAGCATTAGGTACCATTGTTCTAAATTTATAGAATTTAAATAGTTTACCATCTTTACCTATTCTATCTTGAGTAAAGAAGATAGAATGGAAATCACCATTGAATATATAAGCTAGTTTAACTACTAATGCTACTGGTATTAGGAAGATAAATCCTATTAGTCCTAATACGATATCAAATAATCTTTTAACTATTCTATATGCAATTTTTTTTGAAGAAGTTGCGTTTTCCATAACACTCACTCCTTCTTTTACAGCTGTAGCTGTCTTTATATCTTCATTCATGTACTTCAAACCTGCATTTCTATATATTTAATCTTTATTAATATCTTATGTTAGCCTATTACATTATACTATATTTTTATAAGCTAAACAATATTCAAAAGACTAATTGTCATTTTTTGTACTGGGTATTATTTTCCGTACCTAATGTATTATATACAAAATGATTAAAAATGCAAATATAAGTTAAAAAAAAGAAACTAATTATTTAGTTTCTTTCTTTTTATTGTAGAACTTAGTACATAAGCTATTGCTGATATTATAAATACTACTATACATATAATAATTAGATCTTTAGTATTAGGATTGGCTGGTACAAAGACAGCTTGTATTAAGACATCAGATGATGACATTGTAAATTTATAATCAGTAAAAGTAACTGTATTGCCATCAGCATCTGTTACTTTTACTTCAGATAGACCACCTCTACTATTAATTACATTATATCATAGAAAAAAGAAGATTACTCTTCTTTTATTTTTCTGTTGGAGGTTGTTTCCATATTGCATGATACAAATGTGAATCTTTAGTATCTCTTTGGAAACCTTGTAATGATAATTCTGTATCACTAAATGATGCTAATACTTGTAATTTATCTAATGTATCTGGATCTGATATCCATGGTGCTTTATATGTTTGAGTATTCATAGAACTAGTATACATTAGATAATAAACAGTTGATGAATTATCAGATAAATACTCTTGTAAGTCTTCTGATACTTCTACTCTAACAGTATTTTTAGTATGATTCTCTATTCCTCTATTCAATCTTGAGAAATCTAAGTAATAACCATTACTTACTTGATATAAAGGTCTTGGGAATGAATCATATGTTACTTCTTCTAATAATTCATTAGTTTCAGAATCATATACTTTAATAAATGAATCTTTAGTAAAATGATCTTTAAAAGCATTTAATACTAAAATATTATTATATTCTGAATACTCTGCTGTTTGGAACCATGCAGTCTTTTCATTTAAAATATATTTATTATTATCAAAATGTACTGTTATACTTGTTATTTCTTCAGTATCAGAGAAACTACCTCTTGTAGTATCTAAGACGTAAGGACGATCTTCAATATGAATATTGGTATTAATATTGAATTGGAACTTTCTAAGTCCATAAACTACAAATGGTAAACTTAATATTGATAAACTTATTATAAATACTAATAAAGCTTTTTTCTTTTGATAAGCTACTATAGCTATTATAAGTGATACTACTAATAAACCTACTACAATATATGACATACTACTTCTAGTATATGGATTTTCTTCTCCAGAACTAATATCTAATATATAGGTATTCTTTTCTGTATATGTACCATCATCATTAAAAGCTTCTACAGGTATTTCTTTATCATATGTTACAACCATTAAAGCTTCTTTTTCTTCTCCAGCTTTAATTGTTTTAGCATCATTATAAGAAATACTGTATTTAATGTATTCTCCTTCACTAAATGTTTCTTTTTCTTCTAATAGATACTCTTCATTACTATTGTTTTTAATAGTAACTTTATATTGAGCTGAATCATTAGGCAATGTAAATGATAGATTAAAAGAAACATTTAAGCCTTTAAATGTAGGTTTTTCTATTTCAGTTACTCCTTCTGATTTTTCAATTAATTCAATATCTTTTATTTCTATATCTGCTGCTTTTACTACAAAAGGCATGAAAAATAGAAATAAAAGAGCTATTACTTTTTTCATACATACTACTCCAATTCTAAGATAATAATATCACACTTATTGTCATTAATTAAGAGTTATTAAATATATGTTTACACTTTAATTCAACATAGTGAGACCAAGATAATTGTGAACGCAGTGCGTTCACTTTTTCATCTCTAAATAAAAGATAGAATTTTCTCATATTCATAAGATTTCTGCAACTATACTTATTAGTGTTTAATTCCTTAGTTAGTCTAATAGAATATTCTTTTATTAAATTATCACCATACTTAGCTCTCTTTTCTCCTCCTTGTGCTTCAACTATTAGTCTTCCTATTTCATAGTAAGTTTCTAAATCATTTCTATTCTTACTATAGTCCTTAACTCTTTTATATACTTCATTATCTATTAATTTATTCTTTATTTCATTGTAATAATTCATTTTTACCTCTTTACTTTGTATTCTCTAATATATATTCTTGGATCACTACAATATTCAATAATATATTGATTATTCTTTTTTGATATGATTATTCCTATTGTTTTATCTTGATTAATAGTTCTTATATTCTTATCTATGTAATTCATATATACTTGTATTTGTCCTATATGTTCTTTTTTTAATTCTGTTACTTTTAGTTCTACAACTACAAAGCAGTTGTAGATATAATTGAACAGAATTAAATCTATGTAGTTATAAGTGTCACCTATTTTAATTTTATATTCTTGATCTATATAGGAGAAACCATTACCAAGTTCTTTTAAGAAAGATGATATATCTTCTAATATAAGCTGTTTTAAGACCTTCTCACTTATTATTTCTATATTACTAGTATTCTTTATTATAATTGGATCTTTAATTAAATCTTGAATCTCTAAATTAGTTTTAGAAACAAGTTTATTTCTAGTAGTTATAGGCAATCTTTCATACTCTTTAGATTTAATTTTTTCTATCATTTGACGAGAACTAAGGTTATAATTTATTGATATATTCTCATAATAAATGATTTTATTATAATCTACTAAATCGAGCAAGATTTTATAATGAGTCCATGTCAATTGGTCACGCAGTGCGTGACTTTTTCTAAAAATGTAATACTTCCTCATATATTTTAATAATGTCACTCCATAATTCTTGTTTAGTTCCCTAGTTAATCTAATAGAATACTCTTTTATTAAATTATCACCATACTTAGCTCTTTGTTCTCCACCCTGTGCTTCTATTAATAGTTTACCTACATTGTAATAAGTTTCTAAATCATTTCTATTCTTTGAATAGTCTTTTACTTTTTTATATACTTCATTATTAATTAATTGTGTTTTTATTTCGTTGTAATAATTCATGTTTACTCCTTTGCTATGTATGTTTAATGTGTTAAAATATATTTAGGAGGGCACAACAAGTGCCACCTAATATTTCAGTGTCACTCTTAATGAGTGCTTTTTTTATTTGGTTTTATCATCAACTATATATGTCCTCCTACTTATATTATTGTCAGTCGAAGGTCGATTTCCTTTTTTATTGCATAAAAAAATAACCATTAAGGTTATTTTTTTGTATATGTATAAGTTTGACCTTTTTTATTAAAGTCAAAAGTATCACTAAATAAATGTTCTTCTTCTGTTAAAGATCTATTTATTAGATTGGAACAGATTACTGTTCCATCTTTAGATAATAATCTAGATATATTATCTTTAGCTATTTGAAGTCTTGTTTTATCACCTCTAGCCCATTCTAAGATATTAGAGATTAATAAGATATCATATGTATCTTGTAATTCAAATGGTTTAAATAAATCAAGGTGATAAAAAGTTAGAGGTTCATCTATGTAATCTAGTAATTCTTCTGGTTTAGTATATAGAGTTTTACCTTCTGGTTGTTTATCTATATCATAGAATAAATTAGGTAAATAACTATTATCATATATATGTTTTTTAAAGAATTGTAATACTCTTAGTTCTTCTTCTGAACTAGGTTTAACTTTTTTTAGTAATTCTAATAATCTTCTATTATTATAAATATTAGGATATAAAGAATTACCATATTTAATTGACCATATTCTTAAATAATAGTAATAAAGAGTTAATCTATTAAAGTCAAAGGAATCTACCTTAGATGCATCTAAAAAACGTGCTGTTAGTACTTGATCAGATGATGCAAGTACTGATAGTACTTTTTTATCTTCAAAATCTACATCTAAGTAATCTACTAAGTTTTCATTGGCTTGATAATATATTCTTCCATAACCATCTACTTCTTTATTCATAGTTATTAATCTACTTACTAAATAGTCTTTTGTAAATTCACTTTTCTCCATAATAAAAACCCCCCTTAATGGTATTTAATTTACCATTAAAGAGGTGTTTAGTCAAAAATTGCTATTTGTAACAAGCCATTCGATAATAACCATTATCGCTTCGGTTTATAATTGAATCTGTTACTCTATATTCTGTAGAATATAACTCTTCACATCTATCGTAATTTTCAAAGAATCTTTCTGATTTTTCCAATTCCTCTTCTGTCATATTAGAATGCCATGCTTGATATTCGACTTCTTGAACGCAAGCATCCATTTCTTCAGTATAATAAATAATCTCTTCATTTCCAAATTCAAATGCATATCTTATTTCATCCACAGCATTAAAATCGAATGAAGATGCTAAATAATCTTCCCATGTAGAGCCTTCATCATATCTGAAATAAAATGTTTTTTCATTAGGATTATATTGACACGACCTTAATGCAAACATTGGATATGATGGTTCTATTTCAATATTAGCATCTATTTCTATAGATATCTTTTCTAAAGCATAGATTACTACTGGAATAAACAATATAAATGGTAATAACAATAACATGTCTCTCTTTTTATTAAATACTAATAATAGTATTAAAGATATGATTGCTATGATTGCTATTAAATATGGTAATGAAGATGTATATGGATTTTTTCATCACTTGATGTTTCTCCATTAGTTAAGTTAATAACCATGGAATTATTCTCTTTATATTTACCATCTTCAAATTCTTCTACTGGTACTTCTTTGTTATAAGATATTGTAATAAAGAATTCTTTAGTTCCTTTAGATTTAACTATTTTATCTCCGTCATAAGAGAATTCATATTTAATGTATTCTCCTTCACTGAAACTAGTTGTATCATCTATTTCATAGTCTTTATTAGAAGTATTTTCTACTACTACTTTGTATTTTACAAATTCATCTATTTCACTAAACTTTAAATCAAAACTTAGTTTTAGATTTTCAAATTCAGGATGTTCATCTACTTCTAATCCTTCTGTATAATCTTCTAATGTTACTTCTTTTATTTTTACATCTTGAGCATTAACTATAAATGGTATAAATAAAAGTGATAAAAATATTAATATTTTTTTCATGATATACCTCTATTCTTACTTAGATTATAACATATAAAAAAATACTTACAATATGTCATAATATTCATTTACATAAAAAAACCTGTTTATTAACAGGTTTTATCTACATCCTCCTATACTATATTCTCCTTTAGATGAAGGAAATATTTCACTAGTTTGTTCATATCGTGTGCCATATTCGTTATAACAATAATCGCTTCCAGTCATGTCCCCCAAACATTCTCTATATCCTTCTTTTAAGAAATAGTATATATTTCTATCTAGTAATTGTTTGCTTTGTTCATCTAAGTCGTTATAGTAATTACTTTCATAGAATGCTTCCCAAGTCATACCTCTTTCGTATTCTATATTTAATTTTCCACTTATACGATCAGAACTATTAGGATCTAATTCCACACAATAATAGCTATAATCAAATGATTGTGTTTTCTTTTCAATAGAAATGTTTGTTTCTATTTCTATAGATATTTTTTCTAAAGCATAGATCATTACTGGTACAAATAGTATTAATGCTAATAACAACATTAAGCTTTTTTTCTTTTTGAATGCTACTAGTAGTAATACTAATGCTATTACAGCTAGTATTACTACTACATATGGTAATGATGCAGTATATGGATTTTTTTCATCACCATTAGATAAATCTATAGTCATAGCATTTTGTTCAGAATATTTACCATTTTTAAATTTATCTGCTGGTACTTCTTTATCATATGAAATAGTTAAATTTATATCTTTTTTTTCTCCAGCTTTTAGTATTTCAGAACCATTTAAAATACTAACATCATATTTTAAATATTCTCCATCACTAAACTTAGTTCCTTTTTCTATTTCATAGTCTTTATCTGTATTGTTAGTAACTTGTACTTTATAAACAACTTTATCTCCTACTTTATTAAAAGTTAAGTCAAAGTTAATTTTTAATCCATCATATGTTGGATCATTAGGTTCATCCATACCATCTGTTAGTTCAGCTAATTCAATATTAGTTATTTCTATATTTGATTTAGCATTAACTATAAATGGTACAAATAATAGTGTTAATAATATTAATATTTTTTTCATAATGTACTCCTTTTATTACTTGATTCTTGGTTTTGTTGTGTTAGTCTTGATAATTCTTGGAATGATAATTTTATAAATTCCATAGTATCAAATGTATGAACATCTATTTTATAATTTGTAGATGCTATGTAATTAATTATTGCTAGAACTGTTTGTTTTGGTATAAATGATTGTTGATCTTCTGGTAATAAATAATAAGTATAAACCAAATGAGCTATATCACTATAATCAATGTATAACAAAGGTTCTAGTTTTATTTCTTCTTCTGATCCCATAAAACTAACTAAACGATCATAAGATAGTCTTACTTCTTCTGGATTCAAAAGCTTAACTCCTTCTCTTTTAGGAATACTAGCTAATTGTAATTCAAATCTATACATTTCAATGTTTCTATCTAAATATCGTAAATTTGAGTTTAAAATGTAATCTGGTAAAGTTAAGAATTTTTTGTAATCTTCTTCTTTAAAAAGTTCAATAGGAGTTCCAAATATTCTTATAGCTATAGCACTTAGTGTTTTATAACCATTTACTCTTGAAACATATTTTATAATATTTCTCATTTTTTTAGCTGTTTCTTCTGGTCTATTAACAAAGTCTCCATTGATATTGTGATATATATTTATAAATGTACTATAACTTGTTAATAAGGCTGTAGAAAAAGTATATTTTTTCTTAATTGTAAATGGTTGATTATTTATAATGAAGTTTCCATTTGATATTCTTAGTTCATCTGTTAACCTATAATCCTGGTCTTCATCAGAAAATAATCTAACAACATACGTAAGATCATCTTTACCAACAATATCCTCTATAAATTTAATGTTTAAGAGACAATTTTCATTTATTTTTGAAAAATGGAAAATAGCATGATTTAATGAAGGGAATTCCTTTATTGTTTTTTCTCTGAACTTTTTAATAAATTCACTTTCTCTTATTATTTTTGCTAATTCACTAGCTCTAATAAAACTTGTCATTATTGATTGAAACTTTGGAACATCGTCAGAATATACAGCCTTATTTGGATAAGAGTAAAGTTCATGTCTATCTAATCTTAGTATCCATGACAAGTCATTGTGATATTTGTCTAATAGATAAGATAATCTATCAGATGAACATAAAATAATATCTATTGGAAGATCATTCATTCGGTCTATATCACCATGACATGCTTTATATAATAGTTTAATAGTTTCAAAATCAGCATCTAAATAAGTATCTTTTAATTTTGTTGCGTCTACATAGGTCATACCACTATTTTTAGCTAATATATCAGTTGATAATGTTGTTGTATCATAAATATATTCAAATATTCTTTTGCTTTTTCTAACAGGATCATTTTTCTTAAAGAATAATGACATGGTAAAGTCATTAAATGCATATATGAAAGCTTGTTGATTATCATAATTATTTCGGGCTTTAAATTCTTCATATACTTTTAGTATTTCAAGATTGGTTAAAGTTCTAAAGATCAATGGTATTTCAACATTTGATCCTTGATATATCTTAAATAAGAATTCTATTTGGCTATTAGTAAATCTTCTATAATAGTATCTAAATGGTATTTGTAACTCTTCACATTTTTTATATATTATTTGAGAGCGATAATCTAATTGACTATATACAAATTTAGGATCTATTTTATTTAATTCATTTAATTCTTCAGGAGTTAATTCATGAAGATTAATGGTATCTAACCAATTTCTTAATTGAGCACCTACATAAGTAATATCAGATACTTCTGATAAATCTTTAAATAATTTATTAATTCTTCCGAATTTGTTTTCATCTAATTTTAGATGACTAAAATTATTAATCTTATTTTTGAAGTTAATTGCAAATTTAATTAAGTCAGTTATTGTATTTAATTCTGGATTTTTATTAACTTCGTTAAATAAATATAATATTTCTTCTATTTTTAATTTTTTAATGAAATCATCAAATTCACAAGGTGATAATTTTTCATTTATTTCTTGTAATAGGTTTGGATATTTCTCATTTAATTCTATTAATAATGCTTTTTTATTTTTATCATTATCTAAATATTTCTTTGTTTCTTTGGTACATACATTAGATATGAATAATAAATCAATCGAATCAATTAATAATACACCATTATTACGATATTCTTTTTGTTTTAAATCTTTTAAAACCATGTATGCTGCCATTGATAAAGCTAGAACATATTGATAGTTTATTTCTGTTGGTTCTTGTAAAGCAACATATCTATTCATGAAGAATCTTTCACTGTTTATTTCACTTAAACTGTTTTCAGTAGTTAGTTCTTCTTCTATTCCAGAAAAATCTCTTATCATTAGAACATAATCTATATAATCAAATTGAATATCATCATCTATTTGTTTAGGATCAATGTCTTTTTGACCGAAAAATTTCATTGTATAGTAGTTAATTAATACTTTTAAATCATTTGGTAAATGATTTAAATATTTAATATTAGAGTGACTACTATACATACTTCCTCTAAAGTTTTCTAAATTAGGAGGAGCTATTTCTTTAGCTTTAACATTTCTTAAGATAGAATTAAGTTGATTAAATCCTAATCTACTATTACTAATAATAAAATCTAATCTATTATCATTTTCATCATTTAATACTGTTCCTGAAAATGAATTATGGTTTATATATTCTTCTATTTCTTCTTTAAGTAATTGTAAATTATTCTCATCTAATTCGCCTTGATTAGCTAAATATTCTAAATCGTTTATAAATGGAGCTAGTGAATTATCTGACCTAATAAGTTTTTGAACTTCTTTTAATAATGCATTGTAAGATTTGTATTCTTCATCTATACTTTTATTTAATCCTATTAGATATCTATCTAATCCCGTTATTATTTTAGATTCATCTTCATAAGATAATTCTTTATCTATATAGCTATCTAAGCGATAGCTATTGGTTAAGAATGTAACAAGATCATCTATATTGGTTAAAGCATATAAAAGCTTTACAGATAATTCTGTAGCAAATGATCTTACAACGGAGTTAAATTTTGGATCAGGATTTTCATTTAAAATAATGCTATTAATATATTTTAAATATTCATCTATTATTCCAAATATTATTTTTTTCTTTTTATATATTCTAATTCTATTTGCTTCTATTTTAATTTCATCTCTTACTTTAGTTAAGTTTTCTAAAGTTAGTTCATCATTATTATCTAATTCAATAATTTTAGTGATATATGGTTCTATTTTAGATATATTTTTTAATTCAGCGATTATTTCATTAATGGTATGTCCTTCATCTAATAAATGATTTCTAAATAGTTTAGTTTTTATTCTTATTAGTTCATCCATATTATCACCACTCTATCATATAAATTATAACATAAAAAAATACACTTTCGTGTATTTTAGTTATTCTCAGTTTTACTATAGTAACTATTAGCATAGTAAGAGTAGTAACTACTACCTTTAACACTAGCTTTGTTAATGATAACACCATCTATTTTAGAGTTAGCATTTTCAAAAGCTTTTTTAGTTTTTTCAAGTAATTCAATTGGTGTTTCATTACTTGAAACTACTACTACATTAGCATCACTATGTCTTGTCATTACTTGAGCATCTGATAAACCAAGGACTGGAGGACAATCTAGAATAATAATATCATAGTGTCTTCTTAATTCCTTCATAACAGCTTCATTATTTTTACTAGATAATAATTCTACTGGGTTTGGAGGAGTTGGTCCTGTTGGAATAATATCAATGTTTTTAACTTCTGTTTTAATTATATATCTACTTAGTTTAACATCTTCTTTGTAATTTAAGATTAGGTTTGAATAACCACCATTTGGTTCATTATCTACACCAAATATTTCATGTTGTCTACCTCTTCTTATATCACAGTCTACAATTAGTACTTTCTTACCTTCTTGAGCATATGCAATAGCTAAATTTGCTGATACAAATGATTTACCATTACCAGCTTCTGGAGAAGTAAGTAAGATTACTTTTAATTCTTTATCTACACTAGCAAATTGTAAATTAGTACGAATACTTTTAATTGATTCTGTAAACATTGATTTAGGATTAATATTAATTATTAAATCTGAACTCATAGCCATACTCTTCACCTACTTACTAGATTCTTTTCTTTTTACTTTAGGAATAATACCAATTACTG
>FLNX01000001.1_pt1 | contig 175618 bp, 128 predicted proteins | sample 1140341 | NCBI WGS metagenome assembly FLNX01 (sample SAMEA3878208, study PRJEB12797) | bioreactor metagenome | biome: Moose rumen | place: Sweden | collected 2011-10
AACTATATGTATTACCCCGGAGGCAATATCGCATCGGTATCCTACACAACTCAGGACGGTCCCGTTACTACTGAGAACTACAGTTACGGATATGGACACGCTTCTGGCATTGCCCTCACCGGAGGCGGTGACATTTGGACGCTTGTGCAGGAGAACGGCCTTGGGCAAACCACGCGCGGGCGTACTTTCCAAAGCACCCGGGAATATGCTTTCAATCAGTACGGTTTCCCAACCATGCGCTCCATAAACGGAGGCTCGTCCATGTATGTTGAGTACCAGTTCGATCCTCTTACCGGCAATCTGCTTCTACGGGAAGACGGCCCCGACTATGGCCCCGAAACCTTCTCCTATGACAGTTTGAACAGGCTTGCCAGCTCCCGGGAGGCAAACATCTCTTATCAGGCTAATGGGAATATCACCTCAATTGTACCCACTGTCGGAACCATGTCATACGATGATCCCGACCACCCCTACACAATGACATCGTTTACTCCGGTGTCCACGTTGCCGGTGCCGGCTGATTCCTTGCAAGTATCTTACACCTCTTTCGATATGCCTTCGTCCATAGTCCAAGGTGCAACACATGCGGACTTTGTATATGGGGTTGACGGAGACCGTACTGGCATGACCGTTATCCGCGGAGCTGACACTCTTCTTGTCAGGCACTACGTTGAGGCGAAGTATGAAGTGGACGATACGCCCTCGGGAAGAAAAGAGCGGCTGTATATCGGCGGCGACGCATATTCCGCACCGCTGGTATATACAAGAAACGGAAGCAGTTCATGGTCGGCCCATATTCTTGGACGCGATTATCTCGGAAGTATCGTTTCTGTTTGCGACGACGGAGGTAATATCGAGGCCTGGTACAGATATGACCCGTGGGGGCGTGCATATAATGCATACACGAGGGCTCCGGCAGATAGTACCCTTCTTCTGGGACGAGGCTTTACCGGACACGAACATCTCCCCTGGTTTGGCCTCATCAACATGAACGCCCGCTTATACGGCCCCATCTACGGGCGGTTCCTAAGTTCCGATCCATACATCCAAGCTCCCGACTTTACTCAAAACCTGAACAGATATGTCTATGCCCTGAACAATCCGCTGAGGTATAGCGATGAAAGCGGAGAATACGCGGGTTGGGATGATCTTATTGTTGCTTTAGTCGGAGGATCTTTAAATTGGGCAGTCAATGGGTGCAAATTTTCATGGGAAGGGCTGGCGTACTTTGGGATAGGTGCTGCAAGTGGCGTTGCGAGTCTTTATATCTCTCCGGTGGTATCTTCCGGATTTGCTGCAGGCGCCAACAACATTGTCCGTCAAGGGTTCGGAGGAGGCGAAACGTGGAACTGGAACAACATAAATTTTGCTCAGGCTGCCTATGCTTCTGTAATGGGAGGGGCCACCACATATCTAGGCGGAGTTTTATCTTCATCCCTTTCCGGCCCACTTGGCTATCTTACTTCTAAAATACCCGGAAAGGCATGGGCAGGACTGATTGAAAAAGGACTTACCAGCGCAGTGTCCGGCGCAGTTATCGGCTTTGGAACCTCTGCTCTGAATCAACTTGGCACCTATCGCGAAGGCGGGGAATTCAACTGGGATGTGGTTTGGGCGAACACAGGTCTTTCCGCCCTTTACGGCGCAGCCCTCGGCGGTATTACCGGTATGGCCGAAGGGGTTATAGAAGCGAGAATGGCGGGGGAGAATCCGTGGGCCTTCACAGAGGATCAATTGAATCCGTTATCAATAAAAATAGCACCGCCTTCTCTTGGAGCGAAATCGAAATCTTTTTCCGCAAGAAAACTTGATGATACTTATTTGAAAAGTAAAGGCTTTGATCCACACGAGATTAAATATGAATATCTTGGAGATAATGCACAGATCGGATTTTATGATATATACAAGGCAAAGAATGGCCAGTTGATTATATACGGCAAGAACGGCATTGGAGAAGGAATATTTACAGATTACAATATTAATATTAAACCATAATTCACATGTGTAACTCGAATCTGACCCTGTACTGTATCTCTAGTGATGAACATGAGATTGAGGAATTCCTCTCATCTCCGGTTTACAAGTCGTTTACGGCAAAGTATGGCGAGTTCCATATAGAAATTAGTCAATACGGGTACAGATTGGCAATAATGTCTTTCAATTATTATGACTTTCATACAGAAAAGCTATGGGACTATTATACTGAAGAGAGGGAGTCATTGTTATTGCTATTTAACGAGACGCGACAGTCCGCCCTACGTTTCCTGTATGTTTTTAAAATCAGCGGAATCAATGTTAAGAAAGACTCTGTTCCTGGAATTTGCTTGGAAAGGGATGCCATTTCCTTGTGCTGCGAGTTGAAGGCGTCCATTGTCGTTGAGATTCATTCTATCCCAGTAAAACCATATAGGGATTCTGACAGGCCGGATTCCGGTGCATATTATTACATCTTTTCAGAAGACAAACAACTTGATTTTTCCGAAATTACACGAATAGCAGGAGTCGAACCGACATCCATTCACAAAAAGGGAGAAATAATTTATACACGGCCTGCAAAAGAAAATGATTGGTGCCTTGAATACTCATATGATAAGACCTATCCGGAAATCCCGATAAATCACATGATGGGACAAATTAAAAACCCTTTTGAACTGGGGCAATACTGTTATAGAAAAGGTTTGGACTCAAAAATAGATTTGACATACTACGGAATATTTTCGCCGCACATTACTTTCACTATAGAAGCAAGGTTTTTATTGTTATGTCACAAGCTGCAAGTAAAATGGATAGACGTTGATATAGGATGATCTTATTGAAGATTATAATAAACTTAATCCTTCGATATTAATGGACCTCACTCATTATGAAGCAACTGTCAAGGCCTATCTTGGGGAAATATGCAAAAAATGATTATTTGACCCACTCAGCAGGCATCTTCGGCCCTGCCTGCGAAAGCTTATGGCATTGTTTTTCCAGAAAATTTTTGGAAGAATCAAAAAAGTTGTATCTTTGCAACACTAGAACTCGCCGAGCCTCTTAACAATGCTTAAATAGGCGGGTCTTTTTTTATTCTATATGGGACCGTACACCAAACCCGCTAAGTCACCGGCCGACCTGGTACTGCAGCTGAAACAAAGGGGCCTCGCCATTGCAGACGAAGTACGCGCTGAGCGTTATATTGACAACATCGGCTATTATAGGCTGAGCGCCTATATGTACCCCTTCCTCGCAGGACCCAAAACGAATCATCAGTATAAGCCGGGGATTACATTCGACCGGATTCTCAGGCTTTATCGCTTCGACAAGAAACTGCGTGTCCTGCTTTTCAACGAGATAGAGAAGATTGAGGTCGCCTTCCGTGCCGCAGTTGTCAATACAATCACAGACAGAACTGGCGACATCTTCTGGATGACCAATCCGGCTTACGTGAATGCCGGAACGCTGGCCCTCATCCAGCGAGAATACGCCCACTCTACAGAGGACTTCATCGTACATTTCAAGAACACATACACCAATCCCTACCCTCCGGCCTGGATTCTCTCCGAGATTCTACCTTTCGGCAACATCACATGGATATTCAGGAACCTTTCCGGCGCTCACAAAAAAGCCGTGGCCAAGAAGTTCTACCTGCATGCACCCGTCCTTGAGTCCTGGATGAACGTAGTCACGCTGACGCGGAATTCGTGCTGCCATCATGCACGTGTATGGAACAAAGTCAATTCCATTATTCCCAACAACATGTCCGGGATGACCCGTCCATGGATCGACCCTGCGACGGACAAACGCAGAACCTACTACAACATCTGCATCATCAAGTACTTCCTTGACATCATATCACCGAACAACGACTTCAAGGAAAAGTTACAGGCGCTCTTTGCCTCCTTCCCTGAGATAGATTTGAAAGCAATGGGCTTTAACGCCAATTGGGAAACCGAACCTCTATGGACCTCTCCGACGAAGTGACCTCGGGCATAAATGTATAATCAAATTCGTGGATTTTGCGTACGATACAAATATGCCACCAGAATCCTTTCTCATAAAACTCAGAATAAATAATGGAACTATTATTCAACTTCGTTACACTATAAGGTTGTCTCCTCTGGTTTTTCTAAACAGGGGGCGCGTGTTTTGGAACAAACATTGATAAATCATTATGGGATTGACAATCTGTATAATAGAGTAAATTCAATATCGCCTCAATACTGGGAGAAATATAATATAAAGCCATGAGTATCAGAGTAACTAAAGGGAATGTATTCAGAGTAAAACTTGAAGATGGAACTATCCGTTATTTTCAGTTTATCGGGAAGGATAAAACTGATCTTAATGGAGATGTAATCGCCATCTTTAATACACATTATTCCATAGATGAATCCGACTGTGACAGGATTATTGGTGATAGTGTTGAATGCTTTATGCACACATCGGTACGTGCAGGACTGAAACTCGGCTTTTGGGAAAGAGTCTTTTCTTCACGAGTGCTTATAGATAACAATATCACTTTTCGCGATAGTCTGGATTACGGAAATTATCCATATCAACACATTGTATCTCATCATTGGGTTGTATGGAATATGAATGAAGAGCGAAAATACGTAGGCAGACTGCCGAAAAAGTATTATAGGGCGGACGTAGGTGGTGTTTTTCCCCCAGCACTTGTTATCAAGCGCATGGAAACCGGGGTATTACCATTAAATTTTTATCCGAGTTATTGAGTTAAATCTTAAAAACGGACCTTACTCATTATGTGGCAACTGTCAAGGCCTACCTTGGGGAATTATGCAAAAAATGATTATTTTTGCAGGTTGAACCGAAAATTATAATTGTACAATATAATGAAAAAAGCATTTATCGCACTCAGCATCCTCGCCGTATCGGCAGGACTCCTTATGACCGGTTGCCAGGGCGCAGCCCAGAACGCAGAAGCAGGCCAGGCCGCTGACAGCACTGCTGTCGCAGGCGGAATCGTCTACTTTTCCATCGACCGCGTAATCTCCGGCTATGATATGGCAAACGACCTCTCCGCAGTCGTGGAGACCAAGGTTTCCGGCATCCAGTCTGAGATTGAGCGCCGCGGCAACAAACTCCAGAAGGACATCAACGACTTCAACTCCAAGATGGAAAGGGGGCTCCTTACCCGCAGCGTAGCTGAGGTCCAGCAGCAGAGGCTCCAGAAGCAGCAGAACGACTATCAGCAGTATGTCATCGCAAAGCAGCAGGAAATGGCCGAGGAGCAGCAGGTTCTCCAGAACCAGATCCTCAACGCCATCTCCGAATACGTGAAGACATACAACGAGGAGAAGGGTTATGCAATGATCCTCGCCTCCTCCGGCGATATCCTCAGCGCTCCCGTCGTGACCGGCGATCCCGCCCTTGACATCACCGAGGAGCTCCTCAGCGGGCTGAACGCCGAATACATCAAGACAAAGGACGCATCCAAATAATGCGGATTGCCATACTGTCAAGTTTTTACCCATTAAGGGGCGGGATCGCGCAGTTCAGCGCAAATCTTCTCGCCGCTCTTTCGGAGGAGGGACACACGGTGAAGGCTTTTACCTTCTCCCGCCAGTATCCCGGAATCCTCTTCCCGGGTAAAACACAGTATGTAACCCCCGAAGATACGGAGGCCGTACCGGTGGAGAGCGAGGCTCTCCTCGATACGGCCAATCCTTTTTCCTGGGGAAAAACGTCAAGGAGGATCCGCGCCTGGAAACCGGACATCCTGCTTACGAGATATTGGATGAGCTGGTTCGCTCCGTCGGTCGGATGGGTCCAGCGCCACGTCGGATGTCCTGTCGTCGCAATCCTTGACAATGTCATCCCTCACGAACCCCACTTTTTCGACAAGCCGCTGACGAAGTGGTTCCTAAGGGGCGCGGACGGGTTCGTCACTATGGCGGGAAGCGTCAATGAAGACCTTCTTTCGCTCCGTCCGGACGCTGAAAGCATCATCCTCCCCCATCCGATTTATTCCCACTTCGGCTCCCCCGTCCCAAGGGATGAGGCAGAGAAGATACTCGGACTCCGGCCGGGGATGAAGAATCTCCTGTTCTTCGGACTGATCCGGGAGTACAAGGGGCTGGACATCCTCCTGGAGGCATTCAGGGACCTTCCTGATGACTACCAGCTGATTGTCGCCGGCGAGCCGTACGGAAGTTTTGAGCCATATCAGCGCATTATTGATACGCTCCCGGGAAAGGACCGGGTCCATCTGTTTCCGGAGTACATTCCGGACAGCGGCGTACGGAAATATTTCTCCGCCGCCGACGTAACCGTCCTTCCCTACCGTACCGCAACCCAGAGCGGAATCAGCGCCATTTCCTACCACTTCGACGTCCCGATGATCGTTACCGATACGGGCGGCCTTCGGGAGACTGTCGGCGACCGGGGCACGGGACTTGTTGCACCAAAGGCGACTCCTTCCGCCGTAAGGGAGGAAATCCTCCGTTTCTTCTCGGACCCTTCGGTCCGTGAGGGCTGCAGGAAATCCATCCTTAGGGAAAAGGACAGGCTCTCCTGGGAACGGTTCGCCCGGGGGGTCGCAGAGTTCGCCAATAAATACATCGAGTATGAAAACTAGAATCATCATATCGGCCGTCGCCGCCGCCCTCCCGCTCTTTGCCGGGGCTTACAAGGTATGGGCCCAGGACAGTTACACGGCGACTCCCGTCACCGTCTCCACCGAGAAGGTCCGAAAGGACGGTAAGGTTTTTCTCTCGCACGTCGTGCTGGAGCGTCAAACCCTTTTCTCCATCGCGAAGGCCTATGGCGTTACGGTGGAAGAGATCCTGGGAGCAAACCCCTCCCTTTCCGAGACGGGTCTCCAGAAGAACTCCATAATCCTTATTCCCTATAAGGAACAGGCGCCCGCGAAGACGGGAACCCTCGTCGAGACTCCTGCCGCTCCGGGGCCGGATGCCGGATATGTGGAACACGTCGTGAAATGGTTCGAAGATATCGACCAGATTGCTGAGAACTACGGCGTCTCCGTAAGGGCCATTATGGACCTTAACGGCCTTACTTCCAAGAAAGTGACAAAGCGTCAGGTGCTTAGGATTCCCGTCCGCAAGGCGGAGGAGACAAAGCCCGTGGAGGGTTCTGAAGGCGTTTCAACCGACGTTCCTTCGAGTAGCGTCGCTCCGGCCGTCCCGGAAGTTGACCCCGACAATTTCCCCGCTGCGGACACCCTCGCTGCCGCCGCCTCTGACAGCAGCGCCGTCGCTGCAGCAGCAGCCCCTTCGAAATGGGAGATGGGCCCGTACGCGCCGAAGAACCACGTCCGGATGGCGCTTGCTCTCCCCTTCCGCGCGGAGAGCACCCCGGGAGAGAGCAACTTCGATTTCTATTCGGGTGTCCTGATGGCGATGAACGACCTTCGCAGGATCGGCATCACTGTCACTCTCGACGTATATGACCTTGCAGCCGGACTGCCTTCAAAGGAGCAGCTTACAAGCTGCGACTTCGTGCTGGGCCCGGTATCGATGAGGGATCTTGATTTCGTGCTTCGCCGAACGGAGGGTAAAGTTGAGGTCATCTCTCCGCTGGATCAGAGGGTTGCAACCCTTGCTAACACCTACGACGGATTCATCCAGGTCCCCTGCAAGAGTGAGAACCAGTATCAGGAACTTGGCAAATGGATTGCCGGGGACTTCGCTGCCGACAGTACCGGAAGGGTGATTCTCGTCAGCGAGAAGAATGCGGCGTCCACGGTGGCTCTCGTTGGCCTTCGCAGCGCGCTTTCCGCAAATGAGGTCAACTACGAACTTCTCCGCTATTCCCTCGATGAGGGGCGCCAGATGGTTAACGTCCTTTCCGCTATGATGAGCCCTACCGGTGTCAACCGCTTCGTCGTGGCATCGGAAAACGAAGCGTTTGTCGGAGACGTCCTCCGCAATATGGGCGTAATGCAGAGCCAAGGCTTCCAGGTGGCGCTTTATGCTCCCTCCAAGGTCAGGAACTTTGACACGGTCGACGGTAACGGATTCCACGAAACGGAGCTTCACGCCGCCGCCCAGTACTATGTAGATTATCAGAGGAGCGATGTCGATGCCTTCCTTCGCACCTACAGAGCCCTGTATCGCTGCGAACCTACTCAGTACGCGTTCCACGGTTACGACTGCGCGATGTATTTCGTGAACCTCGTGGCCACATACGGTGAGTCCTGGAAGGCAGCTATGCTTTCCGTCCCCGGAAGCGGCCTCCAGACTGACTTCCGCTTCACCCTCTCAAAGGGCAGCGACGAGGACGGAGTCGAGCACTACAACCCGGTCAACACGGCCCTCCGCAAAATTATCTTCCGAAAAGACTTTTCCGTAGAGGTTGTCAAGTAGCGAACAGTCAGAGGTTCTGCCACTTCCTTCGTCACCCAACGCTCCGCCGCCTTGCGCCCCCTGGCGGCCCTCCTTTCGTGGGACGTGGGGTGCACAAGGTCTGATTTTAGGTGAGTGCACAAGGTCTGTTTTTGGGTGCCGGACCTTGTGCGGTTTTTGTCTCTTATGGCCGATTTATGCACAAGGTCCCCTGGATGAAATCAGACCTTGTGCAAAACACCCCTTTTTGCCCACGGCTCTGCGGCGGCGACCCCTGCTGCGGCCGCGGCGGTCCCGGCTCCGCTCCCGATATCGAGCGTGAAGTGTAAAATGTTGAAATACAATCTATTACGCAAAAGAGGGGTGTCGGTTTTCGATACCCCTCTTTTGTTTAACCCGCTCAAAATCAGCATATTACACTTCACGCCCTCTCTCGCCGCCCCCATTCCGCACCTCCTTCGTCACCCAACGCTCCGCTGCCGGCGAACCCCACAGCTGCGGCGGCGGGAGGACGTCAGCGGGGACGAGAGTGAGGACGAGAGCGGGGACGAGAGCGGGGACGTCAGCGAGAGGAGGCGAGGAGGGCTCGGGCGTTGGCCTCGGCCTCGGGGGTGATGGAGGAGCCGGAGAGCATCCTCGAGAGTTCCGCGACGCGGCCTTCCATATCAAGAAGACGGACGGAAGTCGCCGGTGCGGCGTCTCCGCGCTTAGTTTTTTCTACAAGGAAGTGGGCGGAGCCCTTCGCTGCAACCTGGGGAAGATGAGTGATTGCGAGAACTTGCATAGAGTTTCCCATATCGCAGATAACCGTGCCCATCTTGTCCGCCACCGAGCCGGAAACGCCGGTATCTATCTCATCGAAAATGAGAGTAGGCATTTCCATATACTGGGCCATGGTGGACTTAAGGGAGAGCATAATGCGGGACAGCTCGCCGCCGGATGCGACCTTCCCCACATCGGCGGGATTCTTTCCGGAGGCGGAGAAAAGGAATTCGACCGAATCCGTCCCGGACGGGCCCGGGAGGGAAGGAGAGATATGGACACTGAAGACAGCTTCCTCGAGTTCCATATATTTAAGGGCTTCGGAGACAGCCCCGGCAAAAGGGGCCGCAGCCTTTTCGCGGGCGCTGTGCAAGGCCGATGCCGCCGAATCATAATCCGCCTGGAGGGAAGCTGTCTCCATTTCGAGGGAACGCTTTTCCTCCTCGAGCCCGCCGGTATTGAAAATCCGGCCGGAAAGGCTGTCACGGACACCTATCAGCTCCGCGACAGAGCCGGCCCGATAAGACTTCATCAGCGAATAAAGCTCGCCCATACGCTCCTCCACCGCTTCGAGGCGGGCCGGAGAGACATCGACACGCTCTTTCTCTGACTCTATTTCTCCAAGGATATCTTCGATTTCAAGGCGGGCGCTTTCGAGCCTCGAGGGGACATCGCCAAGGGAAGGAATGAATCCTGAGACCTTGGACAGGCGCTTTTCCGCTTCTTTCAGAAGGGCCGGCACGCCCTGTCCGTCACCATCCGAAGATATGGCGGAATGAGCTGCGAAGAGATTCTCAAGGATGGACTCGGCATTTGCAAGCTGCTTCTGCTCAATCTCGAGTTCTTCGAGTTCGCCGTCCCGAAGGGCCGCCTTTTCAAGGCGCTCCCACCTTGCCATAAGGTAGTCCTTCTCCTCGAGAGCATTCGCTAAAAGCCCCTCTACCTCCTTCAGGCGGGCCTTTTTGGCCTGAAGAGCCTTCCATATTCCGGATATGGCCTGGAGATCCCCCAGAAGAGCGGCATAGCTGTCGATTGCGCCAAGGCGGAACCGGGGATCCTGGAGCCGCAGGGACTGATGCTGGGAATGGATATCGACAAGATGCGAGCCCATCTCCTGGAGCACCTGCGCCTGTACCGGGATGTCATTAATAAAGGCACGGGAACGGCCGCTCTTCCCGACAGTGCGCCTTACGATTATTCCGGAGTCCTCCCAGGGGATGTCTTCCCGCTGGAATATTTCCGTAAGGGAAGGGGTCTCCGGGCTCTTGAAAACAGCCTCCACGACACAGTTCTCCCCGGCTGCTCCAACAATTGAGGCGTCAGCCTTCGAACCCAGAACCAGCGAAAGGGCGCCGAGAATTATCGACTTTCCCGCGCCTGTCTCACCCGTTATAATCACGAGACCCTCCGGAAAAGAAATATCCAGAGAGTCTATCAGGATGTAGTTATGTACGTGGAGGGAGGAGAGCATTACTCGTTCGCCTTCCTGTAGGTCAGATCGCCGTTTTCGAACTCGGAGATAGCCACGAGGTCCGGTTTGGGCTGACGCTCGTAGTACTTGGAGATTTCGATCTGCTCCTTGTTTTCGAAGACTTCTTCCATTGCGTCGTGATCACCACGGAAGTCCTCGAGCTTTCGCATAAGTTCCTTCTTCTCAGCTGCTGCTATCTGATTTGCCCTCTTGTAGAGGATTACGACGGATTCGTAGATGTTGCCGGTGGGCTCTGCCAGATTCTTGATGTCCCTTGTAATAGTGTTTGTAGGGATCTTTTTCTTGTTGTCCATTTCTTCTGTTTAAATAACCTTACATATAATCTACGGGAGATTTTCCGGGAAGGTTTCAATTATTTTCGACATCGGCCACCGCCGCTCCCCCGTCCTGGCCCGTCTCCTTACGCACGCGGCGATAGAGTACGTCCAGCTCGTGACGGTAGCGGGAATCAGGAAACTCGCCGATGAAGTTGAGATAGTCATCGATAAACACCAGATAACGTTCCTTCTGCTTTGCGGGAACGCTCATCTTCGCATAGTTGTACGAAGACATTGCTATGTAATAAAGTATGTCCTCGCGGTAGATGTTCTCGGAGTTGTCCTTCAGGACGTTTCTCAGAGCGACCTGGGAGGATTTGTAATACTCCATCTTATAATACAGCAAGGCGTTTTCATACGCCTTCCTGTCAAGCCTTCCGTTCAGGTCCTTCTTCATCGCCTCAAGGGCCGGAGTGTAGGCGCTCTCTCCGGGATGTTCCTTCTCGAACCGGTCTATTGCGGCAAGGCAGGTACGGGTCCCGGTCTGGTCCAGTTCGTAACGGTCAGAGGCCCTGTAAAGGCAGTCCAGACGGTAGAACATCGCCTCCTCCGCAAACACGCTGCGGGGGAAGGACTCCAGAAACTTTGCGAAGTTTGACTCAGCGGTATAGTAGTCCTTGAAACGGTAGTTGCTCAGCCCCCAGTAGTACTGGACGGTATCATCACGCTCCGTTCCGGTCGTGAGGAACGACATTGACTCGAAAAGCTGGGCCGCTTTCTGATATTTTCCGCGGTTGAAATAGTCCATCGCGGCAGCGTACTTTGCGTCAACGTCCGACGATTCCATAATCACGTCGTACTGCGACTTGCAGGAGAAAATGCCGGCGGCGGAGAGCGCCAGGACGACAATTATACGGAGAAATCTTCTCATAATCCCTTTTCAATCAAATACTTTTCAACGTCCCTTGCGGCAATGCAGCCGGAGGCGGCGGCGGTAACGGCCTGGCGGTAAACCGGATCCTGGACGTCACCAGCAGCGAAAACCCCTTCAGCGGAAGTCCTCGAGGACACACCGTCTGTCACGATATAGCCCATCGGGTCCGTCTCGAGATAAGCGGAAAACAGCTCCGAATTCGGGTGGTGGCCTATCGCAAGGAAAAAACCGTCCACGGCGATGTCAAATTCCGTGCCGTCTTTCCGGAGGAGTCGGACACCCGTGACGCCGAATCCGTCACCGAGCACTTCCTTCGTATTGCAGTTCCACAGAACCTCAATCTTCGGATTCGAAAGGACCTTGTCCTGCATAGCCTTCGAGGCGCGGAAAACGTCCCTCCGGACAATCATATAAACCTTGGAGGCCAGCGTCGAAAGATACAGGGCCTCCTCGCACGCAGTGTCTCCTCCGCCCACTACGGCGACAGTCCGCTTCCTGAAGAAGAAGCCGTCACAGGTAGCGCAGGCCGACACACCGGAGCCCTTGTACTTCTCCTCAGAAGGAAGTCCAAGATACTTCGCGGCAGCGCCGGTTGCGATGACAAGGGTATCAGCGGAGATTTCCTTTTCCGCGTCGATGGTAATCTTCATCGGCCTTACGGAGAGATCTACACCGCTTGCGGACCCCTGACGGATATCCGCACCGAAGCTTTCCGCCTGCTTTCTCATCGAGTCCATAAGCGAGTTCGCATCGACTCCCCCGGGGAAACCGGGATAGTTCTCGACGAGGGTGGTTGTGGTAAGCTGTCCTCCGGGCTGAATCCCCTCGTAGAGAACAGGGCTGAGCCCCGCCCGCGCAGCATAAATCGCCGCTGTGAATCCGGCGGGACCTCCGCCGAGAATAAGGCACCTTGTATGTTCCATTATCCGATGAATGCTATTATTTCGCCCTTGAGGACATTCTCCCCCTGGGCCGATGTAACTTCGAGGATATGACCGTCAAACGGGGAGACGACGGGTTCAATCCCATAATATGTCTGGACGTATCCGAAAGGTTCTCCCTTTTTGACTTCCTTGCCGGCGACAGGAGCCTTCGAGACGTCCTCGACGTCGATTTCCCAGAGCATCTGTCCCTTTACAGGCGCCTGTACGGCCGTTCCGGAGGGGTATTTCCTTACGAGGGCGTCGATGTCCGTCTTGGGGATTTCGACGACCGGACGGACCACTTCGACCGGGGCTCCGGCTTTTGCGCGGAACTCCTCGAGTTCCTTGTTGAAACGTTCCTTCGCGATTCCGCTCCTGTAGTCGCGATACTGCCTTTCGTGCATCGCAAGTTCGAACAGTTCCTCGTCATCCTCGCCGTAATCCCATCCTTCCTCGTCCATCATAGCCCGGAACTTCGGAAGCTCGTCCGGATAGTTGTCCTGGGGGTTGCAGGTTGTGAATTCGAGACCTTTTTCCTTTGCGAGGGCCGTTATTTCAGGAGCCAGTTCGCCCGGGAGCTTACCCATATGGCCCAGAATCATACCCCACGTATCCTTGTCGATGGTAGTCCACCGGGGCTTGTCGTTGACCATATTCAGGATGTTCATCAGCGCAGTGTTTTTCACGTACTGGCTGAACGGGGTGACAAGCGGCGGATAACCAAGACGGGGCCACACGTACTCAACCTCCTCGAAGAGCTTGACCATAAGGTTGTCAAGAGACATCTCCGGACGTCCGTGGGCCCTCTGGGCGGCATTGATCGCGCCCTGGAAGCCCTTCAGGTCCGCCATCATCGAGCCCATCATACCTCCAGGCAGCCCGCATCCCACAAGCAGCGAAGTCATCTTCGCATTCGAAGGATTGATCCAGTATCCGAGGAAGTCGTCGATGAACTTCTGGGTAAGCCGGCGGACCTCCATATAAGCGTCCATATTGAGATCTTTCACGAGGAAACCGTCCTCCCGGAGCATTTCACGGACAGTGATCACATCCGGATGGACCTTTCCCCAGGAAAGGGGCTCGACAGCGACGTCGAGGTAGTCAGCGCCGGCGCGAGCGACTTCCAGCATCGAAGCCGGGGAGAAGCCGGGACCGCTGTGTCCGTGGTACTGGACCTTGATGTGGGGGTATTTACGCTTAATCTCAGCGACGAGGCGGCCAAGGGTCGAAGGACGTCCGATTCCGGCCATATCCTTCAGGCAGATTTCATCTGCGCCGTATTCCACCACCTTGTCCACGACGCCCATATAGTACTCGACCGTATGGACAGGAGAATGAGTGATGGAGAGGGCGACCTGGGAGGTCATTCCAGCCTTCTTTGCGCCGATGACGGAGCCCTTGAGGTTCCTGTGGTCGTTCAGGCCGCAGAAGGAACGGGCGATGTCTGTACCCTGGGCCTTCTTGACCTTGAACATAAGTTCGCGGACGTCGAGGGGGACGGGGTTCATCCTCAGGGCGTTGAGTCCCCTTTCGAGCATATGGGTCTCGATTCCGGCCTTGTGGAAAGGAGCTGTCCAGGCACGGACGGCCTTGTTCGGGTTCTCGCCGAAAAGGAGGTTCACCTGCTCGAAGGCCCCTCCGTTTGTCTCAACCCTGTCGAAACAGCCCATATCGATGATCGCCGGGGCGACTTCCACGAGCTGGTCAACCCTTGGGACGTACTTCCCGGAGCTCTGCCACATATCCCTGTAGACCAGGGAAAACTTTATTTCTCTTGCCATAGGCTACTTGTTTTTTGCTCTTTCGATCGCCTTCCGGGCTTCGCCCCAAAGGTTTCTTTTCACAAAGGTATCGACTGCGAAATACGTCACTCCGCCTTCGGTATTGTTGTACATAAAGTCCATCGCATCGCACATATCCGCCTCCCAAGCGAAGGTGCCGATGAGTTTTGCGCCGCTTCCCTTCAGAAGGTTCTTCGCCCGATAGACGGCATATTCCATGGACTCGAGATCCTCCATTCCATAAACGTGGGGAAGATAGGCGCCCAGTTCGAATTCATCGATGCACTTTGCGAATCCGGTCTTTGCATAATCCGGGGAGATATAGTCGTAGCCGTGCCGCGCGACCTCTTCTGCGATAAAGTCAGCGGCATCCGGGGAGGCCCAGTTCTGCCCGCTGTTACGCTGGACGGCGTGCCACCAGGACGGAGACCAGAAACGGACTTTCGCGCCGTGGGAATGAATGATGTCCGAGAGTTCTTCCACCAGGGAGGAGATTACTCCGGTCCTCCATTCGAACCATTTCTGATAGTGCTTTCCGGGGATGATATCCCAAGCGTGCTCCCCATAGGTAAAGATGTCCTCCGGGAAGTTCTCCACCGGTTCGCCTATATACTCTTCGAAAGCGCGGCGGGATGCCTCCGAGAAGTCGCTGTGAAGGTTGTTATAGCGGCAGTAATCGAGGCTGAAGGACTTTGGATGATACTTTTCCAGTATCTCGGTCACATAGGCCTTCACGAACTCCCGGACCTCCGGAAGGACGGGATTCAGGAAGCAGAACACCCCTTCTTCACGGCTGTCCCGGATATCGCTGAGGCCCTCCGGAAGGTACTGGACACAGAACCATCCGTTTTTCGTGGAATCGCTGTAAGCGGGGCCGTCAGGGCCCAGCTGGGATGCGCCGAGGGTAAGCGTGCAGACGCTCAGCGTCACGTCAATCCCGCGCTTTCCGGCCTCCTTCATAAATGTTTCCACATAGTCCCAGTCGCGTTTTACGGGGTCATAGCCGCGCGCGTGGCGGATGGGCTCCAGATACTTGCTTTCGTAGTAAGCGTAGCCAACTACAGGCTTGACATCCAGAACTATCGAATTGAAGCCGACAGAGGCGATGGAATCCAGAAGACCGGATACGGCTTCAGGCGTCGGATACCTGTCGAGGTTCCCGTCCGAGGGTACATAGACTCCGATCTCCTTTTCCTTCGGAGTTTCAGTGCAGGCCGATACCATAACAAGGGCCAGAGCTATTGCGGTGAGTATCCTTTCCATCCCATAAAAATATAACTCACAAATATAATCAAAATCTTTGTATCTTTGTCCCGGATATGAACACTCACAGCTCATCGATGACGGTCCCTACCGTGGACGAATTCAAGAAGGCCCTCCGCCGGCACGGGCTCAAGGCCACACGGCAGCGTGTGGAGGTCCACGAGGCTATGATGTCCCTCATCCACGCCAGCGCGGATGCCGTGACCGCAAAAATCCTCTCGAAGGGCAGCACAGTCACCGTCGCATCCGTGTACAACATCCTTACCCAGCTTGCTGACCTCAAGATTTACGGAAGGCGGCTGAGCTCCAACAACAAGATGTACTTCGATGTCCTGAACTCCCGTCACCTCCACCTTTACGACAAGGAGAACCACACCTTCAGGGACGTTGACGACGCCGGCCTCATGGAACTTGTCCTCACACACCTGAAAAGGCGCAAGTTCAAGGGCTACACCATCGATGATATAGACATCCAGTTCATCGCAAGACCTACAAGAAAGACATACTGACGCACATATGAAAAAGTTAGCATTCGCCCTCGCAGCCATCCTGCTGCTTCTGTCCTCCTGCAAGAAAGACGAGGTTGTCTACCGCTCCGTCTTCTTCTCCGGATTCGTGGACGGGAGGACCATTACGACCGATGACGGATTCACACTCCATATCACCGGAGAAACCACGATGGACACTGTGAAGGTCAACCGTCACGTGTTTGCTATCTGCGACATCCTGAAGACAATCTCCGACAAGGAGTATGAGGTTTTCGTCTCTTCCTGGGTTCAGCCCCTGACGAAGCCGTCCGTAAAGAAGTCTTCGCTGGACCCTTCGAATCCGCTCGCAGATGATCCGCTCGCCGTAAATGCAGCCTGGTCCTGCGGCGACTACCTCAACCTTGAGCTGGCCCTCCCCTACTACGGAGCGACGACACATATCCTTACGATGGTCGAGGATGATACTGCGGACCACGGTGACACCCTCTGCCTCCGTATGTACCATAACGGCGGAACTTACAGCGGGTCTGACCTTGCAATAGCATCTTCCCACGTAAGGGCGTATTACTCCCTCCCTATGGAGTCCCTCGTCCCGGCGGGTGATACGGTTGTCGTACACCTCAGCTGGACCTACGACGGGCCCTACGACGCAACGTTCAATTATTACAGATAGGGACACTGCCAAGACGGGCCACGACAAAAAATTTGCAGTTAAATTTTTATTGCGTATCTTTGTAGTCCCGCAAATGGTGGATGTAGTTCAGCTGGTAGAGCATCGGATTGTGGTTCCGAGTGTCGTGGGTTCGAGCCCCATCATCCACCCTCAAAGAGGCTGACCCGTTGTTTGGGGTCGGCCTCTTTTGTTTATTCTTTCGCAAGGCACGAAAGCGCCTCGTCCAGCGAGAGGGCGTCTTCCAGAGAGAAGTCGCCGGTTTTCGTCCGGACGAGCGACCGCAGATGGGCCCCCGAGCCCAGCGCCTGACCAAGATCACGGGTGAGCGCGCGGATATACGTTCCCTTCGAGCAGACGACACGGATTGTCGCGACAGGGAATCCGTACCGGGAAGTATCCGTTACATTGATTCTTCCCGATGCCCCCGATGCCTCAGAGGCTGAATTATCTGTTCCGGCCCCGAATGACAGAAGTTCTATCGAATCGATCCGGATGCTATTTCGCTGTAACAAGTTTTCAGCAGCGGTATCGAGAGCGGGGTGACGAAGGGCCTGCGAAGCAGGGCTGGATGCCGCTGCATCGTCTTGCAATGAACGACGATACATCCTTCGGGCAAGTTCGTAAGCACGGACTCCGTCAACGGACTTCGCGCTGAAAAGAGGTGCTATCTGCTCCTGTTCCCCAAGAAATGAGGGAAGCACGGCCCTGACCGCATCTTCAGTAATATGGTCGAAGGGGAACAGGCGGTCTATGTCCTTTTCAAGGTCATAGGACGGCGTGGTTGCACCGAATGCTACTCCCGCGACGTACTCCTTGTCGTGCCGCTGGAGTTCGTCCGCCATTTTGCAAGCATTGCCGATGCACACCAGAAGGACTCCAGTAGCAAGCGGGTCCAGCGTCCCGGCGTGACCTACCTTAAGATTCTTCTTCCCGAAGTGATGTATCGCCGCATATTTGACCTTACGGATGACATCCGCGGAGGTCCACCTATAAGGCTTATCCACCGGGAGGATTATTCCTTCCGGATAGTCGTCGATACTTCGGGAGAGTATTTCCCCCGGCCGGGGAACGAAGGGCATCAGAGGGCCATTTTGTCAATCCGACGCTGATGACGTCCACCCTCGAAAGGCTCTGAGAGCCAAGTTTGGACGATATGGGCAGCTTTCCTGTAAGAAATGAAGCGGGCGGGAAGGACCAGCACGTTCGCATTGTTATGGGCCTTCACGAGACGGCCGATTTCGATATCCCAGGCGAGGCCGGCGCGGATTCCCTGATGCTTGTTCAGGGTGATAGCCATTCCGTTACCGGTGCCGCAAAGGGCGATCCCGAGGTCTACTGAGCCACCTTCAACCGCTTCAGCGAGTTTATGGGCATAATCAGGATAGTCGACGCTGTCCGTCGTATCCGTTCCGAAATTGACCACTTCAAAACCACGGGCGGAAAGCATCTTGACGAGCTTTTCCTTGTACTCGACCCCGGCGTGGTCGTTGCAAATACCTATTTTCATATCAAGCGGAAGTTAGTTTTCAGTCTTAAAAGTCGCGTCCTTGCAAACCTTTGCCGCTTCCGGGTCAGGAAGGCACTGCATAATAAAGCAGGGAACGCCCATAGCCGCCTTCTCCACGACCGGGACAAGCCGGGACATCACCGTAGAGTTCCAACGGATAGTCGAAACCGCAGCAACTATACTTGCGTAAGCATTCAGGCCTTGTAGCCGCACCGCCTTGTTGAAGGGCGCGCGCTCAATCCTTACCAGCGCACGGACCGGAGCCGATACATTACGGTAGCACAGGGTTTTTCCGCTCCACGGGGAGCCATAGACGACACATTCCCCCGAATCAGAGAAGCGGATCACCGGGTTGTCGTCATTGAGAAGGTCGCAGCCGGGAATGTTCTCCAGCCACAGACGGCTGTGAGTGCTTTTTCCCGTTCCGCTAACTCCGAAGAAAAGATTAGCCTTGCCGTCAAGCCGTATCGCGGAAGCGTGAAGGAGGAGGGTATCCTTACCTGCCGTTGCAAAAGTGTACTGGATCATAAGCGAAGTGTTCACCTGCATCAGCACGGTTCTCGGGCCCATACCCTCCGAACTGTAATAATCTCCGCGGGAATAATCCCCGTTCATAACGAAAATCCCCGCCAGAACCCCCTCGTGGGGATAAAACTCATAAATCGTCTTCTCCCCGAGGGTATATCCGTAGTAATACGGCAACTGCTCATCAACCGCCGTAACACGGGTCCATTTTTCCCTGTCCTTCCATATCTCTTCCGGAATACCCTCGTGCAGCGTAAACTCGAACAAGGCAGGGTCAGTTTTTTCGGCACCGTCCGAAAAAATAATTTTCTGCGAAGCAGGGTCAGTCGCGATGTCCTGCGAAGAAGGGTCAGTCGCGACTTGCGAGGGGTGGATTTCAAAAGGAGCGTATTGGAAGAAGTCCAGAGAGTGGCGGCGGGAGAATTGCTCCTCCGGGGAGAGAGCATCCCACTCAGCACGGGAAAGCCGCCGTTTCCCAATCCTGTCCTCATTCAGGGCGAGTTCCTCCTGCCGGTCAGCGGGGACAGGAAACACTCCCGCATCCCCTCCAGCCCTGAGAATCTCAAGAGCGGATTCTTCACGGGGAGTGAGGATGCGGAATGTCCAGGGCGCCTCAAGGACCACCCGGATTACGTGACCCGCGATCCGGTATGTCCTTGCGGCTGTTTTTTCACTAGAGAGCCTTTCCGTCAGAGCCGAGCACATTGATAATCTTGTGCATATAGAGCTTCTTCATCTCGTCACGGGCAGGTCCGAGATATTTACGGGGATCGAACTCACCGGGCTTGTCGTGGAAGACCTTGCGGATAGCGGCTGTCATTGCAAGACGGCTGTCGGAGTCGATGTTGATCTTGCAGACTGCGCTCTTGGAGGCCTCGCGGAGTTGCTCCTCAGGAATACCGACTGCATCGGGAAGCTTGCCGCCCAGTTCGTTGATCATATCAACATACTCCTGGGGCACGGAAGATGAACCGTGCAGGACGATAGGGAAGCCGGGAAGCTTCTTCTCAATCTCGTGGAGAACGTCGAATGCGAGGGGCGGAGGTACGAGACGTCCGGTCTTGGGGTCACGGGTGCACTGTTCGGGTTTAAGGTCGTAGGGCGCATCGAAGTACTGGCCGTAGATAAGGGGCGTACTGCCGTACTGTTCGCGGCTGAGGTAGCGGACAAGCGTGTAGGGGTTGTCAGGCTGATACTCGTTTGTCGGGGTCTTTACGCTGGAGCGGATAATCACTATCGAGAACAGCGAGAAGCCTATCACAAGGGTAGTCACGCAGAGAAGGACCGTGTTCCAGAACACCTTTTCCTTCTTAAGCGTAACGAACAGGCCCCAGAAGCACAGCGAGAGCAGCGCGACCATAAAGAACAGCGCTCCGCTGTTGTAAGGGAGTCCGAAGCCGTTGACGAAGATCCGGTCAAAGAATGCGGCAAGTTTCGGAAGGTATGGGATAAACAGGAATACAAGCATAGCCTCGATGACTACGCCTATCATAAAGATTCCGACAAGCTTCCAGAATCCGATTTTCCTGTCCTCGTTCTTCCGGTAGTAGTACATAAACACGAACGCCGGAATGGTCAGCAGGTTCAGGAGGTGGATACCTATCGAGAGGCCCATCAGAAGCGCTATCAGTACTATCCAGCGGTTCGCGTGGGGCTCGTCCGCCTCCTCATACCACTTGCACATCGCCCAGAAAACGAGTGCCGTGAACAGCGAGGACATAGCGTAAACCTCGCCTTCAACCGCAGAGAACCAGAAGGTGTCGGAGAAGCAGTACGCAAGGGCGCCTACCGCTCCGGCTCCGAATATCGCGATACACTCACCAGCAGAGCGTCCTTTAATAATCCTCTTGGTGAAAAAGACTATTGTCAGATAGAGGAAGAATATGGTAAGGGCTGACAGGATCGCATTCATCGCATTTACTGCGACTGCGGCGTGCTCTGGCTTCACCGGGATGGTGAAAACTCTGGCGAACAGCTGGAAAACGGGGTTTCCCGGGGGATGTCCGACCTCCAGTTTGTATGACGATGCTATGAATTCGCCGCAGTCCCAGAAGGATGCGGTGGGTTCTATGGTGGAAAGGTATGTCACGGCGCTGATGAGAAACACCACCGCGGCGACGACCCTGTTCCAGATATTGAATTTTTTCTTGTCCATTTCGTTTGTCGACGTAGAGTTTGCAAATATAACCATTTTTTCCCGTATCTTTGCCGGGTAATGCCCAAGAAGGAAAACATACGCCGGATGTTCGACTCCATCGCCCCGTCCTACGACAGGCTCAACCACCTGATGTCCCTCAGCGTTGACAAGGCCTGGAGACGCCGGGCCCTTGGCGAAATCGTCGACGGCACGCCGCAGCGCATCCTCGATATCGCCTGCGGAACCGGGGACTCGACCATCTCCATCGCCCGTGCCGCTGCCCCCGGGTCCGTCGTTACCGGCGCGGACATCTCGGAAGGGATGCTGGCGCTTGTGGCGGAAAAGGTGCGTAAAGTGTCGCAGGTGGTGCTTTCTGAGACACCACCGGCAACGGACCGGACCGGACAGCCCGTCCAAATCCGTCTGATGGTGGCTGACGGGGAGAATCTTCCTTTCGAAGACGGCTCCTTCGACAGGGTGAGCTGCGCCTTTGGAATACGGAATTTCGAACACAGGGAAACGGGCCTCAGGGAATTTCTGAGGGTTCTCCGCCCCGGCGGGAAAGCCGTCATCCTGGAGCTTTCGATGCCGCGCGGCAAGGTCCTGCGTTTCCTTTACGGGCTATATTTCTTTAAGGTAATGCCTTGGATCGGGGGACGCATTTCGGGCGACAAAGCTGCTTATAAGTACCTTCCTGCCTCTGTGAAGGCATTCCCCTCCCCTGAGCAGTTCTGCCGGATTATGCAGGAGGCCGGCTTCTCATCCGTCCGCTTCAGGACCTTCTCGATGGGCCTTTGCCGGATGTTTATCGGGCAGAAGTAGAGGCTGCGGGACCGTCACGACGGGGAAGAAGATTCAGGTCCCGGTGAATGGACATTTCAAAATTATATCTATCTTTGTAGCAGATTTTTCCAAGACAACGGTATTTTGAAACTCGGGCGAAGGCCCCTACCGAGCATTGCGCTCAGGGTAAACTGTACCCTGGGGGGCCGGGGAACCGAGGACGTTCTTTTAAATACTGTTGCATTATGCCAAACAAAAATTACACGCTTGTCGCCTGGACTGAGAATGGTGAGCTGCGTATGATCCCTTCCCTCGTCAACGAACTTTCCATCCCTTTCCGGGAACGGATCGCCCGGCTTGAATCCGAGTGGGAGAGCGTCGGGAACGAGAGTGGCTGGCTGATGGCCCGAAGCCGCGCCCACGAGAGATTCGCAAGGTTCCTCCTAAGTGTCGGCTACCCCCGGGAAGCCTATATTGAGTTCGAGAACGCAGCCCTGGTCTGCACCTTCTGCCCGGATGGTCTCTGGCTCCAAGGGGAGAGTTGCGACTTCCCTGCCCTCCCGCTTTTATACCGTTTCCTTACAATGCACCGTGAATGTGTGAAGCTGGCACTAAAGGACGAGTATCTTAGGATTCTCTACCGGGGAAGCGCCCTCGAAGATGACTATCTATTCTTCACTTTGGACGATCGAAACACCAACCGGGAGATCTCCGAAGGCTATGAGAGCATAAAAGTATGGAACTTCGGAAAGGCCTCCTGAGACAATAGTCAAAATTTTTTTTGTGCAGGTGCGGAAGGTGGGTCGAAAACTGACCCACCAACCGCAAAATAGGGGGTAAAATGCAGAAGGTGGGTCGAATAATGTCCCACCAAACGCACTTTAATCCCACACACCTCCCTACGGCGCAGAAGGATCCTCCGGCCCGTTTTGGTGGGCGCAGGCGGATTCCGCTTCGCGCTATCCGTCTGCCGCTCGCCGCGGGGGCACTTGAAACCAAAACGCCGGATTCTCCGGCCCGTTTTGGTATCAGGAGACCTGCGCTCGGGTAAACCCGGCGCCGGCCTCCTGATACCAAAACACCCCTGCTGTCGCAGGGGCGTTTCGGTTTCGTGGGCGCAGACGGATTCGAACCGCCGACCCCCTGCTTGTAAGGCAGGTGCTCTGAACCAGCTGAGCTATGCGCCCGGAGTCCCATTCGGGAACGGGACTGCAAAGGTATAACGAAAAAATTTATTTTCCAAGTTCCTTCAGATGCTTTTCCCAAGCCCACGCGGCACGGAGGGTTTCCTCCACGCTGCGAGTCGCTTTCCAGCCCATCTCCTCGTTCGCAAGGGTAGGATCCGCCCAAATTGCAGTAACGTCGCCGGGACGGCGGGGAGCGAACTTCCAGTTGAGCTTCACACCGTTAACCTTCTCGAAGGCGTTGACGAGTTCCAGTACGGAAACAGGACGGCCGGTACCCACATTGAACACTTCGCAGTCCTTCTTCATCTTCCCTTCCATCATACGGGTAACGGCGAAGACATGGGCCTTTGCGAGATCGACTATATCGATATAGTCCCTCTGGCAGGTTCCGTCAGGGGTAGGATAGTCGTTACCGAAGACGGAGAGGCATTCGCGCTTTCCGATTGCGGTCTGGGTAATGAAGGGGACGAGGTTGTTGGGGACGCCGCGAGGCAGTTCGCCGATAAGGGCGGAGGGATGGGCCCCGATAGGGTTGAAATAGCGGAGAAGGATTCCCTTGAGGATGCCGCCGGATGCCTTGACGGTGTCGCGAAGGATGTCCTCACACATCGTCTTGGTATTACCGTAAGGAGACATCGCAGGTTTACGGGGGGTTGCTTCCGTGACGGGAACGGTGTCTGGCTCGCCGTAAACAGTCGCGGAGGATGAGAACAGTACGTTGCATCCGCCGGATGACTTCGCTGCCTCAAGGACGTTGAGGAAACTTATCAGGTTGTTCTTGTAGTACTTAAGGGGTTCAGCGACAGACTCACCCACAGCTTTGAATGCGGCGAAGTGAATGACCGCGTCAATCTTATAGTCCGAGAAGAGCTTTGTCACCGCGTCCATATCGCAGAAGTCCATCTCCACGAAGGGAAGACGCTTTCCGATAATCTTCGTGACTCCCTCAAAGCAGGTCAAGTCGCAATTGGACATATTGTCCGCAACCACGACATCATAGCCTGCCTCGACAAGTTCGACGGTAACGTGGCTTCCGATAAATCCGGCACCGCCGGAAACAAGAACAGTTTTTTTCATATAAGTGTTATTATGCGGCGACAAATTTACTCATTTATCCAAAAAAAATATATACTTATTTATCCAAAAAAAATGTACTTTTGCTTCCATGAATAAGAAATTATTTGCTGTTGCCGCAACTCTGGCAGTCCTCACCGGCGCTTGTACGGACTCGAAGGAGAAGGTTTTCACCGTTGGTGAAGATTCGACCATACTTGGCCTCCATGCGCCATGGGACGGTCTTGAGGACAATACTGTCTTCGGATGTTTCGCCGGAGAAGACTACTTTTACTTCTACTACGACGTCATCGACCCTACCGTCACGCTCAAGGATGGTTTCAAAGAAGAAAAGGACGTGGAGCCGGAAGACAGGGTAGAAATATTCTTTTCCCCGAGGCCGGAGATGGACATATATTATTGTGCCGAGATCGATCCGGATGGAAGGGTTCTCGACTACTCGTCAAAGTACTATCGAGAAATGGATTATGGATGGAATTTCAGCACTATGGACCTCTTCTCCAAGATAACGGATAAGGGATACCTCATCGCCGGAAGGGTTTCGAAGGAGGAACTCCGCAGTCTCGGGCTTGATCTCGAAGGCGGATTCAGTATGGGCGTATTCCGCGCAGATTTCCGTGAGGACGGCACCGTAAACTGGTATTCTGCAATCCCCAGCGACGACAAAGCTCCCGACTTCCACAAGCCGGATATGCTTTTCCGCGCCAAGATGCCTTGATATGATTCTCAACAAATCGGCATTTGAAAGACTTTATTACGAGTATGCCCCAAGAATGGTGGCATTCGCTGCCCGTATATTAGGCGATGACAAGATTGCAGAGGACCTTGTCCAGGACACGTTCATCCGTTTCTGGGAGAAGTATCAGGGCAAGGAATCGGAGACGTGGCATCCGCTGATCTTTACAATGACAAGGAATCGTTGCCTTGATCACCTGAAGCGTCTCAGTTACAAGAATACCGTCTTGGAGATCAATTCCGGATTGACACGGGAAGAGGAACTGCTATTCCTCGAAGACCTTGCCGGAGAAGAGTCATCAACAGAAGAGAACCTCATCCTTTCCGAACTGAACAGGGAAATCGACGCAATTGTCAAGACCCTGTCCCCGCGCTGCCGGGAAGTATTTGTAATGAATCGAATCGAAGGCCTCCATTACAAAGAAATTGCAGATGCGCTCGGCATCAGCGTAAAGGCGGTCGAGAAACATATGTCAAAGGCCCTGAAGGTTCTGAGAGCCAAATTCATCACAAAGGGACACGAGTTCACCTCCGAGAAAGTCGCGCGTCTCATTACCCTTGTTTTTTTTCCATAGAATGGTAGGGTAAGCCCCCTTCGCAATCGTTATATATGTAGATCACATATATTTCGATTGCATGAAAGACATCGCTTTCAAGTATTTTTCCGGTGAAATAACTCCTGAAGCCGCAAAACGCCTCAGGGATTTCCTTGCAGACGGAAAAGAGAACAGGCTGTTGTTCCGCCAGTGGGAAAAAGAGTGGAAAAATAACAATATTCCTACCTTTCATCAGGTTATCTCCTATAAGAAGATATTCCGCCGTATCATATCCAGAAAGATATTACGGGTTTCCCTTGTCACAACGGCAGCTGCGGCCGCGATTGCTCTTGTCGCGCTGTTCGCGGGAAGAGGCGGAAGAGAAACCTTTATCTCTCCTGTTGTCGAGGCCCACGTCTTCACGGTAGAGACCCGTCGCTGCGAGCAGACCAAGGTAATCCTCCCGGATAGTACTGTCGTTTGGCTGAACGCGTCTTCACGCCTTTCCTACAGCGACACCTATATGGTGTCCGAACGTAACGTCCAACTCGAAGGGGAAGGCTTTTTCGATGTAGCCCATATCGACGGATGTCCGTTCACGGTGAGTTTTGGCAATAACGCCATCACCGTACACGGAACCCGTTTCAACGTATCCGCATATCCCTCGGAAAACGTGGTGGAAGCAGCCCTTCTGGAGGGTGGCATAGAATTCTCGAACAAGAACGTCAATGTAAATATGGAGCCCGGGGAAATTCTCGCCCTGAATCTGGACTCCAACAAGTTGGTCAAATATTATGGCGATGTAAAGAGCCGTACAAGCTGGCTTGGGGGCTCCTTGGACTACAGTTCCATAAGTCTTGAGCGGCTCCTCGCAAGGATTTCATCCATCTATGGAGAGAAAATTACCTATGTTCCTTCCGGGATAACCCCCTCTTCCTTCGGAATTATCCTCAACATCAAGGAAACCATTCCCAACATTCTGGATGCCATCAACTACATAAGTCCCATAAAATGGAAATATGAAGACGGTGTATATTATGTCTGTCCTGTAAATCCTAATACTAACCTCTGAATCATAACACTATGACCGGTAAACACAGAAAGTATTTGCTGTCGTTGTTGGCGCTTTTTGTCTGCGCCATTGCAATTGATGCCCAAACTGTAACCAAAACGTTCCAGAACGAGGCATTGCCAACGGCGCTGAAAGACATCGGCAACCAGACCGGATATTCGTTCATCTACGAACCGGCAGATCTGGAAAATGCACCAAGGGTTACTGTTTCGTTTGACAAAGAACCTCTTGAGTCAGCCCTGGCAAAGATTCTTCGTCCCCCTCTTAAATACGAGGTGAAGGGAACCATTGTCATCATTTCCAAGGAGCAGGTAAAACCCCAGGCCGGAGCCCCCGGCTCAAAAGAGGCTAAAAAACCTCGGGTGGAGGGTTCTGTTACGGATATGAGAGGAGAACCCGTCATCGGCGCCGCCGTATGGATCAAGGGAACCCGTGCCGCTACGACCACTGACCTTGAAGGACGCTTCTCCCTGATTCGTCAGGCGGGGAACAATACCCTATGTGTGAGCGCGTTGAGTTTTCAGCCTTGGGAATTGACGCTTCCGGAAGGGAACCAGAGCCTTAACATCGTCCTGAGAGATGAGGCCAACACCCTTGAGGAAGTTGTCGTCGTGGGTATGAACAACCGTCAGACAAGGCGGGCCATCACCGGTGCCATCTCCACCATCCAGACAAGGGAACTGGTCCAGAGCCCGGTGGCAAACATCTCCAACGCCCTTGCCGGCAAACTCCCCGGGCTTTTCACGGTCCAGTACTCCGGAGAGCCGGGCGCAGATGCATCCAGCCTCTACATCAGAGGCCTTGGAACCTATGGTACAAGCGCTCCCCTTGTAGTTATCGACGGCCTTCCGAGGAACAAGGCGGACTTCGATATGCTGGACGCTAACGAAATTGAGTCCATAACCATTCTGAAGGATGCCTCGTCTTCCTCGCTTTACGGCATTCAGGGTGCGAACGGTGTCGTAGTCGTTACCACAAGGCGAGGCAGCGGCGATGAGCGTCCTAAGATTTCATTCACGATTCAGCAGGCCCTCCAGCAGCCCATCCGGCTTCCCCAGACGATGAGTTCCTATGAGCAGGCAATGTACAACAGGGCCGTGGACTACAACGACGGGCAGCCGCTCCGCTACACGGAGGAGGTTCTCGAAATAATCAAAAATGGTTCGGACCCTTATCTTTATCCCAACGTTAACTGGTTTGACGTCGTGCTCAAGGACCATTCGTGGCAGTCACAATACAATATTAATATATCCGGCAGTGCCGGACGCGAGCATAAAGTCAACTACTTCGTCTCCGGCAGCTACATCCGTCAGGGAACACTCCTTAACCACGAAGACGAATTCGAAGCGAACTACGGAGTATCGTCAAAATACGACAGATATAACTTCCGTTCCAATATCGATTTTCAGGCGACCAAGAGGCTGAATGTCAGGATCGACCTTGCTGGCCGTCTGGAAACGAGGATTGGTCCCAGCTACAGTTTCCCTTACGTCTTCGGGCAGATTACAAGCCGCCTTCCCAGCACCCAGGCCATATTCAATCCGAACGGAACTCTGGCCGCAGGAAGCGCCCTTGAGATTCCTTATCAGCCCGGAAATCCTTACGGTATTATCACGAGGAGCGGTTACTACAACAAACGTTCGAATGTTATGAACGGAACAATTTCCGCCCGGCACGCCCTTGATTTCATCACGGACGGGTTGAGCGTCCAGGCCTACTTCAGCTTTGAGAACACAAGCGACCTTAACCGTTCCTGGTCCCAGACCTTTGAATCCTACTGGTATCGCGGAAAAGATGAATATGGTAATGATTATTACCAGGACTATACTTCTAACGGCCGCCTGACCGCAGGAACCAGCAGTTATGTGGAAAGATATGTTTACCTGGACCTTAGGCTGAATTACGACAAGGAGTTCGGCCGCCATCAGTTGAATGCCCAGATTCTTGGGAACCGTACCGTAAAGGATATCCAAAGTTCCGAGTACTCATACGCATATCAGGGCATCAGCGGTCGAGCGACGTGGAACTATGCCAGGAGATACTTCCTTGAAGGGAATATCGGCTTCAACGGTTCCGAGAACTTCCCTCCCGGACGCCGTTATGGTCTCTTCCCTGCAATCTCCGGAGGATGGCTCATAAACGAAGAGCCCTGGCTCAATGCCCCCTCTTGGATTAAGATATTCAAACTCAGGGGTTCCTATGGAGTCGTCGGTAATGACCAGATTGGAGGTTCACGCTTCCTGTTCATCACTGAATTCGGCCCAGGCGGAGGTCTCGGGAGCATATTCCCTTATGGTTACTATTTCGGAACCACAAACGGAGGGACTCTGTCTGCCGGCGGATATAACCAGACCCGTTTCGGAAATGCCTACGTCACCTGGGAGAAATCCCATAAAGCAAATGTCGGTTTCGACCTTTCCCTTTTCAAGGACAATTCCGTCAACTTCACGTTCGACTATTTCCGCGAAATGAGAGACAACATTCTAACAGAAGCCGGAAGTGTTCCTGACTATGTGGGCATTGAGACCGTCGCTCCCCGTAACTCAGGAAAGGTGTTCAACCACGGTATCGAGGCTGAACTCCGCCTGAGCAAGCGAATCAGCAAAGACCTGTCCATATTTACGAATATCCAGGGGACTTGGGCTAAGAACAAAGTTCTTGAAAATGACCAGCCCAGTCCGAAGTTCGACTATCAAGACCTTCGTGGCTATGAAATCGGATACTCGCTGGGATATCACGCGATTGGTCTTTTCGAGAATCAGGAGGATATCGATTCCAGTCCGACACAGTCCTTCGGCCCGGTCATTCCCGGCGATATCAAGTACGAGGACGTCAATAAAGACGGTGTAATCGATCCTGATGACCGCATTCCCCTGAGAGTTTCTTCGATTCCCATCTTCACGGGCGGATTATCTATGGGATTTAACTGGAAGAACTTCGACTTCTCGATGATGCTCAGCGGAGCGCTGGGCGGAACGGCAAGGTTCTTCGTCTATCCCAGCAGCATTATCAACCTCCAGCGCTGGACGGAAGATAATCACGACGCCCTTCTTCCCGTAGCTCATACCACGGCGAACAATACTGAACTCTCCGACCAGAACCTTCTGAAGACAGACTACCTCAAGCTGAGGAACATCGAGCTGGGCTATACCATTCCCATCAAGGTTCTCCAGAAAGTACGGATATCCAGTGCCCGTGTCTACCTCAATGCCCAGAACGTAGCCGTATGGGACAAACTCTGGGTAAAAGACAGGGACCCTGAAGCAGCCGGTTCCGGCACACTGCCTTATCCTCTCCAGAGGATTGTCAATATGGGATTGCGTTTTGACCTCTAAGTCCATAGTAACTATGAAAAAGACTTTACAAATATCTGCAATAACGATGATAGCGGTCTTCTCTGTTTCCTGTCAGGATTTCCTTGACAGGGCGCCCGGAGACAACCTCACCGAGGAGGAAATGTTCTCAAAGATAGAGACCGCCGAACAGTATCTCGATAACGCATACGTATACCTTCCCGACTTCCAGTATAACACTGAAGATCTTACGGGCCGTTATAAACTTGGCGGCGCAACGGATGAAATAGGATTCCAGCAGGGATCCGGTTATCCGGCTTGCCCGTTCGACATCAACCTGGGGAACTGGAATCCCAACCGTATGCCTATGGAACGCAACTGGAAGGACTACTACGGATGTATCCGCCGTTGCAATATGTTCATTAAAGACTATGATCTCATCCCGGAAGACTTGAGCGCCGGCGCTGAATCGCATCGCCGGGAGAGACTGCTGGGCGAGGCTTATGGCCTGCGCGGTTACTTCTACTGGCTGCTGTTCAAACAGTGGGGAGGTGTCCCTATCCTCACGGATGTCCTTGACCCTGGCAATGTGGAATCAATCAAGGGCATTAAGAGGGCTTCTGCCGAAGAGACGCTCCAGCAGGTCCTTAATGATATGGACGAGGCTATCAAATACCTCCCCGTCAAGCACGATGATGCAAACTTCGGACGCTTCACCTCACTTGTGGCAAACGTTGTCAAGTCTCAGGTGAAACTTTACTGGGCGAGTCCTCTCTGGAATCCGGACAATGATCCCGAACGCTGGGAGGAAGCTGCTGACGCCTGCCGCGAGGTCCTCAAAATGGCGGAAGACAACGGACACGTCCTGGCTCTTAGTTACAGCAACCTTTTCAACAAAGCCGGCCTTGAAAACGAGGTGATTTGGACAAAGAACTCTGAGCATTACGAATGTTACTGGTGGGATGTCTATGCTATGCCTCTTGGCTACGGCGCTTTCAACGTTGACGGGCCTCTTCAGGAAATGGTGGACGAATTCGAGATGAAGGGCACGGCGGAAATACCGGTCCTCGGATACGACGAAGACAACAACCAGATATTGAATCCCCTTGCCACGGACTATGATCCGGCCCATCCTTGGGACGGACGAGATGACCGTTTCTACAGCTGTATCCTCTATCAGGGTGCAATGCTTCAGGGACGCCCTATCGACATTTCCGCGAAGGGAAAGGACGATATCAACATCGGATCTATCATTCGCACAAACTATTTCACCAACAAGTATCTGGACCAGAATCACAACCTCGTTACGCACGTGAGCTGGACATACCGCCGCTTCGCTATTATGCGAACCGCAGAACTGTACCTGAACTATGCGGAGGCACTAAACGAGGTAGAAGGAGCCACGCCGCGTGTACGCGAACTTGTCAACGTCATCCGTCGCCGCGCCAATGCAAAGGAACTTCCTGCAGGCCTGACTAAAGACCAGATGAGGGAAAAAATACGCCACGAGCGCAAGATCGAACTCTGCTTCGAGAATCACCGCTTCTGGGATGTGCGTCGCTGGAAGATCGCGGAAATCGTGGACAACAAGACCGTCCACAGGGTCAAAGTGGACGAGGAAGGCAATATCACCTATCCCGTTTTCCAGCACCGTGTATTCGACGCTTCCAAACACTACCTGTTCCCTATCCCCCAGAGCGAGATAGACAAGAACAGGGATCTTGAACAGAACCCCAACTGGTAGAAACCTATTTAATAACCAATACCATCATCATTATGAAAAAAACACTGTTACTTTTAAGCTCGCTGCTCACGGTCGCAGCGCTTTCCTGCACCCCGGATTCCGGGTCCAACACTGATGATCCCAACAAAGAAAAAACAGGCAATACTCCTGTTGTCTCAATCAGTGCCGATGCATCCTTCAATGCGGAAATGAAGGCGAAGATAACCCTTACCCTTTCCGAAGCATCATCTTCCGATGTCAAAGTCAAGCTCGCCAAAGCCCCCATTCAGGAAGGCAAAGCAGAACTTGCCGCAGACTACAATAAGAGTATCACCATCAAGGCTGGAGACCTTAAAGCAGAGGTTGAAGCCACTGCCGATGTACTCGGGCTGGAAGGCGGTGATTATCAGCACGCCATCAAAATCGACTCCGCAGAAGGTGCTACTGTTGCTGAAAATGCGGTTGTCTATATCAACTACACTTTTGTCTTCAAGCCGGATGTGAATGTCTATGCTGACCCCCAGTTCGCTTCAACCTGCGAGGCCAAACTCCAAATTGCACTGAGCAAGGCCACAACGAAGGATGTTGTCGTAAAACTCGAAACCGATTCTCAGTCAAAAGCTGAAGTCGAATACGAGCAGACTGTCACTATCCCCGCAGGAGAGACCCAGAAGGAAATTATCGTGAAAGTGAAAGTCGCCGATGGCCTTGAACCCGGAGTATATCCTGTTATCATCAAAATACAGTCTATCGAGAACGGCCAGCCGGGAAGCGCCTCTTCCGCCACCATCAATCTTGCCTATCCTTTCTCGAAGGATATTATCCTCGACGGTCTCTTTGATGACTGGGATGATGCAAGCCTCACCACCTTCACCCTCCCTGAAGGCTCTCCCTACTCTGACTTGAAAGTTATGAAACTTGCGGCAAACTCCAGATATGTCTATGTGTATCTCGAATTCAATGATCCCGGATTCGAATACGGCCGTCCTTTCGATATGTTCATAGATCACGACGGAGACCCTTCTACCGGTTGCATCCTCACTTCCATCGACAATGACACTGTCGGAGAGATATTCACCAGTTATGGTATACGCTGGTATATCGAGCTTGCCCTCCACGACGGGGATCATTACAATGACTTCCACTCTTGGGGCGGCATTTATCGCTTTGACGGAACAGACGGAACCGGCGCATTCTCCGGAGGACTTGGTTCTATCGGAGCATTCGAGGCGACTATGATGTGTGCTGAAGGAACTCTCTCAAACGGCGTAGGACGTCTCGAAATCCAGCTCAACCGTACAGACTTCGGTATGACCGGCAACAAGGCCAGATTCGGAGTCAAGATTATGGACGGGGCCAACAACTGGAGGGCTCTTGGTATCCTTCCTCAGGGAACACCTTCCGCCGGTGCATTCAAACCTGCCGATATGGGCACTATCTATCTCCCTGTATATGCAGAATAAAACCTTCTTTATAGCAACGGTTATTCTCCTTGGGCTCCTGCCCTCGTGCAAGGCGCCCAAGGGGGACGACCCTTGGTTTCAGATGAGAGGCGTAGTTCTCGCGTGGGAAGATGTAGTCAATCCGGACAATCCCGGATGGATTAAAAAGATGAAGGAGACGGGGATGAACACGATCTCCATCTGCGGGAAAGATTATATGAGCGAGGAGTACGCCTTGATGAAGCAGGAGTGGATTGACGCCGGTTTCGATTTCGAATATGAAGAGCACGCAATGTCCCTGCTCTTACCACGTTCGCTCTTTGACACCCATCCGGAGTATTTTAGGATGGACGAAAACGGCGTACGCCAAAGAGACGGCAATGGATGTCCTTCCTCAGCCGAGGGACTTGAGGTTATGGCCGGCAATGTGGAGGCTTTTGCAAAAACCCATATGCCCACCAACCACAGGTACTATACCTGGCTTTTCGACGGGGGTGATATCTGTCACTGCCCCCTCTGCAAGGATTATAGCGCTTCAGACCAGGGCTTGATATTTGAAAACCGTATAATAAAGGCGCTGAAGGCGTTTGATCCGGAAGCTAAACTTGCCCATCTTGCTTATCACTCCACTACCCCTGCACCCACGAAGGTAAAGCCCGAACCGGATATTTTCCTTGAATTCGCTCCTTTTTACCGCAGTTGGTCAGAGCCGCTTTCCAAAAGAGACGCTGCCGTGAGGCCCGGTCTTCCTTTCGGATGGACCCACGGTGACTACATCGATATGCTGAAAGCGAATCTGGAGGTCTTCCCCGCAGAAACGGCCCAGGTCCTCGAATACTGGATGGATGTTTCGCTCGTAAGCGACTGGAAAAAACCTCAGAAACAGCTCACGTTCCACGAGGATGTCTTCCTTGACGACCTCGCCTTTTATGCGTCTCTTGGTATCCGTAACATTACCTGCTACGGTGTCTATACAGACGAATACTATGCAAATACTTTCGGTGATGTCTCTTTCATCGAAAAGTATGGCAATGGACTTTATAACTTTCGCCCGGAATGAAAAAAACAATGTGTTTTCTTATCTCCCTGACATTGGCGCTTGCGGTCGGTGCGGCTTCGTGTACGGAGGAGAACAAGAATTCCGCTCTGGAGGGATGGGAAAAACTTGGAAGGGAGGAAACACCTGACGATGGCAACGGGGACTCCTCCACAACGCCTCCCGACGATGGCGACAATGGTAACGGAGAAGAAACCAAGTGGTTTCTTACCAGAGGGGTTATTTGCGGCTGGGAAGATGTCCAGGATCCGGAAACTCTGGATTACATCGACATCGCAAAGAACCACGGATTGAATTCCTTCAGTATTTACGGGGCCCCGAGGAGTTCCTCGACGTGGAAAAACTTTATGGCTGACTGTGACGAGGCCGGAATTGCCATAGAATTCCAGGAACACATGATGTATTTCCTCCTTCCCCGCAGTCTCTTCTCTACCCATCCGGAGTATTTCCGTATGAACAGCCAGGGTGTGCGAGTCGATGACGCCAACGGATGCCCTTCCTCGGAAGAGGCCCTTAGAATCGTTAAGGGTAAGGCCGCGCAGCTTGGGGAGAGTTACAAGCCTACGAACCATAAGTACTACTTCTGGATGGACGACGGCGGAGACATCTGTTACTGTCCCAACTGCCGGCAATTGAGCGCTTCTGATCAGGCCCTTATTTTCGAAAATGCGACAATCGAAGGTCTGAAGGAGATTGACCCGGAGGCAAAACTGGCCCATTTGAGCTATGCCGGGACTACCGATGCGCCAAAGAGTGTCACGCCCCACGAGGATATCTTCCTTGAGTTCGCCCCCTTCTGGAGAAGTTGGAAAGCGCCTCTTGTGGATACGTGGACAAGCGGAGCTAACGGTATGACACACGCCAAATACCTCAGAGCCCTCCACGACAATCTTGAAGTCTTCCCTTCAGAAACGGCCCAGGTCCTTGAATACTGGATGGACGATTCGATGTGGAGCGGATGGGACAAGACAAATCTCCAGCGCGTACCGTGGAGCCTTGACATCTTCAAAAAAGACATCGACACATACGCGGGTTATGGTATCCGCCATATGACTTGCTACACTGCCTATGTAGGGCCGGCATATGTGGAGAAGTTCGGTTTCCCGGACTTCCTGGTAGAATACGCGGACTACCTCAGTAATTACAAAAAGAAATAATCGCGTATACCTTCGTAGATGATACTCGACAAGAGTACCTTTGAATCTCTGTACTACCAGTGTGGACCGCGTCTTGAGGCCTATGCCCGAAAGCTCCTTCGCGACGGGCATTTGGCAAAGGACCTGGTGCAAGATGTCTTTGTCCGCCTGTGGGTGCGCTATCAGGGGAAAAGTGCAGACTCCTGGCCGTCGATTCTTTTTACGATGGTCAGGAACCGCTGTATTGACTGCCTGAGACATCTTGCATTTAAAAGATCGTTGACTGTTCCGGATGTGGACATTACAGAGCAGGAGGAACGCTTGTATATGCGTGTTTTCGAGGGGGGAAAAGAAGGTACAGACGTCAAGCTGCTGACAGAAGAGCTCTCCAGTCAAATACTCTCCGTGACGGAATCTTTGCCGCCACGATGCCGGGAGGTATTTCAGATGAGCCGCAACGAGGGGCTGAAAAACAGCGAGATCGCCCTGAGGCTCGGCATCTCGGAAAAGGCTGTAGAAAAAAACATCTCAAGGGCGCTCCGTGCCTTCCGGAAACTTTTCCACGGTAAAGATTGAAATTTCCCTTGGGGAAGAAAAAATTAATTTTCAGGGGTGGGGGAAGAGGGCCCTCATCCGTCATATATTCAGACACCACATTAAAATGGACACTGACTCAATCAAGAAAATCTGTTTCGATTTCTTTTCCGGGAAGACTGACTCGGAAACGGCAAAGCGTCTGGAGGAATTTCTGGACGCTGGCCCCGATGCTTCGTCCCAAATGGAAAAATGGGAAAAGGAATGGGCCTCCTCCAATGTTCCTTCACTTTCCCAACTGAAGTCCTTTGCGGAAATCAAGAAAGAAATCCATAGTATAAAGGCGAAACAGATTCTCCGCTGGACGAGCGCCTGTGCGGCAACCGTCGCACTCATCGCCGGGGCTTTCCTGCTTATCCCTCGCAGGGTAGACACTATGGCCAAGGAGGAAATACTCTGCATTGTCGAAACCGGCTTCCGCGAGAAAACAAAGGTTATCCTTCCGGACAGTACTCTGGTGTGGCTCAATGCCGCATCCCGTATTTCCTATAACAAGGATTTCCTTGCCGGAGACAGAATCGTCCGCCTTGAAGGAGAAGCTTTTTTTGATGTAAAAAAGAGTCAGGGGAGAAAATTTGTCGTGGATTTTGGAACGGGGACCGTCAATGTTCTCGGGACCAAGTTCAATGTTTCCTCCTATGGAAATGAGAACATCTGCGAAGTCGCCCTGCTGGAAGGAAGCGTGGAATTTGTCACCACCGGGGCCAAGGTTGATATGGTCCCGGGGGATATTCTAATCCTCAATACCGGAAGCGACGAAATTGAGAAGATCAAGGGCGAGGTGGCGAAGGACATCAGCTGGATGGACAACAAGCTGGATTATTCGAAAATAACGCTTGACCGCCTCCTAAAGCGGCTCTCCTCCATTTATGGGGTAAAAATCAGCTACTTTCCTTCCGGACGCGAGGTAAGCCCGTTTGGCGTAATCCTGAATCTTGAGGAATCTCTCCCGAATATTCTTGACGGGCTCACATTGATTCTTCCTGTGAAATGGGACAGGCTCCCGGACGGAAGTTTTGAGGTTGAGGAATTATGACAATAAATAAACTGTTCGCGTATGACTAAAACTAAGATCAGGCGAATCGTTTCCGTGTTCGTCCTCTCGGTGTTGTGCTGTACCCTCGGAGCACAAACCGTCACGAAGACGTTCAAGAACGAATCGCTGGAGAATGTGCTCAAGGAACTGGACCGGCAGACAGGTTATTCTTTCCTGTTCAACGCCAGCGACCTTGAAAGTGCCCCGACGGTTACGGCGACGTTCAAGGAAACGCCACTTACCACCGTACTTTCAACCGTCATCAAGGCTCCTTATTCCTATGAGATGAAGGGAAAGGTCGTTGCCGTGACGAAAAAAGCCGGTACCAAACCGGCCCAGCAGGCAAAGCCCCACAACAAGAAAACAGAAATCAAGGGTGTTGTGAAGGACAAGGACGGAGAGCCTTTGGTCGGAGTCGCCGTCTGGATTCGAGGAACGCAGATTTCCTCGATTACAGACCTTGAGGGCAACTTTTCCCTTTCCTTCAGCGGAGATTATTCGACAGTGTCCGTCTCCTCGATTGGATACAAGGACCAGACTTTCGAAGTATCCCCGGGCAGCCAGACCGTCAGTATCGTTCTTCAAGACGACGACAACGAACTTGACGAGGTCGTAGTCGTGGGTATGAATAACCGACAGACCAAAAGGTCCATCACTGGTGCAATTTCAACCATTCAGACAAGGGAACTGGTCCAGAGCCCGGTGGCAAATATATCAAATGCTCTTGCAGGAAAGCTCCCCGGCCTTATGACGGTGCAGTACTCTGGCGAGCCCGGCGCTGATGCGGCTACTCTTTATATCCGGGGACTGGGAACTTACGGCACCAGCACGCCTCTTGTCGTTATAGACGGTCTCCCGCGAAACAAGTCCGACTTGGATATGATAGACCCTAACGAGGTCGAATCCATAACCATCCTTAAGGATGCTGCATCATCTTCGCTCTACGGTATCCAGGGAGCGAACGGAGTCGTTGTCGTGACCACAAGGCGAGGCTCCGGAGAAGAGCAGCCCCGAATATCCGTCAACATCCAGCAGGCGCTCCAGCAGCCAATCAGGCTTCCTGTTATTATGTCGTCCTATGATCAGGCTCTCTACAACAGGGCTCTGGATTATAACAACGGACAGCCCCTGACCTACAGCGACGAAGTCATCGAGGCCCTCAGGACCGGTTCCGATCCCTATCTCTATCCTTCCACGAACTGGTTCGATGTAGTGCTGAAAAAGCATTCTTGGCAGCAGCAATACAATGTCAACATCTCCGGCTCGACGGGTAAAAAATTCAAGGTAAACTACTTCATCTCCGGCAGCTATGTCCGCCAGGGGACGCTCCTCAACCACGAGGACGTGTTTGAAGAAAACTATGGGGTCAAGGCAAAGTATGACCGGGTGAACTTCCGTTCAAACCTCGATGTCCAGGCTACCAAGAGGCTGAACATCAGGATCGATCTCGCCGCAAGGCTGGAAACAAGGGTCGGTCCCAGCCAGAGTTTTTCCTATATATTCGGCCAGATTACAAACAGGCTTCCCGCTTCTCAGGCAGTATTCAATCCGGACGGTTCGATTGCGGCAGGTTCCGGTCTTGTGAACCCCTCCCGTCCGGGTAACCCCTACGGTGTTCTGACCAATAGCGGATATTACAACAACGGATCCAATGTCCTGTATGGAACCGTTTCGGCAAAATACAACCTCGACTTCATCACAAAGGGCCTTACTGTGCAGGGCTTTTTCAGTTTCGAGAATACTGCGAACCTGAACCGCTACTGGTCCCAAGACTTCGAACAGAAGTGGTACCGCGGATTGGATGAGGACGGAGAGCCTGTCTATCAGGACTACACTACTGAAGGCCGTCTCTCTGCAAGTACCGGAACATATGTGGAAAGATACTCATACTATGACATCCGGCTCAATTATGACAGGGATTTCGGGGCCCATCAGGTAAACGCCCAGCTCCTTGGGAACCGTACCCTGAAAAATCTCCAGAGTTCAGAATATATGTACGCCTATCAGGGCCTCAGCGCCAGGGCGACATATAACTATGCGAAGCGCTATTTCGGAGAGTTCAACCTTGGATACAACGGATCCGAAAACTTCCCTCCCGGACGGCGTTATGGGCTTTTCCCCTCCTTCTCTGCAGGTTGGGTGATAAGTGACGAGCCTTGGCTCAATATGCCCTCTGCCGTAAAAATCCTCAAACTCCGCGGTTCTTACGGAACGGTTGGCAATGACCAGATTGGTGGCTCCCGATTCCTCTATATCTCCGAGTATGGACCCGGCGGCGGAATGGGCTATATGTATTCCAGCGGGTATTATTTCGGTCTGTCCAGCAGCGGAACGAACTCCGCCGGAGGATACAACGAAACCCGCGTGGGCAATGAGTATGTGACTTGGGAGGTGGCCCATAAGGCCAATGTCGGTTTCGACCTGTCGCTATTCAAGGGCAATCTGCTCAACCTTACCGTGGACTATTTCCGCGAGTTGCGAACCAATATTCTCACAGAAGCCGCAAGCGTTCCCCTTTATGTGGGTATCGAGACTATCGCTCCCCGAAATTCCGGAAAGGTTTTCAATCACGGATTTGAGTTTGAAATCCGCTTCAACAAGGCTTTCAGCAGGGATTTCTCCGCATTTGCAAACCTTCAGGGAACTTATGCAAGGAACAAGGTCCTCGAAAACGACCAGCCGGTTCCGAAGTTCGATTATCAGGATCTTCGCGGATACGAGATCGGATATAGCCTTGGTTATCACGCCATCGGCCTGTTCCAGGATCAGGAGGATATCGACAACAGTCCTACCCAAAACCTCGGGACGGAACTTATCCCCGGCGATATAAAGTATCAGGATACCAATAAAGACGGGACCATCGATTCTAACGACCGTATCCCCATCAAATGCTACTCCGTGCCGGTATTTACCGGAGGTCTTTCGCTCGGATTCAACTGGAAGAATTTCGACTTTTCGATGATGCTGAGCGGTGCGCTTGGAAGCACGGCCCGCCTGTGGGTTTACGAATCCAGCATCATCAACCTTAAGCGCTGGACAGAAACCAACAAGGAAGCCATCTTGCCGGTTGCCCATAACTCTTCCAACAACAATATGCTCAATGACTTCAACCTTATGAAGACGGACTATCTGAAACTCCGTAACGTGGAGCTTGGTTACAACGTTCCTTCAAAGTGGCTGAGAAAAGCCAGGATAGACGGGCTCAGAATCTACCTCAACGCCCAGAATGTCGCGATATGGGACACTATGTGGCTGAAAGACCGCGACCCCGAGGCCGCCGGCACCGGAACTCTGCCTTATCCTCTGCAAAGAGTTATCAACGGCGGAATACGTATTGACCTGTAAAAATGAGGAAGACTATGAAAAGAATCTATACCCTGACCGCTGTGGCGGCAATCATATCTTTGCTTTTCTCCTCCTGCAACGACTTCCTTGAAAGAGCGCCTGGTGACAACCTTACCAAGGAAGAACTTTTCTCAAACATAGAGACGGCGGAGAAATATCTCAACAATGCATACATTTTCCTCCCGGATTATCAATATCCGACCGAGGATCTTTCCGGCCGCTATAAACTGGGAGATGCAACTGACGAAGGCGGTTTCCAGCAGGGTTACGACTACCAGGCCTGCCCCTTCGACATCAATATCGGAAGCTGGAGCCCCAACCGTATGCCTATGGAGCGGAACTGGAGCGACTACTACGGGTGCATCCGCCGCTGTAACAAGTTCATCGAGAACTATGATCTCATCCCGGAGGAAATATCCAACGGTGCGCCTTCTAACCGGCGCGAGAGGATGCTGGGAGAGGCCTATGGTCTCCGCGGTTATTACTACTGGCTCCTGTTCAAGCAGTGGGGAGGTATCCCTATTATCAACAAGGTCCTCGACCCCGGCGATATCGCTTCCACCAGCGGAATCAAGAGGGCTACCGCCGAAGAGACTCTCAATCAAGTCCTTTCGGATATGGAGGAGGCCAAGAAACATCTTCCTGTCAAGCATAAGGACGGCGATTTCGGACGATTCACATCCCTTGTAGCGACTATTGTCGAATCACAGGTAAAACTCTATTGGGCAAGCCCTTACTGGAATCCGGACAACGATATGGAAAGATGGGAAGAAGCCGTTGACTATTGCCGTACGGCATATAATATGGCACTGGAGAACGGCCACGTCCTTTCGCTCAAATACGCTGACCTTTTCAACAAAGTTACATCCGTATCGGAAACTGAGGTTATCTGGGTCAAGAACTCGGAGCATATGGAATGCCACTGGTGGGACGTGTACGCTCTTCCGCTGGGCTATGGCGCATTCAACGTGGACGGCCCCTTGCAGGAATTCGTCGACAGTTTCGAAATGGAGGGCTCCGGAGAAATCCCCGTCCTTGGCTATACGGATGACAACCAGCAGATTGTCAATCCGCTCGCTACTGATTACGATCCGCTTCATCCTTGGGATGGCCGCGAAGAGCGCTTCTACTGCGTAATCCTCACCAACGGAATGATGCTTCAGGGCAGGCCGATCGATATCTCCGAAAACGGAAAAGACAATCTCAATTACGGTCCTGTCACAAGGACGAACTACTTCAACAAGAAGTATGTCGAGCTCAACCATAATCTCTATACCGATGCCGGTGAAACCTATCGCCGCTTTGCCATAATGCGTACCGCCGAGCTCTATCTGAACTATGCGGAGGCGTTGAACGAAGTGGAGGGCGCTACCCCGAGAGTTTATGAACTTGTCAATACGATACGTCGCCGCGCGAACGTAAAAGAGCTTCCCGAAGGCTTGGACAAAAACGGTATGAGAGAGAAAATCCGCCACGAGCGCAAAATCGAACTCTGCTTCGAGAATCACCGCTTCTGGGACGTAAGACGCTGGAAAATCGCCGAGTACGTAGATGTGGGCAAGGTCCATAAGGTCCACGTAGATGCGGAAGGAAACATCTCCTATCCCGTTTTCCAGAACCGCGTATTCGACCCTGAAAAATCCTATCTGTTCCCTATCCCCCAGGGCGAGATAGACAAGAACAGACTGCTTGAGCAGAACCCCGGATGGAACAATTAAAATAAACACGCATATAACCAATACTCAAAAGCTATGAAGAAGTATTTTCTGTTTCTGACAACGCTGCTCGCTGCAGCTGCTGTCATCTCCTGTGGAGAAAAAGACAACATCGATGACGATGGAAATGGCAAGGAAGCCAAATCGGTTACCCTCAGCATTAAGGCAGACGCTTCGTTTGACGAGAACAACTCCGCGACAGTCACTCTTACCCTTTCCGACCCTGCACCGGCGGATGTGACAGTCAAACTTTCGAAGGCCGATGTCCAAAGCGGCAAGACGGAAGTCCCTGCTGACTTCAATAAGGAAGTGACCATCCGGAAGGGTGAAAAGACCGCGACAGTATCCGTTATGGCCGATATCCTTGGCCTCAAGGAAGGTGAGTATCAGTTCGCGTTGAAGATCGCCTCCGCAGAAGGAGCGGAACTTCCGGCTGACCCGGTTGTTTACATCAATCTGACATTCGTGTTTGTCCCTGAGGTAAATCTCTTTGCTGACAACCAGTTTGCATCAAACTGCGAAGCGAAGCTCACCGTAGGAATCTCCAAGGCCGCAAGCAAGGCCGTTACCGTAAAGCTCGCACTTGATTCGCAGTCAAAGGCGGAAGCTGAGTTCGACGACACCGTTGTCATCCCTGCCGGGGAGACTTCCAGGGATATTGTAGTAAAGGTAAAACTTGCTGATAATCTTGCAGCGGGAACCTATCCTGTCATTGTCAAGATAGCCTCGATTGAAAACGGTAAAGAGGGCAGCAACAATGCAGTCACCATCAATCTGAACTATCCTTTCAGCACTACTGTTTACATCGACGGCGAGTTTGACGATTGGGCAGGTGCTCTCGAGTGGCCTACGCCCGAAGATGCAGAGTTCAAGGGAATACGGACACTAAAGCTCGCCGCTTCTCCTTCCAAACTCTATATCTATTTCGAGATTGTTGAGCCCAGCCCCGATAACTTCGACGCGTATCCTATGCCCATTGATATCTTCCTTGATTGTGACGGCAGCTATGCAACGGGAGGCAAACTTACATCCACCGACAATGAAAATACGACACTGCCCTATGTCGATTCCGGACTCAACTGGTACATAGAGCTGGGCAATGTCCACAGCGGGAATGAATACACAGACTTCACGTATGGAGCATACAAGTTCATAGGATCCGACGGTGCAAGCATCTGGAGCCTTGATAACAAGACCGGACAGTATGGCGCGGATCAGATGTTCGGTATCGGTGTCCTTGGCGATGACGGCATTGGACGTCTGGAAATCCAGATTGACCGCACCTATTTCGAGCTTATAAATACTCAGGCCCAGGTGGGTATCAAAGTTATGAACGGCAACGGTGGATGGGCCTGCTACGGCCTTACACCTATCGGCCCTATGGAAGGCGGTGCCAGCAAGAGGGTAGATATGGCTCTTATAAATATGCCGGAGTATGCGGTTAACTAAATATTTAACAGTGTTTTCATTGGCAGCCCTCCTCTTCGCATCCTGCGGGAGAGGAGGGAAAGCCGATGAGAGCTTTTTCCAGCTGCGCGGAATCTGTGTAGCGTGGACGGATGTCGTAACGGACCCTTCCATAATCGACTGGCTTGGAATGATGAAGGAGACGGGGATGAACACCATTTCCATCTTCGGGAAGGATTATCAAAGCCCTGAATACTATGATCTCAAGCAGAAGATCATCGATATGGGCATTGACTTCGAATACGAAGAGCACGGAATGACGTGGATGCTCCCAAGGGAGCTTTTCGCGGAACATCCCGAATATTTCCGAATGAACGAAAACGGGGAAAGGGTTGCAGACTACAACGGATGCCCTTCTTCGGAGGGTGCGCTTCGGGTTGTCTATGAGAACGTCAAGAAGATGGAGAGCAAGTACCGTCCCAGCAATCACAGGTACTATTTCTGGCTCAATGACGGAGGAGACAAGTGCCATTGCCCCCTTTGCGAGGATATGAACCTGGCGGATCAGGGACTTCTCTTCGAAAATGCCATGATCAAGGGACTTCGCGAAATCGACCCCGAGGCGATGCTGGCCCATCTTGCATATGACAAGACATCCCCCGCTCCCACAAAGGTAAAACCCGCAGAGGGAATATTCCTTGAATATGCCCCCATTGACCGCTGTCACGAGAGACCTCTCACGGACAGTACCGCCCGCTGGGTGGACCGTCCCCGCTGGTGCAACGGCGAGTATCTCCAGATGCTCAAGGACAATCTTGCAGTGTTCGGGGCGGAGAATGCCCAGATTCTCGAATACTGGCTGGATGATTCCCTGTTCAGTATGTGGTCCAGACCCAATCAGCCTGTCCGCTGGGACAAGGACGTGTTTGATGCGGACCTTGAACTGTATGCTTCACTGGGTATCCGTAACATCACCTGCTATGGAGCCTGGATTGATGAATACTATGTCAAGACCTATGGGGACATTTCCTTCGTAAAATACTACGGAGACGCTCTCAGGACGTATAAACCAAAAAAATAATTTTTGAATTCCGGTGCAAAAAGTTGATATTTATAGGATGAAAAAGATACTGTCGTTTGCTCTTGCCGCCTTGATGGTGACGGCCTTCCCCTCGTGTACAGAGGATCGCGGAGGCGATGCCACCGACGGCTGGGAAAAGATGTTCCAGAGGGATGATCCGGACCCGGAGGAAGACACGACTCCGGATGACTATGATCCGGAGAAAGGCCCTTGGTTCCTCACAAGGGGAATTGTGTGCTGCTGGACGGATGTTTCGAAGCGGAGCAAATTGGACTACATCGATATCGCCAAACGCACCGGGCTCAACTGTTTCAGCATTTACAATGCGGACCTCTCGTCCGCGGTTTGGCAAAGCTACACGGGGGAGTGCTCCCGTAACGGGATAGATATTGAATTCGAGGAGCATATGCTGTCTTTCCTGCTTCCCCGTGAGCTTTACCAGACTCATCCGGAGTATTTCCGGATGAATGACAGAGGAGTGCGGGTTGATGATGCAAACGGATGCCCTTCCAATGAAGAGGCTCTTGCCATTATCCGCGAACGTGCAAAAATAATAGGCGAGAAGTACAAGTCCACGAACAATAAATACTATTGCTGGCTGGACGACACCGGCGATATCTGCCATTGTCCGGACTGCAAGGGGCTTAATCCCGCAGACCAGTCCCTGCTTTTCGAGAATGTCATTATCGAAGGACTCAAGGAGGTCAATCCGGATGCGACCCTTGCCCATCTTGCCTATTACAACACCGTAGAGGCTCCGAAAACGGTAAAGCCTGTCGATGGGATATTCCTGGAATTCGCACCCATTGACAGGGACCACTATCACCCGCTCTCCACAACGTGGGCCTCCGGGAAAGACGGCAGGACGCACGGGCAGTACCTGAAAGCCCTCTCGGATAACCTCAAAATATTCCCAAAGGAAACCGCCCAGGTCCTCGAATACTGGCTGGACTGTTCGCTGTTCAGCAATTGGGACGAGTCGAACCTGAAGGAAGTCGCCTGGAATCAGGACCTGTTCGAGGATGACATAAAGACATATGCTTCATACGGGATACGCCACGTGATGACCTACACTTCCTACATAAGTGCAAATTACGTTGCAAAATTCGGATATCCTTCGTGCATAGACCGCTATGCGGAAGGGCTGAGGGACTTTGTAAAAAAATGACAATTAAGATGAAACGAACCACTCTATTGATTCTGCTCCTGCTGGGAGGCAGTTTTGCCTTGATGTCCCAAAATATTACCGTCAAGGATACCGTTATCACTACTTACGGCTTTTCTGACCCTGACCCAGTCGCCCGGACAGACCGGGTTTATCCCTATACGCGATTCAACAGTTTCTCGTTCAAGGGAGAACCTCGTACTTGGAAGATGGTCGTCCTTGAAAACGAGTGGCTCCGGGTCAAAATATTCCCTGAAATAGGCGGAAAAATATGGTCCATCTATGACAAGACCCGCGGGAAGGAACTCTTTTATGACAATGACGTGATAAAGTTCCGCGAGATATCCCTCCGGGGTCCTTGGACCAGCGGCGGAATCGAGTTCAACTACGGCGTGATAGGGCACGCTCCGTCCTGTGCCCACCCCGTTGACTGGAAGACGGAGATCAAGGAGGACGGCAGTGTAAGCTGCTATATCGGCGTAAGCGAACTCCTGTCCGGGAGCCGCTGGATGGTGGAAATCAATCTGCCGAAGGATGCAGTGCGGCTCGGAACACGCTCCTTCTGGCACAACCATTCGGGAGAGTTCCAGCCATATTACACTTGGGCCAATTCCGGAGTGAAGGTGACGGAGGATATGGAGATTATCTATCCGGCCCAATACACTATAGGCCACAATGGTGAAACCTCTCCGTTCCCCTACGAGGATGGCAAGGATCTCCGCCTTTACAGGGACCAGCAGTTCGGGATGGACAAGTCCTTCCACCCGGGAGGTTCCCACAAGGGGTACTTCGGCGCTTACTGGAGGGGTGAGGATTTTGGAGTCCTTCATTACGCTCTCCGCGATGAAAAACTGGGCCGGAAGTACTTCAGCTGGGCACAATCCCCTCAGGGGACCATCTGGATAGACCTCCTTACGGACGGCCGCCCTCAGTACGTGGAGCTCCAAAGCGGAAGGCTTTTCAACCAAAACGACATGTCCAGCGTCAAGACCCCCTATAAGCAGTTCCTGTTTACTCCTTTCGGATCTGACGAGTGGAACGAATACTGGCTGCCGTTCTCAGGAACTGGCGGAGTCAGCAATATGAACCTGCGGGCTGTCGTGAATATCCTTTCGGAAAGAGAAGGATATGTCGCCGCGATATATCCACTTGTGGGCCTTGAAGGAAAGCTCGAATTTATGGATGCGGAAGGCCGTGTGATAGCCGCTGAGAATTGCAACCTTTCACCGGCGAAAACATTCAAGAAGGTTCTGGCGAAGGAGCCGGCCACAATCCTTCTGGACGGAAGGAAACTGTATTCTTCCGATGATGAGAATACCGACAGACCGGACAAGATCAATCCCGATTTCAGCCTCGAGTCTCCGGAAGGCTATGCCGCGTGGGCAGAGTATCTCTTCGGGATGAGGGAATATCCTCTAGCCGAGGAGAAAGCCGACCTTTCCCTTTCCCTGAATCCGGCAATCATCCCTGCGCTGAACGTAAAATCTATGCTGCTTATGAGGCGTATGGACTACAAAGGCGCATACGATTATGCCAACAGAATTCTCGCAATCGACGAGTACAACCCTGAGGCCAACTACAACAGCGGTCTTGCCGCGAAGAAGATGGGTAAGGTCTATGATGCTATGGACCGTTTCGAAATAGCGGCACTGACATACTCTCTGAGAAGTGCGGCATATACCCAGCTTGCGATGATGCATTTCAAGGAAGGAGAGATGGAACTAGCCGCTGATTATGCGAGGAAATCCCTCGTGAGCAATGCAAACAATGTCACCGCATACGAGGTTCTTTATCAGATTTCCCCGGAGGTGGCACTTCTTGAGAAAATCAGGTCCATCGACCCCCTCTGCCACTTCCCGGACATCGAAGGGATGCTCTCAGGTGCCATTTCTCCAGCCCAGCTTGATGACAGTATCGGGGAAGAGCTCAAGATTCAGAATTATTACGAATATGCCGTCTTTTATGACGGTCTCGGACTAAGGGACAAAGCGATTGAACTTCTCGATGCGGCAAAGGAGGACAACATCCTCATTTCCCTATGGAAGGCATATTTTAAGAACGATCCCGGCCTTATTGCGGATGCTGAAGGGAAAGATATGGACTTTGTTTTTCCTTACAGGGAAATGTCCGCCGTCGTCCTTGACTGGGCTGTCCGAAATGGAGGTTCCTGGAAATCCAAGTTTCTCCTTGCTATGCTGAAGGATTCTCTTGGAGACAAGGACGGTGCGAGGGTTCTTATGGACGAGGAAAATGCCCCTTATGCCCCTTACTATGCATATCGTGCAACACTCTCCGGAAGTAGGGCTGACTACGAAAAAGCGTTCTCTATCGATCCTTCCCAGTGGCGCTACAGAAATAATCTCGCGAAGAAGTTCTATGACGAGGGTAATTATAAAAAAGCCATTGAACTTACCGGACGTTACTACGAGAAAAACAAGGAGAATTTCCACGTAGGGGACACCTATGCAAAATCCCTTATTGCCGACGGGCAGTACGAAAAGGCCGAGAAGGTCCTCGAAGGAATCCATATTCTTCCTTTCGAAGGGCAGAGCGGAAGCCGTGTCCTTTACCGGAATGTGAAACTCCAGAGGGCTGTGTCGCTCGCTGACAAGGGAAAGACGAAGGCTGCACTTGAAAAAGTTTCTCAAGCGCGTAACTGGCCCGCCAATCTTGGTGTCGGACGTCCGTATGACAATTTTGTGGACGAAAGGGCGGAGGACTGGCTCTGTGCTGTCTTGAATGCCAGACTGGGCAATTCTGAAGTTGCGGAAAGCTACCTCAAGACATTGGAAGAAAAGGATCCTTCAAATGACTGGAGAGGCCTCTTCGAGAAGGTTGTCGGCTCCGGTAAGAAACGCCCGGCCCTTGCTCCCTATATCAAGACAGGCAGCGTTCCTGTTGACAAAAAGCTGTTCTAGGGTATGAAAAAAAGGTTGTTGATGCTTGCCGTTGCGGCTCTATGTGCGTGCACTGCCGCAGCGGGACATAATTTGGAAAACAGTGTAAGGACCCGCTCCGTCGGGGATGTCACGATTTCGTGCAAGGCCCCTGGAGAATGGAGTTTCAAGACGGAGATATGGGAGGATGACGGGAAAGAATACATTTCCGTCGCAGTAAAAGCCTCGGCACCTTCAACGCCGCCTCAATTTGAGGTGGCGTTCGCCCTTCCACAGGGTGGCATCCATCATCTTTGGGAGATAAACGGCACAACCCGATTCCCCTTGAGGCCGGACTGGGCCGGGTCATTTACCACGAACCTTGCGAAAGGGATGCCCCTTTTCCAGTTTTTCGGAGACAATTCGGACAACAGGCTTACAGTGGCCTGCGACGAGGTCTTCCGCGACGTAGTGACCTTAATGGCTCTTCGGGAAGAGGGATGCGAGGCTGTTTGCCGGATGTCCTTTTTCACCGTTCCGGAGGCTCCTATGACATCCTACAAAGTGACTCTTATGCTGGATGGGAGAGATGTTTTCTGGGCGGACTGCATACGGGAAGCGTCCCTTTGGATGAGCGAATCGTCCGGATGTGTCCCGTGCCGTGTTCCTGAGGCCGCTTATGAGCCGCTGTATTCGAGTTGGTACCAGTTCCACCAAAACGTGTATGCTCCGGACATAGAGGCGGAATGTGCCCTTGCCTCCTCCATCGGAATGAGGACCGTCATTGTCGATGACGGCTGGCAGACGGACGATTCCAACCGCGGCTATGCTTTCTGCGGGGACTGGAAGGTCTCCGAAAACCGTTTTCCTGATTTTCCGCAGCACGTGGACCGCGTGCGCGAAATGGGCATAAAATATATGTTGTGGTACAGTGTCCCTTTCATCGGCATCCATAGCGAAAACTACCGCTTGTTCGAAGGAAAGTACCTTTATCATATTGACGGACTGGGTGCGTCTGTGCTGGATCCGCGGTTTCCCGAGGTGCGTGGTTTTCTTGTCGATACTTATGTCCGTGCGACAAGGGAATGGGGCCTTGACGGGTTTAAACTGGATTTTATTGACAGTTTCACCTTTGATGGTCACGATTCGGCTCTTGATGAGGGGTACGCCGGGCGTGACATTTTTACAGTACCCGCCGCGGTCAACAAGTTGATGACTGAGGTGCGGGATGCCCTTCAGAGGGAAAATCCTGACGTTCTGATAGAGTTCCGGCAGGCCTATGTGGGGCCGGCCATCGCCCAGTACGGGAATATGTTCCGTGTCGGAGACTGTCCCGGAGACCCTCAGCAGAACCGAATCGGGATATGCAATCTCCGCCTTGGAGCACCATCAGTCGCCGTACATTCGGATATGATAGAGTGGAATCTGCAGGAATCGCCGTCCGTTACTGCCACATCCATTATTTCTGCCCTTTTTGGGGTTATACAGTACTCTGTGATGCTTCGCGATATCCCCGAAGCCCATACGCGTGTAATCCGCCACTGGCTGGAATTCTCGAAGGCCCATCGAGACGCTCTGCTCAAAGGGTATTTTCGCCCATATCATCCGGAGGCCGGATACCCCCTTATAGAGGCGGGAAACTCCGACGAGAGAATAATTGCAGTGTATCTGGACGGCTACACGGTACCCGTTCCCTCTTCGGGCCCGCCAGTGTCCTATGTGATTAATGCTTCCGGAGATGATTCGCTTGTTTTGGATCTTGATTTTTCACCCACAAGAACCCATGTCTATGACATATACGGCAATCATATCAAATCCTGCCGTCTGAAATCCGGTCTTTCGCGCATCACTGTCCCTTCCGGCGGGTATGTCCGCATTTTGCGCCGCTAAGCATCAAGGCGGCGGAGCGGCGGGTGACGAAGGAAGTGCGGAGCGGGGACGGCGCGGGGCGTGAAGTGTAATATGCTGATTTTGAGCTTGTTACATAAAAGAGGGGTATCGAAAACCGACACCCCTCTTTTGTGTAATAGATTGTAATTCAACATTTTACATTTCACGCTCAAAATCGGGAGCGGAGCCAGGGTGGTGGGAAAAGGTGACGGGGCGAGGGGTGACAAAGGAAGAGCGAAAGGCGGCGGGGCGTTGGGGGACGAAGGAGGTGCGGAGCGGGGAAATTGGTTTTTCCGGACGCCGCCGGAAAAATAATTTCACCGCGCAGCAGGGCCGCCGCCGCGGGGCCGTGCGCAAAATGGGGTGGTTTTGCCCACGAAGGGGGCCAAACCCGGTCGCGGTGGGCCGGGGAACCTTCCCCGCGGGAACTACCCTTTATTCACGTGTGCTGCTGCGGCGGTGAGAGCCTCGTAGAAGTCGGGGCCGTAGATGTCCGTGAGGGGGCCTTTGAGGAACTCGAAGACGCGAATCCCTTCCCGGCGGCCTTTTTCGAAAGCGGACTTGCAGATATGCCAGCGGTGAAGATTAAGGCCAATCATGCCGTCTCCCAGCTGAACGACCCTGATAGGATACAGGCGGCAGGAGTCCGGTTTCCGGACTCCTGCCATTTCCATCGCGCAAAGGCACGCGCCGTCCTCCGCGAAATGACAGAACGCGCAGGGCTCCTCCTTCCCCTCGGGGCCCCGACTCTGCGGAAATTTATTTTTCGGGACGGTACCCGAAAAACCAAATTCCCGCGACGTCCTTCCTTCATCACCTTCCGCACGAAGGACTTCCTCCACTACCGGAGTGACTATATCCCCTTCCCGGTCTATCTCGAAAAAGCCCTTCTTCCGCACCGTTTCGCGGCCGGCGACGGTCATAAGAGGAGAGAACTTACCGTAACCGGACTCGATTCCCTCCAACTCCTCCTCCTTAAGGGGAGCTCCGCTGTCGCCGATTATACAGCAGACGCCTTTGCAGACGGGATAATCGCAGGCGAAAAACTCCGTAAAAACCTCCTCGGACACGAGGATGTCTCCTATTCGTACTATGGTTCCGAAACGTTCGCTCACTGGTAGATATATTCGACGCGTCCGCCGGAGGAAACGGCAGACAGCACGATCTTGATTCTGTCGGATCCGATTGAGGCTATGTTTTCCTTATAGCGGGACAGGAGGTCCTTGCCGTCACCGTAGCGTCTTAAGATGAAGCCGAACATGCCTCCGGGGGTAGACATGGACCTTTCCATGCGGGAAAGCATCATGGACCTGAGCGCCGCGATATCTTCCGATGAGACCTTATCCGAAGGAGCGGAAGCAAGGACGTTCCGAAGGGCTGCCGCTGCTGCGGTAATATCGCCTTCTCCCTCGACTGAAATCCTTACCTCAAGCCTTTCCTCGGGGTATGTAACGAATCCTGCGGACACATCGACGGAAAAGTCCGTCCCGGGCATCGCCCTGACAATTCTCCTCCGGAGGAGTTCCATCGCCATTGGCACTGCAAAATTATTCACGGCCGAAAGAGGGAGTTCACCGCTGACAAGCACCTCCATACGATTCTGTCCGTCTCCGACAACGCGGGTGATGGTCCCGGAAAGAGGAGAATTACGGACAGACTTCCGCGGGGACTGGGACTTCGCAACCCGGAATTCTCCAAGCGACCTGGAAAGGACCCTCCGGAGATGGGCCTCGTCGAGGTCCCCGACAAAAACCAGCGTTGCATAGTTCATTCCTGAGAACTGCTGCTCGAAGAACGTCTCCGCCTTGACCTGGATGGACTGATCAAGGACGGACGGTTTTCTCCCCAGGGAATAGTTATAGCCGGGATACAGCCTTCTGTGGAGGATATCCTCCTCGCTTTCCCCGAGAACCTGCTGTCCCTTTCTGAAGAACTCGAATTCCTCCGCATCCAGCTGCCGGTGATTCGCAAGCGAAAGTAGCATCCTCATCAGCAGCGGGAGCTTTGCCGACGGAGCCGTCCCCCCGATAAGGGTATTGTTCATATTCACCCTCGCGTCCATCGTGATTCCGTGGACCGAGAGAAGGTCCCTGAAGTTCGGAGCGGGAAGTCCCGCAGCATCGTAGAGCCGGAACATATCCGCGATATAGCCGCCCTCGCCCTCGCGAAGACCCTGGACAGAAGTCAGTCCACGGCTGAAGAGCACGCCGTAATAGAAGCTTCTGCTGCCGGTCATCGGCTTAAAGATAACGCGAATCCCGTTCGAGAAGGTCCATATCTGACCGCCTGAGACCGGGTCCACGGCGGTGCTTTTTATCTTCATCCTCGAGGCTTCGCCGGAAAGCGCAAGCGTATCCCCGCGACGCCACGTATAATCCGTATCATCTTCCTCCCCATACCGTCCTACAGAATAGTCCAGATTATAGCGGAACAGGACATCGTTCCACTCGAGGGAATCCCCCTGTGCCAAATCCAGATTCAGATGGGACAGACCTTCCCCAAGGAGCCCGGAGGCAAATGAGTTCATCAGCGCCGCGGAAAGGGAATCCGAAACGTTCTTCCGGGTAAGGAGGCGGTAGTATTCACTGACAGGGGCAAGGTTTGCTCCGTAAATGTAGTTGTTCTCCGCAAGGGTTGAATAATCCTTCACGCGTCTTGTGGCAGCTTTCGCTTCCGGGGCCATCACGGTTTTCGCATCCCTGAGTTCCTCCTCCCCTATCGTCCCGGCGGACATACGCCCAAGGGTCCCTGCTATCACTTCAACAGCTTTTCCGGCCTCATCAGGGGATGTCACGGCCCTGACGGTATACATCTCATCTTCCGGAGAGACATCTCCCGTCCGGTGTGAGAATTCGACACTGCCCGGAGACACCCCGGCCTTTCTGAAGTTCTTCTCCAGGCGATGCTTAAGAACGGTCAGGAACTGGTCACCGAGAATCTCGCTGACAAGCGACTGGGCGGAATCCATATAGTCGTGGGGGACTCGCGGCGCACTGTATGAAACAGAGGCCCACGCGGGGCCGCCTGTCCGCCTCACTGATATCTCAGGAGCGGAAAACTGGGTCCACGGCCCATCGTAATTCTCCGGCGTGTAAGGCGACCGGTAAGGGACCATCATAGAGAAGACATCCATCCTTTTCTTTATCTCCCCGCTGTCGAAATCGCCGGCGATTATCACCGCCTCGTGGTAAGGGGAATAGGCCGCAATCTTGAACGCTTCAAGGAGTGTCGAGTCCACCACAGCCTGATTGTACATCGGGATCCTGTCGAAGTTATAGACCCTTGCAGGACCGCTCAGGCGGCTGAATCCACCTCTTCTCGGGCCAATACCGTTCCGGATGAAGAAGCCGCAGTCAGCCTCCGGGGCGGCGGCGTCCGTTATTACAGTTACATCCGCGAATCCCTTGTCTCCCGAGCCCTTTATCATATAGTAGGTATAGCCGCAGCGGAGCGTGCCTTTTGTGATGCCGGCGTCCACGGGGAGGGACGGGATATCACGCGCTGGCACGGTTGTTGAGAAAAATATCCCTGCAACCAAAGCAAGGAGGTATTTTGAGAATACCCTCATATAAAAACCTTCTTCCGGGTACAAAAATAAAACAAATATTGCTATTTTTGCAATTCGAAACTAAAGTTAAAAGGATATGAAACGATTATTTGGAGCAATTGCGGTTCTCTTTGCCACCGCTTCCATCGCCTCCGCACAGGATTACAACACCGCAGTGGAGGCCCACAACAACGCAGCCGCCACTTCCGACAAGACAGAAATCCTCGGATACCTCAGGGAAGCACTCTCAATCGCTGAAGCCTGCGAAGAGGAAGAAGCAGTCCTTCTTGCTGAAACCTGCCGCGACGAAATAGTTTCCACCCTTATCTCCCTTGCGAAGGAAAAGTTCAATGACGGTGATTTCGACGCCGCCCGCGGAGTTCTTGACGAGACCGTCACCGTCGCCAAGGAATACAACAGGGAAGACATCATAGAGGAGGCTGAAGAGCTTGTCGCCCTCAGCTACAAGCAGCAGGGACTCTCCCTTCTGAAGGCAAAGCAGTCCGCAGAGGCAGCAGGATACCTCCAGAAGTATGTTGCCACCGTCCCCGAAGACGCTCAGGCTAACCTCCTGCTCGGACAGGCCCTCGCCGGATCAGGAAAGGTTGACGAGGCCGTGACCTATCTCGAGGTCGCCGCTCAGGACGAGGCCCAGGCAAAGGCTGCCACAGGCCTTCTTTCCAACCTCTTCCTCAAGAAGGGACAGGCCGCGATCAAGGCCAAGAAGGTCACCGAGGCTGTCGAACTCCTCGAAAAGGCAAACGAATACAACGAGAATGCTAACGCCTACTACCTCCTCGGCACCGCTTATACCGGAGCAGGCAAGAAGGCCCAGGCTGTCGAAGCCTACAAGAAGTTCCTCGAACTCAAGCCCGGCGACTCCAAGGCTGTGGATATCCGCTACACCATCGCTGTTACCGCACAGCAGCTCGGCGACAAGGCTACTGCAATCGAGTACTACTCGATGCTTGACGGCACCAAGTACGCTGAAACCGCAAAGGCCCAGCTCGGTCAGCTTAAAAAGTAAAAGGATTACCCTTCCTTTACAGTCATCTCACAACGGTGGCAATCGAATTCCAGACGGAACCGGTTGCCGCCGTTGGTTATGTACAGAGGGGAAGGTGTTTCGCCTCTGTCCTGCTTCGGGCAAAGGCCCATTTCATTCCTCAGGCAATAACGCGTATGCATATACTCGACGGGACGTGAGCGTTCAACCGTCTCCGCGCCAAGGCTACGGTAAATACTCTCCGAGACAGTATTTGTGACATTATCCTTATAGGTAAGGGTTTTGGAGGCTTCCGGATGGCCTTCACGTCCGGGACTGAGCGGAACAGCCCGCACAGGCTCCCCGGAAAGCATCTGTTCGAGTTCGCGCCTCAAGGCATTGAGGGCCCCTATAGGGAAGAACGGCACGGACTGTCCGGACTCGATACCGGAGACGCTGAATAAATAATGACCGGAATGCTTTGATATCTGATTCCGGACAGTCCGGAGCAGGGCGTCCGGATCCTTTGCCGCCTCCTTTGCCACGGCGGAGGCCTTCGCCCTGCGGCCATCCTCCGAAACGGCTTCAAGGGATATCTCTCCGGGGGCCATTTTCACTGTCACGGATACCGGGATATATCGTTTGGGGAGGTTACTCTCCATCGACTTTTCAAATGCCATATCTGTATTCCGGTACAGGGTCATCCCCTTCCGTAGGCCTTCGATGGGAGAATCCGTATGGACCTTGTTTCCGGAGACAACGTCAGCGCGGAATCCGGTGAGGCCGTCCTTCTTGTATGAGAGGCCGTCGCCGTTATGCAGGGTGATGCCGCCCGTAAGGTCTGCCGTGACTTCATTTCCGCGCACGGAGGCGACTGTCCCTATGGGCTCTCCGGCCCATCCCGGCGCGTCCATCGACGACCACTCCCCTTTTCCGCCGTCGAGGCAGAACTCCGAATATCCGCGGTTGAAGGATTTCTGAAGATCAGGGGCGAAGCCTTCCCCGGGGTGTCCGAAGGATGCGCGGCGGAACTCGTCCGGATATGCATTTACTATCGCGTCAAGGGCGTCTGAATAAGCCCTGACGACGTTTCTTACATAGGATATGCTCTTTAAGCGTCCTTCTATCTTGAAGGAATCCACTCCTGCACGGGCAAGGTCTTCGAGCCTTTCAATCAGGTTCAGATCCTTCATAGACAGCGCGGCAACGCCATTTTTCAGCAGACGTCCTCCCTCGTCCCTGACGTCCCAGGGGCTTCTGCACGCCTGGATACACGCTCCCCTGTTCGCGCTCCTCCCGGACAGTCTCTCTGACAGATAGCACTGTCCATTGAAGCACACGCACATCGCCCCGTGCACGAAAAACTCTATCTCCACTCCCGCCGCGGGGGACAGTGTATCCCCCGTACGGTACGCTCCTTCGGAGCTATCCTTCCCAAGCAAGCTTGGGCCCCTTGAAGGGTTGGATAATGGGGTCCCCGAAAATCCTGGGATTTTTGGGGTATCGCGGCCGAGGGCGGCCATGCCGTCGGGGGATACACTGTCCCCCGTGGCAAGCGATGCACTTATTGAGCGGACCTCGTCGAGGGAGAGATGGCGGTCGAGGACGATGCGGCCACAGCCGAGGTCACGGAAGAAGCGGGCGCGGGAGGCGTCACGGATGGAGCACTGCGTGGAAGCGTGGACCGTAATACCTTCGTCCCGGCACATACGGATGACGGCGAGATCCTGGGCGATGACAGCATCGACACCTGCGGATTTGAGATTTTGGACCAGCTGCTTCGCCGCAGGGAGTTCCTCATCGAAAAGGAGGGTGTTGACGGTAGCGAAGATGCGGGCGCCGAAGCGATGGGCATATGAGCAGAGGTCCGCGATATCCCCGACGGGATTGCCGGCATCCTGACGGGCTCCGAACGACGGTCCGGCGATATAGACGGCGTCAGCGCCGCAGTCGATTGCCGCTATGCCGATTTCCGCCGTTCTCGCCGGCGCCATAAGTTCGAGCGTCCGCATAAGCCTACCTGCTTCCTCCGCCGAAGCCGCCGCCGGAGAAGCCTCCACCGCCTCCGAAGGACGAATGGCCTCCGGTTCCGGATACGCTTCCGGCACGGTTGACCGCGTTCATAAACGCCTTGGTACTCATACTGTTAGCCCAGTTGATGGTATAGATGAACGTGTGAGAATCCATACCGGTTTCCTTCGCAAGCTCGTCAAAGGCGCCGGGATATAGTTTTTCGAACTGCTTCGCGACTTTATCCGCGATGCCGAACAGCTGGGCGTAAACGAGATAATCCTTCCACAGGCTCACTTCGCCGGAACCCCTTTCGCCGGAGAGGGTGAAGTCCTTTAGGAAATTCTTGAATTCGATAAGATGGGTTGCCTCCTTCGCTCCGGTTTCAGTAGTCTTGTCCGGGCGGAGGAAATATCCCTTGTCCCGGTACCAGGCCTTCCCCGCCTTCATCGCCCTGTCTGGCCAGGCGGTAACCTTCTTGTAGTTCTTCGTGGACCATTTCTCGAACTCGTTCTTTTCGAGGAGGAGGTTGTCTCCGGAGGCGAGACGGGCCATATCGTAGAGGTCCTGCTCCTCCGAGGCGGCGGATATCGTCTCTTCGAGGAACTTCAGGTTCATACGTTTGTCGGATTTCGGATCCTTCTCCGGCTTGACCTTGCCTTCCATTATCCAACGGAGGAAGAATGCGCCGATAAGGTTGTTCGCCGAAGTTCCAAATCCCAGCATGGCCCCCTTCAAGAGGGTGTAATAAGCGGCAAAGAGATTCTTTTCAAGGGGGATATCCCGGTACCAGCCGGTGATTTTCGACCTGCCGTAGATGGACTTGTTGTACTTGTAGCCGAGCGCCGCCGCGACGACTGCCCATATCATAAAGAGGATTCCGCCACCGAAAAGAAGAAGCATAATGACGGCAAAAGCCGCGGGCATCCCGTCGTCCTGGCCGTATTCACTGCCTTCGAGGGCTTTGTCGAGGAGGTTCTGGAACGGCCCGCCCTTTTCAACCGCAGGACAGAACATCCCTTTCTCGAACTTTACAAGCGCGATAAGTTTGCTCGAGCGGGAGAATTCCTCCGAGGATTCGGCGATGACCTTCCCGTCCCGGACATTGATTTCGCCATAGAACCCGAAGGCCCATACGCGAGTATTGTCGTATGTCCATTCCGGCATATCGAACGCCGGCACAATAGTGACTTTTGCGTGCTTCGGGCGGGCGACGAGGCCGGGATTGACGAACATAAAATTGAATCCGTCAGCGTCATCATAGGCCTGTACGAGGCCGGTGACACGATACCTTGTCGTCCATTTATGGGGCCCATATTCCCCCAGCCCCCAGCAGAGCTCTACGCCGTCCCTTTTCCGGACGATGCCGCACTTTCCGGCCTTCCACCGGCGCGACTCATCAACGTCCCAGCTGTCGCCGAGACTCTGGAAAGACTCGCCGCCCTCCGTGACGGAGAGGTCTTCCACCGTCATAGGCCCGAGATTTTCAACAGGGATATACCATTCCGTTCCGTCAACGACAGTGACGTCCCAATTCTGCGTAATCCACGCAGAGCCGTCCTGCCCCAGTTCGACGAGGATGTCAATGTCGCGGATTTCCTGGGCCCATACGGCTACAGACAGGAAAACCGCGGCGATTATTGCTGCTATGCGCCTCATACTAGATGGCAGGATAATCTTTCTTCGTAACGTCGTCCGCAAGGTATTCCCTCTTCTGGAAGCCCAGCAGGCCTGCTACTGCGGAGACGGGGAAGGAACGGACCTCGCGGTTGAAAGTAGTTACCGTATCGTTGAAGGTCATACGGGAGATACGGACATTCTCCTCATACTCCTTGATGCTCTTCATTGTATCCTGATAGTTCTGGCTGGCCTTCAGGTCCGGATAAGCCTCAGCGACGGCGATGAGTTTCGCCCCAATCTCGCCGAGAACCTTTTCGTTAGCGTCGATGTCCCGAGGAGTCGGGCTCGGGGAGGAAGTGATCTTCCTCTCTTTCACGATCTTCTCGAGGGTTTCCGCCTCATAGGAGGAGTACTCCCGGGTCAGCTTGACAAGCGCCTGGAGCGCGTCGAAACGGCTGATTTGCTGGACGTTGATTTGTTTGAGAGCATTGTTGCAGAATTCATCGCTTTTGACAAGCTTGTTCTGGACAGAGACCACCCACAGAAGAATGAGGGCGACGATAACGATAACAATAATCCAAGTCATAGCTTTTCCTATTAATTGTTTCACAAATATCAGCATTTTGTCTGAATTATTGCTTATTTTTGTGAGGAAATCCGAAAGAATAAGTTGGTATTTTTTCGGACATTAATGATGAAAAGAAAAGTATTCGTCATCGTGACTGCCGGCGGAAGCGGCGTCCGGATGGGCGCGGCGCTCCCCAAGCAGTTCCTCTCCCTGGACGGCCGCCTCATACTTGAGAGGACGGTCTACCGTTTCAGCGAGGCTCTTCCGGGGGCGGAAATAATAACCGTTCTGCCCCGGGACCAGGTCTCCTGGTGGAGGAATTACTGCAAGAGTCACGACGTCAACGTCCCCCAGACGATAGTGGAAGGCGGCTTTACCCGCTATCACTCCGTTAAGAATGCCCTGTCACACGTTCCGGACGGGGCCATCGTCGCCGTCCACGACGGAGTTCGTCCCTTTGTCACTGCCCCTCTGATCAGGTCCATGGCTGCCATTGCGGAGGATTCTCCGGCCGTAATCCCTGTCCTTCCGGTCACTGATACGCTGAAGGTTCTCGAAAGGACACCGGAGGGACTCCGCGAAACTGATGAAACCGCAGACCGTTCCCGCATCTTCTCCGTCCAGACTCCGCAGTTCTTCCACAGCGAAGCCCTCAAGGCTGCATATGACGCTGTCCCCTATGAGGCATCCCTGACAGATGACAGCTCCGTCGCGCGGAGAAATGGAGTACCCCTCACCTTCACTGAAGGCGAGAGGTACAACATAAAGATTACAACACCTGAGGATATGGACCTCGGGGTTCTTATTCTTCGGAATTTTTCTTCTTAGAGGCGTCTCCGGACCTCTTGAAATCCTTGACCCAAACCTGGCGCTCGATGGGCTGATCCAGCGAAATCATCGTATCCGTAGACTGGATGTAAGGTATCTTCTGCATAGTATTCAGCAGAACATCCATAAGGTGATCGTTGTCAAGGCAGTACATCTTCGCGAGGATGGCGTATTTGCCGGTCACGAAGTGGCACTCGACTATCTCCGGGATGTTCTTGAGGTTGATTATGACCTCCGGATACTTGGTGGATTCTGACAGGGAAATGCTCACGAATGCGCAGACATTCAGACCCAACGCCTGGGGTTTCACGAGAAGGCGGGAGCCGGTAATGACGCCGGCCTGCTCAAGGCGTTTCACTCTCTGGTGGATTGCTGCGCCGGAGACTCCGCATTCGCGGGCAATCTCCAGGAACGGCATCCTGGCGTTCTTTACAAGGAGCGCAAGAATCATCTGGTCTGTCCTGTCGATGTTGTGGTAAGTTGCCATAGGCTATTTCTTTGAAGCTGCGATTATTTTTCTGCAATCCTCGAGGGTAAGGGATGTAACATCCTGACCCTTCGGAATCCTGTAATTATTCTTTCCGGACTTTATGTACGGACCGTATCTTCCCTTGAGGACCTTGATGTCGCCGAAATCCAGAACCGCTTCAGGCGCGGGATTCGCCTCGATGAGGGTCTTGCACTCCTCGAGTGTGATCGTCAGGGGATCCATATTCTTGGGAATACCGATGTTGCGCACCCCGTAGCGGAGGTATGGGCCGAATTTTCCCTTGTTGGCAATGACGTCCACACCGTCAATCTCCCCTACCCTCCGGGGAAGGGCGAAGAGTTTGAGCGCTTCTTCGAGGGTGACATTTTCAATCAGCTGCCCGTTTCCGAGGGAGGCGTACTGGCGACCGTCACCCTCTCCCTTCTGGACATAGGCGCCGAACTTTCCGAAAGAGGCGATAATCTTGTCTCCGTCAGGGGCGATTCCTATCTCCCTTGTCGTGTGACCTACACGCGCTGTTCCGAGTACTGCCTGGATCTTTTCGTGGAAAGGCCCGTAGAAACTCGCAATCGAGCTGTTCCAGGGCTTTTCGCCCTCCGCGATCATATCGAAGTCCTTCTCCACGTTGGCCGTGAAGTCGTAATCTACAATTTCCGGGAAGTTCCCTTCCAGGAAATCCGTAACTATCATTCCGATCTCCTGGGGGAGGAGTTTCCCTCTCTCAGCGCCAACCGTTTCCGTTTTGACCGCCTCCGTGATTTTCCCGGAGCGCAGGGTGAAGTTTGTAACCTGTTCCTTCCGCCCATCCTTGTCTCCGCGGACAAGATAGCCGCGACCGGTCGTAAGGACGGTGATAGTAGGGGCGTAAGTCGAGGGACGGCCAATCCCGAGCTCTTCCAGCTTCTTTACCAGCATGGGCTCAGAATAGCGCGGGGGAGCCTGGGTGAATTTGCACTGGGCGGTGATTCCCTTTTCGTCCATAGAGTCTCCGACGTGGAGTTCCGGAAGGATTACCTCACGGCCGTCGTCCGTGTCGTCGTCCCTTCCTTCCATATAGACTTTCATAAAGCCGTCGAAGACCATCTGCTGGGCGTTGACGACATAGAGGTATTCTGACTTGTCGCTACGGATACGGATAGTGGTCGCAAGAAGCCTGCTCTCTGACATCTGGGAGGCGACAGTGCGCTTCCAGATAAGCTCATAAAGCTTTTTCTCCTGGGCGGTGTCGCCGGCGGAGAAGCTGTCAAGATGAGTGGGGCGGATGGCTTCGTGGGCCTCCTGCGCGCCTTTGGTGTGGGTATGGTACTGGCGGGAGTGGAGATACTCCGGGCCGAAGTTGTCCGCTATTACGGTCTTTGCGGCAGCTATTGCGACGGCGGAAAGATTCGTCGAGTCCGTACGCATATAAGTGATGAGGCCTTTCTCGTAGAGGGATTGGGCTATACGCATCGTCGTACTGACAGGGTAGTGCAGCTTCCTTGCCGCCTCCTGCTGAAGGGTGGAGGTTGTGAACGGGGGCGCCGGGTATCTCACGGTATCTTTCTTTTCCATCGTATCGATGGCGTACTTCGCGCCTATGCTGCCATCGAGGAAGGCCTTCGCCTCCCCGGGCGTACTGAACTTGTTGTCCAGAAGCGCTTTGACCTTTACCGTCCCGGGGGTTCCTTCGGGATGGAACGTCGCCTCTATCTTATAATAAGGTGTAGGTTGGAAGGCCATTATTTCCTTCTCCCTTTCGACCACGAGCCGGAGTGCGACGCTCTGGACGCGTCCGGCGGAAAGCCTGGGCTGGATTTTCTTCCACAGGACCGGGGACAGTTCGAAGCCCACGAGGCGGTCCAGCACGCGGCGCGCCTGCTGGGCGTCCACAAGGTGCATATCGATGTCACGAGGATGCTGGATGGCATCCAGGATCACATTTTTCGTAATCTCGTGAAACACAATGCGGCGGGTTTTGTCAGCGGGGAGGTTGAGGGTTTCCTTCAGGTGCCAGGAGATTGCTTCTCCCTCACGGTCCTCATCGGAGGCAAGCCATACGATGTCCGCCTTGTCAGAGAGGGCCTTAAGCTCCGCCACGATCTTTCTTTTCCCTGCGGGAACCACGTACTTCGGAGTGAATCCGCCATCTATGTCTATGCTCAGGTTCTTCTCCTCCAGATCCCTGATGTGCCCTATGCTGGCACGGACCTGAAAGTCCTTACCAAGAAACTTCTGTATTGTCTTCACCTTGCCGGGAGACTCTACTATGACCAGATTTTTTCCCTCCATATCAATTCTTTTTTGCAAAGTAAACGACAATCCGGGGAATTTTCCAAATTTTCTGATTACTTTTGTGGACACGTTTTTCGCCAAGACCTTTGGTCTTGCAAAAAGACAGATTTTTTTCGGATGAAAGACTCTACAAAGAAGACAATAACCCGCTGGTTCTGGTTCCTTCTGATCACCCCGATAGTGCTCGTCCTCGTCCTTCTCGGGATCGTATGGGCCTTCGCGGAGATACCGACCCTCGAGGAACTCGAGAACCCTGACAACAAACTTGCGACGCAGGTCATCGCGGAAGAAGGCGAAATCCTTACGACCTACCACATAGAGAACCGTACTTTCGTTCCCTACGACGAACTGGCCCCGAGCCTTGTCCAAGCTGCCGTCGCAACCGAAGACGTCCGCTTCTACAAGCACTCCGGAATCGATTTCACCTCCCTTGGCCGTGTCCTTTTCAAAACCCTCCTGTCCCGCAATTCCTCCCAGGGCGGCGGTTCCACCATTACCCAGCAGCTCGCAAAGACAATGTATCCCCGCCGGGAAGGAGTCGGAAAGATCGGTATGGTATGGATCAAATTGCGCGAGTGGATAACCGCCATCAAACTCGAGCGCAACTACACCAAGGAGGAAATCGTGGATATGTACCTGAACGCGGTATTCTACGGCTCTAACTCATACGGAATCCAGTCCGCTGCCGCCCAGTTTTTCGGGAAGCGGCCGTCGGAACTCCTTACGGAGGAGAGCGCCGTGCTCGTGGGAATGGTCAACAAACCCACCCGTTACAACCCCGCGATAAACCCTGACAAAGCTCTCCAGAGGCGTAACACCGTACTCGACAGGATGACTACCTCCGGGTACCTGACGAAGGCTGAAAGAGATTCCCTCCAGCAGCTTCCAATCGTCCTCACTACCCGTAAAGGCGACCGTACCACCGGTACGGGCCCGTATTTCCGCGATATGCTGCGCCGTACGATGTCCGCATCAAAGCCAAAACGCAGTTCCTACTTCTTCGCTGAAGACTTTCGCGTGGACTCGCTTCAATGGGCTGACGACCCGCTCTACGGGTGGCTCCACAAGAACCACAAGGCTGACGGAAGCGAGTACGACCTTGACCGTGACGGACTCCGTATCTATACCACCATCAATATCCGTATGCAAAAGTATGCGGAAGAAGCCGTAGCGGAGCACCTCGGGAAGGACCTCCAGATTGCTTTCGACAAGGAGCTGAAAGGCAGAAAGACATACCCCTTCGACCCGGAGACTGACAAGGCTACGATGGAGAACCTTATGGCTGCGGCACGAAAGCGCAGCGACCGTACCCGCAATATGAAGGCCTCAGGCCATTCCGACGCGGAAATCGCCGCAAGCTTCTCCGAGCCCGTGAAGATGCGTGTATTTACCTGGGAAGAACCCGGATACCGCGACACCGTGCTTACTCCGGATGACTCCATCCGCTATTACAAGCACTTCCTCCAGGCCGGCTTTATGGCAATAGAACCCGGAACCGGCCACGTCAAGGCATACGTAGGCGGTCCTGACTACCGCTACTTCAAATATGACTGCGTCCGTCAGGGAAAGCGCCAGGTTGGTTCTACGATAAAGCCGTTCCTGTATACCCTCGCGATGGAATCCGGGCTGAATCCCTGCCACGAAGTCCTCAATGTCCGCCAGGTTTTCCAGGAGCTGGGTCCCGACGACCTCCCCTACAGCCCGGAAGACGCTCACGCGGACGGTTCCGTCGTAAACCTCCGCTGGGGCCTCGCCCAGAGTTCGAACTCCGTCTCCGCATACCTTATGAAGATGTTCGGTCCGGTGTCTATGGTGGATATGATGCGTAAGATGGGGATCGGCTGCTACCTGGACCCTGTGGTTTCCCTTTGCGTGGGCTCCGCGGAAATCCCGGTCTATCAGATGGTAACAGCGTACAACACCTTCCCCTCGGGAGGATTCTATACCAACCCCATATTCGTCACCCGCATCGAAGACAGCGACGGAAACATCCTCGGACAGTTCTCTGACAGGGGCCACCAGGCCCTGTCCCCTCTGGCTACCAACGAGATGATCAGTATGATGCAGGAGGTCGTGAACACCGGTACGGGTATCCGCCTGCGCCTCAAATATGGGCTTAAGAACGAAATCGCCGGCAAGACCGGAACGACGAACAAGAATAGCGACGGATGGTTCATCGGCTATACCCCCCGGATTACCGCCGGCGCCTGGGTTGGCGCTGAGGATCCCGTGGTCCATATCCGGAACAACCGGATAGGCCAGGGCGCGAATATGGCGCTGCCCATATGGGCCCTTTGGATGAAGAAGGTGCTCGCTGACCCTACGCTTGGAATCAGCGCGGACGATGTCTTCCCGGAGGATGTCCACAAGAATTTCTGTTCCTCCTCTTCTGCCTCCTCTCCGGAGGACGGAACTGCGGCGGGACAGGGGTCTACAGCAGAAGATTATTTTTTCGAATAGGATATGGCTATCAAGAGTGTCGCCGTAATCTACGGCAGCGATTCTTCCGAATGGGAGATTTCCCAGCGGAGCGGAGAATTCACCGCTTCCCGGATAGACGAGTTCAAATATGACGTTTACGAGGTTTTCGCCCGCTTCGGCGCGTGGAATCTCGTCGCAATGAGAAAGTCCGGGTCCATGCGTGTAACCTTCCCGGAAGGAGCATGTCCGGAGATTGACAAGAGCGATTTCTCCGTCACCATCCTCGGGGAGAAGGTAAAGTTCGATTTCGCATACATAATGCAGCACGGAGCTCCGGGTGAGACCGGTCTCCTTCAGGGCTATCTGGAAATGCTGGGAGTCCCGTTCTCTACCTGCAGCGCCTTCGTGACTACCGTCGCGTTCGACAAATATTCCTGCAAGAGCTATATCAAGGACCTTCCTTTCGTAAAGTTCGCAAAGGACCTTCTCGTCCGTCAGGGCGATGACCTGGACGCTTTCGTAGCCGCCGCATCCTCTTCGCTCCGCCTGCCTCTGTTTGTGAAGCCCACTTCAGGCGGATCCAGCTTCGGCATCACGAAGGTAACCTCCTTCGATAAACTCGCTGAGGCGGTTCGCTTCGCCTTCTCTGAGAACGAGACTGTCCTGGTTGAGGAGGGTATCCCCTGTGACCACGAGCTTACCTGTGCTGTCTTCCGCGGCGAAAAAGGCCTTACAGCCCTTCCTGTTATCGAAATTATCTCGGAGACGGGATGGTTCGACTACGACGCAAAATATAACGGCAGGAGCCGTGAAGTCTGCCCTGCGGAAATCCCCGAGGCGCTTTCTTCCCGTATCCAGGAAATCACGAAGGGTATCTACCGCCGCCTGGGGTGCAAGGGCCTCGTCCGGATGGACTATATCGTTTCAGGAGATGACGTCTGGTTCCTCGAGGTTAATATCATTCCAGGAATGACCAACGCTTCCCTCGTTCCAAAGATGGTACGCGCTTCCGGCCGCGACATCACTTCCTTCCTCACGGAAATCATCGAACACTCCTGATGCTCCTGCTGGACTTTCTGGAGGGCGCATCGGCTCTGCCTTATCCTAAGGAAGAGGCGGAGGCGATTGTCCATCGTCTGGTGGAGGAACTTCTGGGGGTCAAAAGCTACACACACATAATCGAGCCGGGATATGAGATTCCTCAGGAGAAGATGCCGGCACTGGAGGAAAGTATGGGAAGGCTCCGGGGCGGCGAGCCGCTCCAGTATGTGCTCGGGTTCGAAGAGTTCTGCGGAAGGCGGTTCTCTGTGGGGCCCGGAGTCCTGATTCCCCGTCCGGAGACGGAGGGACTCGTAAGAGAGGTCCTCCGTCGGATGGGCCCGCGCAGGGGGCAATGCCGGATCCTTGATATGTGCACCGGTAGCGGAGCCATTGCCTGGACACTGAAATTTGAGATTCCGGGGGCGGAGGTCGTCGCTGTGGATATCTCGGAGGATGCGCTTGCGACCGCCAGGACGCAGTTCCCCGGGGTTCCGGCGCCGCGCTTCGCGCTTTCGGATGTGCTCGGAGAGATTCCGCCGGAGGTCAGCGGCCCATTCGATGTAGTAGTTTCCAATCCTCCGTATGTGATGGAAAGCGAAAAGGCTCTTATGAGACGGAATGTCCTTGATTATGAGCCCGGGATGGCTCTGTTCGTTCCGGATTCGGATCCGCTGAGGTTTTACCGCGCCGTGGCGGGATGGGCCTCCCTGCTGCTTCGTCCAGGAGGGCTTGTCGCGGTGGAGATAAACGAGTCAATCCCGGAGGAGACGGCGGCGGTTTTTGCTGCTTCGGGATTCGAAAAAGTGGAAACTGTCGAAGATTTTAGGGGTAAAAAAAGATACATTTTCGCAAATCACCCCCTTTAGAACACCTTCTGACCCGTATTTTTAATTTATCCGTTTTAATTTTTACAAAACGGATAGCTATTCGTTCCTTTGTGATGACCCCGGCTTAATCCGGGATTGAATCAATATGGAACGTATTATTTGTCATTTAGGCCGTACGGCGGCCCTGCTTCTGGCCATTCCGGCCATACTCTGTTGTAATAAGGATTCCTCTTCAGACGAGCCTGTGTCTGCGAATGACAGTTCGCCGGTACTCCTGGAGGATTTCGCAAAACTGCTGTCTTCGCTGGATATAGGTTCAGGGCAGGTTGGGGAGGTATACGATGCCGTATCGTCCTCTTCGGGGAATGGTTATGATGAAGAGTATACGATGAGGGACCTGTTTGCAAGTCCGGGGGCCGGTGTCGGCGATACCCCTTCTACAAAGGCATCAAAAGCATATGATATTCCCCTTAGGGATCTCATCGCTGATGCGGTCCGTTCCCGCACCAAGGCTGACGGAGGGAGCCAGGCTTCGGCCTCCGCGGAGCAGTTCCTCCAGGAGCTTTCTTCCTCAGACATCCAGATTTATTGGCCTTACTCCGATTCCTGGTCGGAGGACGCCCCCTCGCCCATCATTACCTACGACCCTATGGACGGCTCGGATATCTCCATTGGCTATTTCCGGGACTCTTCCGGCACTGTCAATTCCTTCAAGGTTACTGAGGAGACGGCCCGGCGCTATCCTGTCTGGGTTATAAACCGTAACAACGACGCTGAATTCCGAAGCCTTGAACTCCTTCGCCGGTCTGACCCCTCCTGGGGCCACGGTGGCGGCGATATCATCGTCCGTCACGCCTTGTCTGAGTATCGGCCCCATCCCGTGCCGGGCGCTACGGCTTCGGCGGAGACGGGCTTTGCTCCCCAAAACCTTCGCCATCCCGCCTCTTCGGCCGAGCCGGCGACGGAAATCCGCACGCTGATTCTGCGGTCGTTCAAGGCGAACAGGCATTTCGACAGCTGGCTTGCGGGAGCGAGCGAGTTCTTCATAAAGTGTGGGAGCGTGGAGAATTTCGTCGCATCGACGGAGGCGGAGCTGAGGCTTTACGAGCCGTCGATAACGGACTTTATGATTGTCGTGAAGCGGAGCCAGGTCGGGGAGGAGATGCCTTTCAATGCCGTACTCGTGTCCGAATGGACCCCGGCGCTGCAGAGCTGTGCGATGATGGTGACGGAGGATGACGGCGGCTCCAGAACGGATTGGAAGTGCTCTGCCGTGGTCAAATACAACTCCAAGAGCTATGGCATCGAGATCAGCATCCCCCTTAACTCCCGTGACGACATTGTCTGGCGCGGCCAGCTCTCCGCAAACTACATCCAAAAGTACAGCGGCACCGTGGGCCACTTCGGCGACATCGACGTCGTCCTGGAACTGATATGACGTCGTCCTGGAACTGATATGACCAGGACGGCGTCTTTGCTGGCTCCACGAAGCCGCAGAAGGGACTGGCAGTGCACAAGGTCTGCTTTTGGGTAGGGGACCTTGTGCGCAAATCAGCAACAGAAGACATAAACCGCACAAGGTCCCAGGGGTAAAATCAGACCTTGTGCATCTTGAAGTAAAACACCTGTAATTATATGAATAAAAAACTATTGGAAGTCTCCGTCAGGGATGACGGAAACTTTATCATCCTGACAGAAAACGAGGATTATTTGAAGGGGCTCCTTAATCCGGACAGACCGGAAGAAATTGATGCCGTTATCAGAAAAATGATCAGGGAAGTGGGGAGAACCATGTGGGGAGATCAAGACAGAGGAATTGCTTTTAGTTTCATTGTAAGAATTCTGAGTATGGCAGAGATATGTTCTTGTGCAGAACCATATCAACGGCTGGAGGAATTTTGGATGACTATGATATCGACAACAATTCCAATGATGGAGAACTACAGTGATGCATTGAAGGTGCAATTCGGAGATGAACCTTGGAAAAAGGTGAGGCCTCTCACTATGGTCGATGGGGAATTTGTCAGCGTCCCTGCCGGGATGACCCAGATAAAGGAAGGTGATAAATGGCGTTCGTAAAACCTGTACTTAGGGTGATGCCTGGGGGAGAAGTCGCCTGGGTAAGCCCGTTTCATATAAACTTCGAGGGCCTTGAAAGGAACATTATCTGTCGCGATGATGAGGACTGTGATACTCTGGTAAAATGTATATTCATATGCTCCTGGAGAAAAAATGTCATAGTAATCATATATGCTGTTGTATCAAACCACGCCCATATCGCCGCACTTGCCAAAAGCCTTGAGGATGCTCAGCTGTATGCTATGGAAGTAAAAAGGACATATTCACTGCTCTTTCGGAGAAAGTATGGTGAAACCGCCGTTCTTCGCCGAACCAGCGTAGATGTTCAGGCTCTGGATACGGACTGGTATCTCAGAAATGCATTGGCATATATCCCCAGAAATGCCCTGGATAATGGGGCAGAGAATGTGGAAGATTACAAATGGACAGGATTCCGTGCATTTTTCAGGAAGAGAAGCAGCATCGGGAAGAGGGAAACTGTTTCACCTGTTCTACCCGTTCCACCCCCGAAACACATGGAACAGTGGAACAAGATGTGTTTTCCTGATTTAGGTTGACTTTTTTGAAGTCTTAACCCTGAAGAAAGTTGACCTGGATTTAACTTATCGCTGGTTTATGTTGACTTGACGTCAATATCGCTATTATTTGTTGACTTATCCGGTCCTTATCGCGTTCATGGGTTGACTGGAGGCCGTAGGCCGGAAGGAGACCCATGAACGGCAGACAAAGATATATTATTTTCTCCGGTTTCCAAAGCCTGCTTCTCCAGGATGGCCCTGACGGCCTTTTCCCGATAGCTGACCCACCACTTCTCCAGAACACCTTCGCACAAGGCCGCTTCGGCGGGTGTCATCATGTTGATGCTCATGTGGGGGCGCCGGAAGTTGTAGAAGTCAACGGCTTTGGCTACGGCATCACGCACCTGGGCTATGTCCGTGAAGCGTTTGCCCTTGAGCAGTTCGTTCTTCATCGTATTGTTGATGCGCTCCGCCTGGGCATTCTCCTTGGGATCGCCGCTCTCGGTCATGCTGATTCTGATTCCGCGCCCGCGCAGGATGCGCACATACTCGCTGCTGGCGTACTGGACGCCGCGGTCTGAATGATGGATAAGATCAACTTTCTCGATGCCATCAAGGCGTTTAAGGGCCATTTCAAGGGCTTCCAGAGGGTAAACGGTCTCCAGTGTGGGGCCGACACTCCAGCCGATGATTTCCTCGGTGTATGCATCAAGAATGAGGGATAGGTAACAGAAGATATAAGTATTGTCATCAACCCATATCGGTATGTATGTGATATCGCTTACCCACAGCTGGTTAGGCCTCGTAGGAATAAGTTCCTTGATGAGGTTGGGGAAGGTCGGCAACCCATGCGTAGAGTCTGTCGTCCGTGGCTTACGCATCCGGAGTTTGACTTTCAACTTATGCTTGTCAAGGATATCCTCGAACCGGTCACGGCCTACGGTGTCGTTGTCGCCGAAGTCGTGCTTGTACATCGTCCAGAGCTTCATCCCGCCGATGCCGGGATCAATAGCTCTGATACTATGCACGTATTCTACTACAAACGCCTCCTGCGCCGCTTTGCGCAGGACTATGTCCTCATCACGCTTGTAGTATGCCTGCTTTGATTTGCCAAACAGTTTGCTCATGGGCTCCACGGGATAGCGTTTGGAGTCCTTCGCATGCAGGGTCTCTACCGTTTGGCGCCAGATTTTTTTCTGATGGGAACCTTGAAGGTGGATTCCGCGAGGTCTATCATAGTGTTGTAGGCCTCCGCCCGCATCTTTTCATGCCGGAGCTGCTCCTCCAACTCCTCAATACGGGCGCGAAGAACGTTAACATCATCCGTAGAACCGCTCTGGCCCTCCTGGAGAGTGCTCTGTGGTTGGCCTTTTGCTGTGTTCTTGCTCATGTCAGTCGATTCTTTCAATCCGTTTGCTTCTGCAAATTTAGCAATCCATCTGTAAAGCATCGATCTCGAGATGGGAATTTGTCGGATAATTTGCGTTGCTCCTACTCCTTTGTGGAAGTAAAGGTCCATGGCAATATCGAAGTATTGCTCTGCTTTGTTGGTCCTGCAAAAATACATAACTGTTGTTTTTAACAGTCAACTTTTTTCAGGGTAATACAAGATGATGATATAATGTGGAAATACCAATATCCAGGATTTTCCATTATCCTTGCATCCGAAGTCCATAACTATGGGCTTTTTTCCCCATTTTCCTGCACTTTCGTGTACGCACCGTTCCGTCCCCAACGGACGTTGTGCGGTAGGTGTCATTTTAGAGGGTACACCTACCGCAACCCAAATCACCAATCATCTTATTATCAACGCATTACCTAAAACAATCGCGGTAGGTGTCCCCCCTATCTGGACACCTACCGCAGCAGGGTTGGCGGACGACGAGGGAAGTGCGAAGCGGGGACGGAGGGAGGGGGCGTGAAGTGTAATGTGCTGATTTTTAGCGTGTTAGACAAAAGAGGGGTATCGAAAGCCGACACCCCTCTTTTGCGTAATAGATTGTGTTTCAACACTTTACATTTCACGCTCGAAATCGGGAGCGGAGCCAGGGTGCTGGGAAAAGGCGGCGGGGCGGACGAGGAGCAGTGGCCGTGGGGCGGACGAGGAGCGACCAATCATATGGGAAAGGGGCTATTGTGCACAAGGTCTGCTTTTGGGTAGGGGACCTTGTGCACAAATCGGCGACAGGGCACAAAAACCGCACAAGGTCCCCCGTCTAAAATCAGACCTTGTGCATTTGCACCAGAAAGATGGGAAGGACGCAGGAGGAAAGCGAAGGACCCGAGATGCAGAAGGGAGCCAGGGAAAGGAGGGGACCCCAGGGCAAGAAGGGACCCGGGGAAAGAAGGGAGCCAGGGAAAGGAGGAGACCCCAGGGGAGGAGGAGAGCCAGGGGAAGGAGGGAACCCCGGGAAAGGAGGGGACCCAGGGGAGGAGGAGACCCAGGGGAAGGTGGAGACCCCAGGGGAGGAGGGACCGGAGGAGAGGTGCGGAGGAGAGTGCGGAGAAAAAAAATTTGGGAAAGAGGAAAAAAGGGCCGGGCATATTGGGGCGAAAGAGAAAATTTCGTAAATTTACACCCTAATTCACAACTGACAGAAATACACGACAAGATATGCCTTTTCCTTTCCTGACACAGGAGCTTGCGATTGACCTCGGAACAGCCAATACCGTCATTTTCCAGAATGACGAAATCGCGCTGGACCAGCCCTCCATCGTAGCCATAGACAATCACACGGGAAAGTGCATCGCCCTGGGCCAGAAGGCGAAACTGATGCACGAAAAGACTAACCCCGGAATCAAGACCGTAAGGCCGCTGCGTGACGGTGTTATCGCGGACTTCAACGCTGCGGAGATGATGATCCGCGGATTCATCCGCGAGGTCAACTCCAAACACCGCTCCCTCTTCCAGCCTAACCTCAAGATCGTCGTCGGAATCCCCTCCGGATCAACAGAAGTTGAGATCCGAGCCGTCCGCGACTCTTCCGAGCACGCCGGAGGACGCGATGTATACCTCATTTACGAACCTATGGCTGCCGCACTCGGAATCGGCCTCGATGTCGAAGCTCCTAAGGGAAATATGGTCGTCGATATCGGAGGAGGCACTACCGAGATCGCCGTAATCTCCCTCGGAGGCATTGTCCAGCAGGAGTCAATCCGTGTCGCCGGCGACGTCTTCACCTCCGACATCCAGAACTACCTGCGTCAACAGCACGTCATCAAGGTTGGTGAAACCACGGCGGAGAAGATCAAGATCGCCGTCGGTTCTGTCATCCCTGAACTTGACGAGGAACCGGAACCCTTCATCGTCCGCGGTCCAAACCTTATGACAGGTCACCCGGTAGAGGCCACCATCCCCTATCAGGAGATAGCTCACTGCCTTGACAAGTCTATCGCCCGTATCGAAGCCTCGATTCAGCAGGTTCTGGAGCAAACCCCTCCCGAGCTGTACTCGGACATTGTCGAAAACGGCATCAACCTCTCCGGAGGCGGAGCCCTTCTCCGCGGCCTTGCAAAGAGGCTCTCGGAAAAGGTCAACATCCCCTTCCACGTCGCAGAGGATCCCCTCCGCGCCGTCGCAAGGGGAACCTGCCTTGCACTTAAGAACACAGCTAACTACTCGTTCCTTATGCGGTAATGGCAAAGCGCAGGCCCCTCTTTCCAAGAATCCTTTCCGCAGCAATCTTCATCCTTTTGGAGATTGCTGCACTTTCGATTCTCAGAAGCGGTACCCAGGCGCGGAATCTCTGGCTTGCGCGAGCCGGTCACGGCTTTATGGGCACTGTCTGGGGCGCCACCGAAGGGGTGAAGAATTTCTTCGCCCTCCGGAAAACCAACGAAAAGCTTGCGGAGGAAAACTTCCGCCTCCGTACCGTAATCGAACGGGGTACATTCCAGCAGCATCAGGCTTATATCGACACCCTTTCCGGACTGCCAAGGATAGGACATTTCGAGTATCTTAACGCTGAGGTCGTAAAGGCATCACGGAATAAGCAGCACAACTACATCATAGTTTCAAAGGGCTATGAGGACGGGGTGAAGGAAAAGTCCGGAATCGTTACCCCGGAGGGTGTCGTCGGTATCGTCGATGCCGTCAGCGCCCATTACAGCTTTGCCCTTTCCCTTCTCAACGCAGACATTTCCATCAGCGCAAGACTGGGAACCGAAGGGGCCGTAGGGCCATTGGCCTGGGACGGGAAATCCCGGAGGGGAGCAATCCTCAGGGAGATTCCCCTGCAGTACAAATTCGAGCCCGGTGATACGGTTTTCACCAGCGGCTATTCCTCTATCTTCCCCCCGGACATCCCCCTCGGGACGGCCGGAGAATCCAGGATAATAAACGGCGCCACGATGGAAATCAAGGTCAACCTTTTCCAGGATTTCGGATCCTTGAGATATGTGACACTTGTCCATAATACGGACTTTGACGAACTGGAGGGATTCGGAATATGAAAAAGAATACCTATTGGATCGTATACCTGATAATGTGGATACTTCAGCTGCTGCTTTCAAACTACGTCCGCATTACCCCGTACGTGATGATTACCCTGCTTCCGGTGATGGTTCTGACCATTCCCCTCAGGGTTCCGTCAATATGGGCTATGGTTATCGCCTTTGCCACGGGTCTTTCCGTAGATTTCCTTGCTGACGGGGTTGTGGGCCTGAATGCCCTCTCGCTCGTTCCCGTCGCTTTTGCGAGGAACGGTATCATTTCGCTCGTGTTCGGCGGCGAGCCCTTCGAGCGGAACGAAGACGTATCCGTCACGAAGAACGGATTCGGACAGATGTCTATGGCCGTCCTTCTCGCCCTTGCGCTTTTCCTTGCCGTATATATTATCGCTGACGGGGCGGGAGTCCGTCCCCTCTGGTTCAACGCCGCGCGCTTCGCCGCTTCCCTCGCCGCCGGATACGTCGTATCCGTCCTCGCCCTGGATTCCCTTGCTCCGGATACGAGGCGATGAATGATGACCGTCATATACGTCTTCTGATAGGACTCGGCGTTGTCGTCCTGATTCTGCTGGGGAAACTGTTTTCCATCCAGATTCTCGACGGGAAGTACAAGGCCGACGCTGAGAGGAATTCGATGGTCTATGAGACCATCTACCCCACAAGAGGCATCATCTACGACCGCGACGGCAGGATACTCGTCGGAAACAAGACCGCCTATGACATCAAGGTCACTCCCCGGGAAGTCAGGGAGTTTGACACCCTGTCCCTTGCGGCAGTCCTCGACGTGACGCCCGAGTTCATCAAAGAGAAGATGGCCGAATACAAGAAAAACCGCAGCATCGGCTATCAGAGCGTCACGATGATCCGTTCCCTCCCCGCTGAGAAGTACAACCGCTTCGCGGAAATCGCCTACCGCTTCCCCGGCTTCAAAGGCCAGATGAGGTCCATCCGCGATTACCCCTTCAATGCCGGCGGAAACCTCCTTGGTTATGTCTCCGAGGTCAATCAGGCCTATATCAACCGTCATCCGGACGAGTACCGCAGCGGCGACTTCGCCGGTATGACCGGTATCGAGGCGGCAAGGGAGAAGGAACTGCGCGGCGAAAAAGGATATCACATCTACCTCCGGAACTCTCACAATCAAATTGAGCAGCCCTACAGGGGCGGCGAGGAGGACAAAGAGGCCGTCGCCGGCCACGACATAGTGACAACCATCGACGCTACGCTCCAGCAATACGGTCAGCAGCTGATGCAGGGAAAGGTAGGCAGCGTCGTCGCCATCGAGCCCTCGACCGGAGAAATCCTCGCCCTTGTCTCCTCCCCCGGAATCGACGTCGAGCAGCTTGCGGAGATAGGAAAATACTACAACGAGATTGTCTCGAGCCCATACAAGCCTATGTACAACCGCGCTGTCCAGGCGTCATACCCTCCCGGTTCCGTGTTCAAGCTTGTGAACGGCCTCATCGGCCTGCAGGAAGGCGTCCTGACGCCTCACAACTACTATCCCTGCAGCCAGGGCTATCACTTCGGCAGCGGCCGGAAGCTGGGCTGTCACGCCCATAAATCCCCGATCGATATGGAGGAGTCCATAATGATGTCCTGCAACGCCTACTACTGCTATGTCCTTAAGAACATCCTGGACAACAAAAAGTACGACAATGTCGCAGAAGCGCTCGACGCCTGGCACGACTATGTCACAAGCTTCGGCTTCGGACGGAAACTCGGGAGCGACTTCCCGGCGGAGCTCAGCGGCAGCATCCCTACTTCCAAGACATATAACAAGGCATACGGCAAGGGCTGGTGGAACTCCACAACGGTAATTTCCCTGTCCATTGGCCAAGGTGAAATCCTCGCGACGCCTATGCATCTTGCGAACCTCTGCGCCACCATCGCGAACCGCGGCTACTACATCATCCCCCACATCGTAAAGGCCTCCGAGGGCGTCGAGATTGACCCCAAGTACTACGAAAAGCAGTACACAAAAGTGGACACACTCCAGTTCCCCAAGATCATAAACGGTATGTACAGGGCTGTCAACAGCGGCCCGGGAAGCGGCGGAACTGCAACCATCGCCGCCGTCGAAGGGCTGGATATCTGCGGAAAGACCGGAACGGCCCAGAATCCCCACGGCGCGGACAATTCCGTATTCATCTGCTTTGCCCCGAGGGAAAACCCCAAAATAGCGATCGCCGCCTATGTTGAACAGGGCGGTTTCGGTGCGACGAATGCAGCGCCGATAGCTTCCCTTATGGTCGAAAAATACCTCACCGGGGAGGTAGGCAGACCAGCCCTTGAAAAGAGGATCAAGGAGACAAACCTTCTTTCACGGATGAGGAAATGATAGAAGCGCCCGGCTCATATCAGAGAGGACTCCGACAGTCCATTGACTGGAAGCTGATCATATGCTATCTGCTTCTGGTCCTGATTGGCCTTGCAAACATCTATGCTGCGATCCATACCTCTGACAACGTCTCGTTCTTCGCCTGGGAATCCAGAAGCGGAAAACAGCTCATCTGGATAGGGACGGCGCTTGTCCTCGCCACCCTTATCCTGTTCGTAATGCCGGCGAGGTGGTGGGAGGGGCTTTCGCTCCCGCTATACCTGTTTGTGCTGCTGCTGCTTATCGCAGTCATATTCCTGGGCGTCGAGGTCAAGGGGTCCAGGTCCTGGTTCGCCTTCGGCCCTGTCCGATTCCAGCCGGCAGAGATATCAAAGATATCGACATCGCTGCTGCTCGCTGCCGTTATGAGCCGGACGGATTTCAATATCCGTAAATTCAAAAACCTCGCCCTTGCCGGCGCAATCCTCCTGATTCCGATGCTGGTCATACTGGGCGAGAGCGAAACCGGTAGCGCCCTGGTGTACCTAGGATTCATATTTGTCCTGTATCGGGAAGGACTTTCCGGATGGTGGCTGGCCCTGATAGGGCTTGCTATCGCCCTTTTCATAACAACGCTCACCCTGTCGCCCTTCCACTCGATTCTTCTCCTTGTCGCGGTCGTTGGCATAACCTATTCTTTCCAGGGCACGCGGAAACAGTTCAGGCCCAGATTCCTCATAACCGCCGGATTCGTCCTTGTGATGTCGCTGGTACCGTGGATTCTCCGTCTTGTTGACCTGAGTATCCTTAAAGATCAGCTTGCAATCCTGACCGAGTACTACGTGCCGCAGGCCGGTGAAGCGCGTCACGCCTCCGGGGAATATCTCCTCCGGATAAAACCGGTCCATATCATTACCCTCACAAGCCTTCTGGCAATCCCCCCGCTTGCCCTCCTTGCATATCGGCAGAGGGACAGGGCGCTGTGGCTTACAATCGGGGCTTTCATCGTGGGCGCAGTACTGGTGTTTTCCTCCGACTATATCTTCGACGAAGTCCTCCAGGACCACCAGAGAAGCCGTATCGAGGTCCTTCTGGGGCTGAAGGAGGACCCTTCAGGAGTGGGCTACAACCAGAACCAGTCAAAAATCGCCATCGGATCCGGCGGCCTTGCCGGAAAGGGATGGCTTGGCGGGACCCAGACAACCTACGGCTTCGTTCCGGAGCAGTCCACTGACTTTATTTTCTGCACCGTCGGTGAACAGTTCGGATTCCTCGGGTGCCTTCTGGTGATTGCCCTGTACGTATTTCTCATAGTAAGGATAATGATGGACGCGGAAAGGTGCAGGTCGCCGTTCACGAGGATATACGGGTACTGCGTCGCCGCCTGCATTTTTATGCACCTTTTCATAAACATAGGGATGACGCTGGGGCTGATGCCGGTGATTGGCATTCCGCTGCCTCTGCTCTCCTACGGAGGCTCTTCGCTATGGGCCTTCACCATACTGATATTTATTTTTATCGCACTGTACCGGGACGAAAAGAAGTATTTTTAGTATCTTTGCGCCTCAATTAGAAAACTCGATATGACATCCAAAGAAATCCGTCAGAAGTATCTTGACTTCTTTGCTTCGAAGGGACACACCGTGGTCCCCTCCGCTCCGATGGTAATCAAGAATGACCCTACCCTTATGTTCACGAACGCCGGTATGAACCAGTTCAAGGACATTTTCCTCGGGAACAGCGCCCCCAAATTCCCAAGGGCGGCTGACAGTCAGAAGTGTCTCCGTGTAAACGGCAAGCACAATGACCTCGAGGCTGTGGGCCACGACGGACGTCATCATACGATGTTCGAGATGCTGGGAAACTGGTCTTTCGGGGACTATTTCAAGACTGAGGCCATCGACTGGGCCTGGGAGTTGCTGACGGATGTCTACAAGATTGACCCTTCTATCCTCTACGCAACCGTATTCGAAGGCGCCGCTGAGGACGGAACCACCCTTGACACGGAGGCCCGGGAAGCCTGGCGCAAGCACCTCCCGGAGGACCATATCCTCCTTGGAAACAAGCACGACAACTTCTGGGAGATGGGTGACACCGGCCCCTGCGGCCCTTGTTCTGAGATTCACATCGACCTAAGAAGCCCCGAGGCCATTGCTCAGAGGCCCGGACGCGAGCTTGTCAATACGGACAACGACGATGTCATCGAGATATGGAACCTCGTGTTTATGCAGTTCGAGAGAAAGGCTGACGGCCATCTTGAGCCGCTGCCGGCAAAGAATATCGACACTGGAATGGGCTTTGAAAGGCTCTGTATGATCCTTCAGGGGAAAAAGTCCAATTATGAGACAGACGTCTTCTCCCCCATTATCGCAGAGACTGAGAAAATCTCCGGCCACAAATATTCCGAAGGCGGAAACGTAGAAGTGGCGATGAGGGTTATCGCGGACCATCTCCGCGCAATCGCATTCTCAATCGCTGACGGGCAGCTTCCTTCCAATGTGAAGGCAGGATACGTTATCCGTAGGATACTCCGCCGTGCGGTCCGCTATGGATATACATTCCTTGGACTTGAAGAGCCCTTCCTTTGCAGGCTGATTCCTACGCTCGTTGACATTATGGGCGAAGCCTATCCCGAACTCCCCGCCCAGCAGAAGCTTATCGAAAGCGTCATCCGCGAGGAAGAAAACGCTTTCCTCCGTACCCTTGACAGGGGTATCCGCCTGCTCGAAGGCGAAATCTCAAAGAATGCTGCGACAAAAGTCATCCCCGGAACCCAGGCATTCATCCTCTACGACACATACGGCTTCCCTATCGACCTTACCGAACTTATCGCAACCGAAAAGGGCTACACCGTAGATATCGAAGGGTTCAACGTTGAACTCCAGAAGCAGAAGGAGCGCGCCCGTAACGCAACCGCCAACGAGTTCGGTGACTGGGAGGTCTTCTACGAGGGGGATGAGGTCGAATTCCTGGGATATGACGTCCTCGAGGTTACCGGCGCACGCCTTCTCAAGCAGAGGACCGTAAAGCAGAAGAACAGGGAACTGTATCAGCTCGTATTCGACAGGACTCCGTTCTATGCGGAGATGGGAGGACAGGTTGGCGACACCGGTGTCGTCGAATCCGCCTCCGGAGAGGTAATCCGTATTATAAACACCGTCAAGGAGAACAATCTTACTATCCATCTCGCGGAGAAACTTCCCTCTTCCGGTGAGGGGGAATGGGCCCTCAAGGTCGACGCCGGACGTCGCCAGAGGATAATGAACAACCACACCGCGACTCACCTTCTCCATCAGGCCCTCCGGGAAATCCTCGGAACCCACGTGGAGCAGAAGGGATCGTTCGTGGGCCCGGACTACTTCCGCTTCGACTTCTCCCATTTCCAGAAAGTCACCGACGAGGAGCTCCGCGCCGTCGAGCGCAGGGTCAACGAACTGGTAAGGGCTGACTATCCTCTCTGTGAGAAGAGGGATGCCACGATGGACGAGGCCCGTTCGATGGGCGCAATGGCCCTTTTCGGCGAAAAGTACGGAGACGTCGTACGTGTCGTACGTTTCGGTGATTCAGTGGAGCTTTGCGGCGGAACTCATACGAGGGCGACCGGTACGATAGGCCTGTTCAAAATCCGGGCTGAAAGCGCTGTCGCTGCAGGCGTGCGCCGTATCGAAGCCTTCACCGGCGCAGCCGCAGAGGAGGCCCTGGAAAATGTCGAAGACCTTCTGAAGAACCTTAAGGGGATGTTCAACAACGTTCCGGATCTTACCGCTGCCGTCGAAAAGGTCCTCAGCGAGAATGCTGACGCCCGAAAGCAGCTGGAAGAAATCGCTGCGGAAAGAGCATCCGCCATCGCTGAAAAACTCGAGGAGCAGGCTGTCGAAACCGGAGGAGTCAAAATAGTAAGGTTCGATTCGTCGATGGACCCTTCTATTGTCAGGAACGTCGCGCTTATGCTCCAGAAGAAGGTCAGCAGAATGGTCCTTGCCGGTGCATTCGCATTCGCAGGCAAGCCCAATCTTATCCTGATGTATTCTTCAGACCTTGTCGATGCAGGAAAGAACGCCGGCAAGGACATCCGCGAAGCTGCTGCCCTCATCCAGGGCGGCGGCGGCGGACAGCCCGGCCTTGCGACAGCAGGCGGACGCCATATCGAAGGCCTTCCCGCCGCACTCGACAAACTTGTCGAGGTCGCGACGCGACAAGCGTAGAATCCAATAATCAGTTCAGGATAACAAGGGCGAGGGAAGGGTGTGAGAAGCTGAGCTTGACAACATCAGAGGAGGAACGGTTGAGGGTTGCTTTCCACCAATTGTCAAAGATGACATCGTCCGTGGGCCAGACAAGGCCTTCGGACTTTATTTTAAGGCTGTTGTCCGGGGAAAGTATAGACACGCGGCGGCCCTCGCCGATATGGAGCTCAATGGTATCGGTGACGGCGAAGATAGTGCTGTAGTCGGAGACCATCTGTATTTCCGCCTTGCAGGAGGGAAACATCCTTGTGTATTCCATCAGAAGGGAAATGTTCCCTATGGTGTGGTCCTCACGAAGACCGGTGGCCCCGAGAATGGTAATCGAGGCGGCGTCCGGATAATGCTCCATGATATAGCACATGGCCTTTGTCTGGTCGTTATCGTCCTGCTCCCCGACACGGACAAATTTCCTCTCAAAGGCGGCAGCCGCATCGGAATCGATTGAGTCCATATCCCCTATGACTACCGCTTTTTCTACAAGGGCTGGGTTATGCTCAAGAAGCTTTGACGCAGCCCCGTCGCAACAGACGATAAAGTCAGCCGAATCAAGAAGATACAGGGGATACTCGCCACGGGGGAATTCGCCGTTGCAAAGGATCGCTATATTGCCCCCCGTAAACATCAGTCTTCAACAGGACGGGCCTTATCGAGTTCCGCACGGGAGGTCCCGGAGAGGGCCCTGTATGACTCCGGATTGCGGAAGCCCTTCAGGAAGGAGCCTGTGTCCATACGTTTTTTACCCTGCAGCTGGATATCCTTGAGCGCGACAGCGCCGTCCTCCGCGGCGATTGCAAAGTAGGTCTTGCCGTCTGTGAGGACCGTCCCGGGTGCGGTTCCCTCAGGGACCGGAAGGGAGTGTTCCCCGGCAAAGAAAATCTTCAGCTGGAGCTGCGCGCCGTCCAGGCCTTCAAGGGTTGTGAATGCCGCGGGATATGGACTTAAGCCGCGGATAAGATTGACGATATTACGGACTGAATCATTCCAGTCAATGGACCTGAGCTCCGGAGTAAGTTTGGGGGCGGGATAAAGAAGCTCGCTTCCCTGGACGAAACTTCGCTGGGTACGGGTCTCAAGGTTATGCTGGATAAGTCCCTCGACCGTATCAACGACAAGCGACGCGCCTATTTCCATCAAGGCGTCGTGGACCGTTCCCGCAGTATCCTCCGGTTTGATCCGGAGTTCCTGACGGAGAAGGATTCCTCCTGTGTCGATGTTCTTGTCAATCATAAAGGTAGTGACACCGGTGATGTTCTCGCCGTTGATAACGGCCCAGTTGATAGGAGCGGCGCCGCGGTATTGCGGCAGCAGGGCGGCGTGAAGGTTGAACGTTCCAAGCCTGGGCATTGCCCATACTTCCTTTGGAAGCATCCTGAACCCGACCACGACAAACATATCCGCCCTCCACGCGGCAAGGGCCTTCAGGAACTCGGGGTCCTTGAGTTTTTCCGGTTGCAGGAGGGGAATACCACGGGCCACGGCATACTGCTTCACCGCGCTCTCGTTAAGCTTCATTCCGCGTCCGGAAGGCTTGTCCACGGCAGTGACTACGCCAACCACCTTGTATCCCTTCCCGAGAAGAGCGTCGAGCGAAGCCACAGCAAATTCCGGTGTGCCCATAAAGACGATTCTCGTCTTGCGGAAGAAGGACCATATCTTGCTGATGAGCCGCCTCCACCCCGTCTTGAATCCATCCATATTGAACAGAGCCGAATCTTCGATTGCCTTCCAGGTCAGGAAGGCGCCTATCGGAGCCAGTACCATAGCCGATATGAAATCTCCCACGGCAGCAGGAGTCGCTCCGTCGTTCGCCAGCTTTGTTCCGGAAATGTCCACCACCCAGTAAAGGACGAAGAACAGGATTGAAATAACCGCGGGAGTTCCCAGTCCTCCCTTCTTGATCAGGGCGCCGATAGGAGCGCCGATGAAAAACAGGAGGAAGCAGGCGAGGGCCTGGGCATATTTCTTCCACATCTCGACGTCAGTCCTTCTGAGGAGTCTCGTGTAGTCGTAGGCCTCCATCGCCTGGCTCCGCAAGGTGGATTCGAACTGGCTTGCGCGTGAAGAGGCGTTCTCGTAAGCTCTCTTCTCCTTTTCGAGTGAAGGCCAGGAGATTTCCGGCTGGGCCATCACGGACTTTGACTTCCAGGAGGTATCCAGCTGCTTTCGGTAAGTAAGGACCGTGCTCTTGTCCAGTTCCTGGAGATGGCGTTCAAGGTTTGTCATCACGAGGTTAGTCAGGGAGTCGTGACCCTTGGATAGCTGCTTGATGCTCATAGACTTGACCTGCTCTCCATAGCGGGCGGAGTCAGAGTGCTGGAAGGCATAATTCTCAAGAGAGATGATCATATCCTGGCGGGCGAACCTGATCCTTTGGAGAGCTAGCGTCGTATCACGGTATTTCTTGGTATTCGTCTCCTGATAGTTCGTCCCGCTGTAGAGGGAGAAGGTAAGGTAGTCCTTCGCCTTGGACATCTTGATAATACCGCTGTCAGCGACCGTAATGGCGGTGTTACCGCGGTTCTTGGAGTGATCATAGACGATGACATCATACATCATCCCGCTTTCCCTGTCGCGGTCTCCGACCCGGAGGATATAGCCTTCGATACCGTCGTAGAATGTTCCTACGGGTATCTTGATTTCCGATTTTGTGTGACGGAAGTCATCACGCATAGTGTATAGCTGGTTCATAGCGTGGGGGACCAGCCTGTCGCATACGAAAAACGTTGCAACGCTTATCACGGCAGCGGCGATTGTCATTGGGAGGAGAATCCTCGAAAGGGATATTCCTGCCGCCTTCATTGCAGTAAGCTCGTAATTCTCGCCCATCTGGCCCAGCGTCATCATCGACGAAAGGAGCGTCGCAAGAGGGAGAGCAAGGGGCAGCGTCTGGCAGCTTCCCCACATCAGGAACTCCATAATCACCTTGAATTCCAGGCCCTTACCCACGAGTTCATCGATGTACAGCCAGAGGAACTGGAGCACAAGGATAAACACCACGATAAGAAGGATCGCGAAAAACGGTCCGACAAACGAGGTCAATATGAACCTGTCGAGTTTTTTCATTGCGCACAAATGCGTACAGTCCGCAAAAATACGCAAAATTCCTTATATTTGCGAAAACCTATGACCCGATGCTGAAAAAATATATCCATATCACTTTGCTCGGTCTGTTTTGGTTTGAGTCTCTCTTCGCCCAGTTATCCCTTCGTCACGTATTGACAGAGGGAGAGGTCTCTTTAATAGAGGACAGCCTTTCCTTACAGCCCGTTTCAGAGCCGGCCACCTCACCGGTGTCCGGAGTTTATGCGGTTGGGAGGATTCCTGTGGAGCAGACTGTCAGCCCAAGTGGAGCGATGGTGTATTCAATTCCCATCGGAGTAGCCTCTGGATGGAACCTTACTCCGTCGATTGCGCTGACATACAACAGCCAGGGGGGTAACGGTATCGCGGGGTATGGTTGGGAGATTACAGGTGTTCCTAGCATTACGACAAGGAACCACAACTATTACTATGATTCGGCGATACAGCCCGCGTCGTACTATTCGCTGTCCGTGAAGTATTCTCTTGACGGGATGCCTTTAGTGCAGTCGGAGTCCGTAGTGGATGGATACGAGATGAGCACGGCCCGCGGCAATGTCCAGGTAAGAGCGGTGCGGGCGACCGGATCCCAGTCTGTCAGATACTTTGAGGTCCTCTTCCCGGACGGGACAATGGGCCGTTTCGGTTTTGAAGGCAACACATCGAGGAACAGGACGTACCCTCTGACGCTATTGACAGATCGAAACGGCAATGAGATAACCTTCTCTTACACGCTAACAAGCGGTGTTTATTATCTTGACTCGGTTAATTATGGTGCTTCGGGCTCATCTGAGATTCGTTTCACGTATTCCCAAAGGAGCGATACTGGTGCTCCTGGCTATAGCGCCCTCGCATCGGTGCAGTATCCGGTAAAATTGCTCACCCGGGTGGAGAGCCTGGATGGAGGTGAAGAGCTATACCGATACACCCTTACACATAAGACATCGGCAGGAGTGTCGCTGCTTTCCAGTATAGGGATGTCTTCCGGGGATACATCTGTTCCTCCCGTCAGGTTTGCATACGGGGTAGACACGGAGCCACGCTTGGTCCAGACCTTTACACGGGTCTATGGGAATACTCTTCAAAACTATCTTTATGACTCTCCGGTATACAAACGGGGAAGGCTTTATCCGGGGAATGCGGGGGATGGCATCATTATGTATCCCAACAAGCCCACCTATACAGAACTGGATATCAAATGGATAGGCCTTCACCGCTATTACAAGTATGGTAGTGGTTACTCTTCAAACGATATGTTGATGATTGCTCCCCGCGCCCTTGAGTCTGCAGATACCAGAATAATCACTGTTGGTGACGGATTCCAGATAGCAGAAGCCGTGGATGTAGACGGGGACGGAACGGACGAGGTGGTGAAGGTGAACTTCTCCGGCAGTACGGCCACGTCGACGACATATCAAATAACGATTTATAAATTTGATGCATCCGGTAGTATGTCCACGAGGGGCTTCACGGTAACTGTGAGCGACAGCAACTCGAATTCCGGATACTATAATCCAGCCCAGTCTCACTTCCGTTTCGGGTCATTCCGTGGAGACGGCAAGGCCCAGTTGGTAATTGCAACGCGACAGTCGTCGGTATTTGCATTGGTTGACCTTAACTCTGGTGCAAAGCTTGGTGAGCAGGACGGGCTGTTTACTGTCGACGAGGACTTCGAGCAATTGACAATAGTCGCAGACTTCGACGGAGACTCGAAGGTGGAACTCTGTTATATTGATGAATCAAGTCTGAAGTCGTATAAGGTTATGGGAGTGACGGGTACGTCCTTTTATACTTATTCGTCATATAGTGGTGTTACCAAGAGCCTGGTAACATCCTGTACAGGATGTAACATTGGTTCGGCATCATCTACAGGGCGGGCAAGGCTTTATGTCGGAGATATCAATGCTGACGGATATCCAGATATCCTTTCCGCTCCGGATATATCCCACGGATCTACTGGTGCTTGTAATCAGTGGCACTGGTTCATAAGTACCGGGCAGTCATTCCAGCATCACAGCCAGAACCTAAGGACAAGGACGCCGTCGACAGAGATACTCTTGATGGATGTCGATAAAGACAACTATCCGGATATAGTACAATTGGATAACAACACACTGTATCTTGTCCGCAATATTGACGGGACGGCATTTGCGGCGGCGGGAACCTCCAATCCTTACTGCACGGTCTATACAGGATCGCATCTGCTTCTGTGCGCCGCTACCCGGCTTGGCGAGAAAGTGGAACTGATGACGGTTAAGTATAATATCGTCCACGGTTACCGCTACAATACAGACCAGTCACACAACAGGCGTATTACCGAGTTAGATGATGGCGCACTCAACAAGACCGTTACGACGTACGGGTCGGTTGATGGAAACGACGGGTCCTACTTCTGTGATTTCACGAGAACATACGAGACTTCATCCGGATTCAAGCGGGATGTAATGCCTCTCCCTCTTGTGAAAATGGTAACAGCGTTTTCAATGGGGGAGCGTGTCTCGTCTGTGGCATACACCTATTATGATTCCGTAGTTAACACGCGTGGGCTTGGGTTCTGTGGATTTGGAGGAATACGCACGAGGGAGATTGTGAGCGGCAACGTTGCATATACAAAGGCAGACCCGGAAAAGATGGGAGTCCCGATGGAGACGCTACTGTACGCGAAGGATGACGACACACCCAACAAGGTCATATCCTATACATTTGACAGTCATAGCTCCACATATGGGAAACTTGACCCCCGGATGAGTTCAAGCGTTGCGACAGACAATCTGACCGGGATAGTTAGCAGAATAACCTATGAATATGATGCATACGGTTATCCCATAAAAGAGGTATCAAGCCGACGGATTGGCAATGGACAGCCCCATACGGATACCCTCAAGAGGTCATATTTCCATAAACTGTATCCAACAAACTACATATTGGGTTCCGTTACTGCACAATCTGTAAGGAAGGAGAGAGATGGTAGCTCCTTGCTTGGATGGATGGACAGAACTCAAACCGAGTTCGACACCCTGATGCGTCCCATTTCCGTGAAGACATATTCGGGGAGGTTTGGAGTCAGGCAGCGCATAATCCACGGGCCGATTCAACCGATAACAGAGTTCCCCGGAGATTCCCTTTTTTTACCCGATCCGCTTCCGGTCTTGTATGAAAGGATACCTGTGGATTCCACGGCGATTGTATCTGAAATAAGATACACATATGACACTTATGGAAATGTCGTAAGCGAGCGGTCAGCACCATACGGAAAAACTGTATTTACTGGAGGAGGCCGCACCTTCAGCGGAAGACACATAGTGGAAGAGTGGGACGCCCTGGAACACAGCACGTTCTATGGGAATTATGACGCGTTCAACAATCCCGGCATTGTCAGCCGCGAGTTCGACAACGGCAGCGGAGGTTTCTATCATCTGACTGATACCCTGTCCTATGATGGGTTAGGAAGGGTGACAAGGAGGGTAACTCCGGATGGTTCGGTCGAAACAATTGAAAGAAAGTGGGGCGGCAAAGGACTGTATACGGAAGAGAAGACGCGCTCTGGTTCTCCGGAGACCATAGTCCACTATGATGCGCTTGGCCGCGAGATCCGTCGAGGAGAGAGACGCTTCAATGGCGACTGGGTCTATGTGGATACCCATTATGACGACCGTGGCCTGATTGACAGGGTATCGCTACCATTCAAGGGAGATACGACATCCAATTGGAATCTCTATGTTTATGATTATTACGATCGTCTGACATTCTCTCAAACCCCTGCCGGCAGGATGACGTGGTATGCGTATAACGGTTCTGAGGTCACTGTTACGGATGAAGGGATAGCAACGACGAGGATAACGGATCCCTCCGGGAATCTTGTGAGCGCGACAGACACCTGCGGAACAATCTCCTACATATACCGGGATGACGGTCAACTATACAAAGTTACATCTCCGGAGGGGGTAGTTACCACCGTATCCTACGACAGGTATGGCCGTAGGAAGAAACTGTATGATCCGGGAGCGGGGACGCATACTTACTCTTACGTTTACGGGGATGACGGCAGTCATACTGAGTTGAGCACATCACCAACAGGTACGGTATCCTCTCATTATGACCGCTATGGCAGGTTGTCGGAAAGGGTCCTTGACGGGACAGACTCAACGGTATATGCGTACAGTGAAAGAACGGGCCTGTTGACATCCGTAACATCCACTAACGGTACTGGAACAGTCTTCAGTTATGATTCGATTCACCGGCTTGCCGGAATAACAGAGTCCGGTGTTGATGGGCGGTGGTTTGAGAAGTCCGTCACCTACGGGGACGGGAGCAACATAGCGACGGTATCATATACAACGGAAGAGGGGCTGATAACAACAGAACTGTATTCTTATACCAACGGCCATCTTACATCAATCCATACATCAGAAGGGATAAACGTGTTTACCCTTTCTTCGGAAAACGATATGGGAATGCCCACACGGGTGCTCACACAAGGTGTCCAGAGAGATTATTCTTATACCACTTCCGGATTCCCGTCGTCACGGAGTATGAACTACTGGTACGGGGGGTATCACACATATCAGTTCGACGGTTCCACGGGAAATCTCCTCCAGAGGCGGGATCTTCGAAATGACTGGACGGAATCATTCAGCTACGACGGAATGAACCGTCTGGTGGCGGCTGGTGCCGGAAGGACGGCCTCGTATGCGGATAACGGAAACATTACCTTCAAGTGGGATGTCGGTGCGATGTCTTATGATGATGCGGACAACCCGTATAAACTCACTTCGTGGACGTCATCCGGCGGGATTCCTTTGACGGACACACGTGAAATTACGTATAACGGCGCAGCCCGTCCGACGAGTATAACGTACGAAAACAAGGTCGCGTCGTTCGTGTACAACGGAGAGAATGACCGCGTAAAAATGAGTGTCTCGGACGGGGCGGACACCCTCCTTGTCCGATACTATCTTGGAGGCCGTTATGAGCGGGACGAAACGGACAGCACCACAGTACGCCGCCTGTATCTTGGAGGGGACGCATATTCTGCGCCGATGGTATACATCAAAGAGAATGACGGTGGGTGGACCGCCTACAATATCGGACGTGATTATCTTGGAAGCATAACCGAGATTCTCAGGGCCGACGGGTCCACGGTCGCCCAATATATGTATGACCCGTGGGGCAATGTCGCTGATTCGGAAACACGGACAGCCCTCACCTCCGGGCTTTTCCTTGGACGCGGCTTCACAGGGCATGAACATCTTCCCTGGTTTGGTCTTGTGAATATGAATGCCCGCCTGTATGATCCCCGTTTCGGCCGTTTTCTGTATCCCGACCCATACATACAGGCCCCGGGCTTTACACAGGGGCTCAACCGGTATTCTTACTGCCTGAACAATCCACTGAAGTATACCGATGAAAGCGGGGAGTTTATTATTAGCGGGACTGTTGCCATAGTTATGACAACAGTTGCGGTCATTGCGGGAACGACGGCAGGTGTCTTTAAAGGGGCCCAGATTGCGGATACACGAGGGTTGACTGGCAATGAAAGGACCTGGACGATAATTGGCGGTGGTATTATCGGTGGCATTGCTGGTTTTGCAGGTGCGGTCGCTGGTGCCGCCGCCAGCGCGTCTTTAACAATTGGCGGGTTTGTCGGAGGCGCGATTGTCGGCGGGTCCGCAGGGGCCGCCTCGGGAGCCGTAAATGGCTTCGGTATGACCCTGTTAGGTGGTGGCAGTATTTTTGACGCAATCAATCAAGGTCTATACCAAGGGACTGTATCCTCCCTTTCTGGTGCTGTTATTGGTGGTCTAGTTCAAGGAACCGCATCTGCACTTCAAGGGAAGTCCTTCTGGGATGGTCGTCTGCCGAAGGGTGGTTATAGCAATCATAAAACAAAAGCACAGATTCTCAGAGAGAATCAAGCTGCACATAGAAATGCCGTTGAGAAATATATTCAACAAATGCAACAGGAGGGCGCAAGCAATATTGAAAAAGAAGTTAGCATAGAGGTTGATGGGAAATGGATAAAGATGGATATCGCTGCCAGAGTTGAAGATTCCCCTGTTTTAGTTGAGGTAAAAAGTAGCCCAACAGCTAGCTTCACAAAAAATCAAAGAATAGTATACCCTATGATACTTGAAAATAAGGTTCCAATTACTCCTTTTGGGCATAACGCCCAATCCGTTTTCTATCAACCAGAAATGATGGGAACAGTAAATTACACATTTATTATTGTAAAGTTTTAATATGCTATCTGCAAGAGAACTTCGTGCTATTCTGAAAAGGAGGGCAGATAATACTTTTTCACAGTTGGGATTAACCAGAGCCAGCAATGCTAGCTTTATGTATTATCGTGAAATGGATGACGGAGTCCTTGGCTTTTTGGGATTCGGCTTATCAAATTTTGGGATAAAAGGAGTCCTGTATATTAATGTGAGTTTTTGTGTGGTAAATAAAAATGTCCAGAAGTTATTTTTATCTTTATTTGGACTAAAGGACTATGATGGATATATAAACAATCCGATGGAGAACCTTGACTGTCTTGTGGAAGGGAAAAGCTACAATGACTTGACTTGGAAAGTTAAAGAAGAGGAAGATATCAATGAGGCTATCGGAGAGATTGTTTATTATTACACAAACTATATTAATCCATTCTTTAACCAGTTTAATTCTTGGGAGAAGTACTCCTTTGCGGTAAAGGATTACAAGATTGATCGTTCAGGCCGTAACTATATATTACCCATTATCTATTACCTCGAAGGAAATCTTGATAGAGCATTAGAGTATATCACTCAAAGAGCAAAAGATACCAAAGCCTATTCTAATAAAAGTGATGAACTATTTATCAAAAACTTCCGAATAATGTGTCAAACTCAAACCATAGATAAACCCCTCTTACCCGATGCTGAAAAAAATTAGAATCATTCTTGAGATTGTCTTTTTCACCGGAATCACCATTATGCTCCTGGATTTCACCGGAGCCCTCCACGCTTGGCTGGGCTGGATGGTGAAGCTCCAGCTGCTTCCCGCAATTATGGCCGTAAACGTGGCCGTCCTTGCAGGACTGTTTGTGATTACGCTTTTGTTCGGTCGCATTTACTGCTCGACGGTTTGCCCTCTTGGAGCATATCAGGACGGCGTATCCCACATCGCCGTCTCCGCCAGGCGCCGGCGCGGGAACCGCAAGCCCTTCGCCTTCAAGAAGGAGAAGAAGATCCTCCGTTATACGGTACTGGTTCTGACGATTGCAGCCTTCATCGCAGGCCTTCAGTACGTTGTCGCAATCCTCGCGCCTTACAGCGCCTGGGGAAGGATTGTCCGTAATCTTTTCCAGCCGGTTTATATTCTGCTTAACAACATCTTTGCCGGATGGGCGGAAAGGGCGGGAAGCTACGCTTTCTATCCGAAGGAAATCCTTGCCGTCAGTGCGGTTTCGCTGATTGTCGCAGTTTTAACCCTTATCCTTGTCACCTTCCTTTCCGCCGCCCGCGGAAGGGCTTACTGCAATTCTGTTTGCCCTGTAGGATCCCTTCTGAGCCTTGTATCGAGGGCTTCGATGTTCCGCCCGGTCATCGACGGGGAAAAGTGCAAGAGCTGCAGGATGTGCGAGCATAACTGCAAATCCTCCTGCATCGACATAACGAACAAGAAGATAGACTACTCCCGCTGCGTGGACTGCTTCGACTGCATCGGGCAGTGCAAGTTCGACGCCATCCACTACCGTTTCGCCTGGAAGCCCCGTAAGAAAGCCGCCTCAGAAGGCACAGACGCCGGCCGCCGCGCATTCCTTACCGGAAGCGCCCTCGTTGTGGGAAGCACTGTCCTCAATGCTCAGGGGCGGAAGAAAGTCGACGGAGGATTCGCAAGTCTTACACCCAAAATTCCCCCGGAAAGGGAAACTCCCCTTACTCCTCCAGGGTCCCGGAGCGTCAAAGACTTCTACAGCCGCTGCACCGCCTGCCAGCTATGTATCGCTGAGTGCCCTAACGGCGTCCTCCGCCCCAGCAGCGACCTTTCCCGCCTTATGCAGCCGGAGATGTCCTACGAAAACGGCTACTGCCGTCCCGAGTGCACCCGATGCTCTGAGCTCTGTCCCGCAGGGGCGATTACGAAAATCACCCGCGAAGAAAAGACGGAGTATCACATAGGCACAGCCCGCGTAAAACGTGACCTCTGCGTCGCGGAAGACGGAACCCGCTGTGGCAATTGCGCAAGGCACTGCCCCGTTGGCGCCATTATGATGGTTCCCATCGACCCTGACGACGAGGGTTCCAACCTTCACCCGGTCGTCGCGGAAGAGCTTTGCATCGGCTGCGGCGCCTGCGAAAACCTGTGCCCCTCAAGGCCCATAAGTGCAATAACTGTCGAAGGAAAGGAGGTCCACGTATGAAAAGAAGAGAATTTCTGAAAGCGGGCGGTGCGGCCGCCGCTGCCGCAGCCCTTGTATCCGCCTGCGGAAAATCCACGAAATCAGCCCCTGCATCTTCTGAAGATGGCACGATGGAATACCGTACAAACCCTGTCAACGGCGACAGGACCTCTCTCATCGGCTTCGGATGTATGAGATGGCCTATGGTTAAGGATTCTGAAGGGAAAGATGTCATTGACCAGGAGGCCGTGAACGAAATGGTAGACTACGCAATCGAACACGGCATCAACTATTTCGACACATCCCCGGCATATCTGCAGGGACAGTCCGAAAGAGCCGCAGGAAAGGCGTTGAGCCGCCACCCAAGGAGCAGTTACTATCTCGCAACCAAACTCTCGAACTTTGGAGACGTTTCTCCCGAAGCTTCGATCCAGATGTACAAAGACTCCTTCAAGGAACTGAATACGGATTACTTCGATTACTACCTTCTCCACTCTATCGGACGCGGTGGACTTCCCGTATTCAGAAGGCGTTACGTCGAAAACGGAATGATTGACTTCCTGCTGAAGGAAAAGGAGGAGGGACGCATCCGTAACCTCGGATTCTCCTTCCACGGCGAAAAGGAGACATTCGATCTGTTTATGGACCTCCACGACAGCGGGGAAATCCGCTGGGACTTCGTGATGATAGAGATGAACTATGTTGACTGGAAGCACGCTGACGGCGTAAGGAATGTCAATGCGGACTATCTCTACGGGGAACTTGAGCGAAGGGGCATTCCCATTATGGTAATGGAGCCTCTGCTTGGAGGTTCGCTGGCGAAGGTCCCGGCCGGGGTTCTCCGGATGATGAAGGAAAGGGATCCTGACGCTTCCGCGGCATCCTGGGCCTTCAGGTTCGTGGGGTCGCATCCTGGGATTCAATGCATTCTCAGCGGGATGACCTCGATGGACCCGCTCCGGGAGAATGTCAGGACATTCACAGGATTCAAGTCTCTGACGGAGGAGGAGATGGACTTTATGGAAATGATGGGGACGCAGATCGCGGACTTTCCCCTGATCAAGTGCACAAACTGCAAATACTGTATGCCCTGCCCCTGGGGCGTCGACATCCCGGGCATATTCCAGCACTACAACAAATGCATAACGGAAGGCACATACGCACAGAGTACAGGGCAGAAGAACTACCATAAGCTCAAAAGGGCATACCTTATCAGCTACGACCGGGCCGTCGAGACTCTCCGTCAGGCGAATCACTGCATCGGATGTCACGTCTGTGTCCAACACTGCCCCCAGTCTATCCGCATCCCGCGTGAACTGCGTCGCATTGACAATTACATTGAAAACCTCCGGAAGGATACCTTATGACAAGCGAGATTTATTTTGCGGGGGGCTGTTTCTGGGGCGTGGAGCACTTCTTCAAGGGCGTTGACGGCGTAAGGGAGGTAACTCCGGGATACGCAAACGGCAACACCTCGAATCCGACATACCGGGAAGTATATTCGGATACTACCGGTTTTGCAGAGGCCGTCCGCGTCCGCTATAACCCTTCAAGAGTCAGCCTTGACAGGCTTGTAACGCTGTTTTTCGCAATCATCGACCCGCTTTCTCTCAACCGCCAGGGCCACGACGAGGGAACGCGCTACCGCACCGGAGTTTATTTTTCCTCGGAAGAAGACCTCCCCGTCATAGAGACTGTCTTTGCCCATATCTCACGGCGACTCGGCCGCCGTCCCGTGACGGAGCTGGAACCCCTCCGAAACTTCTATCCCGCGGAGGATTACCACGTCGACTATCTCCAGAAGAACCCTTCCGGATACTGCCACCTGTCTTTGAAGACCTTCAAGTATCTCCGCCTGTTCCAGGATATCGAACTCGTCCTCGGGGATGAACCGGACAGGATAGCAAGGATGGGGAACGCTGCGGCGATGATTCACGGGAGGATGGGCTTTTTCTGGACCGGATTCTACAGGGCGGAAGGCGACACACTGGTGCTGGGGCCGTTCCAGGGCCCGGAGGCGTGCTTCCGTATTTCACACGGGAAGGGTGTATGCGGGACGGCCTGGGCTAAAGGCGAGACGCTGGTCGTTCCCGACGTGGAGCAGTTTCCGGGGCATATCGCCTGCAGCAGCCTCTCCCGGAGCGAGATCGTCGTCCCGCTTCCGGACGGGACCGGCGTACTGGATATCGACAGCACGGAAAAGGGCACTTTCGACTCTACAGACGCCGCCTGGCTTGAACTTATCGCCAGCCTTATTTGACAGATTACTTTCTTACAAGTTCGTCGAACTTTGTAAGGCGGCGGGTGACGTATGCCTTGACGTTGTTGACCTCGCCGGAGTATGATCCGTAGATGCGGGGATTTTGATGGACATATTCGTTAAGGATGGGCCAACGGATAAAATTCAGTTCCTGCGACTGATCCAGCAGCGCCGCGGTCTCATCGACATAGTCGTCAAGGTCCATCAGCGCAGGCTTGACCCCATCCCAAATCTCCACGAGACGGGCCTTCGCGGAGCTGTCTCCCTTTACGATGCGTTTTACCATGGAACGGACGGCATCTGACGCGACTGAACCCCTGCTGACGAAGATGTAATCATTGATGTTGTTGATGGGGAAGGTACGGTTGTCGTTGTCGAAAGCGAGGTCATAATCCCACGCCGGTCCCGTGTAGAACACCCCGTTCGAGGCGTCCTTGTACATATTCACGCTCCAATACGTATCTGTATTGCCGCAGAATTCGCCGGCGATGAAATTCCTGAGGAAGCTGTCAAGGTCCATATATTTCCTGTATCCTTCCGCCCCATCCGTGTAGTTCAGTGCAAAGACTGCGGTTTCAAGTTTACGGAAATAATCCTGAATGAAAGTCATCTGGGCATCCGTTATCACGTCATCCTGAGGATATTTCACCGTGACCGGGGTGCCTTTGTCTGAATAGAAATTCCGGGGCTCGCCCCTGGCGTAGGCGTCAATCTCGATGAGATATCCGTTCTTGGCAGGAACCCTGTTCTCGCCCACCTCGACCTGGTCGCAGAGCTGATAACAGCCCATATATCGTCCGTTGAACAGCACATCCACCGGAGTGCTGAACGGAGTGTAGGCCATCCCAACGCGACGGCTGACTTCAAAAGCGAGGATATTCCGCATCAGCGTCTTGTCGCCGTAATTATTGATAAGGGTCCATTTCCTGTCTATGGAAGGGGATCCGAGGACCCGCCTTTTCTCCGCGAATTTGAGCTTGTACGGCTTTTTGGGAAAGTCCCAGCTGGCGTTGCCGCGGCCCTTGATTCCCGTTCCGGGGGCCTGGAAAAAGGACTTTCCCTCCTCCGAGACAATGTATACGGAAGACTGGATGTAGGCGGAGCGTGTCGTTACGTCGCGGCCGCCTTCGGTATTGATTATTACCGTCGGGAGGTTTGTAATCTGATAGTAATTGCTGTCGTCCCCTTCGCCTTCCCTACCGAAGAACGCCATCGAGGAGAGGTTGGAGCCGGAGTTGTCAGCGGTGACATAACGCACGTAGCGGAAGCCCTTGGAACAGTTCACTTCCATCTGGACCATTGCTCCCGGAGAGGCCGGCTGCTTGATCATAAGAAGGGGCATTGCATCGCTCCAATCCGCGCTGTTTGCTCCCTGGAAGACGGCAAGGACTTCCCTGCCCCCGCTTCCAGGATTCACCGTGAAGCTTATTTTGGTAATGATATGGGCCTTGCCGAAATCGAGACCGGCCCCGCCGTAAATCACAGTTCCGGAAAGGGACGGGTGAACTTGTATGCACCGTGGGAAGTACCGATGGAGATTGCAAGGGAGTCGCAGCCGGTACGGGTTGCGAAGTCGATGACCTCTTCGGGCTTTGTGTAGTGAGATTCCTCTGCGGCGACCTCATCCTCTACACCGGCGAGAACGCCGAGTTCAGCTTCTACGGTTACGTCAAACTGGTGGGCATAATCAACAACCTTGCGGGTAAGGGCGATGTTCTCCTCGTAAGGGAGCGAAGAAGCATCGATCATAACGGAAGAGAAGCCCATATCCACGCAGCTCTTGCAAAGCTCGAAGCTGTCACCGTGGTCCAGATGGAGGCATATCTGGGGATTCTCCCAGCCAAGCTCCTTTGCATATGCGACTGCGCCTTCTGCCATATAGCGGAGAAGGGTCTGGTTTGCATAGTTGCGGGCTCCCTTGGAAACCTGAAGGATAACGGGGGACTTCGTCTCCGCGGCTGCCATTATGATAGCCTGGAGCTGCTCCATGTTGTTGAAATTGAAAGCGGGGATTGCATATCCGCCGGCAACGGCCTTTGCGAACATCTCGCGGGTGTTCACAAGGCCCAGTTCTTTGTAAGATACCATAGTTTTATTGTTGTTTTTAACTGTTCTGTCTGAAAAGCGACACAAAGATAGTCAATGTTAAGGACTTGAGCAATACCAAATAATAGGGGTTCAGACTAATAGTTCAGCACAGGATGTATCTCGAAGATGAACTCGCGGTCCTTCGGAACAGGGCGGTACTCTTCCAGAGGCCATGCTCCCCACGAATCTTCGCCGCCGACGCCCATCTGCTCCTGGTCGATGTGAATCCAGGTAAAGCCTTCGGAGCGGTCGTTCTCGCGGGCAAGGGCCTTGAGTTCGAGGGAGTGGTTCCGCGTTGCCATATCGGCTATGCTCAGAGGAAGGACGGAAGCCTCGAATGAAGGATCTCCGCCACAGAACATAAGTCCGTTTCCACCGGCGTCAAGCACCTTCAGTACGGTAATTCCGGTATGGTTCCCGGACTCCTGGGGACGGACGTAACCGTAGTGGTACTGTTCGTTGACATCCTGGACATAATGGCCCCAGAGGGCTCCGCTCATACGGTCGCGGTAGTTCTCCCACGGACCGTATCCGAGAAAATCGAGGGTACGGAACTGCCCGGGCATCGCGAGGACCATTCCGTAGCGGAACATCTGGAGGGCATCCGAAGGAATCTCACCGTTTACCTTCATCGACTCCCTGACATACATCATTCCGTCTCCCCATACGGTATAATCCACCGTTACGGTGATTCCCCTCACGGGCTCATAAACCGACGTGACGATGTACTGACGGAGGTCAGCCATCTCCACGGTAAAGCTCTTTGCGGAAAGGTCAGGGTTCCTCCACGCGGCGAAACGCTTGTCGAATCCCGCACCGTAGTCGTTCTCGTTAAGGGCACGGTCGAAGGAAGGGACGAGGGGAGCCTTGAGGAGTTCGGAATTACCGACCTTATAGGATACCAGGGCCCCGCTCTTACGGTCAAAGACCATCTTCCAGGGAAGAGTCCTGCCGTCGAGGGCATCCTCCTTCGAGGTCATTCCGGAGAGAGAGTTCTCACGGACATCATATGTTACGGTATCGTTTGCGCAGCCGCCGTAAACGGGATGCATCCTGACGATCTTCTGGTCCCACGATATCTCGGATCCGGCCTCCATAAGAGGTTCGGCCTTTTTCAGGTAATAATGGACCTCAACGGCTTCCGTGCACTTGTATTCCTTGATAATGTCCGCAATTCCAAGGTCCAGGGAGACTGTTTCCTGCGGGCCCGCCTTGATATTCTCGACCACCCCTGTCGCGACAGGGTCGCCGTCACGGCGGACAATCCATATCATCCTGACGTTGGAAAGGTCACGGAAGAAGAACTCGTTCCTGACCTTGAGCGTCCAGTCGGGCTCGAAGGTCGTGAGAATGTTCCTGTGCTGGTATTTCACCTCCCAGGCGTGAGGGTGATAGCTCCTGTCGGATGCGACTATACCGTTACAGTTGAACGATCCGTCGGAAGGGTCATAGTCATTATAGTCTCCTCCGAAGGCCCATATATGGTCCGTACCTGAGTCGCTGACGGGTTTCAGGAGCGCCTGGTCCGCGAAATCCCATATAAATCCTCCCTGATAGGCGGGATACTTTCGGATGAGGTCCCAGTATTCGCGGAAATTACCTACGGAGTTTCCCATCGCGTGGGCATACTCGCACTGGATGAGAGGCCTCTCGGGATTGTTTTCGAGGTAGTACCGGCACTCCTTCACGCCGGCGTACATAGGGCAGCATATCTCGGAGAAATCCTCTTGAGAGTACTGGGCAGTATTCCCATAGCCGAACAGAGTACCGTAATGAAGGGTCCTTTCGTAATGGACGGGACGGGAAGGGTCATACGACTTGATCCAGTCGTAGCAAGCCTTGAAGTTCGCTCCGTTTCCAGCTTCATTACCGAGACTCCATACGATTACTGAGGGGTGATTGATGTCACGCAGGACCATCCGCTGGTCCCTTTCCAGATGGGCCTTTGCAAACTGGGGGTCCTGGGCGAGGGTCACGCCGTCGCTATAGCCCATACCGTGGGATTCGATGTTTGCCTCATCTACCACATAGAAACCGTATTCATCGCACAGGTCCAGCCAGAGAGGATTGTTGGGATAGTGGCAGGTACGGACCGCATTGATATTCAGGCTCTTCATAACCCTGAGATCCTTGATCATATCTTCCTTCGAGACGATGCTGCCTTTCGTGGGCACAAGCTCGTGACGGTTCACTCCCTTTATAAGGACCGGTTTGCCGTTTATCAGAAGCTGATTTCCCCTTATCTCGGACGTTCTGAATCCGAAACGGACGGAAGTGTTCTCCACAACCTTGCCGGATTTTACGGCTTCCACGTCAAGGGTATAGAGGTTAGGGGTTTCCGCAGTCCAGAGGGCCGCAGACGCGACCTTGGACTTCGCTGATGCGACACCGCCCTTTACGGGGACGCTCAGCCCGAGAACCTCATTTCCGGAAGCATCCCTGACGGTAAAGTTGACACTTCTCACTGCCGGCGTTACGACGGCTTTGAGGGAGATATTTCCGTACATATCGGCCACGACGTTGACATCTTCGAGACGGTCTTTCGGACGCGCGGCGATATACATATCGCGGGAAATTCCGGTAAAACGCCAGCAGTCCTGGTCCTCAAGATATGTACCGTCACACCAGCGGATAATCTCCATCGCTATGACATTCAGGCCCGGTTTTACGAACTTCGTGATATCGAAACGGGCTTCCAGGCGGCTGTCCTCGCTGTATCCTGCGAATTTCCCGTTAATCCATACTTTCACGTTGGAGGAAGCCGCGCCTACAACGAGGAAAGTCTCCATTCCCTTCCAGTTTGCAGGGATTTCGAATACACGGCGGTATGCCCCGGCATAGTTGTGCTCCGATGCAGGGACGGGAGGATTGTTCCCGTAGTGGCCCCTCCAGGGATATCCGATGTTCAGGTACAGGGGATCCACATAGCCTTCAAGCTCCCACAGCCCAGGAACGGGGATGGTCCCCCAGGAAGAATCGTCGTAGTTTACCTTTTCAAAATCCTTGACGCGGTTTTCCGCATCTTCTGAAAAACGGAATTTCCATATTCCGTCAAGGGAAAGCGTCGCCTGCTGGGCCGTCTCGAAGGAGGCCCTCATCGGGAGACGGTTGATTGCATTCACGGACGGATCCTTCCACGGTTCGACGGCAACTTTTGCCGCGAGGGGAAACACAGTCGAAACAAGGAGCAGGGCAAGGCTGCAAATGGTCTTTCTCATGGTTTAGTGTTACAGTAGTGATGCCAGTGAGTCGTAATAAGTCTTGGAAATGGGGATGTTCTCCTCCCCGGGCACGTCAAGGCACGCCACGGCGTTGCCGCCGTCCTTCTTCAGGAGGGAAACGTGGGCCGGATTGATATAATATGAGCGGTGGCAGCGGAGAAGTCCGTGACGGAGCAGATTGTCTTCCAGGGCGCTCATCGAGGAACGGAGATTGAACTTCCGGACCCTCCCGCCGTCAAGATAGAAAATATTGACATAGTTCTCTTCCGCGGCGATGTACAATACGGCGTCGGAAGATATGATGATCCGCAGGCGGCGGTTTTCGTCGTAGAAACGGATAAGCGTCGCTTCATCGGTTACTGCGGCTGAGTTCTGGTGAGAAAGGACATATATCTGGATGCCCATCGTAATGACGGTATAAGGAATGAGCATCACTGAGCCGAAATACAGGATGCAGCGTGTCATCACGGTGAAGTAAGGCAGAACGTCCCGGAGCATAATCCCGAGGAGAATGGACAGGAACAGGCACGCGATGACAATTTCGCAGACGCACCAGAGAATATACTGGGGCCATTTCATCCGGAGATGATTCCTGAGAATGAAAAGAAGCATCCTCGACAGGGCGAGGGATGCGCAGCTTATGATAGCCACAATGGGAAAAACCAGGGAGAAGGCTCCGGTCCCGGAGGAGATGAAGGCCGAAATGTCGTAGGGATCCGCCAGGAGGATTGTCGCCATCTGTGAGATGGGGACCACAACGAAGTACAGCAAGTTTGCTGTCATTCCGCTGAAGAACTTGGATACCGGTTTCATTCGTCACATTTTTTACTGTGACAAATATAATGAATATTATTCATTCGTCCCAATTCCGGGGATTTGGTCCCAGACCGTCACATCGAAAGGATTCTGGGCGGCGTTATGGGCGCAGACACGGCAAATGACAGCAACGTCCTCTGTCACATCCTCCGGCTTCCAGGTTACGGCTCTACTGTCGATTCCGGTAAGGCTTTCAAACCACGTCAGGGCCGCAGTATAACGCCCGTACGTAAGTTCGAGATGGTATCCGTCACGGGTAAGGCTGTCTCCGAGGGAAGAAGCCCTTGCATTCTGTACCGCCGTCCCGGCAGGGATAAAAACCTTCAGAGCCTTGTTATCCGCCATCACCCGCTTCCCGGCACTGATTATCGCCCGATACATAGTCATCTGGTCAGACCCGTAACGCGGGAAGTCTCCGTGGTCGGAATCCCCCTGATATGCCCACGTCGAATGCCACATCAGTTTTGCTCCGGGGACATACTCCCGTACAAGACGTATCACCTCCGGGACAGTATCATAGGACTCATATTCCCCGGAAAGGCCGCTTACCTGCTGCAATGAGACGTTGGTCCATTTCTCATCCCCGAACGCTTCTGACAGCCGGCACGGCTCAGTCTCCGTCATCACTCCGCCCACGATTTTGCGATAGCGGTACGCAGGAGCATCAGTTCTCAGGTTTTCGAGGTGACGCTCCAAAGAGCAGCCCCCGATATAAAGGTTCCCGACAACCATATCGACACCCGCAGAGTTCGCAATCTCCCAGAGGTTCTGCTCTATCGCATCCATTGAAAAACTGTTACCTACGGCAAGGACGCGAATGGGCTCAGAGGGCCTTGGAGTGCAGGAAAGTATCAAAAGTGAAAAGAGAGCGGCAGGTAGAAATCTATTCATAGGTAAATCCGAGTTTGTCGAGACCGGCGCGGACGTCGGTGTTTTTCATAAAGGTTTTCCAAAGGAGGGCGCTCCGGTAATTCTCGATCATAATGACAATGGGCCCCTGGTCTATTGCGATATAGGAATCCGCGAACCACATAGAATCCAGGTTGAATGCATCCCTGAACCCGTATTCCCCCCATAGCTTGTTCCCATAGGTATAATAGAACGTCTCCATCGCGGCTATCGACTGGTCAGGAAGGTAGGGCATTGAGGCAAGCGCAGCAGTAGGGGCTATAGTCCCGCTATCCGATGAAGGAGATGAGGCAGTGTAGCCATAGGGGTAATCACTGGCCGTAAGACCCCAGCAGGCCTCGCTGTAACCGGCGTGACCCTTAGGATTAGCCTTGCAGTATTCCCAGTTTCTCGTTGCGTGGGCTACGTTATGGTCCCAGTAGTTGCCGTAGACGTCGGAAAGACCGCGGGGATCGAGGCCGAGGAAGGAATAGTGGGCAAAAAACATCGGGGCGACGGTGCTTTTGGACATAGATCCGCTCCGGGCCCAACCCTTTACGTAGGTGTCCTTGTCGATTGGATGAGTTGGCGAGGATGCGGCGAGGACGTAAACTATCAGCGCCTCGTTCCATCCGTTAACCTGCATATTCATAGCCCACTCCTGATCGGGAGACCAGTGCCAGTAGAGGACTTTTTCGCCGCCCTTTGTGTACCAGTCCCATTCAACCTCCTGCCATATCGTATCAATCGCAAGACGGATGTCTGCCTCATCCGCACGGTCGAAGTATTCCCTCGCAGCAAGAAGACCTTCGACGAGGAATCCGGTCTCAACAAGGTCTCCTCCGTTATCCTTCGAACTGAAGGGGATGGTCTTCCCGGTAGAGCCGTCAAGCCAGTGGGGGAAGGCGCCGTGGAAACGTTCCGCCTTCGAGCCCAGGAAGGAAACAATCTTCCGCATTCTCTCCGCTCCTTCCCCACGGGTTATGAATCCGCGCTCGATTCCCACCGGAATACTCATTATCCCGAATCCGGAGCCGCCGGATGTAACGGTATCGCCGGAACCCAGCCGCTCCCTGGCGAGGCCGCTGTCAGGATGGGCATAATCCCAGAAATACTCGAATGTCTGCTCCTCCACCTTGTCAAGGAGGGCGTCAGTGGGAATCCTCGGAAACTTGTCCGAGGTATCGTAAGCAGTCGTGAAAGAGAAGGTATAACCTTCCAGAAGGTCCACGCCGAACATTTCCCCATCAGGGACGGTCATAGTATACTTGGAGGAATGCACGAGAGGTGTTTTCACCGTAAGGACGATGTCGTCTCCGTCTGCGGAAGCCCGGAGTTCAGGACCCGGGAAAGAGATGAATGCGAGCGATTTGGAATCCGCGGTTACTTCCCTTGTAAAAGAAAGTCTGATTTCAGGGGAAAGGGACACGTCCGGAAGGGAGCCCCCATAGGAAACCATCCTTCCGTCAACACTGACGGAGACAAGCACCGCACGCGGGAGTCCCTTTTCCTCCGGTATATCCGTACAGGAAAAGAGAATAGCCGAAAAAACAGAAAGAAGGAATAATCTTTTCATTGGAAACGGCGGGGAGATCCCTCTCCCTGCCGCTTTGATAAATTACTGGAGGGAAATTGCGAGTTCTTCCCTGCGGAGCGCTACGAGTTCCTCTGCTGAGAGGGCCTTGTTGAAGAAACGGACCTCATCGATGGAGCCGCAGAAATAGTTGAGCCAGCCATCGCTTGCCTTGCCTTCAATCCTGGAAGCCCAGCCGCCGAGATACAGAGCGTTGCAGTCGTCCGCCACACAGGCATTCACGCCACCGACAGGCTTCTCATCAATAAGGAAGTCTCCCTCATTGATAAGGATACCGTCGCAGTAGTTAGCCCAGTGACCGGTAGCTGCATCATAGGTACGGGCAATCTGGAACCACTTGTCCTTGGTGTTGAGTTCAACAGCGGCGCAGTTGGGCCAGAGCGCGGGCTTACCATCGACAGTGAGGAAGTCCATACGGCCGTTGAACTGCTGATAATACTTACCGTCATCCTCATTCTTGTACAGGTTGTCAAAGAGGAATACCCAGCTGGGCCATACAGGTTCAACCCCCGTTCCGTTGAGGGACATAATGGCACCCTTAGCCTCCTTGTCAGCAGGAAGGTTCATCCAAGCGGTGAAAGTAAAGCTCTCGAGGCTGCGGATAGCATTCTTGGCCGCGAGATTGTACTTCACATAAGCTTCCTGGGTGTTGAGCTTGGCGGTGTTGGCGTAGCACTTGCCGATGAAACCGGCCTCGTCGAGGGAGCCTGCTCCCTTGGTTCCGTCGAGGGTGATGCCCTCTCCGAGGACATCCTTCGCCTCGAAGCCGAAATAAGCCACGAGATTCTCGGCCGCAGTCTTGATTTCCACTTTGCCGTTTACTTCGTCATCCTTCCCTTCGTCATCTTTGTTGCAGGAAACGAAGCTCACTGCCATAAGAGCGGCAGCCGCAAACATAAAAAACTTTTTCATTGTGTTTTGATCTAAAAAGGGTTAATGGTTTGATTATGGTTTTGGTTTCAGAATCAATAGGTGTAACCGGGGGTCTCCGGAAGATTCGGATTGAGTTTCCTCTCCGGTGAAGGGATAGGGAACACTTCGTTCTTTCCGGCCTTGAATCCAAGAGGCCCCAGTACCTCAGCGGCCTTTCCGGTGCGGACAAGGTCGAAAAAGCGGTTTTCCTCGAGGGCGAATTCAGCACGGCGCTCGTCGTAAATATTGTCGAGGCTGGCTGATACCGCAGCGAGACCGGCACGGGCGCGAACCTCGCCAAGGGCCATATCGGCAGTATAGCCGGAGACAGCGGTGATGGATGCGCCGCTTGCCATAGCCTCAGCATAAATCAGCAGGACATCCGCATAACGGAGTATCCTCATATTATGGTCAAGGGCGTAGCTGTTGTACGAACGGGTATTGTAACGGGACGGCACATAGACCTTTCCGTTGTAGTAGTCGTTGATATTGTGCTCAACGCCGTCCTCGTCCTTTTCCCGAGATGTCGTGATAAGGTCGCCTTCGTCAGTAACCTGGTCCACGACAAGGAGAGTAACCTTCTTTCGGACGGCGTCTCCTCTGGAGTCGAAGAATGCGACAAGCTCGTCGGTAGGTACTTTGTACCCCCATCCCTGAAGGCCTTCAACCCCTCCACGCGGCCCCTGGATGAAGCCATAGTAGCAGATGGGCATATCGCCCGTGCTCTGCCCAAGGTCCGAGCTCTGGATTTCCATCAGGGATTCGCTTCCATTCTCTCCTTCCACGGAGAAAGCGTCCTTGAAACGGGACATAAGGGAGTATTTGCCGGAGGCGATGACTGCATCGGCCTGCCTTGCGGCTTCATTCCAGTCCTTGCGATAGAGCGCCACCTTCGCCTTGAGGGCCATTGCAGTATATTTTGTATAGCGGCCGGGATATCCCGTATAGGATTCAGGAACGTTCTCGATGGCGAAATCGAGGTCGGCGTAGATAAAATCGTAAAGCTCATCCGCCGAAGAAACACTCATCGAAGCGAGTTCCGCCGCTGTCATAGACTTGTCAATCTTTGGAACGGTTCCGAAGAGCCTTACGAGGTTGAAGTACGCATAGGCACGGATAATCTTGGCCTCTCCGCGACACTGCTCGACCTGCTGGAGGCCTGAGTCGGAGGTAATGGCCTCCTTATACAGGTCCATAGACTCGATGGCGTATGTCGCGGCCGATGCGATGTCGAAGAAATAATTCCAGACAGCGTCGATATGGGTATTCTCCGGGGTATAGGTAAAGTCGTCGAATTCCCCCACGGCGGGGCCGTCCTCGAGGGTGCTACCCTTCCGCGCGTCATCCGAAGCGACCTCCATTACGGCTACGTAGCTCTGGGTCTGGCCTTCTGCGCGGAGTCTCATCGAAGCATACGCTGCGCTGACGGGAAGGAAGATATTCTCAGTCTTGGTGTAATCAGTACCGGAAGAAGGCATAGTGCCTTCAGACCTGATGTTAAGGAAGTCTGAGCAGGAGGTGGTAATGACGGCTCCTGAGAGTATTGCTGTAAATATAAATCTTGCTTTCATATTCAGGTCCTCCTAGAAATTGATGTTAGCGCCGATTGTGTAGATTGCCTGCATCGGATAAACGGACGACCCGTCGACTCCGGTCTCGATTGGAGATCCGCCGATTTCCGTTGTAAATCCGTTGTAGCCGAAAAGAGTCAGAGGCCTCTGGGCGGAAAGGTACGCCCGGATCCTGCTTCCCTCGCCGAAGACGTTACGGAAAGTGTAACCCAGCTGGACGTTCTGGATGCGGAACATCGAGCCGTCCTCGATGAAGAAACTGTTTGACTGGGCCATAAGGCCATCCTTGAGAGCCCTCGGGGAAGGATACTCCGCAGGACCTTCAGCCTTCCAGCAGTTCTCGTAAAAGTCGAGGTCGTAGTTGCCGGCGGTAAAAACCTGCTTGTTTATCCTCTTGGCGTTGAAAATCTTGTTGCCGACGTTCGCGCTCATCACCATCGAGAAATCCCAGTTTTTCCAGTCAAGGCCCACATTCATACCCACGACCAGCCAGGGAAGAGGAGAACCGAGATAGATTCTGTCGCTGGAATCGATCTTGCCGTCAGGCCCCGTCTTGTTGCCGTCCGCATCGACACCCGCGACATCCCTGTAGATGAAGTAGCCGCCGGCCGCTGAGGACTGATAGATCCCATCGACGAGTTCACGGCGGGTTGCAGCCTTGTCACTTTCGTAGATTCCTTCCACATCATAGCCCCAGAAGGCACCGATAGGGTAACCCACCATAGTCTCCGTTGCATAAGCTCCGTTGTACAACGCGGCCGGGATGCTGTCGCGGCCGAGGAGTTCGAGGACCTCGTTGTGGTTGAGCGTTGCGTTGAACCCGGCATTGTAGCGGAGATCGCCTCCGATCTTGTCCGCCCACTTCAGGGAGAATTCGATACCCTGGTTGAGGACCTTGCCGTTATTTGCAAGGAGGGTCGCGGTTCCGCCGCCGGTTGCGATGGGCGCATAGAACACCACATTGTCAGTAACCCTCCGGTAGAAATCGAGTTCTCCGGAAAGCCTGTTCTCGAGCATTGAGAAATCAGCGCCCACATTGTACTCTGTCACAACCTCCCAGCGGAGGTAGTTCTGGTATACGGTCTGGGCCCCGATGCCGTCGACTAGGGTCTCGCCGAAAAGGGCTGAAGTCCCTACGCCTGGAATCGAGGAGATCGCCATATCATTGGCTGGGACATTGTCATTACCCAGCATACCCCAGCTCGCGCGAATCTTAAGGAAATCAAGGAAGGAGACACCCTTCATAAAGTCCTCGTCGGAAATATTCCATCCAAGGCCCACGGAAGGGAATATTCCCCACTTCTGCTGATACTTCGAGCTTCCGTCAGCGCGGAGCGTGACGGTTGCGAGGTACTTGTCCATATAGTTGTAAGTTCCTCTCGTGAAGAATGAGAGGCCATTGTAGCGGGTTGCACCGTCGGTAGCGGACTGGTTCTTGTAAGAACCGTTCCGGAGATAACGCGACTGGGCATCGTAATCCGGTACGCTGCCGGCCCGGCCCGTCATCCAGGCATTGTACTGCATTCTCGTGGACTGGCCTAGCATAGCGCTGAAGGAATGAGGGCCTATACGGTCATTGTAAGTAAGGGTATTGTCCAGGATGTGATAAGTCCCGTAGCCATAGGTCTTGGAGAGAGAGGAAACGGAGGTACCCTGGGAGCCTCCGACGAAATGCTCGGGAGTGTAGTTCTCCGAATCATAGAAATTGAAATCCAGGTTGTAGGAAGTCTTGAACTTCAGTTTCTCAGGGATGACGGTAGCCTCCGCATATGCGGAGAAGACAGTCTTCACACCATTTTCCCAACTGTTATGATAGTACGCCGCAGCGGCAGGGTTTCCGTATTCGTTTCCATAACCGTAACGGGAAGGAGAATCGAACTTTACGGGATAAGCGGCGGCATTGTCATCGCTGTAAACGCCGTAAACGGGGGGATTGATGAACGCCTGGTAGAACACTCCGGAGTTAGGATTGTCCTTGCTGTGACGGGATACGACGGTATTGAATCCAACCTTAAGCCAGGATGCCATTGTCTGGTCCAGGCGGGCGCGGAAGTTAAGACGGTCGTAGTCATTCTTGCAGTAGTTCATAATACCGTCCTGATAGTAGTAGCTGAGACCCACGGAGTAATTCGTCTTCTCCGATCCGCCGGAGAGGTCCACGGAGTGGGAGTGCATCAGGGCAGGATGGACAAGTTCGCTGTACCAGTCAGTGCTCGCGGCATAGTCTGAGGCGTTGCGGGGGCTGGACGGGTTCGCTATGTTGTAGAGTTCCACATACTGCTCCGTGTTCGCCATCTTCATTATGTTCGTCGGGACCTGAAGGCCTGCATAGCCTTCGTAAGCGACGCGGGCGCGGCCGGACTCGCCCCTGCGGGTAGTGACGATAATGACGCCGTTTGCAGCGCGCACACCGTAGATGGCAGCTGCCGATGCATCCTTGAGGACGGTAAGGGACTCGATGTCATTCGAAGACAGGAAGTCGATATTGTCCATAAATGCCCCGTCGACGACGTAGAGCGGGTTCGCATAGTCACCTATGGACCCGACACCACGGACCTTCACGGAAGGGCCGGCGCCGGGAGCTCCGCTCTGCGTAATCTGGACACCGCTGACCATTCCCTGAAGGGCGGACATCGGGTTAGCCGCAGTCTGTTTGGAGAGTTCGTCGCCCTTGACGTTGACAATAGGGGCCGTAAGGTCCTTTGACCGCTGGGTTCCGTAACCTACGACTATCGACTCTTCGAGAAATGTCGTATCCTCGCCCAGCACGATGACCGGGGGGAGTTCAGATGCCTTGAACGTTTGGGACGCATAGCCGATAAAGCTGATCTCAATCACTGCATCGGGACCGGAAACGGTAAGTTCAAAGTCGCCGTCCAGTCCGGTGGAAACGCCGTTCGTTGTCCCCACCTCGAGTACGGCTGCACTCATCACGGGTCCGAGCTCATCCTCCACGACGCCCTTCACGCGGTAGCCCCCTTGGGCAAAAAGGGCTGCCGGAAGCGAAAGCGCGAGAATTAGTGTCAGTATTTTTTTCATATAAGGTTAATTGGTTGCTCTTCGTAATAGAATCCGAGTCTTTCGAGTCCCTCGCGGACCTCAGGAGCACTCATAAACAGGTCCCAGAGGAGCCCGCTTCGGAAATTCTCAATCATCACGGCCTCCGGTCCCTGGTCGATCGCAAGGTAATGCTTCACGATTCTCTCCCCTTCCGGAAGCCTCTCGTTATATGCATCGTAAAGTCCATAGGGGCCCATCATACCAAGTTCGACGAAGCGCCTTATGGCACGCATTGACTCCTCCGGGGTATAGACGATGGAGCTGACGGCCGCCGTAGGCGAAACCGTACCGTTGTCATCCGGGGTGCCGGGATAGTGACCGCTGTAGCCAAGGTAAGGGTCGTCGCTGGATGTGAATCCCCACAGGTCTTCGCCGTAGCCGGGCCACCCGTTCGGGTTCGCTTTGGCGTATTCGACGTGGATCAGGGAATGGGCCCGGTTGCGCTCGAAATAGTTGGTATAACCATCGCAAAGACCGCGGGGGTCAAGCCCGAGGTATGAATAGTGGCTGAAGAAAAGCGGTCCGCCGTAGTCCATCCCGAGGGGAAGTTCGATTCCGAAATACTTCTTGCCGTTATAGTAGTACGAAGACTGCTTGTAGGAAGTCTCGTAACACTTACGGGATATGGGGTAAGTCGGGGACGACGCTCCCAGAATGTATGTAATGAGTGTTTCGTCGTAGCCGGTGATACGGTGGTTCATTTTCCACTCGTATTTCGGGGACCAGTGCCAGTAGAGGGAATCCGTACCCCTGGTGTACCAGTTCCATTCGATTTCCCTCCAGAGGGTATCGATCTGCCTCTGGAGTAGGCCGTCGGTGCCTTCCCTCCGGAGCCACTGCCTTGCGGTAAGGAGTCCCTGGGCCATAAAAGCGGTTTCCACGAGGTCTCCCCCGTCATCGAATTCGCTGAAGGAGAAGGGCTGTCCCGTCTCATCGACATACCAATGGGCCCAGGCCCCGTGGAAACGGGGGACATTCCGCAGGAATTCGGTAATCATACCGATCCGGGCGACGGCCTCTTCCTTCGGGTAATAACCCCTCTGAGCACCGGCGATTATAGCCATAATGCCGAATCCTCCTCCACCGACAGTGACAATATTGCCGTTCTGATCGTTATTCCGCTCCCGGGCCATACCGGAATACTCTCCGGGAAAGTCCGTAAAATACCTGATCGTACGACGCTCGATACTGTCGAGAAGCGCCTCATCCTCTGCCGTAAGGACAAAGCCTCCGGGACTTTTACAGGAGAGGGCGGCGACAAGAAGGGCCGATGCAAGTATGAGAAGCTTTCTCATCGGTAGCTGAATTCTGCGACGTTTCCGGTTGAGCTGTCAGGACCGATCCAGACATTGAACCCGCCGGGTTCCGCTCCCCAAGTCATATCCTGACGGTAGAAGGAAAGGGTTTCCGCGTCAATGTAGAACTCTACGGTCCGGGCCTCTCCGGGGGCAAGGGTGATACGTTCGAAGCCCTTAAGCTGACGGACCGGACGCGTGACGGAGCCCACAAGGTCACGGATATACATCTGGACAGTTTCAGTCCCTTCACGGGGACCCTTGTTCGTAACGGTTACAGCTGCCGTAATGCCACTGTCTCCAGTGAATGAATCAGCGGAAAGGGCGACGGGAGAATAATCGAAACTTGTATAGCTGAGTCCGTATCCGAAGGGGTACAGAGGGGTGTTGGGGCTGTCCAGATAGCGGGATTCGTACTTCGCTTCCGGATGGACATAAGGGCGCCCGGTATTCTTCGCATAGTGATATAGCGGAACCTGACCGAGGTTTCTCGGGAAGGTAACGCTGAGCCTTCCGGAAGGGTTGACGTCCCCGAACAGGACGTCTGCGACGGCATATCCGCCCATAGTACCGGGATACCAGGCTTCGAGGACGGCACCGGCAAGTTCAGACTCTTCGGAAAGGTCAAGGGGACGGCCGTTCATCAGCACGACGGTGACAGGTTTCCCGAGGGCGGCGATACGGCGGAGAAGCTCTGTCTGGACACCGGGGACCTTGATCGAAGTACGGCTTGCAGCCTCTCCGGTCCACTGGCAGTCCTCGCCAATCACCATCACGACCTGCTTTGCCAGGATTGCCGCGGCTATTGCACCGGCAAAACCGGACCTGTCGTCCGAAAGCTCATCGCATCCACGGGCATAAATAACGTTCTTCTCCCCTACCTTCTCCCGGATAGCTCCGAGGATGGTAGCAGGAATATGCTGAACCTCACCGGCTCCCCTCCACGACCCCAGGAGGTCATCGGCGGAATCCGCCAGGGCGCCGATAACGGCGATTTTTCCTTCGGTTTCAAGGGGAAGCACGCCGTCATTTTTCAGAAGGACCATACTTTCAGCGGAAAGCTTCCTTGCAAAGCGGAGATTCTCCTCCGTAAGAGTAAGTTCCTTCTCACGCTCAGGGTTGCAGTAACGGTAAGGATCGTCGAAAAGGCCCAGGGCGGCTTTCACGTTGAGGATGCGGCGAACCGCGTCATCGACTGTCTTTATGGAAACCTCTCCGCTTTCCACCTGCTCCTTGAGGTAGTTCAGGAAGGATGCGCTCTGCATATCCATATCGATTCCTGCATTGACGGCGAGGCGTCCGGCATCGGCCTCATCCTCAGCATAGCCGTGGCAGACCATCTCGTTGATTCCGGTGTAGTCCGTCACTACAAAGCCCTGGAAGCCCCACTCATCACGGAGAATGTCCTGCATAAGGTGCTTGTTAGCCGTAGCGGGGACTCCGTCAAGTTCATTGAAAGAAGCCATCACGCTAAGTGCTCCGGCGTCTATCGCAGCCTTGTAGGGAGGGAGATAGAATTCGCGGAGCCAGCGCTCGGACATATCCACGGTGTTGTAGTCACGACCGGCCTGAGGCGCACCGTAAGCCGCATAGTGCTTTACGCAGGCAAGCAAGGTGAGAGGGTCTGAAAGGTCCTTCCCCTGGTAGCCTTCAGTCATTGCGGCAGCAATCAGCGAACCCAGATACGGATCCTCTCCGGCACCCTCACTGATCCTGCCCCAGCGAGGCTCGACACTGATATCGCACATAGGCGAATAAGTCCAATGAAGGCCCGCGGCGGCGGCTTCCCTTGCAGCGATGACGGCGGATTCACGGACAGCGTCGATATCCCAGCTGCAGGAGATTCCGAGGTTGACAGGGAAAATGGTCCTGAATCCGTGAATTACATCATATCCGAACAGCAGCGGGATTCCGAGCCGGGTTTCATTCACGGCAATTTCCTGCATCTTCCGTGTATAATCTGCCGTATAGGCGTTGAAGATGTTTCCACAGCGTCCCAGGCGGATATCTTCCAGATACCCGTCGCGGATGGACGGTCCCGTAACTGACCAGTCGCTCGTGAGAAGGACCATCTGGCCTATCTTCTCTTCGAGAGTCATCACCTTCAGAAGGGAGTCGACTTTTGGAAATGAGAGTGTGTTACCGGTAGTGGTTTTAGGAGAATTGCAGCTCGCAGCCAGAAGGAGGCCTGCGGCAAAGAGGAGGAGGTGTCTTCTTCTCATTGGTTACTAAAGATGTGATTTTACTTTTTCAAGGAAGGCGGTGGCTGCCTTGGATTTTGGAAGAATCTGCTTTGCGGCCCTCTCGAAGGCATCCTCAGCATCATTTCCGACGCCCTTTACAGCAAACACTTCCTTCTCCTTTGCAGCTTCTGCCGTAATCTGGATCGAGAGTCCCTTCTGGGGAATACTTCCCGGGACGTCCATCTCACTGACAATCTCAGCGCTCACGACAAACGGCGTAGCATCATCCTCAATCGTGAAGCCTCCGATCTTCAGCATCTGGGTGAACCGCACGACGAGAACATTGCGGGCATCCTCCGGAATATCTTCAGATACCCTCAGGCTGACACTCTGGGCGGAAGCGGCTATGCCGCCCAAAAGCAGCAATGCAAGAAGAAGTGTTTCGAAACGTTTCATTTGCTTAGTCAATAATTTTGTAAATGTACGGTTTTTCCATCATAATAGCAAAAATAAGGCCCATAAGTCCCGGGCAGGGACCTATGGGCCAAAACTTTTGCCTTCAGGCGATTACATCATTCCGCCGGCAGGCATTGCTGGCGCTGCGGGAGCGGGTTCGGGGATGTCGACGATGCCACACTCAGTGGTGAGGAACATTCCGGCAACGGAAGCTGCGTTCTCGAGAGCGACGCGGGCTACCTTTGTAGGATCGATGACACCGGCCTCATAGAGGTTTACGAACTCGTCCGTACGGGCATTGTAACCGAAGTCACCCTTGCCCTCGCGGATCTTCTGGATGATGACGCTTGCCTCGACACCAGCATTGGCGGCAATCTGGCGGAGAGGTTCCTCAATCGCCTTCGCCACGATGCGGATACCGGTGGTCTCGTCCTCATTCTCTCCCTTGAGGTCCTTCAAAGCCTCGCTTGCGCGGATGTAGGCGACTCCGCCGCCGGGAAGATAACCTTCCTCCACCGCAGCACGGGTTGCGTTGAGGGCATCCTCGACACGGTCCTTCTTCTCCTTCATCTCAACCTCTGTCGTCGCGCCCACATAAAGGACAGCGACACCGCCGGCGAGTTTGCCGAGACGCTCCTGGAGCTTCTCACGATCATACTCGCTCTTTGTGAGTTCAATCTGCTTGCGGATAGAATCAGCACGGTCCTTGATGGCTTCCTTCTCACCTGCACCGCCGACGATGGTGGTGTTTTCCTTGGTGATGGTGACCTTCTCAGCGCGGCCGAGCATCTGGATATTCGCATTCTCAAGAGTGAAACCGCGGTCCTCGGAAATTACGACGCCTCCGGTGAGGGTTGCGATGTCCTGGAGCATTTCCTTACGGCGGTCACCGAAGCCGGGAGCCTTGACGGCGGCGACTTTGATGGTACCGCGGAGACGGTTCACGACAAGGGTCGTAAGAGCCTCGCCTTCGACGTCCTCAGCGATAATAAGGAGGGACCTGCCTTCACGGGCGATGGGCTCCAGGACGGGGAGAAGATCCTTCATTGCAGCGATCTTCTTGTCAGTGAGGAGGATGTAGGTATCGTCAAGGACAGCCTCCATCTTGTCGCCGTTAGTCATAAAGTAAGGGGAGATATAGCCGCGGTCGAACTGCATTCCTTCGACGACTTTAACCTCCGTTTCAGTACCCTTGGCTTCCTCAACCGTAATGACACCGTCCTTCTTGACCTTTGCCATTGCATCGGCAATAAGCTTTCCGATATAGGCATCATTGTTGGCAGAAACGGTTCCGACCTGCTCCACCTTGGAGAAGTCGTCACCAACTTCCTGGCTCTGGCTGCGGAGGTTCTCCACAACAGCTGTGACAGCCTTGTCAATGCCCCTCTTGAGGTCCATAGGGTTAGCGCCTGCAGTAACATTCTTCAGGCCCACGTTAATGATAGCCTGGGCCAGAACAGTCGCGGTAGTGGTACCGTCACCGGCCTGCTCATTAGTCTTGGAAGCGACTTCCTTGACCATCTGGGCTCCCATATTAGCGAACTTGTCCTCAAGCTCGATTTCCTTTGCTACGGTTACACCGTCCTTGGTGACCTGGGGTGCTCCGAATTTCTTGTCGATGACGACGTTACGGCCCTTAGGGCCCAGGGTAACCTTCACTGCATCGGCCAATGCATCTGCTCCTTCCTTCATAAGGGAGCGGACGTCAGTATTGAATTTGATTTCCTTTGCCATAATTACAGGATAGCTAAAATGTCAGACTGTTTCACGATGAGGTAATCCTTGCCTTCGTACTTGACCTCGGTGCCGGCGTACTTACCGTAGAGGACGGTATCTCCGACCTTGACCTCCATAGGCTCGTCCTTCTTTCCGGAGCCAACCGCGATAACGGTGCCCTGCTGCTGTTTTTCCTTAGCTGTGTCGGGGATGATGAGTCCGCCGGCAGTCATAGTCTCGGCCTCCTTAGGCTCAACGAGAACTCTGTCTTGTAGTGGTTTGATCATAATTTATGATGTTTTAGTTTTTTTCTGGGACCAGTATACTCAATGAGTATGCCATCCCCGCAAAACTGACATTTTGGCAGAGATGGCATCAAAATAGGGGCTTATACGCGTCAATAGCTCTGATAGCCTTTTTTCAAGCGGCGGAGGCCTTCTTCGAGTGTCTTTCGGGGACAGGCGATGTTGAGCCTTTCAAAGCCTTCGCCGGAGGGTCCATAGATAGTCCCGGTTGACATAAGGAGTCCGGCATTTTCCGTAAGGTGCCTCGCAAAACGCTCCGAGAATCCATCCAAGGGCTCATCCGGATGCTTCGCCGAGCGAAGGTCCAGCCACATAAGGTATGTCCCCTCAAGGGGCAGGGCCCTCACCCCGGGAAGTTCCCTGCGCAGGAAATCATAGACAAATTCTGCGTTAGCGCGGAGATACTTCCGGAGGGCATCCAGCCAGGCTTCGCCTTTTGTATAAGCGGCGATAAGGGACGCCACTCCGAACACATTGACGTCGCAGCACTCGTTGTCGTTTATCGCGCGGTCTATCTTTTTAACCTTCTCAGGATCGCGGGCAATCACGTTCGCAATCTGGATACCGGCGATATTGAACGCCTTGGTTGGAGAGCAGCAGACGGCGCTGTTAAAAGAAATCTCATCCGGAAGAGTTGCAAAGGGAGTGTAGTCGTGGCCGGGATAAGTCAGTTCGCAGTGGATTTCGTCCGATACCACGACAAGCCCATTGCGAAGGCATATCTCCCCTATCCGTGTCAGTTCCTCACGGGTCCATACGCGCCCGGCCGGATTCTGGGGATTGCAAAGGAGAAAAACCTTAGCCCTTGGTTCCTTTGCCTTGAGCTCAAGGTCATCCCAGTCGATGGAATATGTCCCGTCCCTGTAGATGAGCGGATTGTGCAGCTCCTCGCACTTGTTGTTACGGATTGCCGGGAAGAAGGCGTTGTAGCAGGGAGTCTGGACAATCACCTTGTCTCCCGGGACGGTAAAGGCCTTCAGACAGGCGGAATACGCGGCTATTACGCCGGTAGTCGCGATAACCTGCTCCTTCTTGATCCCTGTCCATCCGTGACGGCGCGAGAACCATCCGGCAATCGCATCGTAATAATCGTCAGGAAGGAGCTGATATCCGAAGATCCCGTGATCAAGCCTTTTCTGCACCGCTTCGCGGATTTCAGGAGCTACACGGAAGTCCATATCCGCAATCCACATAGGGAGGGCATCCGGGACCAGGTCCCACTTCACGCTGCCACTGCCGCGGCGGTCGATGATTTCGTCAAAATTATAGTCCATTGATCTTGCAGTCTCCGGGCGCGCGGAGGTTTTCATCAATAATTATTTCACCGATTGAATCAGCCTTGATCGAGCCTGTACGGGGGTTCTTTACGCTGGTGATGTTGCCCTTCACCTCAGCCCTCACGCTGGAGTATTCGAATGCGAGGTCCGCGTCATCATCGAAAGTGCAGTTCTCCAGGACCAGGTCTTCCGCATAGCACAGCGGCTGGGTCCCCGAGATATGGCAACCGCGGAGCGTCAGTCCCTTCGAGTACCAGCCAAGGTATTCACCGTTCAGGCTGGAATTCTCAACAAGCACGTTCTCCGTATTCCAGAAAGCGTCCTTCGAATCGATATGGGCATTACGGATTACGACATTACGGCAGTACTGGAAGGAATAGTTTCCCTGGTGGCGATAGCCCTCTATGTCGATGTCACAGGAGTGGAAGTAGCAGTAGTCCGCCTTTGAGACCTCCACATCGCGCAGTTTAATTCCGCGGCACATCCAGAATGTCTCCTGGGCAAAGGGAATCCTCACGCGAAGAAGGGACGTCCGGTCCATCTCACGGAACATTTTAGGAGCCTCCACGAGGGTATCCTCCATCACGCAGTCCTCCGAGTACCACAGAGCTGCGCGGGCTCCTTCACGGAATATGCAGTTTGTCACAGTGAAGCCCTTCGTGCACCAGAACGGATACTTTCCGCGGAATTCGCAGCGGTCAGCTTCTATGTCTTCAGTTTCCTTAAGGGCGGATTCGCCGGGATTGATTATGACATTCTCAAGACGGAGATGACGCCCGAAATACAGGGGACGCTCTCCCCCGAATTCACAGTCCTTTATTATTTCTTTCATTTCTTTCCGGTAAGAAGCGAGATTATCTTTGCGCCCACCTCTTCGTTGCCCTGGACGCAGGAGAAGTCCTGGGAATGAGGGCCGTATGCGAAGATGGGGATAGGGATTGCCGTATGGCCGCGGGTCACGAAATTACCCTCGACCCTTCCCTCGGAGGGGTTTCCGTCTGCGATTGAAAGGCCTCCGGTCTCGTGGTCAGCGCAGATCACCACGAGCGTATGGCCGTCCTCGTCTGCAAACTTGATCGCCTCGGTAATCGCCTTGTCGAAGTCGAGGAGTTCAAGGACCTCGGAATCGAAGACATTCAGGTGAGAAGCCTTGTCGATACGGGCGCCTTCGACCATAAGGAAGAAGCCCTTGCCCCTGTTCTTACGGGCCTTCAGGAAATCGATTGCGTAGCGGGTGGTTACAGGGAGGAAGTCCGTACGGCCGTCGACGATATATCCGGTCTCGATATGAGGAGGAAGCACCACGAGCCTTGAAGCATCCGAAGCGGCAGGGTCATCGAGGGACTTCACCACGGTATAACTGTTCTCTATGGCTTCGCGCGTATCCGCAGCAACTTTTTCATAGTTCTCCCACGATCCGGCGGAAAGGAAAATCGCAGGGGACAAGGGGAGGTCCGCCCATATTTCATCCCGCATTCCGCGCCCCGGCTGATGGGCGAAGAAACTGGCGGGAGTTGCGCCGGTAAGTTCATCCGTGGAAACTATACCGCTCACTATTCCCTTCTCGCTTACGATTTCGGGGATGTTGGGGATAGGATTCTTTTCAAGGTCCACTCCGACTGCGTAGTTATACGTTTTCTGGCCGCAGGCATAAGCGGTTCCGGAGGCGGCGGAGTCCGTGGTGAACTCTTTCGCGGACTTTGTCGTGACCCACCCGAGATGTCTCAGGTTCGTGACCGTAAGCTCCTCGCCGTTTGCAAAATAGCCGGTAGCCCAGTGGGCAAGACCGGTTCCGTCGCCGATCATAAGGATAACATTCAGAGGAGCCTTCTTTGAGCCGTCGCTCTTGTAAGTGGGAGTATAGGAGCCCTGGTGCTTTACACCTTCAATCTTGCCGTGGACGATTTCCTGGGCATAAACTCCCGTGGCAAGAAGAGACAGGAGGAGGAGGACAGCGGTGATTCTTTTCATTACGATTTACGGTTTTAATGTCATCACACAAAGTTACTGACTCGCCCAAACTTTTCCAAATAATATTTTCTCCGTATCTTTACGCCATAAACTCATTGTCCATATGATCAGCGAAGAAATAATCCGCTCGAGGGTAGAAAGGCTTTTCAGTGAGATCACCTTCAGCGATGAGCCCAAGGGACTTTACGATCCCTTGCGTTATATGATCTCCATCGGCGGAAAGAGAATCCGCCCTACCCTTTGCCTTACAACCTATGGGCTCTATAATGACGATTTCACCGACGAAGTCCTCGCTGCCGCCGAGGCGCTGGAGGTCTTCCATACCTTCACGCTGATCCACGACGACATAATGGACAAGTCCCCGCTGCGGCGCGGACAGGAAACCGTATGGACAAAGTGGGATTCGGATCACGCAATCCTCTCCGGCGACGCGATGTGCATCGACAGTTACAGGAGACTCTCTGCGGTTGGTCCTGACATACTTCCGGAGGTGCTTCACCTGTTCTCCCGCACGGCGGCTCTCGTCTGCGACGGGCAGCAGTCCGATATGGATTTTGAGAGTCTTGACTCCGTTCCGATGAACCAGTATATGGTGATGATTGCGCGGAAAACGGCGGTTCTGCTTGCCTGCTCCGCCCAGATGGGCGCCGTCATCGCACGGCAAAGCCCGATGGTCGGGGATACGCTGTACTATTACGGCTACTACCTTGGACTCGCGTTCCAGATTGCTGACGACTATCTCGACACCTACGGCGACGAATGCGTATTCGGAAAGCCCATCGGAGGCGACATCGTCAACTCGAAAAAGACCTGGCTTACGGTGAAAGCGATGGAGGATGGCGCAGAAGGCCTCGCCGAGGCTATGACGCTCCCCTCCGTCACCGCTCAGGAAAAGGCCCGTAAGATTGCCCGCGTAAAGGAAATATACGAATCCGTCGGGGTCCGCGAAAAGGCGCTGGAGGAGATCCGCAAGCTGACGGAACGGGCGCTTTCGGAGGCCGGTGAGGTTACATCCGCCGCCGCCTACGATACCCTCAGGAATTTTGCTCACGCACTTGTCGGAAGGACATTCTGATGGAAAGGAAACAACTTGAAATAATGGCCCCCGCGGGGAATTTTGAATGTCTCCGCGCCGCGGCCCTCGGGGGCGCGGATTCAGTGTATTTCGGAGTAGGACATCTGAATATGAGGTCTCACTCCGCAAACAACGTCTCCCCTTCGGACCTTCCGGAAATTGTACGGATATGCAGGGAATATGGGATGAAATCCTATATGACCCTCAATATCATAATCTATGACGAGGAAATTCCCCTTGTCCACGAGACCCTCGACGCCGCCCGTACCGCCGGAGTGGATGCCATCATCGCCTCCGACATCGCGGTCATCTCCTATTGCCGGTCCATAGGCCTCGAGGTCCATATCTCCACCCAGCTGAACATCTCCAACATCGAAGCGCTACGCTTCTACGCCGGTTTTTCGGACGTTGTCGTCCTTGCCCGCGAACTGCGGCTGGACCAGGTCCGCCTGATTCACGAGGCCATTGTCAAAGAGGGCATCAAGGGCCCCTCAGGCAATCTTGTAAGGATTGAGATGTTTGTCCACGGGGCCCTCTGTATGGCCGTTTCCGGGAAATGCTACCTCTCCCTCCAGACATACGGTTCTTCCGCAAACCGCGGAGGATGCCTCCAGGTTTGCCGGAGGGGCTATGAGGTTACTGACCTTGAGACCGGGAACCGGCTCTTCGTGGACAACAAATACATTATGTCCCCGAAGGACCTCTGTACCGTGGAGTTCCTCGACAAGATTGTGGATGCGGGTGTCAGGGTATTCAAAATTGAAGGCCGGGCCCGCAGCGCGGAATATGTCCGCCGTACCGTGGAGTGTTACCGGAAGGCTGCCGATGCGGTCGCGGACGGGACCTTCACCCCTGAGTTCGGGGCTTCCCTCAAGGAATCTCTTGCCCAGGTATTCAACAGGGGCTTTTGGGACGGATACTATCAGGGAGCAAAGCTTGGGCAGTGGAGCGAAGTATATGGCAGCCAGGCTACCCTCAAGAAGGTTTACGCCGGAAAGGTCACCAACTGGTTCGACCGCATAGGGGTAGTCGAGGTCCTTGTCGAGGCTCATCCCATTTCCGCCGGAGACAAACTTCTTTTCACCGGAAAGACAACCGGCGCCATCGATTTCATCGCTTCTGACATCCGCGTGGACTACACCGGGGTCACCGTCGCCCCTCAGGGCGTCCCCTGCTCAATCGCAGTTCCGCTCTCCGAGATGCCCGTCGACGCCTCCGGCCTTCCAGTCCATCCCCGCCGGGGTGACAAGGTCTTCCTCTGGGTTAAGGCTTAGCGGGGCCGGGCAGGGCCGGGCAGGGCCGGGACGGGCCTGACGGGCAGGGCGGGGCCATCTTGACCGCCTGTGGCCCAAGAGCCAAGGCGTTTCACACCGCCCCTCTGACCGCCTCTAGCCCAAGAGCCAAGGCATTTCACACCGCCCCTCTCCCCGAAAAAAGCGCTAGTGTACACGTATTTACAACAATTAGCCCATTTCCTGTAAATTGGTGTACGGTGCGTACACGTATTTACAGGAAAAAGGCCAAAAATTGTAAATTGGTGTACGGTGCGTACACGAAAGTGCAGAAAAAAGGCCAAAAGTTGTAAATACGTGTACGCCGGGCCGATATTGCATATACGGGAGCTGCAAAATAGGACGCAGTGGTGAACGATTAGTCAAATTCAAGAAATAGTCCTATCTTTGAAAAAAATATCAAATCACGATATGGAACAGTTCAATGCAAAGCAAATCAAGGACCGGGTAGTCCAGTGGATAAGGGACTGGTTCGAAGAGAACGGAAAAGGATGCAATGCCGTCCTCGGTGTTTCAGGAGGCAAGGACAGCAGCGTAGTTGCTGCGCTGTGCGTAGAGGCCTTGGGCCGGGACCGTGTAATCGGTGTCACAATGCCCAACGGGATCCAAAAGGATATTTCCGACAGTCTGCGTCTTATCAATCATCTCGGGATCCGCTACTGCAATGTCAATATCGGGGAAACCTACAACACCCTTATGGAGGCAGTGAAAGAGGAACTCGGAACCCTCGGCGCAGAAGTTTCGTCCCAGACCGTAATAAATATGCCGCCCAGACTCAGGATGACAGCCGTTTATGCGGTTTCACAGTCAATGAACGGCCGTGTGGCAAATACGTGCAACCTGTCTGAAGACTGGGTCGGTTACTCTACACGTTACGGTGACGCCGCTGGAGATTTCGCCCCTCTGGGAGGCCTGACCGTCGGCGAGGTGATTGCCATTGGCAAAGAACTCGGTCTTCCTGTCGATCTCGTGGAAAAGACTCCGTCCGACGGCCTCTGCGGCAAGTCGGACGAGGATAATCTCGGTTTTACATATGCCGTACTTGACCGTTACATCCGAACCGGCATCTGCGAGGATCCTGCTACAAAGGCTCTCATCGACCATAAACACGTCACGAACCTGTTCAAGCTTAAGCCAATCCCCCATTTCGAGCCGTAAATATCGTCTATTGAATCCTGTTGAATGTTTCAAGCCATAATGACTTATTGCTCCACAAATTGTCGATGGCTTTCATCTGATTGTTATCAATGTAGAACACTTGGATAATCCTGTCCTCCCCACTAAAATTCTTTCCCACCCGGAAGGAAGAATAAGATTTCTCATATACCAGGGGGACGGCGTCACAGTATAAGGATTTAACCGTTCCATCGCGAAAGATCAATCTGTCCCGGTGCAGGTCCATATTCGATTGTGGGGCTTGTGGGGAAACCCTTCCGGCAATAAATACAGGAACAGGATTACCAAATATATCAAGGCTGTAGAACTGTCCTTCTGAATCAATGTCATAAAAAACAGGATCCTTTTCCCACTGGCTCTCATCCACAATGGACAAAAACAAAGATTCTTCTATCGGAGTATCCATCATATGGGGCCAGCCTTCGTAATATTCCATCTTGCCGGATGAAGACGTATCCACGACCGCCCGGAGACAAGTTGAGCTGTTGAACAGCAACAAGGCTCCGCCGATAACGAAAGGCAAGAAGGCTCGTATTATTATCCCACGGGACATATAGATTTAAATTGCAGGTTTCGAGAGAGCCTCCCGCAGCTGGTCATCATAACGGAGACGGAGGCGGATCCCGGCCTTCTGATAGTAATAGCGTACTACGATTTCCTCCTCGATGAAAGGAATGATTTCATCCTTTTTCAAGCGGAGGAATGTTTCTTTGTCCATATCCAGAGAAGCCTCCAGCGCTGAAAGCTGCGGCGCCATAGTCTCCGCAAGTCCATCCTCTTCCAAGGTCTTTTTCATCGAATCGAACTGGGCCTTGGCTGACGTCCGATAGTCGAATTCCTTTCCGAGGGCAAAGCTTACGAAGCCGTCGTAGTCAGTAAAATGGAAGTCCTCGGGAATGGAAGAGTGGGCCTTGACATATTCAAGGGCGTATTGTTCCACTATGCCGGAAAGGACAACGGAGTAAGTAAGCCGCGAATAGCGCTTGGGCTCGACGATGTAGTCCGGAGTAATTCCGCCGCCGTCACGGACTTTGCGACCGTGGGCAGTAGTAAACTCCTTTGTAAGGGAATCCGGGATATGGCCCACGCTGCCGTCTTCCTGGCGGTGAGAGTAGTCGATTGCCTGAACGCATCGGCCCGAAGGGGTATAATACTTTGATGTCGTAACCTTCAGCTGACCGTTGTAGGGCAGGGGGCGGACGCTCTGGACGAGGCCTTTACCGTAGGTGCGGGTCCCTGCGATCGTCGCGCGGTCGTAATCCTGCAGGGCGCCGGAGACGATCTCAGAGGCCGATGCGCTCGCGGAATCGACCATAATCAGCAGTGGAAGATCCTTCGCAACAGGTTCAGTATAAGTTTTGTACGTATTGTCACTGCCTTCGCTGCGTCCCTTCGCGGTTACAACCACAGAACCCTTGGGAACGAAAAGCGAAACAATGTTCACCGCTTCGCTAAGGAGGCCGCCGCCATTGCCGCGAAGGTCCAAAACGAGCCGCGTCATACCCTTTTTCTGCAGTTCGATTATGCCTTCCCGTATCTGCTGTCCAACTCCGTCAGTGAAGCGGGAAAGCATAATATAACCGGTAGTTCCGTCATCAAGCATACCTACATACTCAACAGCGGGAAGGACGATCCGCTCTCTGACCACATCCACATCGACAATATCACCGGCCTTCCAGGTATCGCCGCTGCGGAGTTTACGGACTTTGAACTTTACCGTAGTACCAGGCTTTCCCCTCATCCTTTCGCTGGATTCGCTGCTCGTGAGCCCGTCCGTTGAGACCCCGTCGATGAAAAGGATCTCATCGCCTGAGACTAGCCCGGACTTCGATGCCGGAAAGTTCTCATAGGGCTCATTGATAATGACAGGGCCCTTGACATCCGGCTTGAAAATAAGCGCGCCGATGCCTCCGTACGTATTCGAAAGCATCATTTCGAAGTCTTCCCTGTCCTCCTCCGGGACATATTCCGTATACGGATCCAAGGCTTCGAGCATAGCGGATATCCCCACCTTTTCAATCCTCGAAAGGTCCAGCGAGTCAACATAGCTGCGGCTCAGCTCCTTGAGAATTGCATTGTTGATTTCAACCCACTTTCCGAGGTCGAAAGTGTATGACTGGGCGCCGGCTGCGACACAGATTGCGGCCGCTGCGGCAATTGCGGACAATTTCTTGATCATATACCGCAAATATACATTTTTCGGGCCAGTTTGTGAAATAATGGTTAACTTTACGACGAATAAACTGAATTGGAATGAAAATAGTATTTGCAACCGGAAACAGGAACAAGGTCAAGGAGGCGGAGGAAATCCTTGGAAAGGGATTCGAACTCGTGACCCCCGTAGAGGCAGGCATCGATGAGGACATCCCGGAGACTGCAAATTCCTTCAGGGGCAATTCTCTCCAGAAGGCGAAATATATATATGAAAAGACCGGATTGAACTGTTTCGCTGACGATTCCGGACTTGAAGTCGAAATCCTCGGCGGTGCCCCGGGGGTCCATACGGCCCGCTACGCAGGCGAATCCCGCGACTCCGACGCCAATATGGACAAACTGCTCCTGGAAATGGCCCGCCGCGAAGGCGAGGCTACGGCAATGCGGGGACTTGGAATAAGTACGCCCCACGCAACCCGAAGGGCCCGTTTCCGTACCTCGGTGACGCTGATTCTCGGTGGAGAGACGTTCTTTTTCGACGGTACGATGGAAGGGACCATCAGCCTTGAGAAAAGGGGAGCCCACGGATTTGGCTATGACCCCGTTTTCCTTCCCCTGGAGGCTGGCGGAAGAACCTCAGCGGAGTTATCCGATGAGGAGAAAAACGCAATATCCCACCGCGGAAAGGCGATGAGGGCTATGGCGGAGTTCCTAAGAAGCAAAATAGAGGGGAAATGAATGCGGAAGCCTGCGGCCTCATAATCCTTGGGCACACCAAATTCGGTGAGAATTCGGTCGTAGTCCATACCCTTTCCGAAAAGTTCGGACGGAGAGGTTTCCTCGTCCGTACCGGGAAAAAGGCTCCGATGTCGCTGTTCCTCCCTATGAATATCATTGAGGCGGAAGTACGTGAAAACCCGAAATCAACACTCTGGTATGCAGGAGGCTTCTCCCTCAGGCATCCTCTCTCGGGCATACGCGGCAACATATCGAAAAATACCATCGCGATGTTTCTCGCTGAAGTGCTGTTCCGTGCTGTACGGGAAGGCGCTGCTGACGAGGGCCTCTTCCACTTCTGCGAGCGAAGCATCCTGACACTGGATACCCTGGGCTCGGATTATGCGAATTTCCACCTGATGTTCCTTCTGGAACTTGCCGGAGTGATGGGCTTCGCACCTACTTTTGATTCGATCGCCCCCTTCGCCGGCGATTATCTAAAGCCCATACGCACCCTCATGGAGATCCCGTTCCCGGAAGCTCTGGCGATGCCTTTAAGCGGCTCCGCCCGGAGCGGGATATGCTCCTCCCTTCTCCGCTACCTCGAGTATTACAGTGAAACTCCACTTAACGTCCGCTCCCTCGACGTTCTCCGCGAGGTTTTCGCCTGATTGCCCGGGCGGGCGGCGCGGGTGGTGCGTGGCTGGCAGGCGTACACCAAAATGCAGAAAACAGGCTAATTGTTGTAAATACGTGTACACTAGCGCTTTTTTCGGGGGGATCTGCCGGCGCGGGATGCACGTGAGGGGTGAGTGCTGCCGGAAGAAACGGCGGAATCACGGGCAGAGCCGCCGGAACGACCGGAACGGGCAGAGCCAGAAACGGCGGAATCACGGGCAGAGCCGCCGGAACGACCGGAACGGGCAGAGCCGCCGGAACCACGTTTCGACCGCCCTGCGGGCTTTACGGTCCGTTCGGAAATTTCGGGAATTTCGGGCTCGATGAGTTCGTAGTCCAGAAGCTTTTGATCGAGGGAGGTTGCTTTTACGCGGATACGGACACGGTCACCAAGGGTGTAGATGTTGCCGGTACGGCGTCCGACGATGCGGTAGCGGTCCTCGTCAAACTCATAGTAGTCAGATTTAATCGTGCGGAGGGGGACCATTCCCTCGATATGCTCCTCAGACGTTTCCACGTAGAGTCCCCACTGAGTAACGCCTGAAACCATACCGTCATACTCACTTCCGATACGGTCCTGCATATACTCGACAATCTTGTACTTGATGCTTTCCCTTTCAGCCTCTGCCGCGATAACCTCGCGCTCGGAAGCGTGCTTGCACTGCTCCGTGTAATAGTCCTTCGACTGCGACTCCGCGCCGCCAAGGTACAAAGCCAGGAGCCTGTGGACCATAAGGTCAGGATACCGCCGGATAGGGGATGTGAAATGAGTATAGAATTTGAATGCGAGCCCATAGTGCCCGATATTGTCCGTGCTGTAGCAAGCCTTCGCCATCGATCGCAGCGCCAGCAACTGGATAGCCGATATCGCCGGAGAATCCGAGGCCGATGCCATCAGTTCGTTCAGCGACTTTGCAATCTCGTGTCCTTCCCCTATGGGGCCCATACGGAAACCAAAGTTTCCGGCGAACTCGCGGAGTCCGCTGAGCTTTTCGAGATTGGGTTCATCGTGGACGCGGTAGACAAAGGTCTTCGCGCCCCTCATAGCTTTCCCGCCCATCTTCCCGCCGGAAGCGACAAACTCAGCCACCAAGCGGTTTGCAAGGAGCATAAACTCCTCAATAAGCCAGTTAGCCTCACGGGAGAACTTCTGCTTTACCCCTATGGGCTTTCCCGCCTCATCGACAATGACCTTCATTTCAGGACGGTCGAAATTCACGGCCCCTGCGGCAAATCTTTTCTTCCTGAGCTTGAGCGCAAGACCGTTCAGCACCAGCAGGGCATCCATAATCTCATCCGGAACGACCCCGCACTCCGAACCTTCGCCAAACTTGCCGGATAACGACGCAAGCGAAGCAAGGCCGGCATCTGTGTGCGTATGGTGACGAAGGAGGTGCGGAGCAGACAAATTGGTTTTTCCGGCACCGTCCGGAAAAATAATTTTCTGCGCAGCAAGGCCGGCAGATGCCGTGTCGATTTTGCTCTGGGCAAGGCCGGCAGATGCCGCATCGATTATGCTCTGGGCAAGGTCGTAGTCGAACCTGTAGTCTGAGCGGATTATCGTGCGGCCGAACCACGGGTTAATGACCTTCGCCTGAGGGGTGACTTCGAAAACAGCGGAGAAAGTCAGCTTCTCCTCACCGGGGCGGAGCGAACAGAGTTTGTTCGAGAGCGCCTCCGGCAGCATAGGCACGGTACGGTCAACGAGATAAATTGAGGTGCCTCTCTCCCGGGCTTCCTTATCGATAAGCGATCCCGGACGGACGTACCAGCTGACATCAGCGATATGGACACCAACTTCGAAGTTGCCGCTTTCGAGGCGCCGGAATGAAAGGGCGTCGTCGTAGTCCTTTGCGTCGGAGGGGTCTATCGTGAAGGTAAGGACATCACGGAAGTCGCGCCGGCCCTTCCTGTCAGACGGGGATATTTCTGCCGGTATCCTGTCAGCTTCGGCATTGACCTCCGGACTGAAGCGGTAAGGGAGACCGAATTCCGCAAGGATCGCGTGCATCTCCGTGTCGTTCTCGCCGGGAAGTCCAAGGACGTCGACTACGTGTCCATAAGGCCCGGGCTCTCCCCTCCTCCATCCGTCAACGACAGCGGCCACCTTCATTCCGCGGCGGGCGCCCTCGGGAACGGGCACCTCTATGTCGTACGGCATCGTTTTGGACTGCATCATCACCCAGGCGTTATCGCCCGCAATGTGCAGTATTCCGACAAAAGGACGGGGGCTGCGCTCCACGATTGCGATAATCTCACCCTCGCGGCGGGTTGCGCGGCCGGTCTTCTCGTGAGTCACCGCGACACGGACAAGGTCCCCGTGCAGGGCACCGCGCGTCTTGGAAACCTTCACGAAAACCCCCTCCTCCTCCCCGTCTACCTTCACATAGATGGCCCCCTCGCGGGTCATCTGGGCTATACCCTCCAACTCACGGACGAATTTCGGGGAACGTTTCTTTCCGCCGGAGCGCTGACTTGACGCGCTTCCTTTACCTCTTCTCTTTCTGGACATTATCCTATATAGCTTGTGAGAAATCTGACCGTCCCTTCAGGATTGAACTTCACACTTTTTGCCGTAGCGGGAAGGAGCACGCTCTCGCCGCGACGAAGATGCGAGGCGAAACGCTCTCCGGAGACGGATTCCATTTCGATGGACACGGACCCGTCGATGCATATTACTGCGTAGAAAGAGTCTATGTCAGTGAGACTCTTCCGGAGGGGCTTCGTGAGGTTGAAAGAACTGGTCGTGAAATATGGACACTCAACGAGGATATTCTCCCTTTCGGGGAGCTCTTCAACGTGAGTGCGAGGATCAGTAACAGGAGTGAAATCAACCGCCATCCTTGCCTCCTTGATGTGGAGGGCGCGGGGTTTCCCGTCAAGGCCAAGACGGCCGTAGTCGTAGATGCGGTACGTAAGGTCCGATGTCTGCTGAATTTCCGCGACAAAGGCGCCGGAGCATATAGCGTGGATACGGCCGGCAGGGATGAAGAACACGTCACCGGGTTTTATGGGAACATCATTCAGAACCTCGCAAATCCGGTCAGTCCTGACAAGCTCCTCGTACTCGTCGGGGGTGACGGGCTTGGAAAGACCGCTCAGCAGATGGGCCCCGGGGGCGGTGTCAATGACGTACCACATTTCCGTCTTGCCGTTCTGGCCGGGTGAGAACTTTGCGGCGAGGGCATCGTCCGGATGGACTTGTATCGACAGGTCGCGGGCGGCATCGATGAACTTGATAAGGAGGGGGAATGTGTCTCCGTGGCGGGCATAAATATGCCTTCCGACGAGGTCACCCTTGAACTCAGAGACCAGCTCCTTCAAGGTCTTTCCCTCCAGCGGGCCTTCCGCCACAACGGTTTCTACGCCTGACCAGGCGCTGATTTCCCAGCTTTCGCCGATATCTTTACGGTCACATTCTATGCCCTTGTAGGGGGCAATCTTGTCGCCTCCCCAGACAAATGGCATGAGGTAAGGGCGGAATTTGAGTGGATACAGTGTCATTATTTTCCCATTATAAATTCGAGGCAGCCGCCGCGAACGATATCATTGTATTCAATATACGGAAGGTCGTAAGGTTCACCATTAAGGCGTACCTCACTGATATATGCATTCTCATCAGAAAGGCCTGTAGCCTTTATGGTAAACTTCCCTCCCGCAACCTTCAGGACGGCCTCAGGGATAGCAGGTGCGCCAAAGAAGAACCTTGTCGATGCGGGCTCGACCTGGTAGAATCCGAGAACGGACATCACATACCACGCACTCATCTGGCCCACATCTTCATTTCCAGAAAGCCCCTCGGGAGTATCATCATAAAAACGGGCATAGACCTCGCGGAGCCTCTCCGCTGCACGGCGCGGCTCTCCGAGCATAGTGTAGAAGTAGATTATATGGTGGCTGGGCTCATTGCCGTGGACATATTGTCCGATAAGGCCGCTCATATCAGGCGGAGCCTCGCTGCCAAGCTCTTCGGAAGCGGCAAACAGCGCATCCAGGTCCTCAAGAGCCTTTTCGCGGGAGCCGATCAGCTCAACGAGCGAAGGAAGATCGTGGGGGACAAGCCACTTGTACTGCCAGGCATTACCCTCAACATAAGCGCGTGTATCAGCTTCGAACGGATTGAACGGCTCCAGGAAGGCGCCGTCTGAATCCTTTCCGCGGAGGAATCCCGTCTCAGGATCCCAGTAGTTCCGCCAGGAGTGACTTCTTTCCCTGTATGAATCCGCAAGAGCCTTCCGGCCCATTGCCGACGCCACAGAGGCCACCGCCGCATCAGCTATCGCATACTCCATATCATAGGCGAGGCTGTAAATCTGCCGGTCCGCAGGGACATAGCCCATCTCCCGGCGGGGGCCTTTGCCCCTTTCAGGATTCACGGCAGTGGTGACCAGCGCCTCAACGATTTCGTCATCCGTAAGACCGGCCCTGAAGCCCTTTACAACCGCATCGGCGAAAGCGATAATACCGGGATCCCCAACCATGCAATTGGTCTCGTTGCCCATAAGATGCCACACCGGAAGATCCCCCTGCTGACGGAAAATCTCAAACATCGTGCGGACAATGTCATTCATCTTCTCCGGATGGACAATGGTCATCAGAGGCATTGCCGTACGGTAAGTGTCCCACAGGGAGAACGTCGTGTAATTGGTGAAGTCCCCTTTATGAAGCATCCTGTCAGCGCCGCGATACTCGCCGTCAGCCTCGCCGAAGACGGAAGGTGCTGTCATAGTATGATAGAGAGCCGTGTAGAATATCCTCTTTTCGCGGGGAGAAAGCCCCTTGACACGGATTTTTGAGAGCTCCGCATTCCAGGCCGATGACGATGAGGATACAACCTTGTCAAAGTTCCATCCGGGGATCTCCGACCGGAGAGCCGCCTTCGCCGCTTCTTCGCTTACGGCAGAGATGCCTACCTTCAGGAGAACCTTCTCACCCTTACGGGTCCTCAGATTAATCCTTGCATAGCGGTCATTGATGACTTCCACACTTTCCGCCGGCTTTGAAACTTCGGCGAAAAAGAACAGCTTCTGATCGTATGCCCATCCACGGGAAAACCTCCAGCCGCTGACGGCTCCGCCTTCTTCGAGGCGGAAACCGCTTTCTGTAGTCTTATCCCAGCAGCCCCCGTTCTCAAGGTCGATTACGATTGCCGCATCGGATGCCTCCGGGAAAGTGTAGCGGTGGAATCCCGCACGGGTTGTCGCCGTCATCTCCGCAAGAATGCCATAGCGCTCAAGCGGAACGCTGTAATAGCCCGGACGGGCGATTTCCTTGGTGCGGTCCGCGTAAGACCAAAGGCCGGAGCAGGGATCGTCCTCCGTTCCCCTTGCATACGTAACATCACCGACCACCGGCATAACCGTAACATCGAAAAGATCACCTATTCCCGTACCGCTCAGATGCGTATGGGAGAATCCGATTACAGTAGAATCGCTCCTGTGATATCCGGAGCACCAGTCCCAGTCAACGGGGATCGATGTGGGGCCGAGCTGGACAGAGCCAAACGGCACGTTCGCACCGACGAATACGTGTCCGTGCCCCCCTGAACCAATCAGCGGGTCCACAAAATCAACCGGCACCTCCGGGCAGCAACCGATGACGGCACCCCCCGCAAGGAGCGCCGCCAGAAGATATAGGGGTTGTCTTCTCATCCTATTCAAGGCCTCTTGCGCGAAGAAGGGCGGCAGGATTGGGATCAGTGCCGCGGAATTCACGGAACATGGTCATAGGCTCTTCGCTTCCTCCCCTCTCGAGGAATATCTTCCTGAAGGCGAGGGCAGTGTCAGGATTCCAGAGACCGTCCTCCTTGAACTTTTCGAAGGCGTCCACGTCCAGTACTTCCGACCACAGATATCCGTAGTAACCCGCGCTGTAGCCGGAATTGAAGATGTGGTTGAAATAGGTTGTGCGGTAACGTGGAATAATCTCGTCGATAAGGCCCATTTCCTTGCAAACCCGTTCCTCGAAGGACCGGATAGAGGCTGCATCCGTAAACTCAGACAGCTGCTCGAGAGTAAGCTCGTGCCATTTCATATCGAGGATAGATGCCGCGCAGAGTTCCCCGGTCATAAAGCCCTGATTGAACTTGAGCGCATTGTTTATCTTCGAGACCAGTTCCTCCGGGACAGGCTCACCGGTTCGGTAATCGTTCGCGTAGGCGGAGAGTATTTCCTTCTGGAAGGCCCAGTTCTCGTTGAACTGGGAGAACATCTCGACGAAATCGCGGGCGACAGACGTGCCGCTTACCGAGGCGTAATTGCACTTTGTCAGGAAACCGTGAAGGGCGTGACCGAACTCGTGGAAAGCGGTCTGAACCTCGTCAACAGTAAGCAGTGAAGGCATTTCCTCCGTCGCCGGGGGGAAGTTGCAGCAGTTCACGATTACGGGACGTGTTTCCTTACCGTCAACGACGTACTGGTCACGGAAATTGTTCATCCAGGCGCCTCCCCGTTTGGTAGGACGGGAGAAGTAATCAGCGTAGAATATTCCAAGAAGGGAACCGTCTGCGTCGGTAAGCTTGTACGCCTTTACGACCGGGTTATAGACCTCGACCTCAGGGACTTCTTCAATCCGGACCCCATAGAGCTTTTCTGCTGCGTAGAACACGCCCTTACGGACGGAGTCTATCTGGAAGTAGGGCTTTGTAAGAGTCTCGTCGAGGGCATATTTCCTTGCGCGGACGCGTTCTGCATAGTAGAACCAGTCCCAAGGCTCAATCTTCGATCCTTCCGGAAGGATACCGGCGGCGACATCCTCGTCCATCACCTCCTGCATATCGGCGATTTCCTCACGGGCCTTACGCATCGAGGCGTCCATAATGGGCCTCAGGAAGGCGTCGACGGTTGCCGAGTTACCTGCCATCTTGTTGTCAAGGAGGTATTCAGCGGAGGTAGGGAATCCAAGAAGGTTCGCCTTCTCCGTACGGAGGCGCATAATTTCGAGGACGATTTCGTTGTTGTCGTGCCCGTCGCCGTGATTGCATCGTGAGCTGTAGGCCTTGAAAGCCTTCTCACGGGCAGCGCGGTCTTGGGCAGTAGCCATCCAGGAAGGATACTCCGAAACAGTGATTCCGGTCTCCTCCTTAAAGGCATTGTTCTCCGCGAGAAGATTCTGTCCGAAGCGCTGGCTGAGGCTGGAGAGGCGGGTATTGATTTCCGCAAACCTTGCCTTTCCTTCCTCATCCAGTCCGACACCGTTACGGACAAAGCCCTCGTAGAGCTTCTTCACGACCATCTGCTGCTCGCGGGTAAGCTCCTCCCCGCCTTCATAGACGGCCTTGACCCTCTTGAAAAGCGCCTCGTTCATCATTATCTCGTCCGAAGCGGCGGTCACCATAGGAGTAACCTCCTCTTCGATCATCTGCATAAGAGGGGTGGATTCGGACTCGGAAAGGTTGAAGAACACTCCCTCAACCTTTGCAAGCAGGGCTCCTGAACGATCGAATGCGGCAACGGTATTCTCGAAGGTCGGGGCCTCCGGATTGGAAATGATTGCCTCGATGTCAGCTTTTTGCTGACGTATTCCCTCCTTGAATGCGGGAAGATAGTCCTTCTCGCTTATCTTTGAGAAGGGCGCAGTCCCGTAAGGAGTGTCCCACTGCTGGAAGAAGGGATTCTGATGGCACGCTGCGCACATAATCACTACGAGGGTTAGGGGAAGAATTCTTCTGACCATAAGAGATTAAAGCTTGAGGAGTGTTTCCTTTGAAGGGTCGTCGCTATACCAGGTATCCAGAAGAGTGAACTGGGCACTCCCCTGATATCGGGAAAGGATACCGCAGAGATCGATGGACCTGGATCCGCTCAGGACATCAGCAGGGATTGGATAATCCGCAAAACGGGCGTAACCGCTGGAGCGGACCTGGACCTCCACGCCGTCATACATAAAGTAGTGGCTGACGCTCTGGGAGGTTGCGTGATCGATTGCAGCCTGCTTATAGAGGGCTTTGTAACCGAATACCTCTTCGTTCGTATAGCGGGTCCCGAAGGTCTTGTTGCCGGCTTCGTCCGCACCGCCGTCCGCCATCTCCTCGTTATCCCAGATACCGGATTCAACGAGAGCGGTGAAACGAAGTTTGGTAAGGGCCCAGGTGGTAATGCCGAAGGTATAGTCAGCACCGTTCACACGGGTGGTAGGAGAGGAAAGGAATACGCGGTTCTGCTTTCCCCTGTCCGTATTTGCGTGCTCGAGGTTGGGGTCCGGATAGAACAGGCAGAAAATTTCCTTTCCGCCCACGGAATTTCCATACCTGCAGCCTTTCAGGGTAACGAGCTTCGCAACATTGGCATCCTTCGTAAGATCAGCCCCGGAAAGGGTCTCCACGGGCTTGATGCGTTCCTCCTCGGGAAGGATCTCCCCGCGGAAGATATGCTGGTTGATGATCGGAGTGGAATCGATGTAAGCGGTCTCATACTCGGGGAGGTCCGTGGTCGTTCCGTCTAAATAGTCCTTCCATCCGTCTCCGAGCATACCCAGCTGGAGAAGGCCGGAGCCGCCATAGCTTCCGCTCTTGTAGCCATACTCGCCAAGGGCGAGGCCATAGCACCTCACATAGAGGACCTGGCCCACTTTGTAGTCGTCATAGGAAGAAGATTTACCAAGTTTGAGGTCAATTGCGCCGGTTTCGTCCTGGATGTAAATCTCACGGTAGACGTTCCCGGCTTCGTCGGAAGTGGTGACCTGGCCCTTTATAACGATGTCATCCGTAATCTGGACAGGCTTTCCGTGGGAAGTATACATTGCGCAGAGCTGGGCGATCGTAGTGTTGACCTCGTCGTCCATATTGACGGGGACATAGGCCTCGGAAGGCTCGTATGTACCGGTAAAGACGGGCTGCCACTCTTCAATCAGACTCTGGCAGGATACTGCGGCTAAAAGAGCCGCCGAAAGGATGTATAACTTTTTCATAACTCGCTAGAATCTGAAATAAACGTTCAACATATAGTTCATTCCGCTCATATAGAAATACTTGGGATCGAAACGGTAGTAACGCTTCTTGGATTCGGTGTTGTCCACGATACGGGTCTGTTCATAACCGCCGGTCTTGACGTCGCGGTTATTGAGGAGGTTCTTCGCATTGAGGGAGAATCCGAGCTGGTATTTACGCTGGATGTACCAGGACTTGCCGACGGATGCATTCACGAGGAAAGCGGCGTCGAACTTTTCCTGGGATGCCATATACTCGACTTCCTCGGGGGTGACGACGTTGTCAGGTCCTGCAACAGCATAGTCCGTACGGTAGAGAGGGTTCATATCGAGGTATGCCTCGTCGAAGTATTCGACATCGGCCTCCACGAACCAGTAGTTGTAGTTCCAGGAGAAGCCGAGCGATGCGGCAAGCTGGGGGGTTGAAGGGACGTAATGCCTCTGGATCTTGCGGTAGTCGCCGAACTGGGTGCCTTCAGGAATATTCCCGTACACATCGTGGGCATAGACTGGTCCGCGGCTCCAATAGGTCAGGGGAATGACGGCCTGTCCGTTGTAGGTGATTTCCCTTGCATCGTTATCAACGGTCTGGACCATCGTGGGAGTTCCCACATATTCAGCCCTGCCGGCGGCAACGACACCCTGGACGGAGAGGTTCGGGACGATGTAGGTAGGGACCTTGAATCCCAGCTCGACTCCGTAGTGGCGCTGGTTGATTCCGCTGATGGCGAAGTTGGAGAATGCGTTCTGCATATCGTCGTAAGCGCTCATCACCTTGGAGATGTCACGGATAAGCGTGTAGTAGGCCGTAGCCCTGACGTTGATTCCGCTTCCGGAATACTGCCAGTTAACGTCAGTGGAGAGGGTCTTCACGGTTGTCAGTCCGGGCATAAGGGAGTTACGGGTTCGGGGGCTGAGGAAAGCCTGGTTGAAGTTAGGGGCGTCATTGAAGTAGCCCGCATTCGCATATACACGCTGCTTGCCGCCGATAACGTAGTTGAGGGCGAGTTTTCCGGCATAGGTCAGGAACGTCGCCTTCTTGGAGTTTCCGTAGGAGGTGATGATCTCTCCGGAGGCATCGGTCTCAGGGGCGATGGTTTCGCCGTTCACGGTGATGGGGATTCCGGGGAAGAGTCCCTTACGGACAAGGCCTTCCCTCCAGAAACTGTTCAGGCCCACCTTTCCGGCTGCCGTAACGCCAAGGTTTCCGAAGGAGAAGCGACCGCTCACCCATCCGCCGTAGTTGCGGATATGGGCCATATAGTCGTATCCGTACTTGTCACCGACGCCGAGCGTACGGGCCTCGCCGTGCTCGAGATAATAGTCGAGGTCGTTCTGGCTGCGGTAGGGGTATGCGGCATAGTCGCGGTCCGCGAAGTTGTCGATGTCCACGAAATACTTTCCGCCTAGCAGGTCAGCGATGACCTTATAGTACTCGGTGTTGTTGATCCGGGCGTTCAAGCCGCCGCTGACGACAATCCAGTCGAGGGGACGGTACTTGAAATTGTATGCGAAGTTGAGATCCTTCTGATCCACGTGACGTTCTTCCTGGACGTACTTTGAACGTCCGCCTTCGCTGAGCATATTGACGTTGTAGAGGCGGTCCCAGTTCAGATGGACAACGGAAGGATCTTCGTTGTACCAGGCGCTGTAGGTCAGGACGGCTTTGTCCTGGTTGTTCCTCTTGAGTTCTGAATCTTCGTTGTAAAAATAGCTCGGGAGATTGCGGTAGTAGTCAGGACGGGGATCCTGGGCATTGTACCAGTCAAGCGCCGTGTATCCGTTCTTGCCGAAGCGGTAAAGGAGCGTAGCGGAACTCTCGAAGTTCTCCGATGGGGTGAAATCCCACTTCAGGATTGCGATGGGCTCGTGAGTCTTCCGGACGCGGGAATTACGTACGCGTCCGTTCTGGTATCCCCAGTTGGAGTTGTACATATTGTCCCACATAAGGTCGTAAACCTCCTGGGTGGATGCGTTCTGCGCTCCCCTTTCGCCGGGTGTTCCGAAGAAGACGAAACTGAGGCTGTTCGAAGGATCGATCTCCTTGTCTGCGGCGAAATAGTATGCAAACGAGCGGTAATAGACACCGTCGATCCAGTCGTTGCCCCCGAGGCGAGCCGATGCGTTGAACGCCAGGGACCAGCCATTGTCCATCTTGCCGGTAGCATAAGAGCCCATTACGCGGAGCCTGTAGAGTGCACTGTTTGTGAGGACGCTTCCGCGGAGGCCGCGGCGGACGTTCGATGCATTGGCAAAGATATTGGTAAGGCCGTTGTAGCCACCGAATCCGAAGTCTGATATCTCAGAGCCGTTGACCGTTTCCTTGGAACGCATAGCCTCGTTAAGGCCGCTCCAGAGGGAGAAGGGGCTGTATCCGGTAACGGCGTCGTTCATCCTGACACCTGCGAGATAGACATCCTGGCTCTCGGAGGTATAGCCACGGGCGCGGAACCTCACGGAGGAGAAGTTGTATCCGGCGATGCTGTTGAATACGTCGTTGGAACCGAACAGGATCGCAGGATTGTCGTTGTAGCCGGTGTCGTCAAGGTCGAACTCCGCGAAGGAGTCATCGTCCACGTCAGTAACCTTCTGGACCGGGGTGACGGAAAGGTTGAACATATTCTTTACGAAGCCGTCATTGACGGTAACCTGGACCTGGGTCTCGAGGAAATCCGGGGCAGTGATCAGGAGGGTGTACATTCCGTTGTCGAGGTTTTCGATGAGGAAGGTACCGTCCTCGGCGGTCTCCACCGTTGCAATCTCCGAAGCGCCGGACATAAGCGTCAGGCGGGCTTTCTCCACGGGAGTGCGTCCGTTACGGTTCACCACGGTTCCCTTTACGCCGCCGGTGAAGTCCTGACCGAAGGCAAGGACTGCCGCAGCAAGTGCAAGGGCCGCTGTGAGAAGTGCTTTTTTCATAGGTCTATTTAGTTATTTCTTGATTACGATGTAGGTTGGGTAGTGGTCCGAATAGCCGCCGACGAAAGCGCCGTTGGAGAAGGTCCTGAACGGAGTTCCCTTGTACTGGCCGCTCTGGTTTGTCATAAACGGCTTGGAGAACACACGACCGTAGTATTTCTTCTTGACTATCTTCTGGATCTGGAAGGTTCCCTCAGGCGCGTGGGCAAGATTGTAGTTCACGAGGATGCAGTCGTAGATATTGCCCTCACCGCGGTAATACAGGGTGCTGTAGCCGTTTTCGAGCATCGACCAGAAGGGATTGAAGAAATCAGTTTCCGTGACATCGTCTATGTTCTTCTTGCCTCTCATCCATACCGCCATCGAGTCGTCGAAGGGGTTGTCGTTCATATCGCCCATAAAGACGCAGTTGATGCCGGGATACTTCGCCATCATACCCATCGCGTGATTGTATGCGATTTCGCCGCCGCGTGCGCGAAGGTCCTGGCCCTTGCCGCCAAGACGGGACGGAAGGTGCATCACGTAGAAGGCGAAATGCTCCCCGCCGATGATACCGTGGACCATCAGGATGTCACGGGTACGGAAGTAGTCCTGGGCCTCTTTGGTAAGGGTAATCTCGACATTGGTACCTTCGAAGGTGAAGGGGATGGACTCGCTTTCGACAAGTTCCATCTTGCGGGGGTCGTAAAGCAGGGCGACATCGACGCCTCGGCGGTCCGGTCCGTCATAATGGACAATCTGATAGTTTGCCGCAGCGATCTCGGGCTCATTCACAAGGTCCTCAAGGACGTGACGGTTCTCAACCTCGGATACGCCAAGCACGGTATGCCAGACCTTGTTGTCAGCCTTCATCGCGGCGATGACATGGGCCATATTGGCGAGTTTCTTCTGATACTTCGCCTCTGTCCAGGCGTTTGCCCCGTCCGGCAGGTATTCGTAGTCGTTCTTGCCTTCGTCGTGGTAGGTATCGAAGAGGTTTTCAAGGTTGTAGAAGCCTATGACGTGGCTCTGGTGCTTTTGTGCACGCGCGCCCGCGGGCATCAGCAGAAGTGCTGCCGCAAGGGCGATGATGATGTTTTTTTTCATCGTTTATCTTGTTACCAGTTTTTTACTGTGGTCTCAGGGTCCGCGCCCTTGAGTTTTGCCGCAGCTTCCTTGCCGTAAAGGGATGCGTAGTTGACAAAGAACGTAACGCCTGTCAGTTCCTCAAGGTCTGAGATGGAGTATATATAGTTCATATAGTCGTCCAGATACACCGACGGATTGCTGCTATGCGGCAGGTAGAAGCCAACGGCGGAGAAATCATTTCCTTTCCTGCGAAGGAGCGCCTTGTAGTAGTGGGTGGGAACCCTGGCGGAGTGACCGCCGTTGCGTCCGGACCACGTTGTGGAATTCCTCACATCGCAGCCAGTGACGACATACAGGGTATCGCAGCGGCCGGCATAACTTCTGACCTGTGTCTCAAGACGGCACCAGATACCCTCGAAATTGTCCCCTCCGTTGAAATAGTAATCCTGGGGGGTGAGATTCGTCGGGTAGAAGGTCGTTACGTTCGCCTCCGCGCCCAGCCTGTCCGCCGACGGAATCTGATGGCCCCTCGTCCATCCGCCCCCGTAGGAGCCGTCCTTCAGGTGGCAAACATCGTCGTGACCGAGAAGGGGGTCATAATCCTGCCAGCTGTTGCTGCGGGAGCCTTTGCCTATAAGACCGTTGTTGAGGGGATAAGCGACCCACCAGGACACATACGCATCGTAGTCGTAGTAGAAAGACCAGTTGCGTATGCCGCTCACGGACTGGCTGCGATAAGCGCTTCCGTCGTTAGCGTGGGTGAAGAACCCGAGCCCCGGCTGGTCACAGGCGGGGAGTTCGAGCCAGATGGGTAAATCACCGGGGGTGGGCGATGCCTGGATTACTTCCGAGGTGATGCGGTAGGACGCCGTCTGAAGGACAAGGGTCGCCGCACGGGCATCATCCAGAGGGTTTTCCTGCCAGGACATCAGCACCTTGCTGATCCCGGTACCGCTTTCATCCGAAAGGCTGATCCATCCGGAAGACGTTCCGCCATAGGAGACGGAGAGGGTCCATTCCGCCTCCGCAGCGATGCTGATCCACTGGCTGCCGGATACGTACGTAACGACGGATTTCGGGACTGTAATTACGGGGATGGCCTCATATGAATCGTCGCAGGAGACTGCCGCGGCAAGAGCTGCCGCGGCAATCGCTGCGAAACGGAAAAACTTTTTCAATGCGGTTTAATTAACGCTGTAAACTATCTTGGATATCTGTACGGTTCCGTTTGCACCGGCAACGTCGATATCCAGTTCCAGCTTGTAGAAGTAAGAGACTGACGGATTCGCCACAGTGAATGTCACGGGAGTCGCAGCGGTAACATTCTCAAGGGTCACTGAGCTTTCAGCAACGTTTTCCTTGAATTCCTTGTCAGTCGCGCAGATGAGCTTTGCGGATTTGATCTTATCCGCAGCAGAGATCTTGTCGAAGGTCACGATAACCTCTCCTACAGGGTCAGGGAACAACTGGTCCGTGCTGATTGTCGCAACGACGGCTGCGCTCTTACGGCCGGTCCTGATAAAGGTCCACTCATTGCCCCATTTATTGTTGTTGTATCCGAATATCGTCCAACTGTAATCTCCCTTTATCGCAGTCCAGGTCTTGTCGTATGCTCCGACCTGGTTCTTTTCCGAGTTGTCGTCAGGGAAAGTCAGCACTATATCCTCTCCGCCCGCGGAAGCTGCTTTCTGGGTGATGACAACCTCGATGGACTTGACTTCGACATCAGCCTCAGTCGAAAGGGTAACATTGTAGGTCTTTGTATTATCAGTGTCTGTGTTAGCGTCGAAAGTGACAGTAACGGCGCCCTTGCCTTCGCCGGACTGGGGATCTACGGTTGCGTCCGTGCTGGAGGCGGTCCAGGCGACATTGCCCTTGACGTTGATTGTCGCACTCGTAGCCGATGCGGCAACGGTGATGGCGGCACTCTCCACGCCGAAGACGGGGGCCTGCTCGATGGAAGTTTCACCGTTAAGGCTGTAGATGTAACTTGCGCCCTTACCCTCTGTCTCGGGGGTATTGCCCATATAATTCATAAGGGGCCCATATACCACGACGATGTCACCAACCTTGACTTCAGCATCTCCGGCTTCCCATTTACGGTTTTCAAGGTAATAAGTCTGGAAAATATAGAATTCACCGGTCCCGTCATCAACGTCAGTGATATAGAAGTTTGCATTCCCGTATTCGCCACTGGCTTCGAAGCTGGTGGATACCTTGGAAATCTTTCCCCTGACATAGACAGGGTCTGTCGTGTCATAAGTGGTCGTGTTCGTATAAGTAAGGCCTGAGCAGGCGGCAGCTGCACCGGCGGGGTTGTAAGGATCGTCGAGCGTTCCCGTTCCCTTTGCCGTACCGGGATCCACAATCTCGACATCTTCGACCTTTCCGTTGAGCGAGTAGATGAACGCTGCGCCCTTGCCCACTGTCTCAGGGGTTTTTTCATACAGAGTCACAGGACCGTAGACTATTACCTCGTCACCGATTTGGATGTCCACATCCGACCCCTGCTCGAACGCGCGGTTTCCAAGGTAGTTGACCTGATAGGCCTCGAAGTCGTTGGATGTGTTCTCAAGGTCATCGGCCATATAGAATGACGCGTTTCCGTAGGAGTTGCCGGTAAAGTACTGGTCAGCGCCCTGGTATTGGGCGATCTTGTGAATAACGCCCTTGACAAAATACTTCTGGGTAGTGCTCTGTCCGCTGGAAAGGTTTTTGGTTATCCAGGCCCGGGCCTCGCTGGGGGACCAGGCCGTCTCAGCGGTAAGACCGTCTCCGTCAGCCTGAGCGCCATCCTGGCTTACGGTAATGGGCGCGCTGTAGTAGCCGCTCTTTACGGTAACGGTCGCCTTGCGGGATTTTCCGCTGTTTGACTTGGCAATAACCTTGACCGTTGCGTTTCCGCTCCCAGATTCAGGAGTAACGACGAGCCAGGGGTCTTCTCCGTCAGGAAGACCGGAAAGGGACCACGCGTCCGTCGTCTTGATCTTTACCTCATAGGAGCCTCCGTCCTTGTCGAAGGATACGGTTGCGGGGTCGACGCTTACTCCAAGAGTAGGTTTTTCCTGTTCGCAGGCAGAAAGTGTGAACACTGCGGCCACTGCCGCAAAAAGCAAATGTTTGATTTTCATCGTGTTATGTATTTTATGTCGTATTTCTTGCACAGTCCTACAAATATAGCATTTTATTTGATATTTCACAAGGGCGCGAAAAAAGGGCGGCCCCGGAGGGTCGCCCTTTGAAGGGATTGGATTACGATTACTCAAGGACAAGAGTCTGCATTGCAGCATCGTATTCCTGGAAGCTTGCACCGATCTTGACGGTCCCATCAGCAGTAAGGCTGACAGTGGACCTCGGGATGCACATTTCGATATGGGCCACGGCGCTGTCTTCAGCGTCCACGACACCCCACGTCATAATTGTCCCCAGGCTGTGTCCGTCGAGAGTGCTTCTTTCATCTACGCCCTGGAGAAGGGTGACAGGGTCAGAATCCTTGACACAAGGATAGACCACTACGTAATGCTCAAGGCCGGGAAGGCTTGTCTTGGTCTCTCCTGTTCCAGCGTTGTTGTCCGTATCAAAGCCGATGTAGAAGTAGCTGTTAGGCTTCTTTGCATCGGTAATGAACTTGGAGGTGGCGAGGTTGAAGTACAGATAGATATTCTCCGAATCAGCCTTGAATTTCCATCTGTTGATCCTGGAATTGGAGGAGCCGCTGTTTCTGGTTCCGTCAAATCCATCGATACTTGCCCACTCGGAGAAGTCTCCGTCAACCGCGAAAACGGGAGCCGCGGGAGCGACGAATGCGAAGAATTCCTGATTCTGGATATTGCTGTTGATCGTCGTATAGCAGCGCCAGTCAGCATTGTTGTAGATTCCGATATAACGGCTTGTCGCATCGTTGAAAAGGTAACCTTCCGTTGAAATGGAAAATACCTTGTTTGCGTTGGTTCCTACACGGACTCCGTTGTTGGTGTTTGTCGCATAAAGCCAGGCGCTCTTGCCGCTGTTTGCATAGAAGGTATACTTTCCTTCTGAGACCTCGACTGTCCACTGGATATTCGCGGCAGGGTCTGTAATATAGGACGCTCCGGTAATTGCAACGGCAGCAGGAGCAGAACTTGTTCCATTGTCATTTGACACTGCGAACAACCCCGTGGCGTTCTTGCCCGCAAGGACAACGACATCACCTGTCTTGAGGTCCTTAAGGGCGGACTTGAGCCACGCTCCGTCCGGAGCCTGGGCTTCTGCGGCGGCCTGGGTCAATTTGATCTCGAAGGACTTGGTTGCGGCAGCTTCTTCAGTGGAGACGGTGACCGTCCACTCCTTAGTGTCCGCCGCGGTGTTCTCAGGGATGGAAACCGTAATGGTCTTTTCACCCTTGCCGGAATTGGCGGAAAGGGTTGCGCCATCTGTCGCGGTTGCCGTCCAGGAGACGTTACCCTTGACATTGATTTTCACATCACCGCCGGCAGCCTCAACGGACTCGGATGCAGCTGAAGCCTTCAGGACACGGGCGGTATCCTCAGTCTTTCCGTTGAGCGAGTAAAGATATGCCTTCTTGCTGGAGGTCTCGTAGGTGGAGTTGAATTTCGTGAGCTTGCCGTAAAGGATTACATCGTCACCAAGGGCAATCTGGGTATTGCCTTCAATCCAGTTGTAGTTCTCAAGGAAATACACGCTGTAGGCCTCGAATGCGACGTTTACATCGCCTTCGCCGGTTCCGTCATCAGAAATCCAGAAGATACCGGTCCCGTAAGACTCGGAATATTCGCTCTGGACCTTGGAAACCTTACCCTTTACATAGACGTTATCAGATCCGCTTGCATCGATATATGCCTTTGCACCGGCGATATTGAACGGTTTTTCAAGGGTTCCGTCGCCGTTATCGACAACAGGAGCGCCTGCCTCGACGAGTTCGATATTGGAGAAGGTGACGGTTGCGCCGGACAGGTGGGCAAAGTCAGTGACCCAGGTGAAAGGCCTGTTTGCGACATCCTTGCCTTCCTTATAGGCCGACCAGTTCTCCCTTACGATTTCAACCTCAGTGCCGGCTTCGACATTGACGTATTCATCAACATACGCGACACCGCCCATATCGGCACCCTCGCCACCCTCAGCTGTAGGATCCCATACGGAGAACTTGAGGATGAATTTTCCGGCCTTGTCAGACTTGACCTTGAATGAGAGGGTGTAATTCTTCTCGGGATCGGCTTTCAGGGTCTTGTGATTGAGAAGGACCTGAGCTGTCCATTCGGAGGCACCCACCTCATCCGGGACCTTAACCGAAAGACCGTTGTTCTCAAGGAACTTGACAGTTGCCTTGTCAGAGATATCTGTTACCCAGTCCGGAGTATAGAAACTGGCGCGCATAAGCTCCCAGTCCGTCTCGACCTGAGGCTCCACATCTCCGGTCTTCGTGAACTGATCGTTCGAGAAGAAGAAGAGCTGATTTGTCGTATTGTACTTTCCGACGATAGCGACAAGGTCTCCTACCACATTATTCTCAAGCAGGAGGTTTTTGTACTGGGCGCGAACGGTGATAGTTGCTCCGCCCTGCTCGATGGTTCCGTTTTGGTCATTTCCGTCGATTCCGTCAGTAACGGTCACCCCGGAGAGCTTCACAAGATGGAGAAGGTTAGCCTCGTAATTGGCGTTAAGTTCAGAAAGGGTGATTGCGGTGGGTTCGATGGGAGTACCTGTCTCTTTGGTATAGTTCTCTCCTAGTCCGGTAATCTCCGGAAGTCCTCCGTAATAATAGCCTTCGCCTTCGATCTCTCCGGATATCTTATCGCCAGTCACGAGTCCGTGATCGGACTTGTAGAGCCAGAGAACTCCGGTCTCATCCTCGATGAATGCCTGGTTGGAAGACGCGAAGCTTACGGTTGCACCGGTCAGGTTGCCCTTGAACTGCGCCTTGTTGCTGTTTGTTGCGGTAGAAGGGATCATCCCAAGGATTTCAGCCACGGTGGTAGCGACCTTCGCCCCGTCCTGGGAGACCTTGACGACCTTTGTGATCTCCTGATCCGAGTTGGTCAGGGAAATGGTTATGGAGCCTTCGCGGAGAGCGCCTTCATTGGCAGCGACGCTATAAGTGACCGTTGTTCCTTCGAGAGAAGCGGCGGTAACTATCTCACCGTCAGGTGTCACGGCGGGGGTCCAGCCGTCAGCATTTGTAAACGTAACCTCGAAAGTAGCATCAGTTACGCCTTCTGCAGGGACGCCGGTAATATCCTCAGCCTTGATGGAGACAGCGGATGACTCGTACTCTTCCTTGTCCATACCATTGATCAGGACGATATGGCCCTTGGAGAATTCAGGAGTCTCAACCTCATCCTTCACATAACGCTGGAGCCTTCCCACAAGAAGGAGGTCGTCTCCGTCCTTGATCTTGTTCTCATCAGTGAATGCGGCATTGTCATAGTCCTTTGCGCGGAATACCGTGATTGCAGGAGAGTCCGCCTTGCCGTCCTCTGTAAGTTTGAATGTGGCATTTCCGAAACCCGTGTCGATTCCTGCCTCTCCGGTAAGGATACCGGTAAGATAGACATCGTAGGCTCCTTCTGCACCAAGTTCCATAGCGGCGATCTTCTCGAGGGCCTCGGAAACGGTGTAAGGATGATCAAGGGTTCCTTCCTCGGAGAATTCCGCCTGGGTTATGGTAAGGATGACATCATCGCATCCAGGGGCGGAGACTGTGACGGTTGCGCTGCGCTCAGCGCCGGTATTTGCCGTGTAAGCGACTTCGAGAGTTCCGCTCTCGGAGCCGGACTCGGCCGACAGGGTGATCCAATCAGCGTTTTCTCCCTTGACTGCACTCCATCCGGTAGTATTGGCTATAGCGATATCAAAGTTGACAGTACCGGCTGCAGGGCTTACGGTAACTTCCGGAGTCTTGACGCTGAGAATAGGAGTTGAACTTTCCTTCATATAGACAAGGTACGCGGCGCCCTGCTTTGTCTCGGGAGTGCCCTTGTAGTTCATAAGGGTACCGTAGATCATAACCTCCATTCCTTCCTCGATGTTGGGGAGGGATGCGTCATCGTACTTCTTGTTCTCCAGATACAGACCGCGGTAGAACTGGAACTTGGGCGAGGAGGACTTGCCGTCGTCAGTGATATTGAAGGTTGCATTACCGTACTGGGTGCCGTATTCTTCGACGATTCCGGTGATGATACCCTTTACGTAGTACTCCTTGGAGGTTGTCTCCTGGTCAGCGAGCTTTTTGCACATTGCGTAAGCCTGGGCGCAGGTCATAGGATCGTCCTCAGTGAGGCCGTACTCGTGCTCGCCGGATTCCTGGTTGACGGTAAGGATCTTGAAAAGGTTACCGGCCTTGACGGTCACGTTAGAAGAGCGGGCAGCGCCGGCATTGGCCTCTACGGTGATGGTCACCTGGGACTTTCCGGAATTTCCGCTATTGGGGTTGATGGCAACCCAGCTGGAATCTGCTTCGGCGGACCAGGCAGCAAGAGCCTCGATCTCGATCTCAGCAGAACCGCCATCCTTGGGGATGGTTACGATGGACGGATGGACGGAAATGGATGCTCCGTCACCTCCGTTGATGGGATCTTCCTCCACGCAGGCGCCGAAAAGGGCGACGCCTGCAAGGATGGCGAGAAGACTTTTGAACTTTCTCATTGTCTATCGTTTATTAATTGAACATATACTTGAGTCCAAGCTGGATGTACCAGGCCTGTCCGAAGGACTTGGCGTGGGTCCAAGTCTTCGCTCCCTCGGCGAGAGGGGTCTTGAAGACGGGCTGGCCGTCAGCGTTTACATGGTCAAGGGTGAGAATCTGGCCCTCGTTTGCGCTCTCGTCCATCATCCAGCCGGTTCCCCAGCTGTTATTGATGAGGTTGGCGACGTTCATTATGTCAGCGCTGAGCTGAAGGGTGTTGACGTTCTTTCCGAGACGGACCCTGATGTCCTGGGCAACGCGGACGTCAATGTAGTGACGCATAGGAGAGTGGGCGGAGTAAGCCTCGGCATATTTACCCTTGCGGGAGGAGAGGTACTTGTCCTGGTTCACAAAGGCCCAGAAGATGTCGCGGTTGGTGTTGTCAGTGAAAAGAATCTCGTCTGCGGTTGCAGGGACGTAGATCAGATCCTGCTGGAGCTTGTCGCCGTTGACATCATTGGTGAAGGTGAAGCTGTATCCGGTAGGAGTATAGCCTGTGTAGAATACGCTGACGCTGGTTCCCCAAGGCATCCTGTAGGATGCGGAAGCCATAAGGCGGTCAGGCATTACGTACTGGGAGTTCTGGAGGACGGTGAAGTTAGGACCGTCGACGGTAGGAAGTCCCTCGAACACGGATTTGGGGTCGTTACCGGGCATACCGGTAAGCTCTTTCTGAACAGTGTGAGTATAGGAAGCTGTGAGCTTGAGGTTGCGGACGGGCTCTGCATTTGCTGCGAGAACGAAGATCCAGCCATAACCCTTATTGGTGTTCGTCAGAACATATGCCTGGTTTCCGGTGTAGTAAGAGTAGGAACCGTAGATGTGGCGCTGGTCAGGACCGGTCCACTGGGGCCAGCTTGTGTTGTCTGTGATATTGACGTTCTTGATGAGAGTTCCGTTGATAGTCTTGTTGAAGGTTCCTTCAGCAGTGAGGTTGAACGGGAAGCTCGTAGGAAGGTTCATATCCAGAGCGAGGGAAGTCTTCCATACCTGGGGCATCTTGAAGGAAGGATCGACGCCGGAAATCTTGGAGCCGATGACGCCCTTGTCCGGGGTGACGGTCCTGGGGTTCTTTTCCGCGTCAATCTGATTGAGTTTGTTGAGGATAGCCTCAGTGGTCGTCGGGAACTTGCCTCCGTTATTGACAGCCGCGAACTCGTCAAGGCCTGCATTGCGTTTTGCTACGGTACCGTCACCCGCCTCGCTGTACTCCGTAGTGAGGACAGAAAGATGCTGGAACATACCGGCATTGGAAGGCATATTGGTCATATAGACAAGGGGCAGACGGCCTGCGAACAGACCGGTACCGCCGCGGACCTTGAGGCTCTTGTCACCGAACACGTCATAGACGAATCCGATACGGGGAGATATCTGGACGTTGGTGGTGGGCCATTTTCCGGTATCAATCTTATAACCTCCGAAATCGAGAGCCTTGATGGCATTGTTGGTCATCAGGTCGTCGTTGTTGTAAAGGATAGTATCGAAGCGGACACCTGCGGTGAGCTTGAGGTAGTCATTTACGCTCCACTCATCCTGGGCGTAAAGTCCGACCTGTGAGAAGCGGATTTTTCCGGAAGGATTCTCCTCGCCGTCATAGCCGTAGGTAAGGGCTACGGTCTCAGGGGCCGCGCCTGCCAGGAAGTCATCTATGCTGCGGAAACGGTAGTAACCTGTTCCCTCACGGATATAGGAGTTGTCAGCAAACTGATACTCGAAGTTGACGCCTGCGGTAAGCTTATGGGCTCCGAGATAGTATGTAAGGTCATCCTTGATGTTGAGGACGCGGTTGTGGACACCGTTGTACCAGGTGAAGAGTTCATAACCGGCGGAGATGTATGGCTCGAGTGTCTGAACTCCGGAAGCGGCATCATAGCCGTACATAATGTCGATGAAGGGGAACTTGTCAGAATCCGATCCGCGGATGTCCTGGATGTTGGAGTAGGTCGCAAGGAAGGAGTTCGATAAGTTGTCCCCAAGACGGCTGTTAAGGTCGAGGGATGCGGTGAAGACGTTATTCTCCATGGAGTACATCGAGTTCACGAAAGCCATCGAGTACTGGGACAGACGGTTGAAGGAAAGCCTTGTTCCGGTAAGTTTGTCTTCTCCATTATCGACTGTAGAATCCCAGTCTCCGGAGGATCCGTTTGTGGGCATCCACTTCTTGTTCGTTGTATAGTTTACACGGAGGGCGAGATGATGATTCTGGTTGATGTTCCAGTCAATACGGCCGAGGAGCTTGAGGTTGTTGGTCTCTTTCGTCCAGTTGGTGTATCCGCCGGTATCATAACCATAGGTATCCATCAGGTGCTTGGAAACCCTGTCCAGATCAGCCTTCGAAGCACGGGAGATGTTATTGTCCTTGTCCATTTTACCGTCATCGGAAGCACGCCATGCGTTGACCACGTTAGGCTTTCCGGTATATTCGAAGCTTCCGAAGAAGAAGAGTTTGTTCTTCAGGATAGGGAATCCTACCGTTGCGCCGTAAACGGTCTCCTTCTCCTCGAGATAGTCCGCAAGGCCGGAGATTTCCTTACCGAAGAGGTTGTGTCCGTGGAGCCACTTGCCGTTCTGGTGATAGACATAAGCAGTACCCTTGACCTTGTTGGTACCGGATTTGGTGATAGCGTTGACGCCGCCGCCGATGAAGTTCGACTGACGGACATCGAAAGGAGAAACGACGATCTGGACCTCCTCGATAGCGTCAAGGGAAACAGGCATACCGCCGCCGGGGAGGGTGGAGGTAAGGCCGAAGTTGTTGTTGACGTTAGCGCCGTCGATGGTGAAGTTCGCGCTACGGCCGTCGCCGCCGGCGAGGTTCATACCGTTTCCGCCGTAAGGGGAAAGCTTTGCGACATCGGTGATGCTTCGGCTCGTGGAAGGCAGGGCGAGGATGTCATCGTTGGAGATGTTGGTCGTCGCGCCGGTCTTTTCCTGGGCAGCGAACTTCGATGTGGGAGCTGCTACTACGAGGGCTTCGCTGAGGGTCTCGGTAGCCTCGCTGATGCGTGCGTTGAGGTTGTAGATTTCAGCAAGCTGGAGAGTAATTCCGGTGTAGGTAACTTCCTGATAGCCCAGGCAGGAGACTGCCACGTTGTAGGGACCGCCGGGACGCATACCCTGGATTGCGTAACGTCCGTCAGCGTTTGTGACAGCGCCGTACACGGTACCGGAGTTCTCGTGGACTGCAAGGATTGCAACCCCGGGAACAGGGGCACCCTGCTCGTCAATGACACGTCCGGAGAGGGACGATGTAGTAACCTGCGCAAAGGCAGCAAAGCCCACAAGCATTGTTACTGCTGTGAGCAAAAGGCTTTTGAAAGCGTTTCTCATAGATTTGTTGGAAATATTTGTTGAATTGTTGTCTTACAATCCTTTTTCGGCGACACAAAGTTAGAATTATTTTTCGGTTTTACGAAATAAAACCAAAGGTTTTCCTGACTTTTTCAACGAGGTCTGTTTTCTCCCATCCGAAGAACTGCACCTCACGTATTTCTGACGAGTCCGGCCCCGTGATGAACTTCACCGGAGCGACATAAGGTTTGCGTCCGAAGTGACCATATGCAGCGGTCGGAGCATAGATCGGATTCTTGAGTCCGAAGTATTCGATGATTGATGCGGGGCGAAGGGAAAGCAGCTCGGGAATCTTCTCCGCAATGGACTGGTCATCAAGTCCTTCGGCTGCTGTTCCGTATGTATCGACGAATATGCTGACGGGATCCGCGACACCGATTGCATAGGACAGCTGGACGAGAATTTCATCAGCGACCCCCGCTGCGACGAGGTTCTTGGCAAGATAGCGGGCGGCGTAAGCGGCGCTGCGGTCCACCTTCGACGGGTCTTTGCCCGAGAAGGCGCCGCCGCCGTGGGCCCCGCGTCCGCCGTAGGTGTCGACAATTATCTTGCGGCCGGTGAGGCCGGTATCAGCGTGCGGGCCGCCAAGGACGAACTTACCGGTAGGATTCACGAGAAGTTTCACGTCGCTGCCGATAAGGGCTGCGGTCTTCGCGGGAAGAACTGCTTTGAGCCTTGGTATCAGGATGTTCCTGACGTCGTTCTCGATACGGTCGTGCATCTTTTTCTCGTCGGGGTCGAAGTCGTCGTGCTGGGTTGAGAGGACGATTGTATGGACCCGGACGGGCCTATGGGTCCCGGCGTCGTATTCGACGGTGAACTGGCTCTTCGCGTCAGGACGGAGGTAGGGCATTTCGACGCCGGCGTGGCGGATCTCACCAAGCACCTCCAGTATCCTGTGGCTCAGGTACAGCGGGAGGGGCATATACTCATCGGTCTCGCGGCAGGCATAGCCGAACATTATTCCCTGGTCTCCGGCGCCCTGGAGTTCGGGGTCCTCGCGCTCGACGCCCCGGTTGATGTCAGCGCTCTGCTCGTGAATCGCGGACAGGACGCCGCAGGAAGAGGCCTCGAACATATACTCGGACTTGTTGTAGCCTATTCTCCTGACGGTATCGCGGACGACGGTCTGGATATCAACGTAGGTTTCGGACTTGACCTCACCCATCACCATGACGGTGCCGGTCGTGCAGAATGTCTCGCACGCAACCTTCGACTCGGGGTCGCGGCGCAGGAATTCATCCAGGATGGAATCGCTGATCTGGTCAGAGACTTTGTCGGGATGTCCCTCGGACACCGATTCCGACGTGAAGAGGTAAGTTTTCATGATCTTAATACCCGGAGCGGTTCATTTCGCGGCGGACGTCCCGCTCCTTGATGGACTGCCGCTTGTCATACTGCTTCTTTCCCTTTGCAAGGGCTATAACAAGCTTCGCAAATCCGTTGTCAGCGATAAAAAGCTTCACGGCTACGATAGTCACGCCCTTGTTCTTGTCTTCCTGCCTGAGGTGACGGAGTTCCCGCTTTGTCAGGAGGAGTTTACGGTCGCGCACGGGCTCGTGCTGTCCCCAGGAGCCCCAGTGGTACAGGGCGATGTTCATCCCGCGGACGAAGAGCTGGTCTCCGACGAAAAAGCAGTACGCGTCCTGGAGGGACGCCTTGCCCGCGCGGATGGACTTGATCTCAGTCCCCACGAGCTGGATTCCAGCCGTATAGGTCTCCAGGAACTCATAGTCGAAGGAGGCCCTGCGGTTTTTAATCTGTATGGTACTTTTCGCCTTTGGCATAGCGGCCGTGTATAAGGACCGCAAAGATAGATATCTTTGGCGACTTTAGCAAGTGCCGTCCGTACCGGCCCCTGACGGGGATGGCTGGTGCGAGAAGGTGCGGCGGGGCCCCTCGGCGGCCTTCCAGAAGGCGGCATCGAAGGAGGCGGGGCTCAGAAGCGGAGCGGCGGCGCCTGAAGGGCCGTCCGGGAAGAGGCGGAAGGCAAGATACGTGATGGGAAGGCCCATTTTCAGGAACATCGACTCGTAAAAAGTCTGCACCTGCGTGACGGCGGCAGGGTCGCTGACATCGCCGGAAAACTCTATGCCGGCGCCATAGATGTCCGTACCGCGGGCGAGGACGGGAAGGTGATTTTCCGCGATGACGGCGGAAGTGTATTCGTAGAGGAACCTGGAATCCGTCTTGAGATGGACGATGCCGCCCGGAGAGAGGAATTTACGGTAGCGCTCGAGAAATATCGGGCTGCTAAGGCGGGAATTCTCGCTGCCCATCTGGGGGTCCGAAAAGGTAAGCCAGATTTCCGACACCTCGCCCGGCGCGAAAAAAGCCTCGATGAATTCGATCCTGGTCCTGAGAAACGCAACCCCGGGAAGGGCATTCTCCGTCGCATATTTCGCTCCCTTCCAAAGTCTCGCTCCCTTGATGTCCACCCCGATGAAATTCATCCCGGGATGACGCTTTGCCAGCGCAATCGTATAGTCACCTTTTCCACAGCCAAGTTCCAGCACGATGGGCCCGTCGCGGTGGAATACGTCGGAATTCCAGTGCCCGGCGACGGGGTGTTTCCGGAGATTCAGCGCCCTGGAGCCCTCCACACGCACGAGAACATCCCCGGCAGAAGGCTGCAGGAGGCAGGGGAACGTCTCGTTCTCCGCAAATTTCCTGAGCTTACCGTGACCCATCGCGACTTACTGCTATCCCCATCCCGCGGAGTCCGGGGACGGATTCTACGACCGAAACATCGATTTGCCAGATCCCGGGATCCGCCATCGTGACGCCGTGACGGTAGGGAGCGCGCACCTCGCGGGAGTACCGGCCTTCCCCCTCCAGAGGCAGGAAGACCTGTTCCGTAAAAACGACGGTATCCTTGCTCCACCTCACCAGGAGCGGCGTTTCCGCCGGTCCGTCGGGAGAGTCCACAACCGTATAGAAATCAATGTCGTAAACCGCAAGAGAATCACCAAAGTCAATCTCGAACGTATAAGGCCCGTCTCCCCTGACGAAATGCTCCTGCCCTGAAGGCCTCCGGCAGGAGGAGACCGTCAACGCGACGAAAAAGATTGCGGGAAGAATCCTCCTCACTGCTTTTTCCTCCTTTTTCTTCCGTGTCCGCCCCGGCGCCCCCGGCGTGGATCGTCAAAGCGGGTGATGCTGCCTTCGCCGACGGCGGTAACAAATTCAGGAGAAGACGGCCCGGTATCCGGAATAAGAGTCTCAGGGCGCTCTCCACGGCGGTTCATCGCCTGGATCTCCTTCACCTCGGAAGCGGGAAGCGGGTACATATTCGCAAGGGAGCCCTTCTCGTAGGAGAAGTACATTGTCTCCTTGAGGATGTCCGTCTTCACAAGATAAGCGAGCCCATCCTCGAATTCCAACGGTTCCGACACCTTCGGAATCCTTGACTGCGCATCCATATAGGCCGCGACCTCATAGTTCAGGCAGCATTTGAGTTTGCCGCACTGACCTGCAAGTTTCTGGGGATTGAGGGAGAGGTCCTGACAACGGGCGGCGGAGGTCCCTATGGACTGGAACTCAGTAATGTAGTTCGCGCAGCAAAGTTCGCGTCCGCAGACGCCGAGGCCTCCAATGAGACCGGCCTCCTGGCGGGCTCCTATCTGTTTCATTTCCACGCGGATATGGAACTCCTCCGCAAAATCCTTGATAAGCTGGCGGAAGTCCACGCGGCCGTCAGCGATGTAGTAGAAAATCGCCTTGGTACCGTCTCCCTGGAACTCCACGTCGCCTATTTTCATCTCCAGGCCAAGGTTTGCGGCAAGCACCCTCGCGCGGATCATAGTCTCCTCCTCGCGGGCGATCGCATCCTGCCACCTCTGGATGTCGAAAGGCTTGGCCTTCCGGTAGATTTTCCGGAACTCCGTGTTTGAAGGGTCTATTCCCCGGCACTTCATCTGCATCAGGACGACGGGACCTTCGAGCGTCACAATCCCGAGATCGTGGCCTGTCGCAGCCTCCACCACGACGAGGTCTCCGGCCTTTATGCTCTGGCCGGATCCGTTCTCAAAAATAGCCTTCCTGGTATTTTTGAAGCGGACTTCGTAGTAATTGGAACTGCGTTCCTCACCGATGCCCTTGAGGTAGTCATAGACCTCAAGTTTGCAGCAGCCCTGACGGTAGCGTATCTCCGGTTCTCCGGTCTCCGGATTCGAAGACACGGTACAGCCCCGGAAACAGTCATATCTTGTATTTTCGTTTTCTTCCATCAAACTGACAGGTAAAGTTTGCATCAAACTGACAGGTAAAGTTTGTCTATAAGGTCCGTGAACAGGAGTCTCTGCGACACGTTCCTTTCAAGCAGGCGGACGGCGCGGTCAAAATGGGCCATCGCCATACGGGGAAACTGTTTACGGCAGCGGGAAGAGGCGTTCCCGTACCACTCCTCCTCCCCGGGAGGAATCCCGGCAAGGGAAGGAAGCCCCTGCTGGAGGAAAAATATGCGCCTTAGCGCCGAGGTTGCAAAGATACAGAAACTTTTCTGTTTTTCCCTCGAGGAAAGCGCGCAAATGACTTCGACAGAGTCTAGACCCGCTGACAGGTCCCTCCGAAGGAGGGCGTCCATCAGGTCCGCGAAGATTTCCTTCTCCGCCTCGAGAGCGGCGTTCTCTTCGGGATGGGCCTCGACGTGCTCTTCCGGGGTGAGGGGAAGGAGTCTCATCGTGAGGCAGCGGGATGCGATTGTCTGGAGGACATTCTCCCGCTTGTGGGTGATAAGGAGAAATACGGTCCCTGCCGGCGGCTCCTCGACCATCTTAAGAAGGACGTTCGCCGCCGTCTGGTTCATCTTCTCCGGAAGATATATCACTACGCTCCTGTATCCGCCCTCGACCGCGGCCAGAGAGAGTTTCTCCAGCAGCATCCTCGCCTCGCCGGCGTGAATCATCGTCTGCTTCTTCTCGAATCCGAGCGCATCCCCGAGCTGCTGTTCCGTAAAGCAGGGAGATGCCGTCGCAAGGGCGCGGAACCGGTCCATATAGGTTTCCGTCACCTCCTTGTCGCCTCCCGCCAGCGGGAGAATGAAACGGATGTCCGGATGGATGAGTTTCTCCACCCTCCCGGACCCGCCGTAAAGCTCAGTCAGGAAATTGACAATCAAGGGGAAAGCGCCTCCGCCATCATCCTCGTGGAACATCATCGCGTGGGGAATCTTCCCGGATGAGATCATCCCGGAAAGCGCGGCGGCCACCTCCTTATGGGTATCGAAAACTCTCATTTCTTCCTTTCTCCTACGATACGGGCAAACTCCAGGAGGGCGTCCCTGTACTCCCCTTCCGGAAGCTTTTCCAGCAGGGCCTCCGCTTTTGCGATATAATCCGAGGCCCACCCGGCGGCCTTTGCCGTACCGCGCCTCGATGCGACAAAATCCCTTACCTCTTCAGCGAGGGAAGGATTGTCAATAACCCCCCTGACGGCGCTCCTGATCGAACTTTCCTCTTCATAGGAGGCGCCTTCAAAGGCCATCAGCAGCGGAGCTGTTATCTTCTGCTCCATTATGTCCTGGCCGGTCGGCTTCCCGAGCGACGCGGAGGGAGTATAGTCCAGAATGTCATCCTGCATCTGGAACGCTATTCCGATGCAGCGGCCGAACTCCCCAAGGATTTGCTCGACATCCTGCGGGGCCCCGGCGGAAATGGCGCCGGCCGTCGCCGCTGTCTTGAAAAGAGAAGCCGTCTTGGAAAAAATAATCCTCAGGTAATCTTCCCTGGAAGTGTCAGCAGTCCCGGCCTTTTCCATCTGGAGCATCTCCCCCTCTGAAAGATGAGACAGAGTTGCGGCAAAGAGCCGGATCACCCGGTCATCGCTGTTTTCCGAACCCAGTATGCACTGAACGGCCCGGACCAGCCAGAAATCCCCGACCAGTACGGCCGCAGGACTGCCAAGGACCGCACTTACTGTTGGTTCCCCGCGGCGGGAGGTGCTTCCGTCCACGACGTCGTCGTGAAGAAGGGTCGCATTGTGGAGCAGCTCGCTTGCCGCAGCGTAACGGACAGAATCTGCGGTTATTCCCCCGGCGGCTCCGGCCGACAGAAGGCACAGGACGGGGCGGAGAAACTTTCCGGAATGGTCCAAAAGATGCCTGTTGATGCCTTCCAGAAGGGATATGTCGCTTTCGAGAGACTTCCGGATAAGCTCGGAAGTCTCTCGAAGCGGTGTCTGGAGCAGACTCTGTATGTTAGAATAAGATTGCAATGGAAACCTTGATTCCAGAATAGTTGGTAAGGTCCTTGTACGAATCCTTCACAGCCTGAAGCTTTGCCTCGCCGTCGAACTTTCCGTTGTCGTAGAGGTTTCCAAGGTTCATAAAGTACTGGGCGGAAAGCTGGACCATACCGGCGAACTCAAGGCCTATGCCCGCGCCGAATCCGTACTCAAGCTTGTTTTTAGTAGTTTCAAGCATCTGGTTGAGGTCATCATCATCCGTTGCGACTCCGGCTTCGCCAAGCGCAGACGCCGTTGCCGCCTTCTTGAAGTTCTCCTCACCGGTAATCGCATAGCCCACGAAAGGCTCTGCGAAGATGTAGGGACGGAACATCAGGAGGTCCAGTCCCCACTGGATGCCAAGTGTTCCCTCAACATATCCGGTCTTGGTCTCCATGGTGTTGGTAACGTCTGCGGCTGTGCTGCCGGCCTCCACAGAGGCGATGGTCTGGCTCAGATTTGCGCCCTTTACCTGGTAAAGGATCGTAGGCTGGAGGGCGAATCCAAGTCCGAGATCACTCTTGAAACCGATACCTGCGTGATACAGGTTGATGTTTTCAGCAATCGCGTTGAATTCCTTTCCCTTATAGTCCGTACCGGACATCGTAAGACCGCCGGTGACTACCAACTGTGCATTAGCGCTGACGGAAGAAGCGAGAATTGCCGCTGCAACCGCGATAATTGACAGTGCTTTTTTCATAATATTAGAGGTTGGATTTAACTTTCTCAAGGAGAGTCGCCTTAGGCAAAGCCCCGACACTCTTGTCAACGACCTGTCCGTCCTTGAAGAACAGCAGCGTAGGGATGTTCATAATGCGGTAGCGCATCGCTATTTCATCAGCATCGTCAACGTTGACTTTCACTACGGTCATCTTTCCTGCAAGTTCTTCCTCCACCTCATCGAGGATGGGAGAAAGCATACGGCAGGGGCCGCACCACGTCGCCCAAAAGTCCACCACCACAAGGCCGGGAGCCGTTATGAGCTGGTCAAAAGTCTGATTTGTCGCTATTTGTGCCATGTTCGTAATTCTTTATTAATCGCACAAATGTAACAATTTTTTTGAACTTTTTACAATACTTCTTCTACGGGAAGGGTCCAAGCCCTCAGGCCCAGCTTCTGATTGTCGCCGTCGAGGGTACGGAGTCCTTCCATAAATCTATGGGCAAGGGCATCGTCGACGACGGTGAAAAGGGCGTGGTTCTGAGTGGGCCACGCGTGGGAGCCAAGGTGGGGAAGGCCGCCTTCCTGGCCCCTTCCGCCAACCTCTTCCCATACCGTGTAGCCCCTTTGCCCAAGACCCTCAAGAAGTTCTACAATCTCCTGATTGTATGCCTGATTGTATGCTACGAATATCGCTTTCATTGCTCTGTCTGTCTTTTTGCTGCACGGCGGGCCTTTCGGCGCTCGCGGTGCTCGGTTAATCCGCAGTAAAGAACCGGGATTATGACAAGGGTTATAAGAGTCGAGAACGAAAGTCCCCACGCGACGGTGATTCCGAGTCCCCGCCACATTTCAGAACCTTCTCCGTTTCCCCAGGCCATGGGGAGCATGCCGAGAACCGTGGTGAGTGTAGTCATCAGGATAGGCCTGAGACGACTCTTCGCCGCTTCTACTGAAGACTCCCTGACCGTCATTCCCCTTTCCTGACACAGTATCGTATAGTCAATCAGAACGATACCGTTCTTCACGACGATACCAAGGAGAATTATGATTCCTATCATTCCCATCACACTGATCGCCTGATTATGGACCATCATTCCCAGCGCGACGCCAACAAGGGCGAACGGAATCGAGAACATAATCACGAACGGGCCCATAAACGATTCGAACTGGGAAGCCATCACCATATAGACGAGGATTACGATGAGCGCTATCAGAAGCACCATATCCGCGAACATATCCTGCTGGTCCTCATAATCACCGCCGATTCTCCAGGAGAGTTCCTGCGGAAGCGGATTCTTTGTCAGGATGTCCTCTGTCGCTGCCACAGCCTCGGAAAGGGCGTGTCCGCGGGCAACGATTCCGGTAACGGTGATGAGCCTTTGACGGTTCTTCCGCTGGATGGTGGGAGGAACCTTTGTCTCGACGATGCGCCCGAGGTCACGGACTTTCACGCCGGTTCCGGCGGCGTTGAATATCGTGATATTCCCGATATCCTCGATGCTGCGGCGGAATTCCGGGGCATAGCGCACGCGGATATTGTATTCCTCGCCCGCTTCGCGGTAGAACGAGCCCACGGAGCCGCTCATCGCAGCGCTGACTGCGGCGGCAGCCGTTGTGGACGTAAGACCGTTCAGGGCAAGTTTTTCGCGGTCGAAATCGACCTCATATTCCGGGGAATACTGGTCGCGGGAAAGGATAACCTGGGTAAACGAAGGATCTTCCAGCATCTTCTCCCTGACGGACCTTGCGGCTGATTCCGTCGTCGAAAAGTCGTATCCGTAAATCTCGAGCGCAACGGTAGAAACTCCGCCCATACCGCCTCCTTCCGTGACGTTGAACTTGTTGATTTCCGGGAACAGGCGAAGGTCCGCGCGTATGATATCGGCAATCTCCGAAACGCCCCTTTCACGGTCTTCCATCGAGCCGATGTTGATGGTCATCGAGATGAGGTAGGTCCCGTTGTTCTGCATCGAAGCGAAGGCGTTGTCCGTATCCGCCTGGCCGAAACGGTAGCTGAAGCGGCGGATCTCCGGGACATCGGCCGCAATCTTCCGGTAGATTCTCGCTGCGACGTCCCGGGTCACGTCCTGGGCCGTCCCTATCGGAAGTTCGACGGAGACATTGATCCTGCCCTGGTCCGCGCGGGGGAAGTACTCGGTCTTCATCTTGGGAAGATATATCGCGAGCACTCCGGCAAATACGGCGACGGCGCCAAAGGCGATGATCTTCTTGCGGTTCATACACCAGGAAATCATCTTTCCGTAACCGCGGGATATTCCGTCGAGGAACTTGTTGACGGGCTTGAAGAATATCCTGTGGAGCCTGGACTCTTTCTTGCTGTTGTCAAGGAGCAAGGCACAGAGCATAGGGACAAGGGTAAGTGCGGCCGTCGTCGACACAATCATAATGATCGAGACAATCCATCCCAGCTGACGGAACATAATGCCGGCCATACCGGAAATCATCGTCAGGGGCAGGAAAACGCAGAGCATCGTAAGAGTCGAAGCGATAACGGAAATACCCACTTCCGCCGTGCCGTGTACGGCGGCTTCCTTGGGCTTCTCTCCCCTCTCGATATGGGACGTGACATTCTCCAGCACGACTATGGCATCGTCGACGACCATACCTATGGCTATGGACAGGGCGGACATCGAGATGATGTTGAGAGTGTTTCCTGTCGCGAACAGGTACATCAGGGACGCCAGAAGGGCGATAGGAATGGAGAGCACGACAATCAGCGTCCCCTTCCACTTTCCGAGGAAGAGGAACACCACCAGCATAACCACGAGGAACGTGATCAGGATCGTCTCCTTCAGGGAGTTGATCGTACGGACGATGTTGTCGGAATCATCGACAACGGTGATTATCTTGATGTCCGAAGGAAGATTCCGGACGATGTTTTTCATCTCCTTTTTCACCGCCTTGATAACGTTGACGGTATTGTATCCGGACTGCTTCTGGATAATAATCTGGGCTCCGCGGGTCCCGTTGGTATAGGATTCCTGGGACTTTTCCTCGAGGGTATCCTGGACACGGGCGACGTCCCTCAGATAGACGGCTCCGCCGCCGTAACTGCCCACGATGATATCCAGCAGTTCCGACGGGTCCTTGAATTCCTTCTTGATACGGAGAGTGTACATCTCCGAGCCTATGTCGATGTTCCCGGAAGGGACATTCCTGTTTTCCGCCGCAATTATCGACGAAATCGCCGAGACACTCAGCCCATATGCTTCCAGCTTCGCAGGGTCGCAGTAGACCTGGATCTCGCGCTTGGGCGCTCCGGAGACGGATACCGTGCCGACGCCTGTAACACGGGCGAGCGGAGTAGCCACGTCGTCATCGAGAATCTTGTCGAGGGCCGATACGCTCTGGGTCGCCGTAGCTGCCATAATCATAATGGGCATATCGTCCACGCTGAACTTGAAGATAGTCGGGACGCTGGCCCCGTCCGGAAGTGTCGAATTCACCATATCGAGTTTGTCCCGGACATCGTTTGTCGCGACTTCGATATCCGTTCCGTACTCGAATTCCAGGGTAAGGACAGCTATGTTCTCACGGGATGAGGATGAGATGTTCTTCAGGTTGCTGACGCCGTTAAGGGAGTTTTCCAACACCTTGGTCAGGTTGTTCTCGACATCCTCCGCGCTGGCTCCCGGATAGGCGGACATAACCATTATGACATTCGACTCTACGTCAGGGAAATTGTTGACGGGGAGCCTCGTCAGGCAGAAGACGCCGATGATAGCCAGGGCGAGGAAGATCAGTCCGGTAGTGACCGGATGGTTGACCGATGTCCTGTAGATACTCATAGCACGTTGACCCGGCTTCCGTCCTTGAGGGCGGCGTGGCCCTTGACGACAATTGTTTCACCTTCGCTGATACCGTCAAGGATCTGGTATTCGGATCCTACGTGACGGCCTATGGTGACCGGTTTAAGGGTTACGGTATCGTCATCATTGAGGACATAGACGAACCTCTGGCCGGTACCTTCGAGCTTGACGACTGCCTGGTCAGGAACCACGGCGCTTTTCGTATCCCCGAAATTCACCGTGACCCGGGCATACATTCCGGGACGGAGGGCCTTGTCTTTGTTTGCGACGATCACCTCAGTGTTGAAGGTATGGGTGGCGGAATTCACCGTAGGATAAACCCTCCCGACCTTTCCGCTGAACGTCCTTCCGGGGAAGGCGTCGACGGAAATTGAGACAGGGTCTCCCTCCTTGACTTTGGTGTACTGGCTCTCGGAAATACCCACCAGAAGCTTCACGGGAACGACCTGCTGGATTGTAAACAGAGGCATCTGCATAGAATAAAGGTCGTTCACATCGTAGTTCCTTGCGGTGACAAAGCCCGTAATGGGGCTTTTGAGGACCGTGTTCTCAAGGAGGTTCTGATATGTTGTCTTCCTTACCGAATAGGCCAGCTCGATTGCATCAAAATCCGACTGGGCTATGCCTCCCTCATCAACGAGGGATTTCAGGCGGAAATACTCGACGCTGTCGTTCTGTAGCTGAAGGCGTGTCTGTTCGAGCTGGAGACGGTCCATCTCAGCGAGGACCTTGCCCTTCCATACGTAATCGCCCACCTCAACGTTGATTTTCCTTATACGCGAGGCGGACTGGGGCGCTATGTTGTTAGTCGCGTAAGGGAGGACCGATGAGGAATACGTATTCTCGTCGCTCACCTTGCGGAAGCTCACTTTCGCCACCTCCACATTTGCCGGGGGAACCTCGAGGGCTTCAGGGACGATTTCGAGGGAGGATGCCGCGCTGTCCAAAACCGCATCGACCTTGGTCTCCTTAGGGCCGCCGCAGGAGACGGAGGCAAGAAACGACACAGCGGCAAGTATCCATATTGACTTACTGTTCATATATCTGAGGGGTTTCATTTTCTTCGGTAAAATCATAGCCCAGGGTCTGCTCCAGGGCGGTTTTCGCAACGACGAAACTGTAGATCGCCTGACTGACGGAAAGCCGGCTCTGGGTAAGGACCAGCTCCGTGTTGGAAAGGTCAGTGAGGGTGCTGCGTCCGACCAGATAGGACTTCCGGGCGATGTCATAGGCCTTCTCCGCAGACTGGAGGGCGTCTTTTGCGGCATCGTAGGTCTTCATCGCGGTTTCCATCGTCTGGAGGCTCTGGCGGACGGCAATCTGGAGCTGGCGCTCCGCATTTACCCGCTGGTACTCGAGCTCGGCAGCCTGGACCCGGGTCTGTTTTACGTTGTAGTAACGCTGCCCGCCGGAGAAGATCGGGATGCTGAGGCTGATTCCAACGTATGAATACGGGGTCCAGCGGTAATTGCTGAACTCGAAATCGTCCGTCATAGCATTGAAACTGTAGGCAAAACTCAGGTTCAGCGAGGGAAGATATGCATACTGCTGCATCCTGATTGTCTTTGCCAGCTGCTCAGCCTGCATAGCAAGCTGGCGCAGCGATGAGTTGCCTCTGAAATCCGGATCATCGTGCTCGTGGATGTCGTAGAACATATGCTCTCCGTAATCCTGGAGGGATCCTTCAGTGTCGATATCGGTGTCAAGGTCTATGCCCATCACGGCCTTCAGCTGCCACAGCGCAAGCGCGATTCCGCTCTCAGCGTTATAGACGTTCGGGATTGCGGCGGCGACATTGGACTTTGCCCGCGTGAAATCCAGTTCGGATGCTTTCTGGGCATTGTAGCGCATCTCCGTCTGCCTGTAATTCTCAATCGCGTTCTCGTAAACGCTCCTGTAAACTTCGAACGCCTCCTTCGCGAGGAGCACGGCATAATATGCCTGCTTGACGGAACTGACGGTCCCCAGACGGGATTCCCGGGCCTTTTCCACCGCCATCTCGACCTGGTCTGCGGACAGGCTCATACTCTCCCACAGCTGGAGGTTCACAAGCGGCATCACCGCATTGATTCCGGCGCTGTAGGTGTTCAGACGGCCCACTTCGAATCCATTGTCAGAGCTGGTGCTGGTCTCGGTCGTCTCAGCCGGCACGTAGGGGGCAATCGCTCCGGGATGCTGTTTCATCAGCTCCTGGATATAATACATTATGGGCTCGAACGCGGATGTGAACATCGAGGCCATGCCGCCTCCGCCGCCTTCTCCGTCATCGTCACCGGAAGAGCCGCCCATATACATAACCTGCTTCTTGATGGTACGCTGGTAGGAGCCGGAAGCATTAATCTGGGGGAAAAGGGCTGCATAGGTACCCCTTTTCGCATATTCGGACCTCGTGACCTCAAGATCTGCAACCTTCACGGAAACATTCTCCGAAAGGGCTATCCGGAGGGCGTCATCAAGGGATATGACGACCTTTGCCGTATCTACCCCGGACTCAGGCGCTCCGTCAATATATTGCGCCATTGCGGCAACCCCGGAAAGGAGCGCCGCAATGACAAATGCAAGATATTTTCTCATCTAATTAATCCTGAATTGCTGCGATTCCGGGGAGTACCTTTCCTTCGATTGCTTCGAGCATTGCTCCGCCGCCCGTGGAAACGTAGCTGACCTTGTCGGCATAGCCCATCTGGGTTACCGCTGCGACAGAGTCGCCTCCCCCCACAAGGGTATAGGCGCCATTTTTAGTGGCCTCTGCGAGATCCTCAGCGATCTGAAGGGTTCCCTTTGCGAAGTTAGGAAGCTCGAAAACGCCAACAGGGCCGTTCCAGAGGATGGTCTTCGAAGCGAGGATAACCTTCTTCCAAGCCTCGAGGGTTGCGGGTGCGGCATCCATTCCTTCCCAGCCATCGGCGATGTTGTCCGTATCGAAAATCTTCTGGGGAGTGTCGTTGTCGAATGCCTGACCGGCTACGGTCTGTTTCGAGAGATAGACGTTCACGCCCTTCTCCTTTGCAGTTGCAAGGATTTCAAGGGCATCGGGAATAAGTTCATCCTCGTGAAGTGAAAGTCCGATCTTTCCACCCTGGGCCTTGATGAAAGTATAGCCCATACCGCCGCCGATGATGAGGTTGTCAACTTTTCCGACGAGGTTTTTGAGGACTGCGAGCTTGGAACTCACCTTGGACCCTCCGATGATTGCGGTAAGGGGCCTCTGGGCATTTTTCAGAACGTTGTCGATAGCCTTGATCTCGCCTTCCATCAGGTATCCGAACATCTTGTCGTCAGGGAAGTATTCGGCGATGAGGGCGGTTGAGCCGTGAGCGCGGTGAGCGGTTCCGAAAGCATCGTTGATATAGCAGTCAGCATAGGAGGCGAGCTTTTTGACGAATTCCTTCTGGGATGCCTTCACGGCTGCCTTTGCCGCCTTCTTCTCCTCATCTGTCGCATCCTCTGCGAGGCCGCGGGGTTTTCCTTCTTCCTCAGCGTAGAAACGGAGATTCTCCAGAAGGAGAGCCTCACCGGGCTTGAGGGCCGCTGCCTGTGCGTCTGCTTTCTGGCAGTCGTCAGCAAACTGTACGGGAACGCCGAGGCATTCGCTTACGTGGTCGACGATATGGCGTAGGGAAAACTTGGGGTCAACCTTCTTGGGACGTCCCAGATGGGACATAATGATAAGGGAACCGCCGGAGGCGAGGACCTTCTTGAGGGTAGGCATAGCCCTGCGGATCCGGGTATCGTCCGTAATCTGGAAGTTTTCGTTGAGAGGAACATTGAAATCGACTCTCACGATGGCCCTTTTGCCGGTGAAGTCGTACTTGTCTATGAACTGTTGCATATCTTTTGGTGTTTTGTTTTTCCTATTGAGTAAAACGAGTTCGCAAATTTAGCAAATTATTTCTTGTTAGTTTATTATTTTACATATATTTGTCTATCTAATATCCAACAAAACCCTTATGCGAACCCCTGCTTTTCTGATTTCACTCATCTTGACCACCATTTCTTTTCGCTTGTCATCACAAGACGTTACTGCGGAGAGGATGAACGAGACGGAAGATGCTGAAACTAGTGTCGCATTGTATCCTCTGATCCGCAATGATGTTCGCCCGAGGATGGCTACAGAAGAGGAAAAGGAGGCGCACGCGAAGGAGATGCGTCTTTCGTTTGAGGAAAAGGTTGAGGCTACTTTGCAGCGAAACAGGGGGGAAGGCGTGCGTTCGGGCCTTGACGGATATGTCGTAGGAGGGATTGGTGTTGAAGAAGGTGTGAGTTCGACAGGGGCACGGACGTATACGATATCAATGCCGGTTGCCCCGGCGATTGGTTTTACTCCGGAGATATCGCTTCAGTATAACAGCCAGGGGGGAGAGGGCTATGCCGGCTACGGATGGGACTTGACGGGGCTTTCGAGGATTACACTTGTAAACAAGACCAAGTACTTCAACGGGGTCGTATCTCCTGCAAGCATCGGAGATTCCGATGTGGTATTTTCCCTTGACGGGGAGTGCCTGGTGGAGAATACGGACAGCCTGACCCGAGATTCATTTCCGCTGCGGACAGCCTTCAGCCGTATACTGGTCTCCCGGGAATTGAATGAAGGCGGATTTGTCCGCGGATTCACGGCTAAGTATCCCGACGGGAGTACTGCGGTATTTGGCGGGACGAATGACGCATACCATCAGCTTGTGTCATACCCTGTAGTTGAGAAAACGGACATCGGGGGCAACCGAATAACATATCACTATAACTATGACATATATAACAATCCGCGCATCAGCAGGATACGGTACGGAATATTCCCGGGTTCGGATGCCCACTGCGCGGAGTTCGTATTCGAGGAAGAACAGAGGCCCGGCGGAAGCTATCCGGAGGCTTATTATGCCGGTTCAGCGAAGGATTACCCCTACCTTCTGAAGGGAATCTGTTCCTTGAACGGTACCGATACGTTGTCACGATACACGCTGACTCACACATACAAGGACAGGACATACCTGCTCACGCAGATGGACTGTTCGTCAGGAACGGCATCCCTTCCTCCAGTAAGGTTCTCCTATCCTGCAGAGGTGACGCCCGAAGGATACGGGACGTTGTCCCTGTCCGGATCGCAGGCCATCAGCAGCTCCTTTTCCAGTGGCAATCTTGTTTACCGCCGGGGGAAGTTCCTCGCCAGCTATCCCGGAGACGGACTGTTGATATACCCCCTTTTTGACAATTATAAGATAATCGAGTCATCGCTATCAGGGATAAGGTTCGGGAGCGGCTATGATGCGGACCAGTCAATACTGTTCGTATCAAACCTGAGTACGACGGGAACCGTGGATACAAGCATCAAGGCGGAGTCGGGATTCCAGACAATGGAAGCGGTGGATGTGGACGGGGACGGAATCGATGAACTGGTAAAGGTGAATATAGTCTCCACGACTCAGTACTACTCAGTATACAAGATATCAGTATATAAGTGTGGCGAGAATGATACCCCTGAACTGTTGTCAAGCCGTCAGGTAGTCTTTGCCGGTGTCGTAAAAGTGGGCTCGATATACAGCCCTTACCGCCGTCAGTTCTTCTGGGGAGACTATCTCGGGAACGGGAAGACTCAACTCCTTGCTGTTGCATACAACAGCAACGGCTACTCCTGCAGTCAGACCTGCTACGCTGCGCTGATTGACCTTGATTCGCTGACGAAGATATCCGAATCCGTTGTGTTCAGTTTTCCCCTTGGCGATGACAAGAATGTCGTATCAAACGATATCGACAGCGACTCGAGGACGGAGCTCTGTCACGCCACTTCCGACGGGATGGACATTTACCGCCTGAGGCAGAATACCTCCAATCAAACATTCTCTTTGGAAAAACACGTTCAAGGCATAACCTCCGGCAATATCTCCAGCGTCAGTCTGCATACAGACTTCAATGGGGATGGGTATATGGACATAGCGACGCCTCCCGCCAGCGGCTCATCGGCTTGGCATATCTATGTATATAACGGGAATGATTTCCTGACACGTACAGTTTATGCGGATTCATACTCCTCCTCCAAAAAGTATATGTTCCTGGACCTGAACCGGGACGGGTTTCCGGACCTCGTCGAAATAAACGGTTCCGCTCTCGGAACGTATCTTAACAATAACGGAAGGTCATTGGGTAGCTACGCTTCATCGGCATCGACCGTAAGCAACTGCCGCGGAGTCGTGCCCTGCAATGTCGTCAGGGGATATTCATCGAGCAGCTTCATTGTCGTGGATGGTTTTCTGATAGATGAGTTTCAATACAGCCTTAACTCTCAGCAATCAAGGAAAGTCGTACAGTTCACGGACAGTTTCGGCAACACAGGGATAAACGAGTTCAAATATATCCCGGACCATAGCTGGTACTGGACGGACGGGGGCGTAACGGTGAGCGATTATTTTGGTTTCGCGCAGCAGGCGATCCCGCTTTATGTCCTTTATGGAGATTATTCTCCGTCCCGAACGGCGGTATACAATTATTACGACGGAGTGATTCACAATTACGGTCTCGGGTTCTGCGGATTCTCAAAAGTGAAGAAGTGGGATTATGGAGAGGCGACTCACTTTACAGTCCGGACATACGATCCCCGGCGGATGGGTGTGCTGAAATCCTCGGAGCAAAGTCTTGGTTCCTATTTCGGGGACGCTTATGCAACGTTGACAAACTCCTATGATTCCACTCTGACTTCCTTCGGACACTATGTTCCCCGGCTGTCGCGAAGTGTATCTACTGATAATCTCACAGGCATTACCACAACGACGGACATCACGTACGACGGGTATGATTACCCCGTCAGGACACGTACAGCGAAGAGGATTGGTTCCGGAAGAGCCATTCTTCAGACGCAGACAAGGTCATACAGTCATTTCAACTCCCCCTCCAGATATCTACTGGGCTTGGTAGCTGAGGAGTCCACGGTGATGGACAACGGTCAAGATACGACGATGTCTTGGGAAAGACGATCGGTCGTAGTCTATGACACCCTTGCCCGTCCGGTTAACCGAAAAGACTATGTGGGACTGTATGGGACGGAAATCGTTGAGCAGGAAGACCCCTCCCATCCGGGGTTCATTCAGATTGTCCATATCGACCGTCGGGCGGACAAGCTGGAGAAGGATACAAAGTGGACCTATAGCATTTACGGAAACATAAGTTCTGAAAAGGTAGCCCGCTATGGCGCGGCAGAGTTCGTCGGCCCGTCGTATTCTTATGTTCAGGAGATGCGCTATCTCCACTCATCAAGTGATGAAATTGGCGTTTCAACACTTTATGGTGGCCAGGACAAATTCGGCAATCCTACATATGCCTTGAGAGACTATATCCAGCTAAGCCAATATACATATGACGGCTTCGGAAAACTGACGTGCAGGACCAATCCCGACGGGACCGTGGAAATGACGGTAAGGGCCTGGGGCGGGAAGGGAGCATATACCATAACGAAAACGCACACCGGCCGTCCTGATGAGATTGTTCATTACGACTCGATGGGACGCGAGATCCGTCGCGGAGAAAAGCTTTTTGACGGAAGATGGACATTCGTCGACAGGGAGTATGACAGAAACGGGCGGGTAAAGCGGGAGTCCCTTCCATTCTGCGGAGACACGGCGACAGTTTGGAAATGCTACTCATATGATGCCTACGGCCGGCTTACCGGTATCAGTGAGCCTTCGGGGCGTGTCTGCTCGTGGTCTTATTCCGGTACGGGAGTGACGCAAGTGACGGATGGCGCGACGTTGACAAGGTGGACTGACGCGGCAGGACGCCTTATAAGGACGAATGACGGCGAAGGGAACGTATCATTTAGCCTTAGGGATGACGGTCAGCCTTCTCTGATTACCGTACAGTATGCTGCATCGACCAGTATCTCATACGATGATTACGGCCGCAGGATTCAGATAGACGACCCTAGCGCCGGCACAGTTACGGATACCTATGTAAACAGCAGTAACGGGACATCTCGCTTGACCCGAAGCGGCAATAACGGCTCGGTAACGACCTGGCGCGACAAATACGGCAGGGTAACCAAGATAACAAAATCCCCCGGGCTGAGCATCTCTACATACACATACGGGGTCCGAGGGCTTCTCTCCTCTGTTGTCACATCGGATGGCGTCAGCCGTACCTATGCCTATGACTCGAACGACAGGATGGTGAATGTCTTGGATTCGGTCTCGGGGGGAGTATGGCTCCGGAAGACGATGACATACGGAGCAAACGGACGGCTGTCGTCAATGAAGTACACCGCAAAAGCCGGAGACATTACAACGGAATCATACACATATACGAATGGCCACCACACAGGGACCTCGCTTCCGGACGGGACAGTCATATTCAGGCTGGATTCTGTGGATGTGTCCGGCCGTCCGGTAAAGATTCAGACAGGCGGCATAAGCCGGGAATATGGATATACAGAATATGGGCTTCCTTCATTCCTGTCCCTTGGGAACGGCTCTGCGGCATATTATGAGTATGAATTCTCCCCGCAGACGGGAAATCTCCTGATGAGGAAGGATTCACTGTCCGGGAGGACGGAGCATTTCGGATACGACGACAGGAACCGGCTCGTCTCGATGGACGGCAGGTCAATAACCTATCAGCAGTACAAGGGCAATATAAGCGAAATCTCCCAGGTTGGGACGATGTACTATATGGATACGGACGATCCATATAAGATGACCGGCTGGATTCCGTACACTCCAGGCTTCGGCCCATCGCAGGAGTACTCAGTGTCATATTCCCAGGATGACTTGCCAAAGACGCTGTCGCGGGGCACGACATCCGCAGAACTGACATATGGCACAGACAGGGACCGCGTCCGGATGGTAGTTAAAGATGGTGTTGACACACTGCTGGTCAGACATTACGCCGGAGGCGTATATGAAAAGGACGAATCCTCCCAAGGAGACATCGAGCGGCTATATCTTGGAGGGGATGCATACTCGGCCCGGATGGTATACGTTAAGACAGGCAGCGGCGGTTGGACTTTGTACAATATCGGCAGGGATTACCTCGGAAGTGTAACTGATATCCTTACCTCTTCCTGTTCTCCCGTAGCCAAATATCGCTATGACCCCTGGGGACGAGTGTATGACGCAACTTCGGGACAGGATGCCTCGGGTTTACTATTCCTGGGTCGGGGATATACAGGCCACGAGCACCTGCCTTGGTTTGACCTTATCAATGCGAACGCACGCCTGTATGACCCGCTGTTCGCCCGGTTCCTCTCGCCGGATCCCTATGTCCAGGCTCCTGACCTGCCGCTGGATTATAACCGGTACTCCTATTGCCTTAACAATCCGCTGAAGTACAGGGATGAGAGCGGGGAATTCTTTGTGCTGGATTCCTGGTTGGTGGGTTTATTTGGAGGTGGGATAAAAAGAGCTAACCAAATGGCCCTGAATGATTTGAGGATATGGGGTGGCCTTTTTGTATCCGATCCTAATAAGAACTTCGGAGAACGAGTATGGGAAGTTGTATCAAGATTTACCTGGCAGTTGCCTCAAACAATACTCGGCTTTTTCGCGGCGCACGCTTTCAACACGTTCAGGCTTGTAGGGGGTATTTCATCAGTTGAATACTTGCATGGCGCAACGGTCCTGTCTACGAGAAAAGATGGTTTCGGTGCGTTCACGTTGGGATCATATATCACCGGAGACAATGATTTAATCGCATCTGATTTCAACAGATTATTCCAGCACGAGTTCGGCCATTATCTTCAGAGTCAGGCATTCGGCCCGTTATGGTCTTTTGTATTTGGGGTGGAAAGTGTATATAGTGCAATAAAGAATAGTCCTGGCAAACACAAATTGTTCTATACTGAACAGGATGCTAATGCAAGGTCCTTTTTGTATTACAGAAAGTATTATCCAGATATCAAATGGAGTTTTGAAGACAACCCCATTAAAGGTTATAATCCCTCACTATCACATTATAACAAGATAAATCTGGGGGCTATTAATATGGCAATAATATCACTGAACTATATTATCGAATAGCTACAATAATATGCAAATAAGACATTTACTACTGATTCTTCCCGTTATTATTATTTCAACAACGATGATTAGTTGTGAAGATAAGAGAGAGGGACAACACTGGGTAATAACATTAAACAATGAGTCCGACTACAATCTTTTGGTCAAACTAAAAAATGGAGCATATGGCACACTTCCATCGGAGTTGGATACCGTTAATACGAACTATCCTAGGGATATGCTTCATTGTTATGTAGAGAGCCATTCAACAAATACTCGAGTTTTAAAACTGGACGAATGGGGCACATACGAGGAATTCTTTAATTACGTTTCCCATATTCATGTATTTATTTATCGTGAATGTGATTTGCTTGATTATGAAAGTTTTTCTAAGCTTTCCTCCCGCAAACAGGATGAGTATTTAACAAAGCAGTGTGTACGATATGACTTGTCGTTGGAGGATTTGAATCAGTTGAATTGGAGTATTTCATTTCCCCCAGACGATCGTATGAAAGGCATAAATGTTTATTATTCGAAAGATATTTATAATGAATTGTATCCTTATTAAATGGCTAAATCATCTTGGAGCACTTTCGCAAGCAAGATGTCAAATGCCTGGAAGATTGACAAAGGGTGGTTTGAAGTGGACAAGGATATGCCATCTGGTATCAATCCTTTAATAATGGTAGCGAGGTTCACGTGGGCTTTTCTTCCTATGCTTGCTGGAAATCTGACGGCGCACGTGATGAATAATCTGTTCACTGTAAACGTTGATTACTATAGAGGGGCGACGCTAGTGAGTCGCAACAAAGGGACGGGGCACTGGGGATTTACTATGGGGTCTTATATCAATGCTAAAAATGTGGTTGCGGATCCAACTGTTGACAGTATTTTGGGTCATGAGTATGGGCATACCTTCCAAAGTTATATTCTTGGACCGTTATATCTGCCAATGATAGGTTTCCCGAGCCTGATTGGACAGTTCGCGGAGGATAAGGGATGGTGGGGGCATGATCACAACAGGGAGTGGTACGAAGTGTGGGCGAATCAATTGTCCTATGATTATTTCGACAAACATTCTGTTTTGAATGATGAAGGGAAGACGGTGTCTGGCTGGTGGGATAATGATAAAAATCCACGTGTACAGCACGCGGATTGGTACTTTTATGCAACAATGACTTACTATGCCATACTTCTTGGTATCGGTGTGTAGTACTATTTTCCTTGGTTATGAAGAAGTTGACTCATATAGCACTGTTATTATCAATTGTCCTTTTTCCATCTTGCGATACGATATTTGGTGAGGTAAGAATTAAATGCTACAATGATATGGATATGGGTATTGCTATCGTTTATTGCTACAAACAATACAATGAATCATATTCAATAGATAGCCTCCTGCTCGGTTCTCGTTATATGGTATTATCAAAGACTAACCCTATGTGGATAGATGGTTATTCGGGGACGAAAGGAATTGGAAGAACAAGAAATTGGGATTACGTGATTGATAATAACTTGAGCCTGTATATTCTAGTCTTGGACTCTTCTCAGACGGAAAATGTTTTAGGAACAAACGTCTACAAAACACTGAACACAGAAGATGTCACAAAGCTTTCATTCGATATGTTCATTGCGAAGATGATTATTCGTGAAAAAGACTTTGAAGATTTTATCAGCCGCTATGACGTCAGAATTCCCCCTGACTCCGATTCCCCTATACAGATAGAATACTACAACGGTTATGGAGATGTGTGATAGTGATTAATAGCATTGAGCCTGATTGGACAGTTCGCGGAGGATCAGGGATGGTGGGATACTATTCTACTTATTGTATTCTGATTCAAATAAAAGAATTAAAGGAGATGAAATTATCTATACTATTAAAAAGATTCTTTTATTTGTGTACAATAGTCGCTTGTTCTTCGTGTGAGATTTTTGCGGAGGGTGAAGTTTGTTTTAACATCACGAATAATACAGATCTTGATTTGGATTTTGTTGAATGTTTTAAAGTGTATGATGAGGCATATACTTTGGAAGATCTGATTCCGGGCTCTTTTTTTCAAGTCTGTTACAAAGATCATTTTTGTTGGATGAGTAATTATTCTACAAACGGGTGGGCAGGCTGGACAAAAAACTGGGATTATGTGTTGGATCACAGGCTGTCATATTACATAATGGTTTTGGATGATTCTATAGGGCGGAATCTCGTGCAAGGGGATCGTACAAACGGGATCCTGTCTGCGGATAGAGTTGATTTTTTCTCAACAGATATGGTAATTGCATTAATGGTTATCCGTGAAGATGACTTTAAGGATTTAGTAAATAAGGATCCCTGTCCTAAGTTTACTTTCCCTCCGGACCAAAACTTCCCGGTACAAATAGAGTATTATAACGAATATGAAGATATCATAGGAGGAAATAACCTTTGAGGGGGTAATGAAATATTCTTGAAGCATTATTGTCATACCCATCCGGTCTTTTACATCCATTGTTCGTTGGTGAAAAAGGATTTTTTTGCGTAAGTTTGCATTTGTAAACAACAATATTGATTATGTACTCTGCAATAGTGCACTGGAATATAGATCCCGCAATCTTCCATATAGGCAGTTTCGAGCTCCGCTGGTACTCCATCCTTTTCGTTTCCGGATTCATCCTCGGATGGTATATCTTCCGCTGGTTCTTCCGGAGGGAAGGCATCAGTGAAAAGCTCCTGGACCCGCTCCTGTACACCCTTCTGATTGCGACTATCGTAGGCGCGCGCCTCGGTCACTGCATCTTCTACGACCCCGCATACTACTTCGGCTCCTGGAAGGGTTTCGCAGAGGTCTTTATGCCCTGGAAGGGCGGACTCGCAAGCCACGGCGGCGCGATAGCCCTGCTGCTCGCGATGTGGTGGTTCGCTGAAAAATACGGAAAAAAGAACGGGTTCGACTTCCTGTGGATTATGGACCGGCTGGTGATCACCGTCGCATTCGCCGGTTGCTTCATCCGCCTCGGGAACCTTATGAACTCTGAGATTTACGGATTCGAGACTTCCCTACCCTGGGGTTTTGTCTTCGAACGCCGTCACGAGATCGTCCCCAAGCACCCCACCCAGATTTATGAGGCCCTGACATATCTCCTCCTCGGGGTTTTCCTGATCTGGCTGTATCGGAAGCGCCTTGACAGAATGCACAGGGGCTCATTCTTCGGAATCTTTCTCGTATGGTGCTTCGGCGTCCGCTTCCTTATCGAGTTCCTCAAAGAACCCAGCGTAACGGTATTTATGATTGGCGATACCGTGATAAATATGGGCCATATCCTCAGCATCCCGTTCATAATAGCGGGAATCGCGCTGCTTATATGGGCTCCCCGGAAAGGACTTCCCGCCCGGGCGACGCCGCCGGCGCCCCAGGCTCCGAAGAAAAAGGAAGAGACTCACTTCGCCAAGCCTCTTAACCGCTAGCGCTTAAGCCTTTCAAAAATTGACAGGGGCAAAACCTTCCCGAACCTGTCCGTAAGGGCAAGTTCGCCGGAGGCGAGGGACTTGTATTCTCCCTTGAAGGCCTCGCGGACGAGCGTCTCACCAAGGGCGGCGCTATACCCGTTCGAATATAGGTTAAGGACCATAAACGAGTCCCTCGGGGCAAGGATTTCCGAGACATTGCGAAGGAGGTCGAACAGCAGTTCGTCCAGTTTCCACTTCTCCCCGTCAGGTCCGTGACCATAGGCCGGAGGGTCAAGGATTATCCCTTCGTAGGTGTTTCCGCGCCTTGCCTCCCGCTTTGCGAATTTCAGGGCATCCTCCACGACCCAGCGGATCCCGTCGAGGCCGCTTCGCTCCATATTGTCACGGGCCCAGGTCACGACCTGACGGACGGAGTCAAGATGAGTGACGTCCGCCCCGGCGCAGCGGGCGGCGAGGGAAGCCCCTCCCGTATATGCAAAAAGGTTAAGCACACGCGGTGAGGGAAGGCCGTTTGAGCTGCGTATCCTCGCGATGCGGGATGTTTCACGGTAGATGAATTCCCAGTTAGGGGCCTGTTCCGGAAAAACTCCGACGTGCTTGAAAGAAGTCAGGCCCAGGCGGAGGGTTATGTCAAGGTCCGAATTGGCGTGGGTCTCGGGGTCTTCCGCTCCGCGGTAGGATATGGGCCACTGGTCGTCCATCTTCTTCAGGCGGTCCCACGTTCCGCTGTCCTCCTTCCCGGCTTTTCCGAACCCGGCGCCAGGGCGGAAGCGGGTATGGGCCATACGGTTCCATTCCGCATCGCTCATAGACTTGTTCCAGAGGGCCTTGGGCTCAGGACGCGCCATCACGATACGGCCGAATCGCTCGAGCTTTTCGCCGCGGCCGCTGTCGATGAGTTCGTAGTCTTTCCAGTATGAAGGGGGGAATTCGAGAGTCATAGGCTTAGTCTCGGGAAATAATAGGTTCATCTTCGGCGCGGTAGCTGCCGCTTGCCGCCCGGACGAGCATATTCAGTTTCTGAAGGTACTGGTCCGCGAGGGCGCTGTCACCGTATTTGTCCATTACATCGGCCATATACATAAGCGCCTTTGCCGCGGATTCGAACGACGACTGTCCGGCGACGAGGAAGCGGAGGTAGAAGGCGCAGGTAGTCATCAGTTCGTCACACATACGTACGGCGAGATCGCGCCCCTTCTCCTTCTCCCCGAGATAGTAGTAATTCTCCGCCATCTGGACGACCATATAGTCATTCGACACGAATCCCAGAGGTATTGTCTCCAGAGGGAACTGCGATTCGGGGACGCGCTCCTGGCAGAGGTCAAGGATCTCAATGGCCTTGTCATCTTCGTAGATGTCTATAAGCGCGTTCGCGACCGTCAGGTAAAGCTGTCTCTGGGACAGGACGCCCATAAAAGTATAGATGTTCTGATAGTCCACGAAGTAATCCTCCCGGCTCAGCGCGTCCCATTTGAAAGTCCCGTCGGTAAACTTCCGGTAAAGGTCCATTGCATCGACCTTGCCAGCGTCGGTGGCAGTGATCTTGTTCTTTATGGGCACGAAACGGTAGGAGAAGCCGTCGAACATAAGGTAATCCTTGATTCCGACATTAAGGTCCCCGCCCATATTGAGCATATTCAGGGGCCTGTCCCACTCGTAGTTCGACAGGAGGTCCAGAAGGAACAGTTCCGGCTTCGAGAGGTAGTTCTTGTCCTCGGAGATGGTAAGAGTTATGGTCTCGGGAATCTCATCGGCAAAAGCCTCGTCGAGAATTCCGTATTTAAGGACGTTCTCTTTATTGACGGGGATTACCAGTTTCCTTGCGCAGATGAAATCCGCCTTCCTGCCGCGGGTCAGTTCGACCTTGTGCCTCGGGTCCTTGAATACGTCCATAACGTCGCTCAGCAGCATCGGAGAACCGTCATCATAAGCGATATATACGAACTCGTTCGTGCCATAGAGGTACTGCTTCTTGGGCACGGTAAGAGGCAGGGGTTTGCTTTCGTTCGAGGCCCATTTCATCTGGTCGATATACCAGTCAGTACCAAGCAGGGACGTGTTCACGACGCGGACATCCGTCCGGACGCCTTCGATTTCCTGGATGTACCACAGGGGGAAGGTGTCGTTGTCGCCGTGGGTGATCAGATATCCGTTCGGGCCCACGGAATTCAGATAGTTGTACGCCATCTCAACGGCAGTGGCGCGGTTCGACCTGTCGTGGTCATCCCAGTTTTCCGCAGCCATAATGCCGGGAACGAAAAGGCACGCAGCCGTAACGGCGCCCGCAATGGCCGGAGAGTGCTTCGACGCGCTGGAAATCCAGTCGTAAAGCGCCGCTACGGCGAAACCTATCCATATCGAGAACATATAGAACGAGCCGGCATAGGCATAGTCCCGTTCACGGACCTGATAGGGCGGCTGGTTGAGGTACAGTACAATCGCGATTCCCGTCATAAAGAACATCAGGAACACGATCCAGCTGCCCCTCTTGTCCTTTTCAAACTGCCATACAAGGCCGATGATACCAAGCAGCAGGGGAAGGAAGAAATAGTGATTCTTACCCTTGTTCTCCGCCAGTGTCGGGGGGGCGTCGCTCTGGTCTCCAAGGCGGAACTCGTCCAGGAAGCGGATACCGCTTTCCCAGTTTCCGTGGAAAATATCCCCGGGGGCCGGGCTGTGGACATCGTTCTGGCGTCCGACGAAGTTCCACATAAAGTAGCGCCAGTACATCCAGTTGAGCTGATAGTCGAAGAAGTAGGCCATATTGGCTCCGAAAGTGGGCTTTCGGTACTGGGCGCCCCGGACCTTGGTTCCCTTGCCCTCGGTATAGCTGAGGTAGAAGTCTATGTAGCGCTGGTCAGCATTGCTCCACATACGGGGGAAGAACATCTTCCCTTCGCTCTTGTACTCCGCGTCTGCAGGGGCGTCCGCGTGGACATATTTCCCGTCGAGAGGGGCCCAGTATTTTCCCA